>Ga0224723_1000921_pt1 | contig 19013 bp, 20 predicted proteins | sample Balambano_FR2_Me_FD_161647 | JGI IMG/M metagenome (GOLD analysis project Ga0224723, IMG submission 161647) | Freshwater sediment microbial communities from Lake Towuti, South Sulawesi, Indonesia - Balambano_FR2_MetaG | ecosystem: Environmental > Aquatic > Freshwater > Lake > Sediment | place...
CCAAAAATCTATATACAAAATATGCACTCTCCCCCTCTCCCGCACTCCCTACTCCGCACCCAGCACCCAGCACCTAGCACCCAGCACTAACTACTACCCAATACCCAATACCCTACGTAAAACTACTTGGTCGTGTGACTTCACCTTCAAACGACCATTCTCGATGTCTCGAATCCAACTCTGGCTTTTACCTGCTAGCTTGGCTAATTCCCTTTGAGAGAGATTCAAATTTTTACGTGCTTGTAAAATCTGTTCCCCTAGTAAACCTCCTGTAGTTTTAACAATCTTTTTGACCTTGGTAGTTTTTAACCTTTTGTCATCTGAGGTTTGTTGTTCCCATTCTTGTGGTAGTTCAAAGGACAAAATCCGCGCATTCATCAATAAATTCCATTTACCACGAGGACCTGTGTCTGTTAAACGCGAACTACCACCACCATCGTTAATCCAGAATTCTAAAGCTTCGTCTGGATCTTCAGGTATATCAACTAATTTTGCCCATAGAGGTTGGATGTCTGGTGGGTAGGTAACAGGGTCAAAAACTGGTTTGATGCCATAATGGTTAAGTATTTCTAAATCGCTTTCAAAGGTTCGTAATAAACGCTTACGTTCCTCTCTTTGTCTATAAGCGGTACTGATTTTTTGTTCACCGTACGCAACACGCATTAAAGTAGGAACAGTGATGCGTTGCTCTCTACCCATCTTGGTTTTAAACAATAACCATAGCATCAGTCGTGCAGCACCTTCATGTTGTTGCCAAATGCTCATGACTGTGGTTAACACGGATTTGGGTAAACATCCATATTGATAGAATGCTGTCCTCTCTTTACATCCTTGCTTATTTAAGAAGTATTGTGACCATATACCTGCTTTGATTCTGAAAGTTAGCCCAACAAGATATTTACACCCCTGATTATCTTCTTGAAAATGATGTTGAATGTCTACCAAGTGCCATAAGCGACTTTCTGGAATAGAAAATCCTTTAATGCGACCTTGGGGAAACCAACTGACAGATACTATTAGTGAGCAAGCTTGCTGACAGATGTTTTTCATGAAAGCAAGCTTAGCTGTTTTACTTAAGTCTTTACGTTTCTCTAATCCTAAATATTTTTCAATTTGTCTGTCGTCGATAGTAAACTCTTGCTCCCAAGGTTTTTCTAGTCTTGTAGCATGAGCTGCCATAATTAAGTGGATGCAAGCAGCTCTAATATCAAATGCTTCAATTGCTGCTAGCTCTGTGATCCGTTCATTACTATGGGCTGATTTGGTGACATGGAACGCGATCGCTCCTCTACCTTGGTTAACTTGTCGTTGATAACACACCAAACCTCCCTCGTCAATTTGCCAAGGTAGTGATGTACGTTGAACTAGTATGTTACAAGCTTCCCAGATAGCGATCGCACTAGCAAAGGGGTTATTTTTACCGTTACAAAATAAATCCGGACTAGTAAGCTCTCTATTATCCAGTTTGCATCTACCTTTTTTGGCTTGCCAAGGAATTGGTGAATTAGTTGGACAAGCTACTACACACTGAGGTTCAGGATAATAACCCTCACAGTTGTTACATAAACTAGGGTCTATCCAGTATTCATTGTTCTCTATTTTAATCGCACCTGTGGGGCATTGCGGACGACAGCTGTCACATCCAATGCAACTGTTATTAGGAATTGTATAAGGCATAAGGTAATTGCCGCTCTACTCGCTTTCTATATTTCGCTCAAGTATTTCTTGGATGTGTCCTATTTGTTTACTACTCACTACCACATTATTTGCTCGGCAAGGATTAATATTTTGCCGTAATAATGACCCACATTTACTTGCGTTCACACCCAATTTCAAACTATTTCAGGCTTTTGATATCAGCCTAATTCTCAATCTTGATTATCTAAAGATTCCACAAATATTTCTACCAATTTGTTCGTAATGAGCCTGGACATATTTCTTAATATTTCTCGAAATAGGTAATCCGCTAACATTTTCGATTCTAGAAGTAAGACTTGAACTGTTATTCATGAACCATGTTCAGACCCCCAACTTATTTAAGAAGTCGGGGATATAACTTTTGTATCTCTGATTATTAATACTTTTAATATTTCAGACACTTGATTAATTTAGCATCAAACCTACTTCTGGTAGATGCATAAAATTTATTTACTGATAAATAACTAAGTAAAATTATTTTTTGTTAGCAGCTAACAAAATTTCATTTAATATTTTTTATACTACACTTGACTTGTTGTTATTTTAAATACTTCTGATCACAAACTCTCAACTAGGACTCTAATAGTATAGAGAATTACTATTTTATTTCAACAACAATTATTGAAAAAGAGTTTCATCATAGCTACTAATTTTAGAATTTAATAGAGTTTGTAGAGGAGAAAAATCTAACTGTTGCAAACCCTATTTTATATACGAGTCAAGTAATATTGTTTTCTTTAATAAGAAAAAAATTGCAATTAAAGAGTTTAAGTCAGAAAACTTTGATTTAGAAAAGAAGATTTTTTTAATAACAGAAATCCCCCTTAAGGGTTATGTTAGGATGAAATCAAAAGTAAGAGATTTCCTAGTTATTTTCTAGAGGATTGAGTCATGGCTACACTAACAGGTTTGACATTCGGTGGTAAAACATGGACACCAAAATTTGCTCAAGGAATTGACAAAGAAAAATGTATTGGATGTGGCAGATGTGTGAAAGTATGTGGACACAATGTATTAACTTTAAAAGCACTCAATGAAGAAGGCGAATTTGTGGATGATGAAGATGATGATGAAATCGAACGCAAAGTAATGACCGTAGCTTTTGCAGATAATTGTATTGGTTGTGAAGCTTGTTCCCGGATTTGTCCTAAAAATTGCTACACTCATGTTGCTGTAGCAAATTAGGTCTGATTAGGGCTTTTCATCTAACCTTGTATAGATTTTTAGTAGCAAGGTAATAAGAGGGGAATATTAATTACTAGAACTAGAAAAAAAGTTCACAGTAAACAAAATCGTAAATCAGAAACTGTCAGTTAATAACAAATTTAAACTTGCTGCTAATATAACCTTACCAAAGACCTCATAAGTAAGCATCTAGCTATTATGAGGTAGAATTCTCTTTTGTGATTGTAAGGGAAAATTTTCAATTTTTTTTAGAAGTTTTCCCAAATTTGTCTAGTAGTAAAGAATAAAATATTAGTTGGTGGTTGGTAGCTGCTGATTGATGATTAATTTTGATTTAGCAGTAACTACTAACTACTACCGACTAATTACTAACACTATCGTAGATGGAATTTTCACCAGATAAGACTTAGTAAAATTACACCTAATTGCGATTTCCACAGGTACTTATGGAGCAAATTCCAATTTCACTACTAACTCTAGTGGCTGGAGTAGTAGTAACAATTCTAAGTTTATGGATTGGTCAACACCACAGTTTACTACCAGTACAAGCATCGCAACAAGCACCTCTGGTAGATGGATTTTTCAATATCATGTTCACGATTGCGATCGCCCTATTTTTGATAGTAGAAGGAACCATCTTGATTTTTGCAATTAAATATCGTCAAAAACCGGGTGATAATGCAGATGGGCCGCATATAGAGGGTAACATTCCCTTAGAAATTTTTTGGACAGCAATTCCAACAATCATTGTTATTGGATTGGGAATTTATAGCGTTACTGTGTTTAGAGACATGGGAGGGCTAGAATCACCAGGACATCATATGATGGCTAGCAGCCATATGCCAGGGAGTGCTATTGCTGCTACTGTTAGTGATAGTGAAAATATTTCAGAAACGCCAACACCAACAGTAACTCGTAAAATTGGTATTGGTGCTAATCCCAGTGAAGAAGACAAGCAAGCTAACTTAGTAGTTAACGTTACAGGTATGCAGTTTGCTTGGTTGTATGACTACCCAGAACTTGGGTTTGGTGCTGGGGAGTTACACGTTCCTGTTGGTGCTGATGTCCAGCTAAATCTTTCAGCAATAGATGTAATTCACTCTTTCTGGATACCACAATTTCGCCTCAAACAAGATGCTATTCCTGGTATTCCAACTCAGCTACGATTTATTGCGACAAAACCAGGTACATATCCAGTAGTTTGTACAGAACTTTGTGGTGGTTATCACGGTTCTATGCGTTCTTCTGTAGTAGTCCACACACCAGAAGATTTTAAAAATTGGGTAGAAGAAAACCGTTTAGCGCAATCAGATATCAACCAAGCGGTTGCAGTGAACCGATAGGTAGTGTGGGGTGAGGAGTGCTGAGTGCGGGGTGTGCGAAGTGCGAAGTGCGGTGTGGATAAAACAGTTAAGCTACTCCCTACTCCCTGTTCCCTATTCCCTACTCCCTATTCCCTATTCCCTACTCCCTACTCCCTATTCTCTATTCCCTTCTAAAATTATGACTCAAGTAGAACATCCACGAAATACTGCAATTGCTAGTGAAGTGGTTGTCCATCCCGAACACCACAAGCCTTGGAAATGGTATGACTACTTTACTTTTAATATTGACCACAAGGTAATTGGTATTCAGTACCTAGTGACGGCGTTTATATTCTACCTAATTGGTGGACTAATGGCGATCGCTATGCGTGCAGAACTCGCTACACCAGATGCGGATTTGCTTGACCCGAATCTCTACAATGCTTTCATGACCAATCATGGAACAATCATGATTTTTCTATGGATTGTGCCGAGTGCGATTGGGGGATTTGGTAACTATCTAGTACCACTAATGGTAGGTGCTAGAGATATGGCATTTCCCAAGTTGAATGCGATCGCTTTTTGGTTAAACCCACCTGCTGGTGCATTGCTATTAGGTAGCTTTTACTTTGGTGGTTCCCAGTCTGGTTGGACTGCTTACCCTCCTTTAAGTTTAGTTACTGCCCATACAGCACAAACTTTATGGGTACTTGCGATTGTTTTAGTCGGAACTTCCTCAATTTTAGGTTCGGTAAACTTTGTCGTCACCATCTTGATGATGAAAGTCCCGAGCATGAGATGGGATCAATTACCTTTGTTTTGCTGGGCAATTTTGGCGACTTCTGTCTTAGCACTGGTTTCAACACCTGTGTTAGCAGCTGGTTTAATACTGCTGTTGTTTGACTTAAACTTTGGCACATCCTTCTTCAAACCAGATGCTGGTGGTAACGTCGTTATTTACCAACATTTATTCTGGTTTTATTCCCACCCGGCTGTATATTTGATGATTCTGCCTATCTTCGGAATTATGTCGGAAGTAATTCCAGTACACGCTCGCAAACCAATATTTGGCTATAAAGCGATCGCTTATTCTAGTTTGGCAATCTGCTTAGTTGGTTTGTTTGTTTGGGTACACCATATGTTTACCAGTGGTACACCAGGCTGGATGCGGATGTTCTTCACCATTTCCACCTTGATTGTTGCTGTACCTACAGGTGTAAAGATTTTTGGTTGGGTAGCAACATTATGGGGTGGTAAAATCCGCTTCACCACAGCCATGCTGTTCGCCATTGGTTTGCTTTCCATGTTCGTTATGGGTGGCTTAAGTGGTGTCACAATGGGTACAGCACCCTTTGATATCCACGTCCACGATACCTATTATGTAGTCGCACACTTCCACTACGTTTTATTTGGTGGTTCTGTATTCGGTATCTATGCAGGTATTTACCATTGGTTTCCTAAAGTTACCGGACGGATGGTAAACGAAACTTGGGGACGCATTCACTTTGTATTAACCCTGATTGGCACTAACTTGACATTCTTACCGATGCATGAGTTGGGCTTACAAGGAATGCCTCGACGTGTAGCAATGTACGACCCCCAATTTATCACCCTCAACCAAATTTGTACCATTGGGGCATTTATTTTGGGTCTATCAGTAATTCCCTTCACCATCAACATAATTTGGAGTTGGATAGCTGGAGCAAAAGCTGGTGATAATCCTTGGAACGCTCTAACTCTAGAATGGACAACCAGTTCCCCACCCATCATCGAGAACTGGGAAGTCTTACCTGTTGTCACTCATGGTCCTTACGACTACGGTATGAACAATCATACTGATGTAGTGACAAGCGACGCTGTTTCTATTGGGTAGTGGGTAGTGGGTAGTGGGTGCTGAGTGCTGAGTGCTGAGTGGGTAGTGCTGAGTGCTGAGTGCTGAGTGCTGAGTGCTGAGTGCTGAGTGGGTAGTGGATAAAACAGTAAACTATTTCCTCTCTCTCCCCCTACTCCCTAACGCCACATGCTACAACGGGGGAAACCCCCGCAACGCAGTGGCTCCTCCCTACCCCCTACTCCCTACTCCCTACTCCCTACTCCCTTTCTTAACCACCTATGACCATCGTTACAGACCATCATGAAGAACATCCAGACTTGCGAGTTTGGGGATTAATAACATTTCTGATTTCAGAATCCTTAATGTTTGGAGGATTTTTTGCTACCTATTTATTCTTTAGAGGAATTAGTGAAGCTTGGCCTCCAGAAGGAACAGAAGTAGAGCTATTACTACCTACAATTAACACCATCATTCTAGTGTCTAGTAGTTTTGTTATCCATCTTGGTGATACAGCAATCAAAAAGAATGATGTGGAAGGTATGCGGAAATGGTACAAAATTACCGCTATTATGGGGGCAATTTTCTTACTTGGTCAAGTCATTGAATACCTAACATTAGGTTATGGAATGAACACCAATGTGTTTTCTAATTGCTTCTATTTAATGACAGGTTTTCACGGTTTACACGTGTTTATCGGACTGTTATTGATACTAGGTGTAATCTGGCGATCGCGTCGTGAAGGTCATTATTCTAACCACAAACACGTTGGTATAGAAATGGCTGAAATCTACTGGCACTTTGTAGATATTATTTGGATAGTTCTTTTCACTTTAATTTACATTCTGACTCTATTTTAATCAGAAATTAGAGTTAGGATGTAGGAGTTAGGAGTTAGGAATATAGAAGCAGTAATTAACTTTAAGCATGAAGAATTCCTAACTCATTACTCCTGAAGAAGGTGAGTATGAAAGTTAAGACAGAGCGTTTTTCATGGTTTCAAGTACCAGAAGATATTAAGCATTTGTTGATATTAGCAGCAGAAAATTGGGAAAATACTTCTAAATCAGAAAACTATATTAATCAAGCTTTAGCAAAAACTGGTGACAATCTAGATGTTCTAGTATCAGCTTATAGATATTTCTATTATAAAAATAATTACATTTTGGCAATGCAAACTGCTACCAAAGTTATGCACGCAATTAAAATATCAAGTAAATTACCAGATAATTGGCAGCAACTAAAACCAATATTATTAAATGGTAAACAAGACCCAGCGATTAGATTATATCTCAACGCTTATGCTTCTACTGGATTAGTATTAGCAAAAATGGGACAAATTGAACAAGCCAAAAAAATCTGTATCCAAATTAAAGAAGTTGATGACAAAAATGAGTTTGGTGCAGCAGGAATTTTACTAGATATTCTCACTCGACCAGTGGAAGACTAAATATTTGGATTAATTAGATCCCTGACTTCTTAAAGAAGTCGAGAATCTAGACACTCACAAATCAAAGGTATTATATGGAAGGTAAAGATTGGTTAGTAAAAGAAGATGGTAGTTATCAAATCTGTCAATCTAAAAGAGCATGGGATTTAATCCGAGAAAATTATCGATTGTACCGATTTTTGACTGAAGTAGAAGACGCTTTAATGGATGTAGAAAATGAATGCGATCGCCTACCAGAAATTCGGATGTTAGTTAGGCGTTTAATTACTAACTCTTATTGGATACAAAATCCCAATTTAGAAACTTGCTCTCAAAATCAAAAGACAGTCTCGCTTTTATATGATGAATTAGGTTTTCCTTTAACTGTACAAACAGTAATATTAGCTCCCGGAGTTACATCGACAATTCACAATCATGGAACTTGGGGAGTGATTGCAGTGTTAAAAGGACAAGAAAAAAATACTATTTGGCGACGAACTGAGCAAGATAAAATTGAAATCACAGGAGAATTACTTTTATCTGTTGGAGATATTATCAGTTTAACTCCAAATGCTATTCATAATGTAGAAGCGGTAGGTGACGAGCCTACAGTCACATTTAATATTTACGGTGAAACTAGAATGAAGGAACGTTTTGAGTTTGACATAGTTAATCAGACTGCAAAGAATTTTTAAGTAAATTTCATCAAAGCTCGCTTATATAATAATATTCATAAAAGACATACAGCAGATTTCATCTTAGTGAGGTACACTGGTAGGGGTACGGCGTCCGAAATATTGCGGGTAAATGAAAAATCCTACTGATGTTCCCTACGAGGTAATATAACTGTACCTCATAAACCTGCAATGTGCTGTATTACCTTTCCACGCCACATCTGCGTAAGTCCATGGAAACTTTGGAGAAAATACCATGGCAACTGTAATTTTCTATGAAAAACCAGGCTGTAAAAATAATACTAAGCAAAAAACACTATTAACAGCCGCAGGACATGAAGTTGTAGCGTACAATTTACTAGAACAGCCTTGGACTACTGAACGTTTACGCTCATTTTTTGGCGATCGCCCCATAGCTGACTGCTTCAATCGTGCTGCTCCAAGCGTTAAATCAGGGGAAGTAATTCCAGAAAATATCAACGCTGAAACAGCATTAATGATGATGTTAAGAGAACCGTTATTGATTCGTCGTCCTTTAATACAAGTAGGCGATCGCTGTGAAGTTGGTTTTGATATCGAAACTATAGATGCTTGGATCGGTTTAAAACCCACAGACGAAGCAAATAAAGCAATCACCCAAGAGTTACTTAGCCAAGATTTACAAGGTTGTCCCCGTAACCATTCCCATTAAGATGGGTAATGGGGATGATTGACATCTTTCCCATGAAATATGACCAAGCCTCTAATTTTTATTTCAGGGATTTCCCTATTGCCTGTTCCCTCTTAACTATTTGTCGAAAGCTGCTTAAAATTGATATAACGTACCTAACCACAATTATGCGCGACTCAGTAATTAAACCTACGACCTTAGACGAAGCATGGCAACAGGGTTTGCAGCAGGGATTAGTCCAAGTTGCAATTAATATGTTGCGAGAAAGAATCGATATAGCTCAAGTAGCAAAGTTTACAGGACTACCACTAGAACAAATTGTAAGTTTATATGATAACAACTTAGATGACTCTCAAGCGTTGGTAAAAGATTTTCTTGAGTTGAGTGAGTCATCACTGAATAAGATTTGGCTTGATCCAGAGGAAGATGAAGCTTGGAAAAATCTATAGATAGTCTGACTCAAGGAGATATAGTTTCAGTTCCTTTCCCATTTACTGACGCATCAGCGACTAAAAGAAGACCTGCTTTAATAATTGCAGAATCAGACAGTAATAATATTATAATTTGTCCGATTACCAGTAAACCAGGTAGAGAGTATGAAATTACATTGGAGAATCAAGACTTTAAAGTTGGTAAACTTGACTTAAGTCCTTGCTATATTCGTCCTAACATTATCGCAACACTTGATAAAAGCAATATTATTCGACAGATAGGGCATCTTAAGGATGAAAAAACGAATGAAGTTATTAATCAAATTATTAAAATTTTACAGAAACCATCAGAACCTCCACCTCCGACCTCAAAAGCTTTAGAACGAGGTAAACGCCCTAAATAGTAGCCGAGAAATTTCTGACCAGATGTATAATTTGTGAAAGAGTGAATGTTTGTTTTGTCGATGCTATGGATAAGCGCTTAATAAAAAATGTGCTAAATTTGGTGTTGGTCGGGATGCTGGTACTACTCATATAGTGTGGTAGTATTCTATACGCTAAAATAAGTACAGTTTTATACTGTTTTATACCAGTGAACATAAAATTTGTATCATTGATTGTTTTTTTAATTAACCCTTAACTAAATCATTTTATTTATTAATAGAGAAATTATAAGATTTAAATAGATTTATTTGAAAATTATTTTGTGCATAATAATTTAAAGCTTTGATCTGAAAGCTGTCCATACAAAAATGGGTAGCTCTGATGGCTATATAATTAGCAATTAAAACTGTTATTTGTAGTTTAAGACAAAGCCTATTCTTATCCATAAATTATTTTCGTAATAAGTCTATTCCTGTTTGGCTTATTTTGCTTTGAAAAATCGGTCAACCGTAATTTTCTTAATAGGACACTTTTATGCAAAGGCTGAATTATACTCTGCCCCTAAAAGGATTGTGCTTAACGGCAGGAGTCATCCTAGGGCTGACTATACTACCCTCTAATGCACTAGCAGTCACTATCACCCAGTGGAATTTTAATAGTGTTCCCCCTGATGGCGATAATAACACTGGTACCCTGATTCCTAATATCGGAAACGGAACTACTGATCTTGTAGGAGGAGTAACAGGCTCAGGATTTGATAATGCCAATGCCAATGGTGGCTCTTCTGACCCAGCAACTCGTGATAACAGCGGTTGGGAGACTACAACCTACGCAGCACAGGGGACAGAGAACAAACTCAGAGGGGTGCAGTTCAATGTCAGCACACTAGGATATGAAAACATTACTGTGGAATGGGATCAGCGCTTCTCTAATACTTCGTCTAGAAACGCCCAGTTTCAATACTCTATTGATGGGAATACTTTCACAGATTTTGGTTTGTTAGTCCCTGCCACTGGTGGTAATACCTGGCTTAACGACAGAACTGTAAACTTGTCAACTATTTCCGAAGTGAACAATAATCCTAATTTTGCTTTCCGGATTGTTTCTGCTTTTGATGGTACTACTACTGATTACGTTGCCGCAAATTCCAGCCCAAATTACAGTCCAGATGGAACCTGGCGTTTCGATATGGTACAAGTAGATGGCACTCCCGTACCTGAACCTCTAACCATAATTGGTTCACTAACAGCAATAGGATTAGGTACTGTTATAAAACGCAAGTACGCAAGCGCTGGACAGCTAAAGTAAATCCTCAGGTGTAGTATGCTTTGAATCATAACTTGGACAAAAAGGTGATGATATATTTCACAAGCCTAGAGGACAAGATATGCGTCAAGTAGCGAAAGGCATCCTAGAATCTTTAATATAGCGATTTTGAGGTACGTGAGGTAAACCAATTTTAGTGTGGCTTTTAAAGTCTGGAGTTTGAATTGGGCACTGTACCTTATAAACATCGAATCTGCTCTAAGAATGATAATCGTGTAAGGGAGAAGAGAGATGGTTGAGTATCTCTCTTAATACAATAAAAGTGGAGAGGCAGCCCTTGACTACCTCTCCACTTCTGTTATTACTAAATGTATAATTTGTGAAAGAGTGAATGTTTGTTTTGTGGATGCTATAAATAAACGCTTAATCAAAAATGTTAGAAATCTGGTGTTGGTCGGGATGCTGGTACTACTTACTGGTTGTGCTGGTATGGTATACACCCCCAATAAGCAGTTAATCCGTCATGCGATCGCGCTCCAGATCCAGCAAACCCAGGAGCAACTCAGTGAAAAACTGAATCTGGATTTTCGCGGATTTGAAATTAATCATTTATCAATCAGCAAACTCCAATCTATATCTATTGAAAATCAACCGTCATACCGAGTTCAGGGAAACTATGACCTGACATTAAAGCTACCAAAAAAGAAGCTAACACAACCAAAGAAACCCTTTGATGTTTACTTACAAATCCAAAAACAGGGTAAAACTTGGCGATTGCTCCTTCCTGAAAGTAATCGTAAAGATGTAACACCTGTTTGGCGCAGCTATTTATTAAAATAGTTTTACTAAGCTGTTTAAGTAGTTTCTCTCAATACCGAATGTAAAGTTTTGAGTAATTCTTGTAGGGTATAAGGCTTAGATAAAAAGGCTTTCACATCTTGAAACTTGGTAGCATTAACATCAAAACTTTCCGAAATTCCACTGATAGCAATAATCGAGAGCGAAGAATTAAGTTGTTTTAACACCCGACTAGTATTTATCCCATCCATATCTGGCATCATCATATCTATTAGTACAGCCTTGATGTCATTTTTGTACTGTAAATATAGTGCGATCGCCTCAAATCCATCACTAGCTAGCAACACTTGATAATTTGATGTTTCTAGGGAAGTCTTAGTAATCTCACGGATCGGAGCTTCGTCATCAACAACAAGAATTAATTCTCCGTTTCCTGTGGGTAGCTCTGGTTCTAAGGTTGGTAACATTTGAGTTTCCAACACTGCTGGCAAATACACTTGAAATTGGGTTCCTTGTCCAACTTTACTCTTGACATTAACAAAACCACCATGGCTTTTGACAATACCTATGACTGTTGAAAGTCCCAGTCCAGTACCTTTACCTTGCTCTTTAGTTGTGAAAAAAGGCTCAAAAATTCTTGATAAGACTTCAGATGTCATACCAGTTCCTGTATCGGAGACAGTAATCATACTGTAAGAACCAACAGAAGCTTCAAGATTCATCCGAGCATAATGAGTATCAATAACAACATTCTCCCCACTCAGCTTCAGAGTACCACCATTGGGCATTGCGTCGCGAGCATTAATGATTAAATTCATGAGAACCTGATGCAGTTGTGTGGTATCACCAGAGACAAGCCATAGCTCAGGTGATACATCCAACTCAATTTCAATGGATTTGGGAAATGTCTGTAAGGCAATGTGCTGAATTTCATGTAATATATCCCGAAGTTGGAGAACCATCCGCTTGCCTTCCATTCCCCGGGCAAAGGACAGAACTTGCTTGACCAAAGTTGTCCCACGTTTAGCACTGGCTTCAGTTATTTTCAGCAGTTGTTGTCGCTTCTGTTGACTAAGTTCTGTATTTAACAGGAGTTGAGCTGACATAATGATTGGTGTCAGCAAATTATTCAGGTCATGGGCAATACCACCAGCAAGAGTACCGATACTTTCCAGACGCTGAGCGCGGAGAAGTTGGGCTTCTAGTTGTTTTTTCTCTGTAATATCAGTATTAACGATGAGTATTGATTGGGGTTGTCCCTGGGAATCAAATACTAGTGTCCAGCGGCTAAAGACAATGATTTCCTTACCTTCTTTTGTAACTTGATACAACTCACCTTGCCACGAGCCAGACTTGACTACATTCTTTACTTGTTCAAGTTGAGGCGAATCATTAAAAAGAAGTTGATGGGCATCTTTACCAAGAACTTCTGTTACGTTCCAACCATACAGATGCTCAGCACTTTTGTTCCAAAATTGGATGTGGTTATTGAGAGCTTGGACAATAATCGCATCGGTGGCAACATCAAGTAAAGCAGCTTGCTCACGAATTTTCTGCTCTGACTTTTGACGCTCAATCAGTTCTGTGTGGATCTGCTGATAAAGTTCAGATTGCTGAATAGCGATCGCTGCTTGCATTGCTAATTGCTTCAGCAAATCTATTTCTAACTGCTGCCATTGTCGAGGTTCAGAACATTGGTTAGCTACTAGCAATCCCCATAATTTTTCCCCTTGAACAATCGGTATAACTAAGTTAGCTCTCACCTGAAGCCGAGCCAGAAAATCAACATGACATTTAGAAAGACCTGCTGTGTAAATATCTTCTACAGCTTGGATGCGCCCTTCTTTATAAAGTTCACGACCAGTCGGTTCTACAAAAAACGAGTCTGTGATTGTGATTCCCAAATTAGGAGACCAGCCAGGAGCAACAGATTCTACCGCTATACAACCACTCCAATCTGGAAGAAAACGATAAATGAACACCCGTTCAGTTTGCAGAAACTGTCTAACTTCAGACACTGTGGTCTTCAGAATCTCTCCAAGATTCAGAGAAGAGCGGATACGTTGGGCTATCTGTGTTACCAATTGCTCTCGTTCAGCTTGCTGTCGCCAGACTTCCTCCTGACGCTTTTGCACAATTATCTCAGCTAAAAGTGTCTCCCGCAGAAAACTTTCACGTCTAACTCTATCTCTATAGTGGCGGAAGAAATCAGCCAAATCAGGCTCTTCTTCCAGCAAAGGGCCCAGATGAGCAATAACCCGCAGGTCAGCTTCATAGGAAACTTCTGGGTGTGCTTCCATCCATACATGACACGTCTTCACGTAAGCAATAAATGCAATCAGATGATTGTAAGTGACAGAACCTATAATCCTCAGAAGTTCCTGACGGTAATGCTCGGCTTGTGATGCCAAGGCAATAAATATCGTACAGTACAGCAAACTTGCTTCTAATTGTGAATTTACGGGCAAGACTGCTAAGGATTGATACTGGGTTGCCACTATCTTTAAGTGTTCATCAATGTCTGTTACTGTAGGAAAAGGAGATTCAAGCAACTCCAACACCTGCCGTGCGCTCATCCCCAAGGGACGTAAGGTACAGCTGTGGCAGATCATGCAGTAAGGAACAGGACAGAAGCGGGAAAGATAGGCGGAAAGTTTTTCCTTGAACAAAGCTGGCAACGGATTATTCACATAAGCAACAAGTGTTTGTTGCCATAAATTTTCTAATACTTCCGGAGTCTTTTCGGCTGGTTCAAAAAAGGGTGGTATAAAACCGAATTTAGTCTCAATTTCTGCCTTAATTTGCTCAGTACTTCGCCCTGAAATAATCGCAGGTATTTTATCAAATTCTGATAGCATTACGTTTTTAATTGATGGTACTTAGTGGTAATCAGTGCTAGCTGAGCCAGATAATCACATATAGTTAGTTTCATATTTTTATTTTGCTAAACAATAAAAGAGTCAATTAAGGGTAGCAATGCTGTAGTTATTTCCGATTTTGTGACAAATCCATCTGCACCAACAGCAAGAGCGGCAGCGCGATATTCACTGCTATCACTTAGTGTTAAAATAACTATGTATGGTGCTTGTAATTGTGTTTTGATCTGGCGTGTTGCTTCTAGACCATTCATTCCTGGCATCGTAAGATCCATTAGCACCACATCTGGACACAATTGGGGGACTTTTTCTAGTGCCTCCTCTCCTGAGAGAATATGCCCAACAATTTCGAGTCGTGTATCCAGAACCAAAAAGCGTGTAGCAGATTCGATAAATGCGAGGCTATCGTCCACTAAAACAATGCGGAGAGGTAGCATAGATTTATTGATAGGTGCTTGGGGGAACAATTTAGGAAAGAGGGGGGAGAAGGTTTTTGGGTTTTTTCAAAATTTAAAAAAGTTTTTTCTTATAGTCATAACAGCTTATAAACTTGACTTAGAGAAAAGTCTGTTATTATGCTCAACAGTTCACACAATACCCTAATCAAATAGTAATACCCAATCAGGAAAACCCTGAGATACAAGCGGGAAAATCCTGAGTCTCTTCAGCTATCGGAAATTAAAAGTCCCATACGAATGGCATAACGTACTAAACCTGCCACATCATAAATTTCTAATCGTTTCATCAGTTGCATCCGGTGGGTTTCTACTGTTTTTACACTAATGTAGAGTATCTGGGCAATCTCTTTCGTTGTTTTTCCTTCCGCAATCAACTGCAAAATTTCCCGCTGACGTGATGTTAATTGTTCAAGAGAACTAGACTCATTACCAACCCGTCGTAAATAATTGGTAACAACGTGCTTAGAAACTGCTGGACTGAGATAAGTTTCACCTCGGTAGATTGATCTAAGTGCTAATTCTAACTCATTTATATCAGCATCTTTAAGCAAATAGCCCATTGCACCAATACGTAATGCTTGGAGAACATATTCCTCATTAGCATACATAGAAAGGATAATTACTCGTACTAAGGGAAATTCCTTTACTATATGTGCCGCTGCTTCTAAGCCATTCATCTCTGGCATCGCAATATCTAACAATACTAGATCAGGTTGATGATTCGCAATCAGACGCAGAGCTTCACGTCCATCACCTGCTTCGGCAATTACCTGTATACCCTGAATATTTTGTAGAAGGGCACGTAATCCAGCACGAACAAGGGTATGATTATCTACTAGTAAAACGTGAATTGATTGCGGAGTTTGGTTCATTGAGCCTACGCTCCGAAAATAGCTGTTTGTAATTTGAGCAATGGCAGGCTTAAGGGACTTCCAAAATATAATTTCTTCAATCACGTAATGCGAGCATCTTGCTCGCTACTGACAGAAAGCGAGCAAGATGCTCGCATTACCTTAATAGAATTGGAGATTTTTTTTATTGGAAGTCCCTAATTACACTATAGGTTAGTTCACGTCTTGGTAAGTGCAACTATTACAAAAGTTAGATTTTCGGTAATTGCTTGGAGAAGATTACTAAGAAGTGACTAATAATGGTTCTTCGATTTCTGAAATACCTACTAAGGTAATGGGTGGACGGTTTGGAAATTCAACAACAAGTTTTAACTCACCTCCCATTGCAGCAACGTATCTCCGTAGAGTTGAAAGCATCAAATCAGTACGTTGTTCAAGTCGAGAAACATTTCCTTGGTCAACTTGAAGAAATTCTGCCATTTGTTCTTGAGTTAACTTAAGTGCCAGTCTGAGTTGTTGTCGTGTCATTTCCTCTGCGATGAGAAGATTAGCTTCTTCTTCAATTTCTTTGCGATCTTCAGGCGATAATTCTTCTAGTTTTTCCTTTAAAGTTTTACCCATAAGTTACTCTCACTTTTCTTCCTCTTCTTCTATTTTTAATTGAACTAAATGCGCGTCAAACCTATCATCAGCCGTTTTAATAAGTTGCTTATAAAAAAAACGATCACTACTCCCTGACTTATCTCCTGCTACCAGTAGTATTGCACACCGTCTTGGGTCAAACGCAAACGCCACACGCCAGACACCATCTCCTGCATTAAACCTTAATTCTTTCATGTTGCTATGCCGTGAACCGTTAAGTGTGTCAACATGGGGGCGTCCTAGCTCAGAACCAAAAGCTTCTAGTAGACTGATACGAGCCAACATTCGGTTTCGCACCTGGTTTGGTAGAGCATTAAATTCTGGCTCAAAGTCTTCATGAAATTCAACAACCCAATTCATTAATTATGCACTCAAATACATATGCTTTCAAGAGTATATTAAAACTTGCCAGAGATTAACTTCGGGGTTTTCGTCTGATTTCTTATAAATTTTGCGTAAGTCCCGTTTAACTAGCAACCGGAAAACAAGCATGAATTTCAGTACCGTGATGATGCATAGATTTAATGTGAATTTGACCACCCACCAGTAGAACCCGCTCTTCCATCCCCAGTAAACCTAAACTTTCACCCCTAGTAGCTCGTTCCCGTGCTGCACAAACATCAAAGCCAATACCGTCATCTTTAATAACTAAATGCAGCTGAGTTTCCTCTTGCCATAATTCAACGGTTACTTTTTGTGCATCAGCATGACGTGCTACGTTTGTCAACGCTTCTTGAACAATACGAAAGCAGGTAGTTTCTAAGTTTGGCAGTAACTTGGTTTGTAAAGGCTTGGCTACAAATTCCCCAATAATTCCAGTTCGTTGAGTTTGGCGATTTACATACCACCGTAGCGCTACCACTAGTCCAAGATCATCTAATAGTGAGGGTCGCAAATCCAGGGAAAGACTCCGCACCTGTTGGAGAGCAACTTCAACAATGCCAATACTATCCTGCAATGGCAATGTTATTTCATTTAAACTAGATAAATGTTGTAAAGTTTGTAGATTAATTTTTACAGCTGTTAACGTTTGACCAATTTCATCGTGTAACTCCCGAGCAAGACGACGACGCTCAGATTCTTGCGCTTCGATCAACTTGCCAGAAAGAGTTTGCAGTCGTTCCTGAGTTCTTAGCTGTACTTCATCTACTCGTTTACGCTCTGCTATCTCGCTTTTCAATTCCTCATTGATTTTTGCTAATTCTAAAGTCCGATTTTGAACCCTTAGTTCTAATTCTTCGTTAATTAATTGCAGAGCATTCTCTACCTGCTGACGCTGTATAATCTGTTGTCGTAGTTCTTGGTTGGTTTGCTCTAATTGTGCGGGACTAGGAAGAGCGATCGCTTCCGGTATTAGTGCCACCAGAGCCAGTGCTGTATATACTGAGACAAAGGCTGTAATTGCTTTGATTAAACCTGAGAGCCAATAAGTTGGATACCAAAGTGTCCAAATCTCCAGCAAATGACTACTACCACAGGCAACAATGAAACTGCTAAACATCAAAAATATCCAGTTGAAAGGTAAATCTTGGCGTTTACGGACAAAATAAACTAAAGTGATAGGAATAGAGTAATAGGACAGCCCGATTAATAAGTCTGAGACCAGATGCAAGCTGACTAACTCTGGTTTCCAGAGATAACAGTGTCCATGAGGGATGAACGGTTCAAAAGTAAACAGATTTTTCCAAAATTCAGGCATATTATACTTGAGGAAATAAAATTATATTTCCTCAATTATCACGTGGAAAAGCTTCCGAAGTTCAAGTACCCCTAACACGTGACTTAGTTCTTAAACTACATAAACCAATTGCTGGGACAATTCCTAAAATACTTGCAGTCAATCCTTGTTGAAATAAATATAAAACTTCCGTGCGATTAGTTTCAGGAATAAACTCTTGGGTTTGGGAAAGCAACCAAAGTGAAATGCTGATAAATAGAAACGAAAGTGAGGGTACATAATTCCACCACCAACCAGACATAACATAACGTCTTAGCACTAGCCATTGGAAAAAACCTACCCAAATTCCCGATAGAATGAAGCAAAAGGTTGACAATAGACCAAAAATTACTGTGTCACTAGTGGATATTTGATTCCCAGATGAGGCAACTTGTGAAATATAATCAATCCATGCAGCAGAGACGGTGTTTGAAACTAACCAACCGAAGCTAGTAGCTAGCATCCATAACCAGCCAGATACATATTTCCGTAATAGCAGTGCTTGGTCTATAGCAAAAATTATGGCAAACACGCTACTGCTAAGATATTTCGCTATAGAGTACCAAGTTTGCTGTTGAATAATTATGGAGGGTGGTGGGGTGTCGGTGAAAACTTTTTCTAAGGCTATACTGGCTATTCCACCCACAATCCACCCCAGGATGGTCATGAAGGTAAATAAGATAAAAAATTTCCAGCGTTCCTGTTTTGGTATCAAAAGTATTCTAGCGTTAGGAGAGTCAAAGTCAGAGGTTGAAGCAGAAGGATTATGCATATAAGTTTAAGTATTACAGATTACTAG
>Ga0224723_1000922_pt1 | contig 18991 bp, 19 predicted proteins | sample Balambano_FR2_Me_FD_161647 | JGI IMG/M metagenome (GOLD analysis project Ga0224723, IMG submission 161647) | Freshwater sediment microbial communities from Lake Towuti, South Sulawesi, Indonesia - Balambano_FR2_MetaG | ecosystem: Environmental > Aquatic > Freshwater > Lake > Sediment | place...
CGGCAGTGTGTCAACACCCGCAAATTCTGGCAATGGCTCAGGGCAGCCCAGGGCAGGCGATCACAGCCTACCAGCAGCTTCAAGAAATTCCTGCTGACCTGTTACACGCTCTGCATAGCCCACCCAGCCGCCTGCGCGATGCCCTGGAGCGGGGCCGACAGGTAGCCAAAACCTTGGATGCCGAGGCTCAGCTCTGGCTGCTAGATTACCTGTTGAACTGGTACTGGCAGACCCAACCAGCCACTAGCCAGCAATGGCTGCCCCAGCTAGAGCAGGCTAAGGGATATTTACGTCGCTTTGTGCAGCCCCGGCTGGTGTGGGAAGTTTTGTTGATGCAGCTTTGGGCCGCAGCAGTTTAACTTAGGCCTGGGATAGGTTTTAATACGTAATAACGCAATCGCACCATTCCAGAGGCACTGTCTGACTATGATGCTCAAGTCTACGACCCGCCATGTTCACATCTATACGGCCACCGTTGAAAACAATGAACTCGTACCTAGTGAAGAACGCCTGACTTTGGATATTGACCCCGACAATGAGTTCAACTGGACAGAGGAGGCGCTTAAGGCGGTTTATGCGGAATTTGATCGCCTGGTAGACGCGGCAGAGGGCGAAGCCCTGACAGATTACAATTTGCGCCGCATTGGGTCTGATCTGGAGCACTTTATTAAGCAATTGCTACAGCAGGGAACCATCAGCTACAACCTGAAGAGCCGCGCTCTAAACTACAGCATGGGGCTACCCCAGGTTGTGACTAAGCCATCAGCACCGGCTTAGGGCTTAGGGATGCTCTGGCAGGGGTGGTAATGATACCGGGGTAGAAAAGAGTTGGATAAGATGGTCATAGCCCTTTACAGACCTGCCGGATGGTGATCCAGTGTTCCAACCCGACCTGTCGCGCTGTGGCGACTCTGCCGGTTGGTCGTTGCCAAGTCTGCCAGACGCCGCTGCTGTATCGCTTTTTGCTGGCTGTAGGCGACTCTGGGCTAGAACCACCTCCCTTTACAGTGGTGGCTGGTCGCTACCAGGTCTGGCAGCATCCAATCTGGCTGGATACTCAACCTGAGGCCCCTATTAAGGCGCTGGACACCATCCCACCCTCGCTGTTGCCTTACCTGCGGCTGTCAGATCTGGCGCAGTTTGTCCCCCGACCTTACTACTACCTGACGCCGGAAGAAAGTACCCTCGCCTCACCAGTGTTGTTGCTGGATGCAGCCCCAATTGGTGTCAGCCTAACGGAGGAGGATCAGGTTCAGGCCAGTCTGCTGCCGACTCTTAATCAGGCTTGGAGTCAAGGGTCGGCCATTCAGCAGCTAAACTGGCTGCGTCAGGTTGCCTTACTCTGGTCTGCCCTGAGCCAGGAACAGGTTGCGGCTACGCTACTGGCCCCGGCTCAGCTTCGGGTCGATCAGTCACTGCTACGATTAACAACGCTAGTGGCCGATCAGTCTAGCCCGGTGCCTGTAACTCTGGGTGGTTTAGGGCAGCAATGGCACACCTTGGCACAGATGGCTCAGCCCTCTGTACGAGCCTATCTAACCTGGCTGGCGACGGCTCTCATTCAGGGCACAGTGAGTACCAGCAACGAGTTAATGGCTGAGCTAGAGCAGGCTATTCAAACCCTGGCGCAGGGGCTGTCAGCAACGGTGGACTGGATGGCAGATACCGACCAGGGGCCGAGTCGAGATCGCAACGAAGACGCCTGCTATCCCCAGGGGCAGGCCCAGCAGCAGGTACTAACCAGCCAGGTGGGCGGCGATCAGCCCCTGCCCCTGTTGCTGGTATGCGATGGCATCGGCGGGCATGAGCACGGCAATGTGGCGTCTCAAACGGCGATTAAACTATTGCTAGAGGAGTTGCAGCCGCTGGCCCAGCAGCCTGATTTAAGCCCAGCCGTAGTGGCCCAGCGCCTGAAGCAGGCGATTACCCTGGCCAACAATGCTATCTCCAACCGCAATAATGATGAGCAGCGCTCGGCTCGCGCCCGCATGGGTACTACGGTAGTGGTGGCGCTGGTGCATTTTCCTTACGTGTCGATTGCTCACTTGGGGGATAGCCGTGCCTATCGGATTAGCACCCGTACTTGCTATCAAATTACGTTGGATGATGATGTGGCCTCCCGTGAAGCTCATCTGGGCTATGCCCTCTATCAGGAGGCTGTACATATGCCAGGTGGTGGGGCGCTAATCCAGGCTTTAGGTATTAATGATTCGGGCTATCTGTATCCAGCGGTTCAGTACCTCTGTGTTGATGACCCCAGTGTATTACTGCTATGTTCTGATGGGTTGAGCGACTACGACCGGGTAGATGCCCTGTGGCTCTACACAGCGCGATCGCTGGTAGGCAACACAGCGCCCTTAGCTCCAGTCGCTCAGCAGCTAATTCAGCAGGCGAATCGGCTAAATGGTCACGACAATGTCACTGTGGGCCTGATGCGGTTCCTAGCGCAAACCGCTAGCCTCCCAACACTGCCTGCGCAGCGGCTGCGATCCCAGGTTGAGACAGCCGCATCGAGTCCACCAGCCCGAACTGAACTGGCCCCCGTTCCCGTGGGAACCACTGCCCTAGCACAACCAGTAGTCCGGCGACCCTGGCGGCGATGGCTGGGGGGCGCAGCGGCGGCTCTGCTGGTGCTGGGAGGAGCGGGGTGGGCCTACTGGTTGCGTCAGCCTCAACCCATCGCCATAACCCCAGTTATAGGGGCCTGGCCAACGGCTGACCTGGCTGGGCAACCGCTGCTACCGCTGGCCCTAGCCCTAACAGCCGATATTTCTGTAGGCTCGTTTTGGCGGGTCAGTCCGGCTGTGTCTTCCCCGGTTCCGACCACAGTTCTGCAATTGACACCCTCGCCCACTCTGGGGACTGACTCTGAAGCCGCGCCATCCTCGGCCACTACAGCCCCAGTCGTACCCGCAGGCAGTGTTCTCAAAGTCGTGAGTCGCCAAACCCTGGCCGACCAAACAGATTGGGTGCGTCTGCAAGTCTGCTCAATTCCCTCTGGGCGCTCATTAGCCGATGTACCAACGGAATCTGACCAGTCGTTGGTCGAGCCCTCGGCAGCAACCCTGGCCCAACAGCTTAGCCAGCCTGGCGATGAGGGCTGGGCTAAGCATTACCATCTCTATAGTGCAGCTACTACCCTCGACACGGTTACTCCAACTCAGGCTGGGGTGTGTTCCTCCTGACCTGGTTCGGCTACTCCTGTGTCAGTCGTGTTTTAGCCCTTGTCTATGCCACCCTCTAACCTGCTGACCCTAAGACTTGCTATTGATCGGCTGACCAAAGCCGACTCTAACCACTATGCCATCTGGGTTTTATACAGTCCTTTTCCTGACGGCTATGCGCACCACGACCGGGTTTGGGATGAATCCCTAGAACGACTCTGGGCCAGTTGGCAAGAGTTCTTTTCAGTAGATGGACGGCCCCGAGTGCCCCATGTGCCCTCGGCTTACGTCCCAGAGTTCTGCCTAGAGGACGTGCTGAATCAGGTGCCGCCTTCTCCGGAGGCGGGTGGCTATACTGGTCGGTTGATGCAAGGGCTGGGAGTCAATCTGTGGAACTGGTTATTTGATGGGCCAATTCGCCAAACCCTGGAGCGCAGTCTGGGCATGGCTATGGGCCAGGGTCAACCGTTAAAGCTACAGCTTGATATTCGTCCTCCAGAGCTAATTAGCCTGCCCTGGGAGATTATGCAGCCCGAACCGGGTCGTCCACCCATGTCTTTGGGGCCGCAAATTCTGTTTAGCCGCACTACCAGTGCCGTCGATACGCTGCCCCTGGTGGATCTTGATACCTCTCTGCGGATTTTGCTGGTGCTGGGCCAGGATGAAGTCAGCGAAGATGCTCCTCCGGCCAACCGCCTGCAGCTAGCGCAAGAAGCTGAGGTGCTTAAGGGCTTGCTAGAACTCAGTGCGTCGCGCCTCAGTCAGGGCATTCAGCCAGTACCTTGCCAGGTGCAAACCCTGGTAGAGCCTGATCTCAAAACCCTGGTGGATACCCTTGAAACTGGACGCTTTAACGTCTTTTTCTACTCTGGTCATGGAGTGCCTGCCGCCAATGGGGGGTTGCTCTTCTTGCAATCTGGCGTCACCCTGAGCGGAACGGAACTAGCCCAGGCGCTAGTGCGGGGTGGCCTGCGGCTGGCGGTGTTTAACACGTGCTGGGGAGCCCAGCCCGACCAGCGGCAAAACCAGATCATCCCTCGCAGCAGTCTGGCCGAGGTATTGCTGCACCACGGGGTACCAGCCGTCCTGGCTATGCGCGACTCAATTGCTGATCAGGAAGCGATTAGTTTCATTCAAATTTTTGCCCAGGGGTTGGCCCAGCGGCAGCCAATCGCTCAGGCTGTGGCCCTGGCTCGTCAACATCTGCTGACGATCTATCGATTTAACTACACGGCCTGGACGCTGCCGGTTTTCTATCAACATCCTCAGTTCGATGGCGATTTGCTGCTCTCGATAGACCAAACAGTGACTCAAATTCCTGGGCATGACCTGCCACTGGCTCAGGCAGTGGTGATGCGCTGCCCCGACACCCCTTCCCGGATGTGGCGCATGTATGGTGGGTTGATGCGGGTAGGCCGGTTGCCCGGCAATGACCTGGTGATTCGAGAACCCTGGGTATCGGGCCAGCATGCCGAAATTTTTTGCCGCACACCTCTAGGCTCAGGGGCAGAAAAAACGGCCTACTATCTGCGAGATCAGTCCAGGAACGGCTCATACTACTTCGACGGCCAGACCTGGCAGCATGTGCATCAATCTGAGGTGCCGCTGCCCTTAGGAACGGCGATTCGGTTTGGTAGTCTGGACGGGCAACTGATGGAATTTACCCTGGAGGGTAGCCCCAATTCGCGGCCTTTGTGTTAAATCATTTGCCAGATCAGGCGTTAGTATACGGAATTAGTGACTGAGGCAGTGTAGTCTTCGTTGTTACAGTTTGACAACGTGTGCATCTCTTGATAGACCTATGACTCAGTTAACTTATTCCACTAGCCTATTTCTAGAGTCTCCTATGACTGCTGAATCTGATCTGCTTGCCAACCTCACTAACCCTCACTCTCCCTATCCCTGGGAACCGTTAAGTCCAGAGGCTGAAGCCTATTTCACGGCGGCAGTGGCCGAGTTAGATGACCCACTGGTGGAGTCATCCATTGCAGCAGGTTGGCAAAATTTTTCGGCTCAGTTAATGGCTCAGTGGGATGATCTAGCCACCACTTCTGCAGTGGCTCAAAGGCTGGCGGCTGAGTTTCAGGAGCGTATTCCCCTTAATTTGCTACAAGCGATCGCCACTACCGCTACATCAGTGGCCCGCAACAGTCAGTCGTTTCTAGAGCAGATGGTAGTCTGTGCCAACGTTGTTTTGCCCACCTGGACGGGGGATGACCTGGCAGTGCTGGCTCGCCCATTGGCCTATTCGCTACGAGATGGCCAGGGCGAAATCCTAGATCTAACCTTGCGCGCTACAGCTCAAACGGACTGGGAAACCCTCTCAGAGGTAGAAAAAGCGCGATTGAGCCTGGCGATCTCGTCAGTCGCCCTTAAAGCAGCCCAAAATTCCTAAAGCGTCGGTTTAGAGCCCCGGTTCAGTATCCCGGTTTCTCGGTCAGGCTACTCAGAAACCGGGGCTTTGGTCTTGTCATTTCCAAAGCCATCCTATAGGCCACTATCCTGGCGCAGGACGACCGGTTTCTCCCAATTAATCAGCACAATGCAACCCTCTGGGCTGGCTACTCGATGGTGGCTGCCCGGCGGGTTAATGACCAGGGTGCCAGCCGTGTAGTGGCCCTGGTCATCTTGCTGGGCACCCGACAGAACTAGAATTTGTTCAAACCCAGGGTGCTCATGGGCAGGAACGGTAGCTCCGGGTTGGTAGCGCAGCAAAGCCAGACGAGGCTGATGCTCGGCGCTTTGGGCCAGCGGGTAGATATCCACCCCAGGCCGAAAGGATTGCCAGGGCAATTGCTCTTGGTAGGCGGCAATATTAAACAGATCTCGCATGACAATCTGGTGCTGTTCCATAATGGAAATTCTCCTCTGCTGGGCTAAACACTTGAGCTAAACACTATAGAGTGGTTATACCAGGCATTCTCAACTGCGCGCTGAGTCTTACCCAACCAGATAAGCTTGAGGATGCGTCATCAAAGCGGCTAGATATCCGACATGGAGATTTAACCCTATGCAACTTCGTGATTTGCTGTCTTGCCTGAAACTCACGGTTGTAACCTTGGGTTTGATAGTGTGGGCTGGGTTAGGCTGGGCTGGGTTAGCCAGGGCAGCGGTGGCCCCGACTCAAATTCCGGTTGAAACTATCACAGTCCACTTGGGAACCCAGACCGGCGAGCTGCGGTTTGAGCCTGACCATCTGGAATTTGCAACGGGTCAGCGCTACAAACTGGTGCTGGATAACCCCAGTAACCAAAAGCATTACTTTACGGCTAAGGATTTTGCCGATGCCGTCTGGAGCCAAAAGGTGGAGGCTGGTAACGTGGAAATTAAGGGTGCTATCCATGAACTAGAGCTAAAGCCCGGTGCTCAGGCAGACTGGGTGCTGATTCCTCAAAAACCTGGCCGTTATGAACTTCATTGCTCTATCGCAGGGCACGCAGAAGCGGGGATGGTCGGTCAGCTTGACATTAAAGCTCCGGTTTAATGGCCTGATTAGTTGAATCATGATAGTGTCAGCGTCATTTCTGTTTGCAGCCTATGCGGTCATCTGCCTCATCTCTGCCTGTTGACCGTACTCATGCGGTTCGCCACTTACCCCTGAAAGTAGTCCTAGACCAGGTTGTTTCCCAAGAAGCACAACGCAATGAGTTAAAGCTGGCCTATGTTCGAGCGGTGGTGCTGCTGATTTCCCTGGTGCTTGATGTAGCGGTGTTTCTGTTTCCTCAGCCGCTAATTGGCAAAGAACAAGTGCCCCCAACGGTGGTAATTATCAGTCTTTGTGCCAATCTATTTGCCCTAGGGCTGATTCACATTCTGCGGCAGACCCTGACTCCAGAGGGCCTGCGCCAGTGGCAATTGATCATTCCTATATTCGATAGCGCGCTGCTGTGGGCGTTTATTACCAATATCTGGCGGGTGCTAGGGGCAACTCAACCGCTGATTTTAAGCAATATTGCGGCCTTTTGCTGCCTGTTGGCGGTATCAGGGGGAATGCGCCTGACTCGAAAAGCCTCAATGTTGACTACGGCTCTGGCTCTGGCCAACTTTGCCTATGCTGCCGTTCTATTTGGGCTGGATGTGGCCATTGCCCTCTTTGCAGCGTTCACTATCTTTGGCACCGGGTTTGTGGGGATGTGGATGGGGATAATTGTGCGCCGCCAGGTTAAAAACGAGTCGGGCCGGGTGCTGATGGAGCGCTTTTTGCCTAAACCGGTGGTAGAAGCTGCGTTTGAAGCGCCGCTACAGCTGCTCCAGAATCCCCAACGCTGTGACGTCACCATTGTTGTCGCTGACCTGCGCGGCTTTACCCAGTTCGCCGAAAACCTTGACCCCCAAGCTGTGTTAGATTTTCTCAACCGCTATCAAGACTGCTTAACCAGGGTAGTGGAGCAGCATGGCGGCTGGGTAGATAAGTTTATGGGAGATGGGATGCTGGCAGTTTTTGGGTCGCCAGAACCACTCCAGAACCATGCAGAACAGGCGCTGAAGGCAGCGATCGCTATGCTCCAGGAGGTTCAATACATTTCACCTCTGGCAATGGGCGTGGGGCTGCACTCTGGGCCGGTAGTGGCAGGCTGTTTGGGTACAAGCAACCATTTGGAGTTCACGGTGATTGGCGATACGGTTAACCTGGCGGCTCGCCTAGAAGCCATGACCAAGCAGCACCCTTACCCGTTGCTGATGAGCCAGGCTACGGCCCAGCAGATCAACTCTATAAGGCTTAAACCCCTGGGACGGCAGCCTGTTCGGGGGCGCTTGGAGGATGTCGAGGTATTCACAGTACTGTTATGAGCGCCAATCTCAACAAATTCTTTAGCCAGAAGATAGTGCTATCAACGTTGCTCAGCTTTTCGGTAACAGCTTTGGAGGCCTAAATCTCTAGTTCAATTTGGGCAAGAGCTATCTGAAAGTTATGGCCCTGGGCTTTAGGAATGGCTTAAGGTGCCAGCGCCAGGGTTTTAAGCACGTCTAGAAACCCATAGATGGCTGGGGTATGCAGGGCATCGGTCAGGATGGCGGCTCCAATCACCCGCGATAGGGGAGTGGGCAACGAAAAGACTTGCACCGAGGGAGGAATAGGTTCCGCCGCCAGGCGAGGGAGGATGGTTGCCCCCATGCCCTGAGCGACCAAATTGACGATGGTAGTATCGGTTTCCACTTCAGAAATGACGTGGAGACTATGACCATGAGCCTGGACATGCTCATACACCTCTTTCATCATCACTCTCCCAACCGGGGGCATAATCATGGGCTGTTGAGTCAGTTCCTGCCAGGTTAATGTCTCTCCAGCCGCACAGAATTGTGGTGGCAGCAGGGCGACGTATTCGTTCTCTAAAATCTTCCAGGTATCGAGGTCTTCGGCAGCCGGGAGAACAGTTAAGCCAATGTCGGCCCGGCCTTCGCGCAGGGTTTTTTCGACCTGCCGGTAGTTGTCGTGTTCGCTTAGGTTAATGGCTACATCGGGATAGCGGTGGTTAAACCGAGCAATGGCTTCAGGTAAAAGATGAATCGCAATGCTCCGAAAGGAAGCAACCCTCACCTGGCCGCCTTTTAACCCTCGAATCAGGTCAGCTTCGTGGACAATGGCATCGGTTTCCTGAAGAATGATACGGGCATGACTGACGATGCGATCTCCCACAGGCGTCAGCCGTGCCCCGTGGCGGCCACGGGAGAAAAGTACAACTCCCAGGTGTTCCTCCAGAGCCGAAATGCCGTGACTGACTGCGGATTGTGACATATCGAGCTGAAGCGCGGCTTCACTGAAGGTTTCATGATCAGCCACGGCCACTAAAATACGCAACTGCGACAACTTCATCTGGCTTTGGGGACTATCCTTCATGGCCGCGAGATCCGAAATCTTTCAGCACCATAGCCCGGTTTGGTTCTGGGTTCTCTATCATTGGCCACAGATAGACATTACAGACCCGTCCACACACTCTTAACTTGCCATGATCAATGCCGGTTGAAGCCCCTGCTCCTTCTTCTGCGCCTGCTTTCCTACCCAGCTTTTTTCGTCTGGCTTTTGCCAACGTTGTTTCTAACCTGATGGTGCCCCTGGCCAGCCTGGTGGATATAGCATTTTTAGGCCACCTGGCGGAGATTCATCACCTGGGTGGGGTGGCCAGTGGTTGCTCAGCGTGCGCTCCCAACTTTGGAATCCTCAAGCGCTTAAAGGATTGTTTTTACTCAATCGAGATATTCTGATTCGTACCTTTGCCCTGATTCTTAGCTTTGCGCTGTTTACCAATTTCAGTTCAATGCTGGGAACTCAAACCCTGGCTGCAAATACCCTATTGCTTCAGGTGGTAACCCTCTCCGCCTACTTTATTGACGGCATTGCTTTTGCCACAGAAAGTTTTGCCGGGCGCTACTACGGTAGTGGCAGCCGCACTGGCTTACAACAACTGCTATGGGTAGGAGGTGGAACTAGCATAGGCCTTGGCCTGACCTTTGCAGGGGTCTTTGTTCTGTTCCCTCAGCCACTTTTTGGCCTGCTGACTAGTCATGACGAGGTGGTCGTAACTGTGCAACGCTACGTGGGCTGGTTAATTCCAACGCTGGGCCTGGGGGCCATCGCCTACATGCTCGATGGCTACTTTTTAGGGCTAACGGCTGGGAGAATTCTCCGTAATGCCACTGTGCTGGCTGCCATAATTGGGTTTTTGCCGCTGGCGCTGGTGGCAGCGGCTAAGGCCAGCGCTCACCTACTTTGGCTAGCTCTGGCTGGTCTAATGGCAGCGCGGGCGCTGACGCTCCTCTGGGCTGTACCCCAATCGCTTCGCTAAGCGGTGTCCTGGTTAGAAAAGCTATAGTAGAGGCTACACTGAGCTTCCCCTTTAGGGCACTGCGTCCAGCCATGCTCAACCAAGATCAGCTTCAACGTGGCCTGAGTCCAGCTTTTGATCCTCAACAAGCTGCTCTTTTAGCGGAGGTAGTTACCGAAGTTTACACAGACCTGGTTAAAACCAGCGATTTTAATGAGCTTAAGGAAATCGTCCGCGATTTGGCCCAGGCCCAGAACCGCACTGAACAGCGTATGGAGGAACTGGCCCAGGCCCAGAGCCGCACTGAACAGCGTATGGAGGAACTGGCCCAGGCCCAGAACCGTACTGAACAACGAGTAGAAGAGCTAGCCCAGGCCCAGAGCCGCACCGAGCAACGAGTAGAAGAGCTAGCCCAGGCCCAGAGCCGCACCGAGCAGCGCATGGATAGCTTGACGCTCCGTATGGAGGAACTGGCCCAGGCCCAGAGCCGCACCGAGCAGCGCATGGATAGCTTGACGCTCCGTATGGAGGAACTAGCCCAGGCCCAGAGCCGTACCGAAGTGGCTATCCAAGAACTCACCGAAGGTCTGATTGATGTCCGCAAACAGTTGGGCGGCTTGGCGACTACGGTTGGCTATCGGCTAGAAGATGAAGCTTACAAAGCTTTGCCAACGCTACTTCAGAGAGATCATCATATTGAGGTGCAAGGGCGGCTGAAACGGGGTTATGTCACCGATGCCCAAGGACGGGTGCTGGAGGTCAACATTTTGGGAGATGGTTGGCAAAGCGAACAGCCAATCAAAATTATTGGTGAGAGCAAGAGCCAGTTGTCTATTCCCAATATTGACCGCTTCATCCGTCGCCATGTCACGCCATTGCAGCAGGTTTTTCCTAAAGTTTTTCCGGTGTTGATCACCTACATGGTGTCTAGCCCAGAGGTAGATGCCTATGCTGAGGAACAGGGAATTGCTCTGTACTATTCGTACGATTTTTAGTTCACCTTGGAAGCAATCCCAAATTGCCGATATGCCTGTAAGGAATGCCGCGCTGATTCAACTTGGGTGGTTTAATAATAGAAATTTCACGGCTAGTTGTTGAGAGAACCCTGTTGGGAGTAAGTGCTTTGTATCAGTGCCCTAAAGAAGGGGATATCACCCTTCAAGATAGTCAACTTGCTCCTGGCCTACCGGCCAAAACCTGCCCTAGCTGTGGTGGCGCTTGGATTCAACCAGAGTACTATGTCACCTGGCAACGGCAGCAAGGCATTGAGGATGCCCCTATTCAGGTGACGGTATTGCCATTATCGTTGAATACGCCGTTTCAGCCTGCTGCACTGGATAACCGAGCGGCTCTCTGCCCAGACTGCCGCAGCTATTTAGTAAGAGGGCGTCTTAATCTGAAGCAAAGTTCTTTTTACGTAGAGCGCTGCCCTAACTGCAAGGGTATCTGGTGCGATGCTGGTGAGTGGGAGATACTGCAGCAACTCAAGCTCGATGCCCACATCGAGTATATTTTCTCCCCAGAGTGGCAGTCTCTGGTGCGTGACCTAGAACACGGCGAGCGAGAGAAACAGGCCATTGTAGATAAGCTAGGGCCAGAGATTGCTGACCGCATTTTTGAATTAGCCGATTTATTAGAGCACCACCCGAATGGTGATTTTGGTGTAGCCTACCTAATGCGTCGGTTTGAGTCTTAGCTTCTGGGCTTTTGGTGCCCTAACCTGGTGCCTTCCTAAGTGCTATCTTGCCGTCTCAATTCCACGGCCTAAACTATCCCCTCTCAAACCTTTTCCTTCTCTCAGTGGTTATGACCGAGTCACTCCTGACCCTTGAAAACTTTTCTGTCACCTATCCTGGACAACCTCAGCGGGCTGTAGATAGTGTTTGTCTATCCTTGGCGGCAGGGGAAAAGCTCGGATTGGTGGGAGAGTCGGGCTGTGGCAAATCCACTCTAGGGCGAGCGGCTTTGCGGCTGATACCCAGAGAAACGGTGCTGCAAGGCCAGGTTTGGTTTAATCGTGAGTCAGTACTGGATTTTACGCCCCGACGACTGCGCCGGTTTCGGGGAGAAGCGATCGCCCTGGTCTTTCAAGACCCCATGACTCGCCTCAACCCGCTTATGACCATTGGCAACCACTGCATTGAAACGCTACGGGCGCACCGACCCGAAGTATCTCAAACTGAGGCCCGCGAGCGGGCGATCGCGGTGCTGGAGCGGGTTAACATCCCGGCTAGCCGCCTGGGGCAGTATCCCCACGAGTTTAGTGGTGGCATGCGGCAGCGGGTAGCCATTGCCCTAGCGATGATTTTACAACCTCAACTGATTGTGGCGGACGAACCAACGACCAGCCTGGATGTGACAGTATCCGCTCAAATTCTGGATGAACTCACTCGTCTTTGCGAAGACTTAGGTACAGCACTCTTGCTGATTTCCCACGACCTATCGCTAGTGGCCGAGTACTGCGATCGCGTAGCCGTAATGTACCAGGGCAAAATTGTCGAAGAGGGGAGTGCCGCCACTGTGCTCCGCTATCCCCAAAATGACTACACTCAGTCTTTGGTGGACTCTACCCTACGGCTTCAGCAGGCAGAAAGAGTGCTCTACCAGGCACCAGCCACTGAGCCCATCCTGCAGTTGACGGAAGTGCAGCAGCATTACACATTGGACACCAATCCCATCGCCCGATGGATGGGCCGACAAACGCCAGCGGTCATCAAAGCTGTAGATGGGGTTTCTCTTGATATCTACCCCGGCGAGATAGTTGGCCTGGTAGGGGAGTCGGGCTGTGGCAAGAGCACCCTATCGCGCACAATTCTGCAATTAATTAAACCTACGGCCGGTCGGGTAGAGTTTTGCGGTAATGAGCTAACGCAACTCCCTTCGCCAACCATGCGCCAACAGCGGCGGCATTTGCAGATGGTGTTTCAAGACCCCCACGCTTGCCTCAACCCCGTGATGACAGTCGGCCAGAGCATCGCTGACCCGCTGAGGATTCATGGTCTGGCTACAAAGGCTGAGGCCGAAAAGCTGGCCCACGATATGCTGGCCCACGTCAGCCTGACGCCTACCAGTGACTTTTTTCATCGTCTACCTGGCGATCTCTCTGGCGGACAACAGCAGCGGGTTGCCATTGCCCGCGCGTTGATTACTAAACCCAAGCTAGTGATCTGCGATGAGCCCGTCAGTATGCTTGACGCCACAGTGCAAACTCAGGTACTGAACCTGATGCTGGCGCTCAAGCAAGATTTCAACCTCACCTATTTGTTTATTACCCACGACCTCTGGGTGGCGCGGTATATGTGCGATCGCATTGCCGTCATGCAGGCCGGTAAAATTGTTGAACTGGCCCCCACGCAGACGTTATTCGAGTCGCCCCAGCACCCCTACACCCAAACTCTGCTGCAAGCGGTTCCGGCGTTGACCAGCCGCTAAAAGGGTAAGGCGCAACAGGAGATGAAAATCTCTTCTATAGCAATTCTCGGTTGGGTGAAGTACATCTGCTGCTTAGAAGTCAGAAGTCAAAAGTCAGAATCACAAGATCTCCTGACTCCTGACTCCTGACTCCTGACTCCTGACTCCTGACTCCTGACTCCTGACTTCAGGATGTACCGCACTTGAGTGAGAACCGCTATATATTTAACCTGATTTAACCTGAATTCAGGATTAAATCTACCGATCAAGCCGTTTTCTAACTGCCTCAAATAGCTCTGCAAACTCTGAATCCGTATGCCTCTCTGGGGTTAGGGTATTCATATTTTTGAAGGTGTCCACCAGTTCGGCAATGGCAGCGCGGATGCGGGTATAAAGGTCGATGGATTCTCGAAATCCCTGCATGTTAGCTGCGCCGACGGTTTTGAGGGCCTGGTCAAGCTCGGCAATTTCGTTTTCCCAGTGCTGGATGTATTGGAGGCGTTTAACCGGCTTATAAATATCGGCATTGGGCAGAACGATGGGGAAAACGCGGTCATAGAACTTGCCGTTGGCGGCAATTTCCACCAGCTCAAACATGCAGTTCTCAGACCTGAGATATTTGTCGCTAATCATCACAATTACAGCTTTGCCCCGCCCGATTTGTTCCATGAAGGCTTGGATGTTGCCTTTGTAGCCAAGCTGGTTTTTATCGCGAATCAGGGTAATATCCTGGCCCTGAAACGCCGCGTCAATCTTGTTGATGATAGTTTCGCTCTCGCCGCTCCAGGCGTAGGAAATATAGATTTCTTGGCGGACTTCTGGGGCTAATGTCTGGGTAGGCCAAACGGTCTTTTCATGCTCTATGGCTCTGTCTTGAGCGATGATTTCATCCTCATCAGATTCCATCTCCCAGGGGAAGAGCATTGGCTCGAAGGTAAAGTCACCAATCAGCGGCTGCACTGGAACATCCTCGTAGGGTGGCTTACCACATTCAATGGTTGGTTTGCGGTTGTCAATGCGCTCCTGGAGTTTGTTTAGTTCATAAAAGTGAGGGTCTTGGCTGCCTGCACAGGTTTGGCAATTACAGGGAATTAGCTTTTTAACCTGGATGCGCTCGTAGGAATCATTGATTTTATCGATTTCGTAGCTAACAACGGTGAGCAACTCCTTTAGCCGAACGCCAGCGGCTCGAATTTGAATTTCACCCTTGTAGTAGAGTTCAATCACTTCGGCTCTAGCAGAACCATTGGTGAGCACCACTCCCGTTTTCCAGACCAGGGTTTGGGCTTCAATGAACTTGTGCATTTCCACAATAAAGCGGGTGAGAATGCCCTTGGGCATAAACTCGTAGTTGTAGCGCAGCCACAGATTCTGGCTATCGTCCCAGTCGTAGGGGGGTTGGTTGATCTCTAAAAGCTGGGGTGCAATGTATTGATCCGTTGTGCCGGGGATTTGGTAGCACAGCTTAAAGCGCATCATCAGTTGGAGCAGTTCGTCGCGCATATCGCGGTATTCGTTATCGCTCCAAATATCGTTGATCTGGGTGCGAGTGAAACAACCATAATTATTTTGAACTTTCTTATTCTCAAGAACCTTATAGACAGCAGATGTCCCCCATTCTGGCTTCAGAATAATTGTTTTCTTGAGTAGAGGATCTTTCTGAAAATGCAAGCATACTCCTAAGTCATGAAGATAGTCGCTAAGTTGAAGCTGATCTTCTCGACGATTAAACCCGTTAGAATCACAAATTCTATAATATTTATCTACCGAAATGTAATTACGATTGTCAGATTCAAGTATCCGTCGCACATTTACCCACTTTCTAGGTAAACGAGTACCTATATGAGGCAAATCACTAATATAACGTTGAATTTCTGACTGAACCTCGCCAAGACCACGATTGGTCATGAGATTCGCAGAAAAAATTGCTTTTAGATTATCAAATTCCCCTCGAAGTTGACGCTCATTTATGTTGCAAATTCGATCTTGCTTTTCATTTTTAATCACTATAACCGGGCTGTTATCGCCTAATAAATTGACAATACTAAGCCAATAATAAAGATCCGTATTCTCTTGTCGGGTATCAACAACAAGAGCATAAAGAGAACGTTTGGTCAAAAAGAACTGATGAGTCTCATGATAAATCTCCTGGCCACCAAAATCCCATATATTAACATCAAACTTTGTATCATTTCGCAAATCAAAGCTCCACCTGAGAACATTTATACCTTCTGTAGATTGTTCCTTCAAATCAAGCACATAACTTTTATCTATAATCTTCTTGGCAAGGGAAGTTTTACCAGCACCCCCTTCACCTAAAATCAGCAGTTTGGCCTCATACATATAATCCTGACCTTGATTTAGCTGCTGTCGAAAATAATTTAAGATCCCTACAGTCCCTTGAGAAGCAATTTCTGGAGGCAGATTCTTCAAGTTTTTATTGAATCGAATATCAAGCTTCTTGAGATTATTTATTTGACTGATCTTAAGAGGAATAGTATCTAGCTGATTATAACTTACAGATAAATGTTGAAGATTCGCAAGTTGGCCGATCTCAGGAGGTAATTTGATTAATCTGTTGTCGCTAATGTATAATTCCTTAAGGTTGACAAGCTGACCAATTGATGGGGGGAGTATAGTTATTTTGTTGCTGGTAATAGTTAGCTGATAGAGGTTAGTGAGTCTGCCGATTTCAGTGGGTAGTGAACTTAACTGGTTGTAGCTTAGAGATAATTCCTGGAGACTTGTGAGTTTACCAATTTCGTGAGGTAATGCGCTTAGTTGATTTGAGCGAAGTGATAGTTTTTTTAAATTGACAAGCTGGCCGATTTCTGGGGGCAGTTCGGTCAGGTTGTGGCCAGCTAGGTCGAGTTCTGTCCAGCCCTCGGCGGCGGCCTGGGCGATGAGTTGTAGCAGCTCGTCTTGGGACATTAGGGAGGTGAAGGAGGATGGGTGAAGGGTGGGGGGTGATTTGTCTTTTATTTTATGGCTGTGCTGGGTGGATAGAGTTAGGCAGCGTCTTCGGTGTCTGCTAATAGTTCTGCAACTAGCGGGGCGGCTTGGGTCAGTTGGCTTACGGCCAAGATAGAAAAACCCAATAGATTGCCGTCTGCATCTACCCGCTCCATCACCGAATCGTTAGTGGTTTCTCGCATATAGCCTGGTGCATCGGAGAAGGTGACTTCTAGGAAGTCGGCTTCTGAGTCAAACCAAACGTTTATTCGCTTTGCCACAGAGTCCCTCCCTGCTTGGGTTTGTCTGTGAAATAGGCCGTCACAACAAAGGTGTCGTCTATTAAGAACTTGACCACTACACACAACCATTTTGGTAATCCAGTAATACAGACATCACCTCGGTTGTTTGAAAAAACCGGGGTTCTGGGGCTTGGCATAAAATCGGCTAGTCATAGACCTCTCGACGGTGCTTGATCAGCAAAATAATGACCTCTGCGGTATCGTCATCGATGCGGTAGATAACACGATAGTCTCCCACACGATAGCGGTACCGTCCCGCCAGATCTCCCTTCAACGCCTTGATATTTGGATGCTGACGCGGGTTTTGCTCTAAGGCCTCAAATGCTCTGGCTAACCGTTTTGCGAGCGAAGTATCTGCTGACCGATAGAACTTAGCTGAAACCTTGGTCAACCTAACCCTATACATCGTTACGCAAAACTCGCCAGTCGGTTAGTTCGTCGGCATCGGCCTCTTGTTCGGCCGCGTCTAGCTCAGCCAGCAATCCAGGAATGGCCAAAAGCTCTGCCGTGGCGTCGCTGCTATCGCGTTCCACTAGGTACGACAGAAAATCTAGCACCACAACCAACCGCTCTTGGGACAACTGCTCAACATAGCGATAAATTTGCTCTCGCGTATCTGAGGAGTTCAGCATGGGCTGCTCGTCACGTAGGATATCTCCATTGTAAGCCCCTTAGCCGTTGTAGGAACGTTTACTCGCTTTGCCAGAGAGTCCCTCCCTGCTTGGGTTTGTCTGTAAAATAGGCCGTGACAACAAAGGCATCTCTAAAGACAGCCTGACGAGCCGCCGCAAAGTCATCATCTGAAAATTCGACACCGTGCCATAGCTCCCTTAGCTGAGTCGGGCGTTTCTCTCCCTGGCTCTGATTCAGAACAGCCTGCCGCAAACGGTCTAGCTCTTCCTGAAGCGCCTCAATCCGAACCAGAAGATAATTAGCCATATCCCTTTTTTCTTATCGTTTTTCTCAGGAAATTGCCTCTATTCTAAACCTGCGGAAGGCTAAGCCTCTTCCTTATCTTGGTCGAGTTCTGTCCAGCCCTCGGCGGCGGCCTGGGCGATCAGGTGCTGTAGATCGGCTTGGGGCATGGAGGGGGGGGAGGGGGAGTTATGGAACAAGGTGAATCCAAGGGAGTGTGCTACCGACAGCATTCGCAAGGCGGCGATCTGCTGTCCATAGCCCAGCCTCTAACGTTTCGGCTAAGGCTAGGTAATGAGCATCATAGGTAGCTGATAGCCTGAATTGGTTAGCTATTTCCCATGCTCGCCTATGCAGGGAAGTATCCCCCTCAAGCAGAATATTTAAGGTAACGGCAATTTCCAAAAACTCCTGGGCTACCTCGCTTGAAAAGTATCCTGCTTTGGTCAAGCGATAAAGGGCACTGGTTACTTCATAGAAAATCAAACTTGGAGCCGCAATGGTGAGCCCTGAGTCCACCCAGCTATTCCACAGCGCTTGATAAGGTGATTCTTCTGGAGCAACGGTTAGCAGTCTTACGACGAAGCTGGCGTCAACGCACACTGTATTTGCACTCATCACGCATTGGACTCCGGTAAGCACAGGCTAGTCAGTTGTTGGTCTCGCTGTTGGCGCTGTTGATGAATTAAGTCCTCAGTTTGGATATCTAACGCCATACCGCCAGTACTGGATTGAATACGCTGATGAAGGGCAAGTAAGCGCCTTTGGCTAACCTGCCAAGTCTGCTGGTGGTTGAGCTTTTGGTGCAGCAAATTTCGCTCTGCCTCGGATAGAGAGGCGATGACCTTAACCAGAGAGTCTATTAACTTGACATTCATGAAGGAATCTCAGCAACCGCTAAATCCATTTTAGGTTTCGCCTGGGTTTTAGGCTCTTTGGGAACCGAGCGCTCACGCTGAAACCCCACCCGCCCGTATCATCAAATACCCCACTTCACTTGCCCCTCGCCCATCCTCAGAGATTTCTCAAATTTTCTGGCCTCATACGCTTGCATCTCTGCAACCAATAGGTTACATTTACGACCCATAGCTAGTTGCGTGCAGCCTGGCTATATCCCAAAAATTTGGTCTAACGCCACTGGCAGGTGTAACCAGCACCTACCAGCGGCTAACCCCCAAGACAGGAACAGTCTGTCTCGGTGGCTTTGGTTATTTTACCCAGGCCGCCCGGCATGGCTTATCGTCCGGGGCGGCCATGTTTTTGGGGAATTTCCCACTCACTGTTGTTTTGGAGGAATTCCTCATGAGTTACACAACTACAGAACCCCGGTTTTTCCAAAAAACCGGGGTTCTTAATCCCCTACGCCCAGAGCCCCAGCTTCTTCAAGAAGCTGAGGATCTGACCCCCCTCAGCTTAACGCCTCCTACCCCCAACCCAGACCGAGAGCGGTTGCAGCACATCATCATTGGCTCCCAGGAGGGAG
>Ga0224723_1000924_pt1 | contig 18981 bp, 12 predicted proteins | sample Balambano_FR2_Me_FD_161647 | JGI IMG/M metagenome (GOLD analysis project Ga0224723, IMG submission 161647) | Freshwater sediment microbial communities from Lake Towuti, South Sulawesi, Indonesia - Balambano_FR2_MetaG | ecosystem: Environmental > Aquatic > Freshwater > Lake > Sediment | place...
CTCTGTAGTTGTCAGAGACTGAACCAAACTCAATCCAACAGGTTGACTAGAAATAGTTTTAGCGTAAGCTGCGCTAAGATAAGGAACATATGTTGTCTTCCCGGCGATATAAGTTTCAAAGAAAGGTAAACTCAAAACGTTCATATAACGTCGCGCTTGGGCTGGGTCATCCCCAACAACCTGGGAAGGTAATGCTATCTGTTCAGTAGCTGTTTTACTTTCACCAATTACCGAAAAGTGAGTACCTCCAGAAAGTACTACCAAGTATTTTTGCGAATTAGTAATCCAAGAGAAAGGTACAATTTGTTCATATAAAGCAGGTGCAACAGTGTCATCGCTACTACCAACAATCATCACTGGTACTGCAATATCTTTTAAATTAGCTTCGCCAAAGATGCTGCTGGTAATTGGATTAACTGCGATTACTGCTTTGACTCTTTCGTCTCGGAAGTTATACTGTTGGAGGCTACTTTTCGGTAATTCTAAAGCCTGACACTGGAGAAGTAATGATATGTTCCATGTGTCTTTTAGCGCTTGCGGTTGACAGTCTTTTGCTAGTTGTTCAAAGTTTAGTTTTGCACCAGCTAAAGCTAAAGCTGTGTAACCTCCAAAAGATTGACCGAATATACCTATTTGTTGCAGATTTAAACGTCGCTGAAAGCGGGAATCTGATTGGCTTATTTTTTCGATTTGGTCAAGTACGTATTTAATATCTAGAGGTCGATTGATAAATTCCTGTGGTGCTGCAACTTCACTTGCACTTCCTCCTAAAAGCGATCGCAGTTGTTTTGCGTCGCTACCAGGATGGTTGGGAACGACAACTGCAAAGCCGTGGGAAGCTAAATGAGTAGCTAAATATTCAAAGTTACCACTATCTGAGCCTACACCATGAGAAATTACTATTACGGGTGCAGGATTTTGGACGTTGGGTATGTAAATATCTGTCAGTAAGAATCTATTACGAGGAGTATCATATAGCCTCAAGCTAGTTTTTTGAGCTATATAACGTCCTTTTCGCCGTAAATCTGGCAATTGGGAAAAGTTTACTGTTGGTTGAACCACAGCAGCTTCTGTATTTGATTTCACTGAAACTGCGGCGATCGCTTTTTCAGTTTCATTAACCAGTTTTTCTAACTCTGCTGCTATACCCAAGGTACGGGCCAAATCAACATGAATACCAGAACTGGGAAACTTACGTAACAAATTTAATAACGTTAGTCCTTCTGGTTCCGCAGCGGCTAAAATCAATGCTGAACGTAAAGCATGAAAACCTGCTTTTGGTTGGCGAGATTCTGTTTTAATTACTTCTCCCAACCTTTGCAGCAAAAATTCGCCTTGGGATGTATAAAGAAATTGCGAAACTGCTACAGCATTAACTTTTATCGGACTAACTAAAATCCGCTGTAATTCTTTCCGCTGTTCTGTATTTAGATACTGAGTATATACTGCTAAATCATCGCTAATTACGCCTTTTTTAGCGTACGCTTCCAAAGAAGTAATGGAAACTGAACGCTCAAAGGCTGAGTAAGATGCATAAATTCGGTCTGCTGCTATTGCAGAATTACTGATACCAAAAGTCGGTAACAATATGGACAGAACCAACCAAAGCGAACTTTTTCTCAGGGTACTGGCCCACGTAGCAAATAAGCTATTCATAGCTAAACTATGCACGGTGATGTGGTTTCACGAGGCTTTTGCTGTGGTAGCTAATTCGGACACCCTGGATTAATAAATCTAATTCGCCTCAATATTATAGATTTTATGATTTTTTCTCGTATTGAGATTCAAAATTAAAGCCCAATACTCTCCTTTTAGTAGGTTGATTTACCTACCTAAAAAGGAATTAAATCAATTAAATTTCAGCAACTATCTCATCATAACAAATAAAAAAGTAACACGCTTCCGTATGTCAAAAGCAACTATGAAAAGCCGATAAATTTACTTAAAGAGACTGTAAAAACACCTAATTAATTGTATTTTAACTAGTTTTCCCCAAGGCGATCGCTACCGAGCCAGTCACTACTAAAATTGCTCCCAATACTCCTACCCAAGTTAGATTTTCTGGTGATATTAGACCTGGTGTAATTACTGATACAACATCCACAGCTATTAAAGTCACAACCGGAGCTAGTGCTAGTACTGCACTTACTCGTGAAGCTTCCCAATGTTGTAATGACTCAGCAAATGCACCATAAGCAATTAAGGTATTTAAAGCCGCAAAAATTAACATTGAAAAAGGTAAAATATTCAATGTAAAAATTGTTTTTGGTACTGCAAATGGAGAGAATAATAAAGCACATCCTCCGTAAATAAGTAGCATAATATGAGGAGAAGATAGACTTTGTAGTAATTGTTTTTGCGCTAAACCATAAATAGCCCAAGCTATAGCTCCTAAAACTGTCAAGCCACTACCGAGAAGATATTTAGTAGATGAATCATTGCTCTCAATCCCAGTTGTTAGTTGTAACAATTGTTCATGAAAAAATAATATAAAACCTAGAGTTAATACACCGACACCCATCCACTGACGCAATGTATAACGCTCGTTAAAAAGAATTAAACCACCTAATCCTAATAATATGGGAGCTAATTGAATAATAACTTCTGCGTTAGCCGCAGATGTTAGTGCTAATCCTTGGAGAAAAAGCACGTAATTACAAGCCAAAAAAATGATGGCGATCGCTAATAATTTCCAGGAGATAGAACGCAGTTTTTCTAGTGTTGGTAACTTTCTTCTAACTCCTAAATAAGTAGCCAATAAACCAAAGGATACCAAAAAGCGGAACCAGGTAATTGTGTAAACATCAACTACTTGGACAGTTACTTTTAAAGCTATGGGTAGAATACCCCATAACAAAACTGTTAACAGTGATAAAGCTAAACCTAAACGCCATTGACCAGAGGTATGATGCATAAGTAAGGGATATTATTATGGACTTTAGAAAAAGTCCGCCATCCAAGGAGGAGAACCTGCAAATATTCCAGTAGCTGTAGTCAGTGCAGTTGCTGTACTTTCTAATTTTCCCATTAGTTGTAACTGTTGAGGTGCAAAAAATCCTGTGTACAGTGGTGATAATCCTCTAATGTCTGTCTGTAACTCACCTTTTCCACCTTTTGTGACTTCACCACGTCCATTGGCCACAGATAAGATAAATTTACCGTTATTTTCTGCAATCAAGTCATCTTTGACTTCCAAATGTAATTCTGCTTGGATTCCTTGGGGATAACCGCGCTTTTCCAACGCTTTAACTAGATCCACTATTCGTAACATCCAACGTCCTGTAGACTTCATTTCGGCTGTTTGTGGTAAAATCAAGCTCAAAGAATCTACTAGAGAACTCTTCCACCGCACCTTGTCGATTTGGGAACGATGATTAGCCATAAAGTACCAGAAGCTTTGACAAGCAGCAGGTGTCAGCAAAGCCCAATCTCTAATTCGGATATAAGAGCCATCTTTACGGTCTTGGCTAAAAACTATATAACCCTGGGGTTCTACTCCGATTATATAAGCGTAATACTTTTCTTTGCCAAAAGGTTTAATTACACTGTTCCAGATGAATTGATGACGTTCTAAATGTCCATTAGTTAATTGTGCTTGTTTCTGGTAAATTGGAGCAAAAATTTCTACGTCCAAAGGTACAGCTTGCACTAATAAAGGACTTTCCCGAAGCTGAATACTTTCAGTTTCAACCTCCCAAATGCAATTTTCCCCAGCTTGCTCGTATCCTGCTTTGCGGTAAAGACGTTGTACTGCTGGATAGAGAGTTGAAATGGGTATATTAAGAGCGTAAAGTTCTTTGACTGTGTGCTGCATCATAGTAATAGCAGCTCCAGTACCACGATACTCCGGAGCGATCGCTACTGCGCCAATTCCTCCCATCGGTACGTTTGCACCACCCCACCATTGACCCATAGAAAGAATTCCTAGTCCACCAGCAATTTGCTCTCGTTGCCGAATGATGCGGAAGTTGTCTATCCCAATAGAATGAAAGTATTCTTCATCGTTACTAAATTCAATAAAACTTTGGTTGAGGATATCTCCTAACCGTTGGATGTCTTCTGGATTTGCAAGTGTACTGTATTCAAATTCAGGCGTCATGAAAACTATAGCAACAGTAAGATGCAACTACAAGAGTAATATACTATTTAGTACATTACCGCTTCACCCTATTGGAGAATGTTAAGTTTTGTGGCATTTCTTAAATTAAATATATTTACAACTCCGACTAACAAAAATACCTATGTGGTATTGGCTATCATTATAGTAAGCTTATCCTGCGTGATAAAACGATAGTATAAGAAAGGTGCAAGCAAATTGGACGGAGAACAAATATTTTATAGAGGAGGAAGTGAGTTTATAGCAAAACTCAATGAAGTAAAAATTGATAGAAATACTGGTTTTGTCAAACCAACTAATGGTATTTATGTTCATTTAGATCCTAATAAAGTTCGGCGATTTGAAGGAGCTTATAAAATTATTTTCTTGCCCAATAAGCTAACAATAGTACAACGAGGTCGAGACACACAACATTATGAAATTGTTCCCAAAGAAACAAATTTGTTAACTTTTGAGTAGTTTAATGAGGAACTCGGAAAAATCGAAGCAATTAAGGAGGAGTAATAATGGTAACTGGCTATCCAAAGTTAACCTTTAAATATGGCTGGAATGATAGGGATGATGAAGAAACCCCGATGAAAGGATACAGAAGTGATGGCATTGTTCAAAGTTCAGAAGGAGAAATGTATCCAGTTTACTTTATCGATCCTATTCGTTTACAGCAAGACTTGAAAGTAGAAGAGGAATTGGGATCTGCTTTCTTAGCTGAACCAGGATTGATTATTTTGCCCGAAGTTACTCGTGAAGCGATGGAAAACGTGGTTAGACAATTGTGGGAGCAAGGTTACTTTGACTCTCTTAAACCTTTAAAATCAGAGGTAGAAGAAACTCAAAAAAAATTAGGGCTACTGTCTAAATAAAGAAGAGATACTCTTCGTTAAAATGCTTATTTATCAATGGCTATTTTATTAAGTTTAGCAATATGAATCCGGTTTGATTTATCAATAAATCTAAGTACAGGTAGGTAGTAGGGTGTGTTACGGCTCGAAAAATATTTCGGGTTGCTTACAATATATAGGAAGCCGTAACGCACCATTTCGAGGCTAGATAGAACTTAGAATCTACACACCTTCAGGTCAAGGAATATCAAGATGCCTTAACATACAACTGAGTTAAGTCAGTTACTACACCGCTAGTTAAACCTTCAACAGTAGACAAAAACTCATGTTCTAAATAAGGCTTAGTTAGGTAAGCAGTTGCTCCGAGTGCTTGAGCTAATTGACGATGTTTTTCCGCACTGCGGGAAGTAAGAATGACTACAGGTTTCTTCATCATAGTTGAATGTTGCCGAATATTTGATAGTAACTCAAATCCATTCATCCGTGGCATTTCTAAATCGGAAATTACAACTTGAATTTCCGGATGTCGTTGCAATTGCTCTAATGCTTCTACACCATGTTGGGCTTGTAATACTTGATAACCAGCTTTTTGCAAAGTTAACGAGAGAGTTTGACGCAAACTAATTGCATCATCTACTACTAAAACTACTTTTGATGCATTAGATAATGTTGGTACATTTGCTGGAGCAAGTAAAGGTGTAGCTTGAGTATTTACCCCCGACATTGGTATTTTTTTCTTAGTAGAATAAACTGTCGTTAAATTAGCATCCAATACTTGGACATCATGAGATTCTAAGAGTAAAGTACCATCAATTACTAATATGAGGTTGCCACTGGCTAAACTGCTACATCCGTAAATATATTTGGGAGGAATTATCGTATTACCTAAAGGTCTAATCACTAGTTCTTGTTCACCAACAATTTGGTCAACAATTAAACCTAGAAGTTCTTGATTTCGCCGTAGTAAAAGTACGGGAAGAGTTTTTTCTTTGGTATCTTCAACAACGTTTTGATGATTTAAATTTGCACCACTGACTAAAGAACCGTTATAATGCATCAACTCAGAAAGTTTCCGCACGCTGACCATCCGTTCTTCCTTACCTGTACTCCAGTGTAAGACTTTTTTACCTTCAAATTCTTTGATTTGGTCAGCGGTAGGAAGTAATATTTTCTCTATACTGTCCAAAAGTAAGGCATAAATGCCATCTCCAGCTTGGACAATCATTAATTTGTCTGTTGTCATAGAAAAAGGAATTTTAAGTACAAATGTTGTCCCTTGGTTGGGTACTGATTGAATTGTAATTGAACCGTTAAGTGCTTCTAGTTGGGAACGTACAATGTCTAATCCCATACCACGTCCAGAAATTTCACTAACTTTCCCAGCAGTGGAAAAACCTGGTACAAACAATAAATCTAAAATTTCTTGTTGAGTTGAATGAGAGAAATATCCTCTACTTTGCTCATCATCGGCAATATAGCCTAATTCAACACCTTTTTTACGAATCTTTTCTAAGTTTAATCCTTGACCATCGTCGCGGACTTCAATAATTGTTTGACTACCTTGATGATAAGCACAAACTTCGATCAAACCTCGTTCTGGTTTGTTACGTTCCCGACGAACTTCTGGTGCTTCGATTCCGTGGTCAAAAGCATTACGCAGTAAATGTAATAAGGGGTCATATAACTTTTCGGCGATCGCTTTATCTACCAGTACAGGGGAACCAGTTAGTTTTAATTCTATTTGTTTACCATACATATTCCCAAGATTTTGCATCATCTGAGGGAAACGATTAAGAATATTTCCTAAAGGAGACATTCGCGCTTCTACGAGGTTATCTATAATACCAAGTGCTAAACGCTGTTTTTTCTCGTGAATTTGAGTAGATTGTCGTAGAAGTAAATCTAGAGATTCTGTTGTTTCTTGAAGTTGCAATGTTTCTTCTAACGCTTCGTGCAACGTCATATGAAATTCTGTGTATTCATCCCATTCTAGGGAGTCAAAATTTATAAATTCATTATTTTGCTTTCTTTGTAAGTGATTTTTTTGTATTTGTAATGGTAAATCGCGCAATTCATTTAAAGTTGTTTGATGTAGACTCAATTGCTTTAATAATTGCTCGATAATTTCTTTTAAATGTTCATCTTTAAGATTTCGACGTTTTTGGTAAATTAACAATTCTCCTGCTAAATAGTTAAGTTTTTGTAATCCCTCAACATCAACTCTTACAAAAGAACGTTGTCGAGATTTGTTGACATTATTAACAGGTTTATCTTCTCCTTTGTTGTTAATGATTGCTTCAGAAGTAACTACTTGAATATTAGAACTTTCAGTATTTTCATCGTCAATAGTTACTGATTCTGCAAGCAGAGAATAATCAACTTCATTAATGGATATTCCTTCAATTTCATGACTTTGAGTAGGAGTAATTTCTTCTCCCCAAATTGCTTCTAGATTACTTTCAGTGACTACAGGTTCTGGAGACAATATTTCTTTCACTTCCAACAATTTTTCTAATTTTGGAGATGAGAGCCAATTTCTCTCAAGAGAAGTAACTGGAGGATAGTTTTTGTATTCTTTTGCTAATTCGCTAATTCTATCTTGCAGTATTTCAATTACTGGAATGTTACTATCAGTATTTTCTCGAAAGTCTTGAAATGTAGCAATAGCAAGTAGAATTGTTAAAATTACACCTTGACGATAAAGAGAAAGACTATAACTATCTGCTTCTTCTTGTAAAAATATGAGAAATTCACTTAGCCAGTTTTCAATATAATTAACTGGGTTTTCTGTTTTAAATTTAGGAACAATTAAAGTTAAAGAAAGTTTTGATTCTGGTATTTCCAACTCGTGATTAAACCATCCTAAAATATAGCGAATTACTTTTAAATAAAATTTAGCTGTAGACGGATTAACAGGTTCGTTTTTAGTATTACCAACTTCAATTAAGAAATTATATAATTCTTCAATCTCGTTTCTTAAAGAATTGCCACGATTGTATTTTTGCTCTACAATTAATTGTTCTATATCATCTGTTACAGGTAATAAAAACTTTTGTAAAGCTGAAGAAGGTTCACCACCACGAGTGCGATCGCCTGCAAATACAGCTTCTCTAGCTTTTTCTAAATCAGCGAAAGCAATCTCAGTTATTTTCAGCGCATAAGTAGGGTTGGCTGCTAGCGCTGCAATGATTGTTTGAGCAATTTCTCCAAAACCGGGTAAATTTAAAGACTCTGCTAATCCCAGAAAAACTTCTGCATTTTGGCGCAAAAAATCACCCAAGTCAGGGGTATTTTCCGGAGCTTTTAGTACTTCAGCAATACTTTGTAACCGTTGAGTAACTCCCGTTTCAAAAATAGATAATACAATATCAAAACCTAACTCCTCAGAAGTCGGAATATGAACTTCAGCACCGAAAGCATCACCTAATTTCTCTTGTAGTTGTGCAAACACTATAGCTGCACGCTGGAGAATTTCATCAGTATCAACTTTACCTCCATTTAATTCTGCTGCTAAAGGTAGTTGAAGACACTCGTATGCTTGGAAAAGTAGCGTTAATAATTCTGTATCAAGGTTAATGTCTGGGTTGTACAGTGATTTGAAAATATCTTCTAGAGAGTGAGCGATTTTATTAATCACCTCTAACCCAACATTAGCAGCCCCTCCTTTGATAGTATGAGTCGCTCGCATTAAGTTATGTACTTTTGCGACGCTATGACCTTCTGATAAACTAAAAAGTTCTTGCTCAATAGTTTGTAATAGCTCTGGGGCTTCTGTTAAGAAGTAGAGATATCCCTGTTCACGGATCGAATCATCTGTAATCATAATTTTTTACCAGGTTATGGTGGACTGTAGGAGAGCCAGCGCTTTGCGGGGCGCCTGGCGTGGGGGTTTTGCGCGAAATCTTTTTGCAAAACCCGCCCCCCCAACCACGCAAAAGTAGAGTTGATTACTTCACGCATTAGACGCGGAGTGCCTAAACGCAAAGACCGAAAGTTTAATCAACCTTGAATTTACTTGCACTCGCTAGTAGCTCTTGCGCCATCTGTGACAATTGTTGGAATACAACTGCAATCTGATGAGCTTCTGTTGAGGTTCTGTTTGCAATGTTAGCTATATCTTTCATGGAGGCTGTTGCTGATACAGATTGCAACATTTGTCCTTGCGTAGAATCAGTAATCCGTTGTAATAACTGACTTATTTCAGCAGTTGCAGCTACAATCGCATTCAAATTCAGTCTGGTTTCGCTGACTAAATTTGTTCCTTCTACCACCTGTTGGATACCAGTTTCCATTGCCAGTGCTACTTCCCCTGTTTCTTGTTGAATCTCCTGGACTAGTTTTTCAATTTCGATAGTTGCTGCGGCTGATTGACGAGATAATGAACGTACTTCATCCGCTACAACTGCAAATCCTTTACCATATTCCCCTGCACGTGTTGCTTCAATGGCAGCATTGAGAGCTAGTACGTTTGTTTGAGTGGCAAAGCTAGAAATCAAATTCACCACTTTGGAGATTTTTTGAGAAGATTCACTTAAGCGTTTAATTTTTTTGCTAGTTTGGGCAACTGTTTCCCGAATCGCTTGGATTGCTTCTACAGTTAGGTTCATCGCTGCATCACCTGATTCTACTGTTTCGTTGGCTTGCTGAACAGCGGCTTGTACAGCTTCAGCGTTAGCTGCAACGTATTGGGTAGAGTCAACCATTTGCTGAATTTCGTCTAAAGCGTCACTAATTTCTTGGGATTGTTGCTCGGCTAAATGTGTTAATCCAGTGAGTGAAGCGTTACTGTTGGCAGAAGTTTGGGCTACTTGTTGAGCAGCAGCTTGCACCTGAATGACAATTTGTCGCAGCGCTTGTAAAGTATTGTTGTAGGCATCCGCAATTGTACCTAGCTCGTCTTCTGTAATCGGCGCACGTACAGTTAAATCTCCGTTAAGAGCTGGTCTAACAGCTGATAGTAGTTGCATTGCTCCTTTTTGCAGTACTTCTTTTGCTGCTTTTTCTCTTCCCGCTGCTTCTGTTACTTGCAATGACTGTGTTTCTAGTTTCTTGAGATATTCTGCTTGCAGTAAAGCTACTCCTAATTGGTCAGCTATTTGTCCTAATAAGCCTACTTCTGGTTGCTCCCATTGCCGAGAACCACTATTTTGATAGGCTGCTAGCATTCCCCAAAGTTGTTGTCCTTGAAAAATTGGCACGATCGCATAAGACCGAGCTTGATATTGTTCTAATACTTCTATGTAACAGTCGGAAAATCCTGCTTGGTAAATATCAGCTATTACGTAGGCTTTGCGATTCTTTAGTTCTCCACCTTGAGTATCTTGAAGATAGGTGTCAGCTGTTTGTTGCTTACTAGTTGCAATTAGGCTTTGCATGGCTTTACAAACACTTACACTTTCTTGTAAGCGTTCGATTCTATACTGCTTGTCTATCAGTGAATTCCACTGAGGACTCACGGATTCTGAAACGAATAGACCACTCCAATCAGGATTAAATTGATAAACTGCTACCCGGTCTGCACTCAGTAATGTTCTAACTTCTTTGGTAGTGGTATTGAAGATAGAGTCAATATCCAATGATTGCCTGATTCTATCAATCACTTTACCAACAGCGCGATCGCGTTCTGCGGCTTTGGCTACTTCTTCGGAACGTCGTTGTAGTTGCTCTACTGTCTCCGATTGCTGCATTGCTACTCCTAGCAGTACTGCAATCTGTTGCATAACATTAACTTCAAATTCTTCCCAATGACGGGGAGCAGAGTTTTGATAACTTGCTAGTAATCCCCAAAGTTTATTTTGCTTAAAAATAGGAACAGTTATATAAGCTTTTGCTTCAAATTGCTCCAAAAGTTCCGTATAACACACAGGAAATCCAGCTTGAGAGATATCATCAACTACACAACTAGATTTTTGACGATAACGACCTCCTTCATTCTCCTGTAGGTATGTATCTTTTACCTTACCTAACCCTGCAAATCCACGAAAAGTTTCGCAATCACCATTGTCTCTCAGCAAATTTCGATCAAAACTTTGTTCTCTAAAAGGAATCCAACCTTTACCAACAGACTCAGCCACAAATTCACCACTCCAATCAGGATTGAAGCGATAAACAACGGTACGGTCTACTTGCAGTAATCGTCGCACTTCTGCTGCTGTGGTTTGGAGAATTCCGTTAATTTCCGTTGATTCTACTTTTTCTGTCAGTGCTTCCCCAATTTTACGAGTCAGAGTAATCAAATTTTGCTGACGTTGGGCTGTTCGGGTTAGTCTTTCTGATTGTTGTTCTGTTTGTTGAATGTATTCAACCTGAGATATTGCTACACCAAAATTAACTCCAAATTGATTTAGCAAATTCACTTCCCAAGTTTGCCAGTCACGAGTTCCAGAATTTTGGTATGCTGCTAATAGACCCCATAATTTTTTGCCAGCGAATACCGGAACAATCATGTATGCTCTAATTTCAAATTGTTCCAAAATATCTACGTGACAAGGAGCATGACCGACTTCATAGATATCATTAACTACAAAAGTTTCATAAGAGCGGTAACGTCCTCCTTGAGTTTCCTGTAAGTGGGTATCTTCCCAGACAGTTTTGATACCAGTCCCAACTAATTTTACCCAACCTTCAGCTACAGACTCAGCAACAAACTCACCACTCCAGTCGCTATTGAAGCGGTAGATAGCTAGGCGATCGCATTGGAGTAATTGGCGTAATTCTTTAGTGGTAGTTTCAAAAATTTTATCAAGATTCGATGAGCGTTGAATTTTCTCAAGGATTCTACTGACAGATTTTTGCTCTTGAGCTTGCTGTTCTAATTTTTTCTGAAATTCAAATTCATCTAATTTATGGTTAAGTTCGGAGGCGATTTGATATAGTAAGCTAAGTTCTGATTCTTGCCACTCCCTGGGTTTGGCGCAGTTATTAACAACTAATAAACCCCAAACTTCACCTTTAACTACAATTGGTAGACTGAGGATAGCTTTGATTTGGAATTTTTCTAAAAGTTGTGATTGATAAGGAGTGAGTGCTGTTTGAGCTATATCATCAATACCAACAGCTTCTAAGTAATATTGGCTTGCACTCAATCCAAAAAGAATTGCTGGAAGAACCTCACCAATCATCGGTGTCCAATCAGGGTTTCTATATTCTGCGGAAACAACACCAGAATCAGCAGAAGTAAATTGATAAATAAAAGCGCGATCGCAGGCTATTTTTTCTTGAATTTCTGCGACAGTTACCTTTAGTAATATTTCCCAATCTTGAACTTGACGCATACGGTGAGTAATACCTTTCCACTGTTTGCGCCAACTTTTAAAATGTTGCTCTATAGCATTTAGTTGATTACTAGAAACCGCTTGAGTATCTTCTATTTTTATTTCCTGTGGAGTGTTGTATCCGTTTTCTGGCTTTTCTTGATAGACACTAGTCATAGATAAATCCCTCAAAAACATTTTAATACCTTGTATCAGTTATACATTCCCCACATAGGAGATTGAATAATTGCTGTAGTATCTAAAGCGATTATCATCTCATCAGATTCATTAATGAAATATCCTTGTAAAAAGGATGACATATCAACAGAAAATAATTGAGCTTCAGTAGGTTTTATATGACTACTATCTAAAGTTTCAATATCCATAAGTTGACGTACTAATAAACCTAAAGATTTACCTTCATTTTGTAGTACTACTGCCATCATTCGTGAAACTAAATTTGAACGTGAAAGTGGTGTATAACCAAGCATTTCTTCTAAATCAATTAGCCACAGCATTTCACCACGCCAATTATATATACCCATTACGTAACTTGGCATTTGAGGAACACCACATATTTCCCCTAAAGACACTTGTAAAACTTCTGTAATATTTTGCAATGAAATTACGGCTGTGTCTTTTGCACCTAAATGAAAGCTCAAAAATTTTTCTGTCTCCATTGTGTCTCTTGTTATTTATTTGAACTTGAATTCGCCCCATAGATATCTGGAGAATACATTCAGAATTAAATACCCTACCTTTATTACCAACTATCCACTACCCAGTACCTTCATTTAATGAGTTGCCTAAGTGTAACTGTTAATTCTTGTTGATTTATTGGTTTGGAAAGATAAGCATCAGCCCCCAACATAGTACCCCACATTTTATCAACATCGCTATCTTTAGTCGAGCAAAAAACTACAGGAATTTTACTGGTATTAGGATTGTTTTTTAATTCTCGGCACATTTCATAGCCACTTTTACCTGGTAAAATCACATCTAAAAATATTAAGTCTGGCTTATTTTGATGTAATTTTTCCTGAGCTTCTTCACTACTTTTAGCACTAATTACAGAATAACCTGCTTGCTGCAAGTAACGGCTAAGTATTTCCATATCTGTTAAACCGTCCTCAACTATTAAAACAGTACTCATAATGATTCCCTTTTAACTTTATTTAAAACTGATTTATTTAGTCTTATCAGACAATTTGTTTTGATCCAATTTTGATTCATCCCATCTATATTTGGTTCAGTGTAACTACTTAGTCTTCATCATTTCTATAAATATATGTCGATGCATTAAAACTCCATACTTTCAGTTAATTGTCTAAAGCCACAGCCTGTGTGTTAGATGAACTATTATTTGATGATGGAGCTTGTATATACTTACGTATTGCAGCCATGACTTTATCAGCAACTACAGGTTTGGTGATAAAGTCAGTAGAACCAACAACTTTAGCGCGAACTCTATCTAAAAGACCATCACTTCCTGTAAGAATAATCACTGGTGTGTTAGCAAACAGAGAAATTCGTCGCAGTTGAGCGCAAATTTCATAACCACTGGCAACAGGCATTACTAAGTCTAAGAAAATTAAATCTGGTCTATGCTCAATTAGAACTGGTAAAGCTTGCACGGCGTCTAGAACTTTGACAAACCTAAAGCCGTGAGGAATGAGAATCTGTTCTAGCATTTGACAAACCTGAGGACTATCATCAACACAAGCAATTAATGGTCCAGTTGGTGCTGTGGGTTTGTTAAGGGTATTATTTTTACTTTCACTGACTTTTAGAGGTAGGTCAGGTACTTCTATTAATTCCAGAATTCCTTTAAGAATGTAAGGAAGTAGAGAACGAGCGACTGGTAAAGGATTTTGTTTCATTCTCACGGCTAAATCACGTAAAGTGTATTTGCCGTTCATTAAATTGACAAAATTTTTATATATAGATGGGCTTACTTGTTGTTGAAGTTGTTCTGGTCTTCGTAAAATTGGTGCATAGTCAGGAGAAAAACTAGCTAAACCAGCTTCTGACCAACTTTTCCACGAGTCTTGCATCAATTTGAGAGACATATCTGCACTCGTAAAGCTCATTGGTGCTTCCAAAATGACTTCTTGGTTGCGATCGCAGCTAATAGAAGTAAAGTTGGATTGCTGTGCTAAATCAAACAACAATTCAGTAATTGTGTGTTCAACAACCGAGTTTATTTGCTCTCGTTTAATTTTTTGTTTCTCGTGGAGAACTTCTAGCAGTCGGTAATCCCAGTAATCAATTGAAATATCTTCAGAGCGTAATTGCATCTTCTCGACATCAATTTCAGGGCAATATTGAGCCATATTTCTTCGCCACCGTCGGAAGGGATGAGTTCCCCCACTTGCCCAAACTATCCGTCCGAGGCGATAGTAGAAAGTCCATGTATAACCCTTCGGACTTTTGATATTTAACTTGCCGCTGTATTGTAAACGAGTACAAGTATTAAATTCATTGAGTAAGTTATTGGATACCATCAATTCCGGATGGCTCATACTTTGTTCCTTTTATTAACAAGTCAGCCTTTTATGAATCCAGACTAACTATAAGTAGCCAGGAATTTTTTAAAGGAATGCCAAGACATCTGACAACTTAATCCGGATAGCTGTCATTTGTTTTGAATCTATTGGTATGTAGTAATCTGAAGTTTTTCGATTGAGAAAAGCAAGAATAGGGTACGAAAATTATTGATATCCGCAATAGGGGTATGACGCAGAATTTTTTTAGTCGAAACCCTATCCCTGCTCATATTTCACCAATCAAGTGGAACTGCTAGATTCCTACATGAAGATGCACCCGGTAGTCATATTCAATGTTATGACTTTGTTTAGTTAAACAAATCAGTGTAAATCCTGATCTTGTTTTAAAGATACTTTAGTTTGTATTAGTACAGCTTTTGGTTGGTTAAAACTCAAATACTTTTTTGCTTTGTCCAGAACCCCGACTTTTTAAAGAAGTCGGGGTTCTAAAGGTTACAAATAATTAATTAAAAGCAAAGTGGTACATCAGCCAAAAATTGACTAAAGGTATAAGCATCAACAGTAGTAACCAGGGATTTTTTCCAAGCCTTTGCACAATTTTCACAAACGCAATTATTAAAAAAACTATAGCAACAATATTTATGAAAGGAATAAATAAACCAATTGTCCATAAAGGTGACTGACCACCAGCTTTATATAAAATCACATTATTAAGAATAGGAACCCAGGCAAACCACGAGTTTTCCTCTCCTAATTTATCGTATATTTTCATCATGCAATAGGAAGCGAATACATAGGCTGCTGTTCCAAAAAGAAAACCGAGTAAACCTTCAAAAGCACTACCAGCAGAATTTTGTTGACTTTGAGCGAGAAAATATGGGAGATGTGTAATGTTGGCAAGTAAAAATATTGTCATCTTTCTTTAGATATAAAACAGTACACCAACTTTAACCTCTTTGTTTTAAAATCGTCTAATTTGGTCTAAATATATACAAAAACTTTATTGCGAACCACTTTTTTTGCGTATAATTACTGTTGATATTTATCTAGAGTTCCCTTTCTTAAAGCCAGCGATTATAAAGTCTAATAGTGAAAGTCCTCTTGAAGAGGACTGTCCTTCAAGTTTTAAATGGTAGGTATATTTACGCTGTACTGTATTAATAGGATTTTTCATTCAACACTGTTCCCTTTCATAAAAACGATTAATGGTTAAACATATCCTTAAAGCTACAAAAAATACGGTACATCTCGGTGGTTTCTCGCATTTAATCAAACCAGCACTTACTATTGATTCTGGTGATACCGTAAATGTAGAAACTTATACAGGTTACTACCTTTACAACCAAGCACCATCAGAATTTCTGACAACAGAATTAGTTGATATTTGCCAAAACCTTCCACCAGAGAGAAAAATTGCAGGTGGACCCCATTTACTTACAGGCCCAATTTACATCCGGGGTGCGGAAGTTGGGGATGTGCTGGAAGTAAAGTTAGAAAATATCGCACCAAGTTTACCTTGCGGTTTCAATGCTATTCGTACAGGGTGGGGAGCTTTACCACAAATGTTCACTCAACCCGCAGTTAGATTTATTCCTTTAGATTTAACCAACAATATTGCAGAATTTCCCCCAGGTAGCGGTATCAAAATTCCTCTCAAGCCTTTTTTTGGTATTCTTGGTGTGGCAACAGCAACTGAACGAAATTCTATTCCTCCTGGTTCCTACGGTGGTAACATCGATAATAAAGAATTACAAGCAGGTTCTAGAGTTTTTTTACCTGTATTTATTCCAGGTGCTTTATTTTCTATCGGTGATGGACACTCAGCGCAAGGAGATGGTGAAGTTAATGTCACCGCAATTGAAACTTCTATGAATGGCAGAATTCAACTGACAATCCGCAAAGATTTACAGTTAATTATGCCGATTGCGGAAACACCTACTGATATTATCACTATGGGGTTTGGTGAAACTTTAGATGCAGCTTTACAGGTGGCTGTGAAAAATATGATTGATTTTTTAGAACGTTTTGTTGGTTTATCTCCAGAGGATAGTTATGTATTATGTAGTTTGGCGATAAATTTCCGGATTACTCAAGCAGTTAATAGTCCCCAAAAAGGAGTACATGGAATGCTGCCAAAGTCGATTTTATCTCAGAAAATCTCTTTATGACTATAATAATTCAATTGTTACTTATCGGTTTGGTTGCGGGTGTGGCTGGTGGAATGTTTGGTATCGGTGGTGGTGCTATTATGGTGCCTACAATGGTACTATTAATGGGTATGGATCAAAAGTTTGCAACCGGCACTTCTATTGCTGCCCAGATTTTGCCTATTGGTATTCTAGCTGCGATTGTTTATCACCGCAATGGTAATTTGAATATTAAATATGCGGTATTTATTGCTGTTGGTTTGATTATAGGGAATTTTTTTGGCGCTTTGTTTGCTAGTCAGCCGTATATTACTAGTGAAACTATGAAGAAGTTGTATGGGATTTTTTTGTTGGCTATTGGATTACGGTATTTGCTGGTACGATAGTATATCTGACGCACTTGTAGGTAGGCGGGAAGATAGGGGGAAGAAGTTATGGATTTTTCCCATTCTCGAAAGTTTCGGGGAAGTCGATGGATTGTTTTGTCAGGGTTAATGGTTTTGGTGGGGGGTGGTGGATGGTTGTTTTTTGTTTTTAATGGTAAGTCTGATAAGGCTGTTGCTGTTCCCATTGTTGCTGTTGAGCGTCAAGATGTGGAAGTGACTACCAGTGATGGTGGTACTTTGGAGTTGGGTGGACAACAAAGTCTTAAGTCTCCTGGGGATGTGACTGTGGAAAAGGTGTTGGTGAAAACTGGCGATCGCATTAGGTTGAATCAGCAGTTATTAATTTTGCGTAATTCTCAGCAGCAAAGTAGTCTGAAGAATCAAGATTTACAAATTCATAAGCAAGAACTTGCTGTTGTACGTAGTCGTCAGAAGGTTGTGGAAGCACAGGATAAGTTAGCTACTGTACAGCAGGAACTTAGGAAACCTCTCAAGCAGTTTGATATTGAGAAGCAGCAAGTGACACTTGCACGCAGTCGTGAGAAGGTGATGGAAGCGAAAGTTAAGCTAGCAGCAGCACAGAAGCAGTTAGGGGAAGGGGATCAAGAAGGTTTGGTTAATATTCAAAAGCAAAAGTTGGCGATCGCACGTAGTCGGGAAAAGGTAGTAGAAGCGAGAGCTAGGTTGGGGGTGGAAAAAAAGAAATTAGAAAATTTAGGTATTCTTGCAGCGAAAGGGTTTATTCCTGGTGATGAGTTACAAAGTCAGCAAGAATCTCTTCGTCAAGCTGAGTCTAGTTTGAAGGATGCTGAGTTGGAAGTCAGCAACCAAAATTTAGAAATGCAAAGTTTATTGCTGAAGCAAGGAAAGACTTCTGAGCAAGAGAATAATTTTTTAGCAGCACAGTCAGAGTTACGAGAAGCGGTATCAACAGTTGATACTAATAATCGGGATTTACAACGGTTGATTTTAGAAAAGCAACGTGCATCAGAAGAGCAAGAAAAGTTAATGACTGCAAAATCAGCGTTGGAAGATGTAATATCACAGGTGAATAGCGATCGCAATGAATTGGAGCGTTTAGGAGTAGAACGTCAAACTATCGCCACTCAAATTCAGAATAATATTGTGACTGCGCCGATTACTGGTAAAGTTTTGGATGTAAAAGTTAAGAATGGTGAAGGTACTAAGTCTGGAGATGTGTTACTGACTGTTGGTAATCCTGACCAAGAGTTGGTAAGAATGCAAATCGGGACACTTGATGCAGGGAAGGTTAAGGTTAATCAAGTAGCGCGAATTAAGGTGATTGGGCCAGATGCTCAACAATATAATGCCAAAGTCCAGAGTATTGCACCTGGTGCGATCGCGTCAGATAGTAGTAGTGACCAATCAAATCCATCTGGACAAGCAAAAGTTCCTGCAACTGTACAGTTAGATAAACCGAGTCGGAAATTAATTCCTGGTAGTCAAGTTAGTGTAGAAATTGTCGTTCAGCAACGAGTGAAAGTAGTAGCTATCAATTTAGAAGCAATTCAACGTAGCGAAACGAAACCGTTTGTTTGGATATCTGATTCCCAAGGAAAAGCTCAGAAGCGTGAAGTTACCCTTGGGTTAGAAGGACCGACTTTAGTAGAAGTGAAAACAGGTTTAAAAGTTGGTGAGAAGGTGATTTTACCAACTCCTGATATTACCCTAGAAGCAGGAACGCCGGTGGTGGAAGGAGGAGAGGGGGAGA
>Ga0224723_1000925_pt1 | contig 18970 bp, 15 predicted proteins | sample Balambano_FR2_Me_FD_161647 | JGI IMG/M metagenome (GOLD analysis project Ga0224723, IMG submission 161647) | Freshwater sediment microbial communities from Lake Towuti, South Sulawesi, Indonesia - Balambano_FR2_MetaG | ecosystem: Environmental > Aquatic > Freshwater > Lake > Sediment | place...
ACCATCCTGAGGGCTGGAACGAATATGCAGGCGGCTTCTTCCTGGGAGGAGTTGGCGGTGCGCTGTTTGCCTTCGGCATTGTCTCCAACATCGATGTGTTCAAGAATATCCTGAACCTGCTTGGACAATAACCTGGATAATCATCGGGCTTATCGAACTTGGCTTAACAAGCACCGCTAATAAGTTTTAGAGATACAAATCAGAACAAAGTAGATCTGGAGCAGAATCCTGTCAACGGTCTACTTTGTTCTTTGCTTTTTTGCTGCTTCTATTTGAGAACAAAAAATAACCTGTCTCACCAGAGTCAGGTCATTGGTCAGCGTATTTTTGGAGTTTTCACATGAAGCAGTTTCAAGCCAAAATTTTCAGCCGAATGATTAAGCCAAACAACCTAACCAATCAAGCCCGATCGCAGCGCCAGAACCGCCGCCTGGGTTCGGTCATCAGCGCACAGCTTGTTCAAAATATTACGAACGTGAGTCTTAACCGTTCCAACCGTGATGTAGAGTTTTTCTGCGATCGCCGCATTGCTACAGCCGGCAACAATTAGCTCTAGCACTTCCAGCTCTCGCTCAGTCAGCGGATAGCTTTCCAGAATTTGCTCATACTCTGGCTCGACTGCGCCGATCGAAACTTTCTTCAGCTCTTCGCTGACGCTGCCTGCCGGAGCCGCCTGCCGCACCTGTCTCAGAACGATTGTCGCGATCGCCGGATCAATCCATGAGTTGCCGCCGTAGGTTGCCTTGAGAGCTTCTGCCAGTCGCTCTGTGCTGATATCTTTCATGCAGTAGGAATCTGCGCCTGCGGCAAATGCTGCCAGAACCGACTCTTCGCTATCATGCATCGTTAGAATCAGAACTCTTGTACCGTTCTCTTCATGCTCATTTTGAAACTGACGAAATTGCCGCGTTAGCTCGATGCCGTCCATGTCAGGCAAACCAATATCGACAATTGCAACGTCAGGGTTGGCGGTCTCCAGCAGCTTTAGACCCTGAGAGGCGTTTGCTGCTTCGCCAATGACCCGAATGCCTTCATATCGTTGAAGGGCAGTTCTTAGACCCACACGAGTCAAATCGTGATCTTCGACCAGAGCGACAGAAATTTCACTCATTGCTAGTACCCGTTACGATGCGTCAAAGGTTCTATTGAATAATCATCAGTATGGACGATGGGGCCAAAGTTCGCGTCCGTCAGGAGAGGTAATATTTTTTGTGATAAGGATAAAAGCTACGTCTAGAGAAATACGGAAAGCCTGCTTTACCAGGGTAATTCACGGGGGTTTTCAATCTCTAACGCGGTGTGCAGCGTTTTTAGCTGCGATTGGGACTGTTAAAACGCCCTCTCAGTGCGATGAACTACTGAACACTCTGAGTTTACATCAGCTAGAAGAAAAACTCCTCCCTGTGGTTGAAGCTGGGGATCAGCTCACTGAGCTATTCTGAGCGTAGTTACAAATCTTTACGATTCTCTTGAACACCTTCTAGACCCAGCAGTGAAATGTACGATCGCTTACTCAATGTCCTACTTGTGGAAGATGACGAAGTGGACGTGATGAACGTTAAACGTGCCTTTAAAAAGCACAACATCACCAACCCACTTTACGTTGCGACAGACGGCATTGAAGCCCTGGCAATGCTGAGAGAAAACGGCGATCAGCCCCCTGTAGTTCCCCCAACGCGGCGACTTATTTTGCTGGATCTGAACATGCCAAAAATGGGAGGGATTGAGTTTCTGTATGAGTTAAGGTCTGATCCAGTACTGCGTCCTTCACCTGTCATTGTACTCACCACCTCTAACGAGGATCGCGATCGCGTTGAAGCATATAATCTCAATGTTGCAGGATATATTCTCAAACCTGTAACTTTTGCCAATTTTGCAGAGACGATGATTGCCCTTAATAAGTATTGGGCACTTTGTGAACTGCCATAGTGTTGGCTCTAAGGTGCTGTTCGAGCGTTAACGGGCTGTTTCCTGAAGTCATTTTTGCCAAAAGGAATTAGCTCTCTCAGTGAGATGTAGGATATGGAAGATGTCTTCAGAATTTTGATTGTTGACGATGATGAAGTCGATCGGATGGCAGTCCAACGTGCCCTTAAAAAAGCAGGGGTGAAGACAGAAACAGTCGAGACTTGGGATTGCGCCAGCACCATTGCGACCCTTCAAAGCAATCAGTTTGACTGCGTTTTCCTAGACTTTCGGCTACCTGATAAAGATGGACTGACGCTCGTTCGAGAAATCCGCCAGGCAGGTATCAAAATTCCCTTAGTCGTGTTGACCGGACAGGGTGACGAGCAAACTGCGGTTGACCTGATGAAAGCTGGTGCTTCAGACTATCTTGCCAAATCGCAAATCTCGCCCGAAAGACTGTCACAAATTCTCTACAGCGCAATGCGAATCTACCGGGCAGAGCTGGAAGTTGCTTTAGCTTATCAGCAGCTTCGAGAAAACAATGAAATTCTGCTGCGGCAAAATCTCAAACTAGAGCGGCAACAGCAACAAATCCAACTGCAAAACTTACAGCTTCTGGAAGCATCGCGGCTCAAGTCTCAATTTCTGGCGACTATCTCGCACGAGCTGCGAACTCCAATGAATGCCATTATTGGCTTCTCACAAATGCTGCTGCGGCAGAGTAGAGGAACGTTGACTGCTCAGCAAACGGACATGACCGATCGCATCCTGAGCAATGCCAGACACCTCCTTTCACTGATTAACGAAATCCTCGATTTTTCCCGTGTTGAGTCGGGGCGGCTAGAGCTTCACACCGAAGAGTTCGATTTAGCAGAAGTCGTTGATGAGGCAGTTGCCGAACTTCGATCGCTAGCCCAACAAAAACAGCTAGACCTTGTTGTTGAAGCCAATCTTGTAAATCGTCAGGTCGTTAACGATCGTGTTCGTCTGCGCCAAATTCTCAATAATCTTCTCTCAAATGCGCTCAAATTTACCTCATCAGGTGAAGTGCGCGTTCGGGTGCAGGATAGCTTTGCGGCATCTGATCGAGCGACGAGTGAGTTATCAGCTCAATCCGCAATGGGTTTGGGGACAGACCGAATTTGTATCGCGGTCATCGATACAGGAATTGGAATTGCGCCTGCCGATCTTGAACATATTTTTGAACCGTTTCGACAGGTTGACCAAACGATTAGCCGCAGGCATTCAGGAACCGGGCTTGGCTTAGCGATTACTCATTCCCTGGCTCAAATGATGCAGGGAAAAATTACGGTTAAAAGCAGAGAAAATCATGGCTCAACTTTTCAAGTCGATCTGCCACGAGAAGTTAACAGTATCTATTCTGCTGATTCAGTTTCGCTTCCACAGGAAACGATCGTTCAGTCGGTATCATCAGCCAAACTTCAAGAAACGCTCTCGAAAAGCCGCCTGATACAAACTGAAACTTGAACAGCAAATTCGGGCAAATCGCTTCTGCCGAAAGTACAGCTTCTCCATACTTCAGCTTTTATTCAAGCTAACTCTATTCTCTCTAAAGATAGAGAGAGAGCTGATCATCTTGAATGAAACTATAGAATACGAGCCAGGGAAGACCAGGCAGAAGATCACCTTCCCGAAATGTGGAGGAATCGTAAAGGAATAAACATGCTCACCCAGCAAAATCGACTTCTCTGTCATTGTGCTGATGACTGTGTTCACAGCTCAAAGCTAACTGTTTACGCGCCTGCTTAGAGTTCTACTCGGATGCATCCCACTTTTGCAAGTTTGGTCCTCGTCCCCCTTTTCCCTTCTCTCAAGAAGGGAAAAGGGGAGCCAGACTTAAAGTTCCTCTCCCACTCTGGGAGAGGAATTTAGGGAGAGGGCTACGAAACTGGGATGCACCCGTTCTATTCCTTTTGATGCCCTTTTGGTAAGTTTCCCTAGGGGTTGCTCCGGCAGCGATAAGAATACGCTGCTGTGTACAACTCTGTCTGGTCGTTTAATATTGCTACTGAAAAGCAAAATTCTTTGTGTTCCACCGTTTTGTATAAAGAGCTACTATGTCTCGAACGCAGCCTTCTAGAATCGATCGCATCCTTGCGGTAGATGACTCTCAAGACAACCTGTTCTTAGTTCAGACGATTCTGGAAGACAAAGGATATGAGATCAGTCTGGCAGAAGACGGTCAAACGGCGCTGGAAATGATTGAAAAATCGCCGCCCGATTTAATCTTGCTGGATGTCATGATGCCGGGAATGGATGGTTACGAAGTCACAAGGCGCGTTCGGCGTAATCCTCGCTTTATTCCCATTCTGCTGATCACTGCCCACGAACAGTCCAGCGTGGTTGAAGGATTGGACGCAGGAGCCGATGACTTCATTCGCAAACCTGTGGATGTGGATGAGCTGCTGGCAAGGGTGCGATCGCTGCTGCGTCTCAAGCACAGCATTGACGAACGCGAACAAATGGTGCGCCAGCGCGAAGATTTTGTCTCCCGTCTGACCCACGACTTGAGAACGCCTCTGGTCGCTGCTGACCGAATGCTGAACCTGATTAAAGATGAAGCATTTGGTGCGGTATCAGATGATATGGTGGATGCGGTGTCGATCATGATTCGCAGCAATAAAAACCTGCTGCAGATGGTCAATACGCTGCTTGAAGTTTATCGCCATGAAGCCGGGCAAAAAGCATTAATTTTTACATCGCTTGACCTGAAAGCACTGGTTCAGGAAGTGACACAAGAGCTAAAACCCCTGGCAGAAGATCGGGGACTGGAATTTCGGCTGGAGCTGGATTCTCTGTCGTTTAAAGCTGCAACCATCTCTGGCGATCGCCTGGAGCTTCAGCGCGTTCTCACAAATCTGGTGGGCAATGCGATTAAATTCACCGATCGCGGCTTTGTGGGAATTCGGTTATTTGATGCGGGGGAACTGACACTGCCCGAAGAGCCGATCGACCCCAGCGAATATGAGACTAAGGAAATTGCCCTGACACCAAGCGAACCTCAACCTAAGCACTATGTGGCGATCGAGGTTGCAGATAGCGGCTCTGGCATTTCTGAAGCGGATCAGGAAACCCTGTTTCAGCGATTCCGGCAGGGCGAACATAAGCGAGCAGGCAGCGGCTTGGGACTTTATCTGTCCCGGCGAATTATTGAGGCACACGGCGGAAAAATTATGGTCGAATCGTACCCTGGCAAAGGCAGCACCTTTAGGATCTATTTGCCCGTTTAATTTCCGCTCTCCGGCTCAGTGACGCACCCATTCCACTGCTCTGAAGCATCGCACCGCTAGGTTTCCATCCAAATTCTGACCATTTCATCTGCACTGCCGCTCACCAACAAATCTCCCTTTGGCGTAAAACCGATCGCATTGACCGCCCATGTATGGGGTAGCGTTGCCAGTCGATCGCCTGTGCGAATATCCCAGAGTTTCGCAGTGCTGTCTTCACTGCCGCTGGCAAACATGGCTCCCCTGGGGTGTACCTGTAAATCATTCACGCTGGCACGATGGGCAGCAATGACTTTTACCTGTTCCCCAGAGTGACGGTTCCAGAGCTTGATGGTGCGATCGGCGCTGCCGCTGATTAGCGTGTTTCCGGTGGGAGACAGGGCAAGGGTAGTGAGCCGATCGGCATGAGCGCGAATTTTTTTCAGCAGTTCGTCGGTTTCAAAGTCCCAGAAACACAGGGTTTTGTCGTCGCTGCTGCTAATTAAAACTCGCTCGTCTGGGGTGAGAACAAAGCGGTTAATTTGTCCCTGCTGCTGCCGAAACTGACTGATCTGCTGCCAGTGTTCCAGATCCCAGAGCTGAATGAGACCATCTCGATCGCCGCTAGCCAGGGTTAAGCCATCTTGACTTAAAAGCAGGGCTGTAATGCCCCAACCGTGTCCGGGCAGGGTGTCGAGCAGTCGCAGCGTTTCCAGATCCCAGAAGTGAATGGTGCCGTCGTCACTGCTGCTGAGCAGCGTTCGCCCGTCGGGATGAAACAGCAGGTCTGTAATTCGCTCTCGGTGTCCAACCCCTGACCAGAACGATCGCCCCAAAAAGCTGTGCAGCCGTTTTCCGGTGGCTAAATCCCAGAGATAGATTGCCCGATCGCTGCCGCCTGTTGCCAGCAGATCCCCGGCTGGGTCGATCGCCAGGGCGGTGACTTCGCCTTCGTGTCCTTCCAGCGTCTGCACACAGTTCCACCGCAAACGATCGGGCTGCCGGGTTCTTGTCCCAGAAGATTTTGCAGATGCAGGCGGCTGCGCTTCGAGTCGTAAATCTTTCAGCACTTCGCTGGCACTGTGATAACGCTGACGAGTTGCCTTTTGCAGCAGCTTATCCAACACGCGGCGCAGTTCCAGGCTGATCGGCTGCGGCAGATACGATCGCCAAACCCAGGCATCTTCGCTAACGGAATACAAATCAAATGGGTGCAGTCCAGTTAACAGGTGAATGCAGGTCACGCCCAGACTATAAAGATCGCTGGAAAACTCCGCTTTGCCCATCGCCTGCTCGGGAGCCGCATACCCTGCGCTGCCAATCACTGTTCCAGTTTGCCTGGGGCGATCGTCTGTCCTCAGTTTTGATGCGCCAAAATCTACTAGGAAAAGCCGCTGCTGCCCCAAACTCGGCTGATGATTCGGCTGATGGGAAGGACGAATAATATTGCTGGGCTTGATGTCGCGGTGAATAATCTGGCGATCGTGGATAAACCGCAGCACGGGCAAAATTTCAGCCAGGAGCGATCGAATCTGAGCTTCTGAAAAGGTGCCTTCTGCTGCCAGAACTTGATCCAGGGTTTGCCCGTCGATGAATTCCTGCACCAGATACAGCGCATCGTCCTGTTCAAAGTGCGCCAGCAGTGCCGGGATTTGGGGATGCTGCCCGAGTAAGCGCAGCCGCTCTGCCTCTTGCCGAAACAAATCGATCGACTGTTTTGAGTCAGGCAGAAGCTGTTTGATTACGCATTGCGCAGGCGGTTCAGCTTTGTTCTGTTCTGTTTCACGGCAAGCAGGCTCTTCGATCGCTAGCAGTGTCCGTCCAAATCCACCCTGCCCAATCACCTTGAGCGCCCGATATCGAGGCGAAGCAGTTCCCCGGTTAGAGTCATCGCCCAGCAAAAGCGGCTTACCGCAGTTTCGACAAAAGCGATCGAGTCCAGCGGTTTCAGGGCTGGGGCAGGCAAAGTTTAGGCAATAGCTCATTCGGGCAGGTGGAGTATCTTTCTCCATCCTAGCCACCCGTCCGCCGCAATCAGAAGGATCAAGGGGTAGAGGCAATCACTTTGAGCAGCTTTGAATTTGCTTTGAGCAGGCTGGGACAAGGCTCAGGTTGGTAATCAGGTCGGGACAAGCTCACCGGGGCGCAGCCGCGACCATTTGCCCATTTCTGCTTTAAAGCTGGCGCAGCCGACGACATCATACTCAAAGCCAAAGTCCCCTTCTTGAACAATCCGATCGCCCTCAATGCGAACTTCAGGCGGCTTGATATTGGCGTTGATCTCCGGATTGACCGGGTCAAAGTCGGGAAACCTTGTCAGGTGGGGCTGCTGATGCGCCTCTTCTACCGCGTGATAGGTTACGCAGCGATCGACATAGTGGCAGTTGACGCAAATACACATCGCCTTTCCCTCCCTTCGACCAGGATACAGGTTGAATCTCCTTTTCTGCTACTCTAGCTCAAGTTGCTGGAAAACCGATGCGATTTAAGATGGATGTTTCAAAATGAAAAGGAGGAGTTTGTCAAACCCCTGTTTTTCTTTTTAAGCTTTTCTTGCTCGCAAGTTCCTGACAGGATTGTTCTTTCCAGGAGGTGCTTGCGATCGATCACCCGGCAGTTTGGCTGAACTCGCGGGTTTGCTGAGCTGTAAGTTTCGCCCCCGTCTTGCGTCTGTCCTGCTTCCGTTACTGATTTTTCCGTTACTGATTTGTAGTTGTTTGGATTGAGTGATTTTTGAATTACTTAGAACTTTCGCCCAGCCTGCTTCAGCAATCTTCCCCTGTGACGGCATCTGTTTTATCCCCTCAGACCTGGCCCTTCAGCCTGGAGTGGCTGCCCGCTTCCACCTATTTGGTTGGCGGCAATGTGCGTGATGCGCTGCTCGGTCGGCAAGCCGAATATTTGGATCTGGATTTTGTTATGCCTGAAGGCGCAGTCCAGACGGCAAAAGCGATCGCCAAACATTATCATGCAGGATTTGTCTTGCTGGATGCCGAGCGCCAGATTGCGCGAGTGGTGTTTGATCGCGCCACGGTCGATTTTGCTCAGCAGGTGGGCGATCGGCTCGAAGATGACCTGCGACGACGCGACTTTACGGTAAATGCGATCGCTTATAACCCCTACACCGAGCAATTGCTAGATCCCCTGCATGGGTTTGCCGATCTCCAGCGGCATCTGATTCGCATGGTGGCTCCCGAAAATCTGAAGGAAGATCCGCTGCGGCTATTGCGGGCATATCGTCAGGCGGCACAGCTTGACTTCGCGCTGGAACCAGAAACCGAGCACACCATTCAACAGCTTGCCGACTTGCTGGGGACGATCGCCGCAGAACGAGTTCAGGCAGAGTTAAGTTATCTGCTCGGCACTGTAAAAGGCACTTCTTTGCTGGTGCGCGTCTGGCAGGATGGGCTGCTGGCTTACTGGCTCCCTCACACAACTGCGCGTGGATTGGCGTGGGTGGCTCAGATCGACTGCGCGGCGATCGAACTCGATCGGCTCTGGGCGAATCAAGGTCTGGAGGTGCTGGGCTGGTTTCGGGATCAGCAGCGACTGTCGGGCACAGGGCGAAGCTGGCTCAAGATTGCGAAACTTGCCTGTCTGGTCGCTCCCGATCTGGAAGTTGCGGAGCAAGAGCTATGGCAGCTCAAATACAGTCGGGCAGAGGTGCAGTCGGTGCTGGCTGTGCTCAAGAGTTTTGCCTTAATGCAGCCCAATCAGTTGCCTCACCTCTCAAAGCGCGATCAGTATGTTTTGTTCCGCAGCATTGGTTCAGCCTTTCCTGCGCTGGCGGTCTTAGCCGTTGCGTCGGGCATTTCGCTAGAGACGATCGCCCCCCTGATCCAGCGATTTCTAACTCCGGCTGACCCGATCGCTCATCCCACGTCGATTGTCTCCGGGCGAGATCTGATGACGACACTGCAGCTCCCCGCCGGCCCCCAAATCGGCAAACTGCTGGAAATGCTGCAAATGGCAAGAGCAGAGGGAAGAATTTCGAGCCGCGAAGAAGCCCTTGCTTATGCAGCGCAACTGGTTGGTGAAGCCGTGGGGCACTGTGAGGATGGCTCTGCCCTTGAGCCGAGTCCTTCCGCTGAAGCCTGCGGTTAAACCATTGCCCTGTCATTTTGTGGTAGTATGGGTTGTCTGCGGGGATTTTTAGGACAGCCCTGCTCGGGTACTGGGATGAAATTCTGCCCGTTTACAGTCTTTACTCCACAAGTGTTCACATCGTTGTTGTTATTCCACGAGGTTGAGAATGGCTAAACGCCGAAATCAGAAGAAAGAAAAAGCACTTCGTAACCTGGCTTACGCGCGTAAGTTTCGCAAGCGCACCAACTCTGGACGGTTCGGTAGACGGCGCATGGGTGGCGGCTCCCAGGAGGGCGATGAGATGGAGCGGGATAACACCAATCAGGAAGGCGCTGCCGAGGTTGAATAGGGCAAGTGGCTTCAGCGATTTGGTCAATTGGCTATTTTTATCTGAATATTCAAGTTTTAATGATTCAAATCTGGGGGGCGGCTGTCTCGCCCCTTTTGTTTTGGCTTGCTTTAGCGGATTTCATCGTGACCGCTTTCGTTAGAAACCTTCTGCGATCGCTCATCTTGTGCCTATGTTGCCGAACGCTTCAGCACATTCTCAAGATGGGTAGCTGCGGCTGCTCCAGATTCCAGGGCGGCTTCAACCTGCTGCCCACTACACCATTCTCCACACCACTCTCCACAGCAGACGATCTGCTGCGGCGTTTGGCTGACCAAGCAGGATTCGCTCAGAGATTGACTGACAAACGCATAGCGCCAGCGATGTACCTGAAGTCGTTCAACTTCGTTCAGCCAGGGAGCTGATTTCTGGGCAGCCCGATCGAGCATCTGTTGACCTACTGCCTGGAGGACTGGTGCGTCAAACTGCTGTTTGGCAAAAGTGGCAGTGCTATGCAGCACAAAGACAGGCTGGGAGGCATCGGGACGTTTGCTGCTGTCCCGCCCAATCCACTTCAAAATCGGATCGTTTTCTAGAGTTAGTGCTTTCCACTCCAGGCTTTGGGAGTCAGCCAATCGTGTTACAGGGTAAGCAGCGATCGCTGTAACGCAGGGATCAAACTGAACCGATCGGAGTTTGACACGCATTTTTTCTAATTCTGTAAACCCTAATTTTGTAGAGTCTAGTTCTGCAGAATTAGTCAGCGGTTCCAGCAGAGTCAGGGCTTGCGGTGCCGGAATTGCAATAACCAGCGATCGAGCAACAATCGGAGACGCTACTGCCGGATCGGATTCGACTGCAAATTTCCAGCCTTCCGGTGCGGGTGTGATGGCAACCACACGATGATTTCGCCGCACATCCAGATGGATCGCCAGTGCTTTTGCGATCGTACTCATGCCGTCGGGGGCAACGTATCGAGGATGGCGGTCTGAATCGACGCTCAGTTGCCCGGAAGCACTCAGGGTGTGAGTGGATTCTGTCCAAAGCGCGATGTCGCCTGTGCTCAGGAGCCGATCGATCAGAAATTGCGATCGTGCTCCCTGGCTATCTAGATAGCGCAATCCGTGATCGGCGCAGGTGTTGAGCAATCGCCGAGTTGCTGCTCTGCCGCCTAAACCGCGCGATTTTTCCAGTACGACCACCTGATAGCCTGCCTGCCGAAGCTGCTGAGCACAGGTTAACCCTGCCAGCCCTGCCCCAACCACAGCGACATCTACTTTTTCCATTGATGTTTTTCCATTGATGTTCCCCGGATGAAATCCTCTATCTTTCAGTAGAATATGGGGGAATGGCGATTAAATTATGACTCGCCTATGACTTGCTGAGTCAAGCCAAATTATTGTTAGGTCATTACGCTCAAGCGAATCGCGGGGGAGGTTGGAGCATTGGACGAATTAAGGATGCCTCTGGAACTGGCAAGCGACGAAGAACTCCACCTCCTAAGCGAGATTTTGTTTCGCCGCAGATTCAACCCGCTGGACTACGTTTACACGCCGCAGCCGATCGAAGTGTGCAGCCAATCTCGACAGGCGCAAATTCAGGCAATCGAGGAGCGGTTTCGTTTTCTGGCGGCGGATGGCGTCACCGTGTTGCGCCGCAAGTCCTCAGATATGAGCTATCGCCAGATTCTGGTGCGGGTCTGTCGCTATCTCAAGCTTCCCTACTCCCAGAGCTTCACAACCGAAGAGCTAGAAGCCGAAATCTTTCTGCATCTGCTGCATCGCGCCTGGGAAAATCTGCCTGCGTCGGAGAAGCGCGTCCTGAACGGCAAAATTCAGCAGGTGGTTAACGAGTCACAGCTTGCCCAGCAGTTGCCCCGATCGCTCCAAAACGATCCGGTCGGGCTGCTTTTGAAAGGGGGCAGTGCGCTTGCGGTCAATTCCATGATTCGTCCTTGGCTGTTGCAGGTTCTGGCGCGACAGTTTGCGATTCATTGGGCAACTTACCAGGCAGCAAGAGAAGCGATCGTTCACGGTGGAACGGCAGTTGCAGCTCAAATCCAAAACCAGGCGGCACTCCAGATGGCATCGCGCGGTATGGCAGTTAATGCGGCTCGCTACGGGGCTGCTCGGAGCCTGCTCGCTTTTGTCGGTCCTGCCCTGTGGATGTGGTTTTTTGCTGATCTGGGATGGCGTGCTGTTGCCACCAATTATGGTCGAGTGATTCCGGTCATTTTTACTCTGGCGCAAATTCGCCTCACACGAATGGCAGATTTTCAACCCGCTTAAAGCAGGGTATGTTGACAATAGAGAATCGCTGACTGCTGCGATCGCGGCAAATCCAATTAGAATGAAGAACAACTAGAATGAAGAACAACAAGTTAAAAGAATGTAGGCTAAGCCATTGATGTGGCTTCCGTGAGTTGTTTTATTCTCTCGGGAAGAACCTAATCTTAAAGATCCGTAAAGCTCAGAGACCTAATATCATTACAAAGACTTGCTTGAGTTGTTTAACAAATTATTTAACAAAAATACATTTAAAATAAAACGATTGATTTTCGTTTTAGTTCTTGAATGGCTTTTCTCTGTTTTCCCTGTTTAGGAAACCGCAACAGCCAAAACGAACTAATTTTAATTGGCTCCAGCTAGCTCTAGCTCTGTTGTTTGACACTTATTGTTCGACACTTATATTTAATGCTTGTTTTGCAGTGTTTTACTTACAATCAATCGCTTTTTTAGCTGCTGTCCATAGTTTGTCCATAGCTACAGCTTTTTCCACGCTAGTGGAGTACAACAGATGAGGTGCAGGGGCGAAGCCCTTACACCCCCCTGTACCTTAAGTGAGTGAAAAACAAGTGAGTGAAAAACGCTGTAGAGGTTGGTTTAGTTAGAGGTTGATTTATATAAACGGAAATATAGGAAGCAAGCGATGACAGAAACTCTATCTGAGAATCCCCAGCGCACAACGACCTACTACGACCTGCTCAAGCTGCATCCCTCCGCTTCACCGCAGCAAATTCGGCAGGCGTTTCGCGATCTCAGTAAGCTCTATCATCCCGATACCACTTCCCTACCCGCGTCGGTCGCCACTGCCCAGTTTCAGCAGCTCAACGAAGCCTATGCCACGCTTAGCAACCCGGATCGACGTTTTGCCTACGATCGCAAGATTGGCTATTCTCGTTTCACGGTAATTCAGCCACCCGCCGATCTCAATCGTCCTGTTTCTGCAAACCGCAAATTCCGCTCGTCTGCCTACCTTGACCCGACCGATCGCCCGCTGTCTGCTGGAGAGCTGTTTGCGCTATTTATGCTGATTCTGACGTTTGCAGGCTGTCTAATCATTGCAGTTGCCATTGCCTACGCACGGGGCGGAGCCGCTCTTCAAATGATTGAACCCCCTGTGTGATAGTCCTGTGTAATAGTAAAGCTCTGGGTGTCTCTGTCCGCACTCCTTCTGAGGTCTACTGTGATCTGGAGCACAAGTCAGTCTGATCGCTCCAGGTAAAATCCCCTTACTATCTGCCGGGTGAACGCTGGTCGATCGCAGGCTCTCTGAACGGGGCAGCTTCGTCTGCAAATTCCGTGTGCTTCTGCACTTTTGTGATTCTCTACACTTTCTCAAAATCATCTCAGACCGTTTAATTCTGGTTAATTCTGGTGTCCTTTGTGGGCACACTCTCATTTGTAGGGATTTTAGCATCAGCCTATGGCAAACTCCTCATCGCAGCGGCGTGCCCTGGTCGTCCAGCACAATTTTTCTCCATTCAGCAATAAGCTGGTTCAGTCCGGCTACGTCAATACCGAGCAAATGCAGCAAGCTCTGGTAGAGAGCCGGAAATCGGGCAGACCGCTCACGGATGTGCTGATGGCTTTAACAGGTCAGCAATTGCCGCCTGACCTCATCCGCCAGTATAAAAAGCAGCAGCTTTTCGAGCTGAAAATTCTCTACGGTGTTGAATCCCTCGACCCGGAACTGAGCCAGATCAATACCACCCAGATCAACCAGCTCATTGAATCCTTAATTCCGGTCGACCTCTGCCGCCGCTATCGCTTTATTCCCCTTTCCCGCAGCGAGGATCCGCCTTTTGTGCTGGTGGCAATGGTCAACCCCGATGACCTGGCTGCCCAGGATGATCTGAATCGCATTCTGCGACCGCAAGGGTTGACGCTGCAGCGCATGGTCATTACGACCGAAGACTATCAGCGTCTGATTTCCCAATATCTGGATGAGCAGGTCGAACGCCAGAAGCAGCTTGATCTGGAATCCAAAGTCGATGTCAAAGCCGATATCGAGAACCTGGAATATCTGGATCTGGAAGATGCGGTCGATGATGCTGAGGCAAACCTGGATGCAGCCCTGCAAGACCCGGAAGCTGCGCCGATCGTCGCGCTTGCAAACAAAATTCTGGCAAGAGCTTTGCAGGATGGCATTTCAGACATCCACGTCGAGCCACAAGAGGAGTTTCTGCGCATTCGATTTCGGAAAGACGGAGTGCTGCGTCAGGGCTTAGATCCCCTCCCTAAAAAGATCGTTCCGGCGCTGACAGCTCGCTTCAAAATCATGGCAAACCTGGACATTGCCGAACGTCGTGTCCCGCAGGACGGTAGAATTCGCCGCTTGTTTGACAGTCGCAAAGTCGATTTCCGGGTCAACACGTTGCCCAGCCGCTACGGCGAAAAAATCTGTCTCCGAATTCTGGACAACTCGGCAACCCAGCTTGGACTCGACAAACTGATTGGTGATCAGGAAACACTGCAAATTGTTCAAGAGATGGTCTCCCGTCCTTTTGGACTGATTCTGGTGACAGGTCCAACCGGCTCAGGAAAGACGACGACGCTCTATTCGGCATTAGCAGAGCGCAACGATCCTGGCGTAAACATCAGTACTGCTGAAGATCCGATCGAGTATTCGCTGCCCGGTCTGACTCAGGTGCAGGTGATTCGCGAAAAGGGGATGGATTTTGCTTCGATTCTCCGGGCATTTTTGCGGCAAGACCCTGATGTGATCCTGGTGGGTGAGACGCGCGACAAAGAAACGGCAAAAACGGCGATCGAGGCAGCCCTGACTGGACATCTGGTTTTGACCACGCTGCATACAAATGACGCGGCTAGCGCGATCGCTCGATTAGATGAAATGGGGATTGAGCCTTTTATGGTCTCCAGCTCGCTGATCGGGGTTCTGGCACAGCGTCTGATGCGGCGAGTTTGCTCAGAATGTCGTGTTGCCTATCATCCGACACCAGAAGAGCTGTCCCGCTTTGGGCTGTCGAGTTCTGCGGAACCTGACCTGATGCTTTATCGAGCCACAGCACTCACTCATGAAGAGGTGCAGCAGTCCAGACTTGCCGGAACGCTTTGCTCAACTTGTCAGGGCGTTGGCTACAAGGGACGCTGCGGTGTTTATGAAGTGATGCGGGTAACCGAGCGAATCCAAACGCTGATTACCGAAGGCGCACCCACGGAACGAATCAAGGAGGCGGCGGTTGAGGAAGGCATGAAGACGCTGCTTGCCTATAGCTTGAATCTGGTGCGGCAAGGTGCGACAACGCTAGAAGAAGTCGAGCGGGTTACCTTTACAGATTCGGGCTTAGAAGCAGAGCTGAAGGCAAAACGCAAAACTTCTCTCACCTGTCGCTGCTGTGATGCGGAATTAAAGATTGAGTGGCTGGACTGCCCCTACTGCACAACGCTCCGCTTCCAGGATTAATTGCTGCCTGTCGTTTTCTCCTGCTCAACGCATACTTCCTCGACTCCTACGAACCCGAAACCTACAAAGTACTGGGAATTCATTAAAAACCACCCCTTAGCCCTCTTATCAAATTACGGAGATAACTGCATGGAGTTAATGATCGAAGATTTGATGGAACAGCTGATTGAGATGGGCGGCTCCGACCTTCACCTGTCAGCCGGGGTTCCGCCCTACTTCCGAATTAGCGGTAAATTAACTCCGATCGGCGATGAACCTCTGACTGCAGACCAGTGCCAGAGACTCATCTTCAGTATGCTCAACAACACCCAGCGTAAAAACCTGGAGCAAAACTGGGAGCTGGACTGCTCCTATGGTGTGAAGGGGCTGGCGCGTTTTCGGGTCAATGTCTACAAAGATCGAGGAACCTATGCCGCCTGCTTGCGGGCACTTAGCTCTAAAATTCCGAATTTTGACAAATTGGGCTTGCCAGATGTAGTGCGCGAAATGTCGGAAAAGCCGAGAGGACTGATTCTGGTTACAGGACCGACTGGCTCCGGTAAGACGACGACCCTAGCAGCCATGATTGATCTGATCAACCGCACTAGAGCAGAACATATTCTGACGATCGAAGACCCGATCGAATTTGTCTATGAACCGATCAAAAGCATCGTTCACCAGCGTCAGTTAGGTGAGGACACGAAGAGTTTTGCGAATGCGCTCAAGGCAGCCCTGCGGGAAGACCCTGACATCATTCTGATTGGAGAAATGCGCGATCTGGAAACCATTTCTCTGGCAATCTCAGCAGCGGAAACCGGACACCTGGTTTTTGGCACGCTGCACACCAGTTCGGCAGCTCAAACGATCGACCGGATTATTGATGTATTTCCAGCAGAGCGCCAGCAGCAAGTGCGGGTACAGCTTTCAAACTCGCTGGTTGCCGTCTTTAGCCAGACCCTTGTGCCCCGCAAAAATCCCAAGCCAAACGAATTTGGGCGAGTGATGGCACAGGAAATCATGGTGGTGACGCCTGCAATTTCAAACCTGATTCGGGAAGGCAAAACGGCGCAGATTTATTCAGCGATTCAGACGGGCGGTAAACTGGGCATGCAAACCCTGGAGAAAGTACTGGCAGATCAGTACAAGGCAGGTTTAATTTCCTTTGAATCTGCGATGTCCAAAACGTCCAGACCCGATGAACTCCAGCGATTGATCGGCGCACCGGCTGCTGGAGCGGCAAAGCCAGGAATGGCGACGGCTCACCAGTAGTCCACCTCAGTGCCTCTGCAATAGGCTCAGCTCTGACTTAGCAAAATGTTTTCCCCTGTCAGGCAAATCGATAGAACGGGGTAGGATTAACAGGACTGAGCCAGGCTGAAACACTCATTCCTTTCGTTTGATTTGGTTGCAACCTATGCCTACCTACGTTGTTCGAGCGCGAGATACAAAAGGCAATCCAAAACGTGAACGCATTGTCGCTGAAACCCCCAGCGATGCCCGGACAGCCCTGCGGGAGCGGGGTTTGTTTGTGCAGGAATTGACAGAAGATCGGGGGCTGCTTGAGAAGCTCAGCACTTTCAAGTTAGAAGACATTAAAACTGCCCTGACCAGCGTCACGGTGAAGGATAAAGCAGTTTTCTCACGGCAGTTTGCGGTGTTAATTAACGCGGGCGTTGCGATGGTGCGAGGCTTGGGGGTGCTGTCTGATCAGTGCCCTAATCCGAAAATGAAAAAAGCCCTTCAGGAAGTCAGTGCCGATGTCCAGCAGGGAACCAACCTTTCAGACGCGATGCGAAAGCATCCTGGCTGCTTTGACGGATTATACGTCAGCATGGTGCAGGCGGGTGAGGTTGGTGGGGTGCTGGATGAGGTGATGAATCGTCTGGCAAAGCTGCTCGAGGACATGGCACGTCTGCAGAACCAGATCAAGTCAGCAATGACCTATCCGATCGCCGTTGGTTCCCTGGCAATCACCATTTTTCTGGGGATGTGCATTTTTCTGCTGCCTATCTTTGCTCGTATTTTCGATGAGCTGGGCGCGCAGCTCCCACCCTTCACCGCGTTTATGATTGGGATCAGCAACTTTCTGAGAAGTCCCTATGTGCTGCTGCTGGTTGCCGCAATTTTTGCAGCAGCATTTGCATACCGACAGTACTACAACACCAAAGTCGGACGGGTGACAATGGATCGCTTCTTCCTGAAAATGCCGCTTTTTGGGGATCTGGTGCAGAAGACTGCAACCGCACGGTTTTGCCGAACCTTTGGGGCACTGTCGCGATCGGGAGTTCCAATTCTTACGGCTCTAGAAATTGTGCGGGACACGGCGGGGAACCAGGTGATCGCGAACGCCGTGGATGAGGCGAAACAGGAAGTGCAGACGGGCGGCATGATCAGCCTTGCCCTTCAGCGAGCGCAGGTTTTCCCGGTAATGGCAATTCAGATGATTAGCATCGGCGAGGAAACAGGGGAAATTGACACGATGCTGATGAAGGTCGCAGATTTCTATGAGGATGAGGTTGAGCAAGCCGTAAAGGCACTGACCAGTATTATGGAACCGATTATGATCGTTGTGTTAGGAGGAATGGTTGGCTCCATCCTGGTTGCTATGTATCTACCAATCTTCAGCGTGATGGATGCGATCAAAGGCTAGCCACTCTATCTTGGGCTATCGTACCGCTAAACCGTACACCAACAATCCAATTCTTGCGCTGCTGCCCCGGAATGGGGCTTTGTTGTTGCTGAAATCCTGCCTATGTCTGTTAAACAAGCCCAGTACGAAGAACTTTTAGCAGAATGCAGCGATCGTCGGGGAGCGATCGAGTTGTTAAAGCAGCATCGTCCCTATCTGGAGATGATTCCCAGTATGCGACGACCCGATGAAAGCGTGATTACGCTACCTCTGCCCCTGATTCGGGCAAGAACTCGATCCGTAACGATCGGTGATCCAACCGCTTCTTCAAGTCAAGCAGCACAGTTGCCCTGCGATCTGGCAATTCTCATGTGTGATCCGGAATGGAGGATTAAAACAGGGGGCGAAGTGATTGTCTTTATCCACCGTCCTGCTGAAGATTTTTCCGATCTGCTGGGTCGATGGCGCAAAACCCAGCTCCTGCTCGATCCAGGATACGAATGGTTGATGTCGGAGCAGGACGCGCATCTGCTCAGCGAAGGTTCCGACGAGAACTATCCCCTGTTTGCACTGTTTCCAGAAACGCCCGATCGCATTCGTCGCGGTTTGCGCGGTGCAGGCTTACCCTACGTAGTACAAACAGTCTATACGCTGGAAGATGAAAGCTTTGTTTCGACTACAGAGGCTTCGGGCATCGAAGAATAAACAGTCGTTTCATCGAACGAAACCCTGATCTAATCTATATTTTTTAATCACTCAAGTCATAGACTTATTTCTATAAAGGGAGCGTAAAAGGGGGCATATTTCTGTCAGTAAACGGCTGCTTGTTTTTCGATCATAAAAAAGAAAGCTTCGAGAAATCCCACATATCAAGAGAATTCCTCCTTCGCAGCACCGTTTCATAAATTAACAATTCTTTAATGTTCTTGAGTTCTCTAAAAAGATAGAGACAGCAAAACCTTTTTTCTATCTCCCGGCATCCTTGACTGCTATGAGGACTTAAGCGAAACTAACTTAAAGAGTTGAAGTAAAGCCTCACGGGTCTACTAATATTTCTTACGTTTCGACTCAGACTACCTGGTTTAATCAACTTTGATTGAGTTCAAT
>Ga0224723_1000926_pt1 | contig 18962 bp, 15 predicted proteins | sample Balambano_FR2_Me_FD_161647 | JGI IMG/M metagenome (GOLD analysis project Ga0224723, IMG submission 161647) | Freshwater sediment microbial communities from Lake Towuti, South Sulawesi, Indonesia - Balambano_FR2_MetaG | ecosystem: Environmental > Aquatic > Freshwater > Lake > Sediment | place...
TTACCCCTGCTTGGGCGAGTAGGCCAACGGATCTACCTCTGCCACAGCGAACTAGCCACCAACGGGCAAGAGCAAAACGGCCCGCTGCTCAGTTTGGCAAACTCTGCCATCGCTATTGCTCCTGAGTATGCGCTAGAAACGGGTTAAACCTGAGAGCCAGCAGCCCCTTGCCGCCCACCGATGCGAAGCGCGTTATGCCACCCATCCAAAGACCCTTGCGGAGGGGGTCTGGGGGACGCGCTTCGTCCCCCAGTGGGGGTTTGGGGGCAAAGCCCCCAAAAAAGTCTTGGCTATAAACCAGAGATTTTGACAAGTCAGAAATTTTGATGAGTAAAAATTTCTTTATCCCTCCGTTGCCGTCTCTGCTGCCATCTGTATAATGTCCAAATGTCCTCTAGGGGAATAGCACAGCATCCGGTAAAATCGCTTCAGCGAGTCGAGATAAATCGTGATTGCAGTGTATCCTGGTAGTTTCGATCCAATTACATTGGGTCATCTGGACATCATCGAGCGAGGCTGTCAGCTCTTTGAGCGGGTGATTGTGTTGGTATCGACAAACCCTAACAAAACGCCGCTGTTTTCGGCGCAGAAACGGATAGAGCAGATTAGCTGGTCTACCCGTCATCTGCCTAACGTTGAAGTTGATAGCTTTGATGGTTTAACTGTAACCTATGCAAAAGTGCGAAAAGCTGGGGTGCTGTTGCGGGGTCTTCGAGTCCTTTCTGATTTTGAAAAGGAACTCCAGATGGCTCATACGAACAAAACGCTCTCAGATGACGTTGAAACCGTTTTTCTAGCCACTTCAAACGAGTACAGCTTTCTGAGTAGCAGCCTAGTTAAAGAAATCGCCAGGTTTGGTGGTCCTGTAGATCATCTTGTCCCTCAACCCGTTGCCCTGGATATCCATCAATGTTACGCCAAGACTCCGACCGTATTAGCCCCGACCGTAGCGGAACGACCCCTCACACCGGAGTCTCCGCTGGAGGTTCCTACGGAGATGCAGCCCGAATAGGAGGCATTGACATTCAGCGAGAACTGAACAAGCTGGAAGAGATGATTCTCGATAGCCCCCGCATTCCTCTCAGTAGACGCACTCTCGTCGATGAAGAGCAGTTGCTCGACCAGCTTGACCTGATTCGGCTAAATTTACCAACAGCGTTTCAAGAAGCGGCAGAGGTTGTTGATCACAAGGAGGAGTTGCTGTCAGAAGCAGAGCAGTACGCCCAGGAAATTTTGGAAACGGCAGAGCGACGAGCCGCTCAAATTTTGGATGAGATCGGGCTAATCCGGCAGGCGGAACTAGAAGCACAGCAGATTCGCCAGCGGGTGCAGCAGGAATGTGAAGCTGTTCAAGAGCAAACGATGGCAGACATTGAGCGAATGCGCCGTCAGGCTCAGCAAGAATTAGAGGAAATGCGCCGACGGGCGATCGCCGAATCCGAAGAAATCCAGCAAGGCGCAGACGACTACGCCGATCGCGTCCTCAAAGAGATGGAGCAACAGCTTAGTGACATGATCCGCGTCATTCGCAACGGTCGCCAACAGCTTCAGCCAGAATCACCGCCCCAAAAGCCGCGCGATAGCACCCCTCCGTCAGTAAATCGCTCATCTCAAGCTACAAAATCTCCGTCAGAGCGATCGAAAAGCCAATAGTCTAGACTGCTGTAGGAAGACAATTTGTAGGAAGGCAAACCATGCGGCTGTCACAGATGCTTTTTTTAACCCTGCGGGAAGATCCGGCAGAGGCAGAAATTCCCAGTCATAAGCTGCTGCTGCGGGCGGGCTATATGCGGCGAATCGGCAGTGGCCTTTATGCCTACCTACCGTTGCTGTGGCGTGTCCTTAAGAAAGTTTCACAAATTGTGCGAGAAGAAATGGACGCTGCCGGAGCGCAGGAGTGCTTGCTGACCCAGTTGCAGCCTTCAGAGCTATGGCGCGAATCGGGTCGGTGGGACACCTACACCAAAGCCGAGGGCATCATGTTTGCTCTAAAAGACCGTCAGGATCGTGAATTAGGTCTAGGTCCAACCCATGAGGAAGTTGTGACGGCGATCGCCCGTGACATGATCCGCTCCTACCGCCAGTTGCCCATTAACCTGTATCAGATTCAGAGCAAATTTCGTGATGAGATTCGTCCCCGGTTTGGCTTGATGCGTGGGCGAGAATTCATCATGAAAGATGCCTACTCCTTCGATCTTGATGAAGCAGGCATGAAACAGTCCTACGAAAAGATGTATCACGCCTACAACAATATCTTTCGGCGATCGGGCTTAGCATTTCGGGCGGTGGAGGCAGACTCCGGGGCGATCGGTGGCTCCGGTTCTCAAGAATTCATGATCCTGGCAGAGGCAGGCGAAGACGAGGTACTCTACACCGAGGACGGCAAATATTCTGCCAATGTTGAAAAAGCGGTTTCCTTACCGCCCGATGCAGAACCTTCCGACTTCAAGAAATACGAAAAATTGGAGACTCCTGGAACGCCAACCATTGCTACCCTCTGCGATTTTCTCAAATGTTCGCCCACGCAAATCGTCAAAAACGTACTTTACCAGGTGACCTACAACAACGGCATGAATGTCCTGGTATTGGTCAGTATCCGGGGCGATCAGGATGTGAACGAGGTGAAATTGCAGAACGAACTAGTCAAACAGGCAGACCAGTACGGCGGCGAAACGGTAATTGCTCTGACCGTTCCGGATGCTGAAGCACAGCAGAAATGGGCTGCAAAACCCTTGCCGCTAGGTTACATTGCTCCTGACCTGAGCGACGACTACATTCAGTCGTCCAAAAATTTGGCACCCAAGTTTCTGCGAATAGTAGATCCAACCGCAGTCGAGCTAAAAAACTTTGTCACTGGGGCAAACGAATCCGGTCATCACGTCGTTGGAGCTAACTGGAAAGAGCAGTTTCAGCTTCCGAAGCTAGTTGTGGATCTGAGAAAAGCTCAGGCAGGCGATCGCGCTCTCCATGCCCCCACCCAAATCCTCAAAAGCGCCAGAGGCATCGAAGTTGGGCACATTTTTCAGCTCGGGCTGAAATATTCCAAATCGATGGGTGCGACCTACACCAACGAGCAGGGTGAACCCGCCCCGATGTATATGGGCTGCTACGGCGTAGGTGTTTCTCGACTAGCGCAGGCAGCCGTTGAGCAATCCTATGACAAGGATGGAATTATCTGGCCCGTGGCGATCGCTCCTTACCACGCGATCGTCGTCATCCCCAACATCACCGACGCTAGCCAGGTGCAGTCCGCCGAAAAGCTATATGCCGATCTCAATCAAGCTGGCGTAGAAACCTTGCTTGACGACCGTGACGAACGGGCCGGGGTGAAATTTAAAGATGCTGACCTGGTAGGCATTCCGTTTCGGATTGTGACGGGGCGATCGCTCCAGTCGGGCAAAGTCGAAGTCGTCAAACGCGCTACCCGCGAATCTCAAGAAATCGCCCTGGATCAAGTGTTGCCGACCCTAAAACAGTGGATCGCTGAAGCCATCTCCTAATTCAACATGGAATTTTTCACAGTTCTGCTGTCTGGACTACTGGGTATTCTTGCCCCAGCAGGTTTAATCATCGATAGCGTCGCCGAAAACGCCATCCGCGACCAGCTAGAAGACGTTGAGCAGCTAGAAGTGCGCGTAGATAACGCACCCAGCTACCAAATCTTGCAGGGCAAAGTTCAGCGAGTCAGAATTGCCGGACGCGGACTCTTTCCTATAGAGGGGGTACGAATTGATACGGTAGAACTGGAGACAGATGCGATCGCCCTTGATCCTAATCGTCTTCAGGAAGGACAGTCTGCCCTGGAACAGCCGTTACAAGCGGGAATTCGGCTAGTGCTGAAGTCGGCAGACTTAAATCAGGCTTTGCAGTCCCCTGAAATTACCGAACAGTTACGCGACCTTAGCCTCAATCTCGTCAGCCGCTCAGGAGCCGAGCAGTTACAGCGCTATGACTTTATCGACCCGCAGATAGAATTTTTAGAGGGACACCCCACAGGAAATGTTTCTCCTCGTCTACGAATTCAGGTCATCTTACGGGAACAAGAAACCCAGGAAGATTTGCAGATTATTGCAGAACTTGGGTTAAAAGCGATCTCAGCCCAACAAATTCAAATTGTCCAGCCAACCATCAGCGCCAATGGTGAACCCGTTCCACAAGCGCTGATTCAGCCGTTAATTGATGGCATCAACCAGCAGCTAAACCTCGGCAGTTTAGAAACTTTTGGTATCACAGCCCGACTTCTACAACTAGAGATAAACCCTGATGCCTTAAGTCTGGCTGCGTTTATTCGGGTTGAGTCAGCCCAAAACTCCGGAAACTAACTCGGTGCCACTGTAGTTATGAAGCTGAGATGAATTCAACCCCTTTTGAGTTAAATCAGGGTTCCCTCACCTCTCACGCTGTCCGTCATCCAGGAGGAACCTGCTATGCGTGATCACCAATCAGATTCAGACTTTCAGCCAACTCATCCGCTGCCAGAGACAACGGATCTGCATCAGCCAGAAGCGGAATTGTTACCTGAGAGCAAACCCTCCCGCCGCATACCCATTGGACTATTTGCAGGAATATCTGCTGTTCTCATACTGACAGGCAGCGCTACAGCCTGGTGGACATGGAACTTTGCAACCAGGAATGCTGACCCTAATAAAACGGCTCCTGCTACGGTACAGCCTTCTCCGGTGGAGCCACCTGTAACTAACATTCCGGCTGAATCGCCCGCCGCTCAAGTGCCTGAGCCGCAGCCCAGTAGCCCTGTCGAAGAGCGAACGGCTGAAGTCTATTGGCTGGATGTTAATGCTGAGCAGATAGAACTAGTCGCCAGTCCCGTTTCGCTGCCGACCGATCAGCCGGATGAAGCACTGAAAGTAGTATTTGAAAACTTGCTGCAAGGGCCCAGCGAATCAGCCGCTTTTTCTGAAATTCCTGAGGGCACTGAACTGCGAGAGGTGACGGTCGAGAGTGATGGAGTTCATATTGACCTGTCCGAAAGCTTTACCGTTGGTGGCGGTAGCGCCTCCATGACAGGCAGGTTGGGGCAAATTGTTTATACCGCCACTAGCCTCGAACCGGAAGCTAAGGTTTGGATCTCGGTAGAAGGAGAACCATTAGAGGTATTGGGTGGAGAGGGACTAATTGTTGATCAGCCGATGACTCGCGATGGTTTTGAGCAAAACTTTGCTCTTTAGGGGGTAATCGAGGCGGTAATCGGCAATAGATACTACTACTGCCTGCTAGCCAGGGTAAAGGCGCGGAAGTGTCGGGCCTGTTGCTCAATGCGGGTGGCGAGGCGATCGCACACCAAGTTGCACAATTCAAAGATCAGATCGTCTTCCACACTGTAATAGGCTGAAGTTCCAACGCTGCGGCGGCTGAGAATGCCAGCTTGCAACATCACCTTCAGGTGCTTAGAAACGTTAGCCTGGCTAGTTGCGGTTGCTTCAACCAGGTCTTGAACACACTTTTCGCCGTCTCGTAACGAGTTCAAGAGTTTCAAACGCATCGGTTCACTCAACACACCGAAATACTCAGCAACTTGCTGCACAATTTCTGGCGGTACAGACTCGGCTGGTTTCATGCAAATCTAACCCCGAAAGGACTGATCCCAAATTGTACCAGTCAACCCCTCTATGCCAATAGAGTAATGGAACACAAGTGAAACGAGCTTGCGTGTAACATCTGAGCCGGAATTAGGTTAAATCACTGGAATTTCGCAGGCGAATGAGTTGACGACGCATCTGAGGAGACGCTTCTACTTCAGAAACCTCCTTGGCCTCGACATGAACCTGAACGGGTTCTAAATACTCGTCGGCTCCACACGCAAACGCATCTAGCAACATTTCTAGAAGCTCTTCGCGATTACACAGAGCACCTGTTTCCTCAATCAGCCTAAACTTGAGGCAGATTTCGCAATCGTAAACACTTACTTTAGGGCTAACGGATTGATACTCTAAAGAACTAGATTTCATCTGATAAGCAGCACCTATTGTGCTGCGATTAAGAGGGTGGTTTTCAGATCTGGTTCAACAAAAGTTTTATCAATTTTGCTTTTGCAATTGACCTACCGTTTGAGACTGAACACTCAGAGGTAGGAGGTCGCTCGTGCTGCGGAGGCTTGGACGTTTGTTGCTTAGGCTTAAAGTAGCATTCTCTTCAAGGTGAGCAAATCCGCTAATTAGCTGAATTCAAATTGTTTGGACTTTAAAGCTTCTGTATTAGTTCAGCGATAGCTTTACCATTCCCTAACATGAGCGGATTTGTATCACCAAGTCGCCCACAAACATCTGCCAATACTATTCTCCGTCTTTAAGGAGAGACACTTGATAAAATCTCTGTGAGGACTGGTTATTGTCTTCACAAATACTTCAAGTTAGCTTTCAGGCTGTGCCTTCGATCGCCCAAACGATAATGGTTTGGTAGCTGCACCTTCGTCTCAAGGCGATCGCCGATTGAGGACTTCATGTGATTATTTTAACTTCCCTTGTTTGGAGACTTTCCCTGTTACAATCAGATTGCTTTGCCGCCAATAGAACAAAATTCAGTACCTCCTAAACAGGGCTAATTTTCTGATACAGAGATCAATCGTTGGCTGAGAAGTTAATTTGCCATAAGCGAAGCTTACATTATGCAGAGTTTCTGTCAGCTTGGAGGGGTATTTGAGAAATCTCCTGGCTGATGTTGTTAGCCTTAAAGTCCCTTTAGATTCCCTTTAAAGAGCTGTCCATCACGCAAATCTCAGCGAAACTGCCGTTACCGACTTTGCAAGGGTTCGAGTAGCCTGTGCATGACGGATAGTTTAGAAAGGGAACTTTGAGCAATCCCCTTTTTCAAGGGAAGATCAAAGGGAGATCAATTTTGGGTTTGAGCGGTGCTAAGTAACTTGTGAGACTTGGATGGCTGTCAGAAGCTTGTAAGGGCAGCACTCGCAAACTCTGTTTCAGACAAATCACTCAGGACAGCTAGGGTCAGAAATTCTGCTTACCTATAGCTCCAAGATTTCGGTGGCTTGTATAGATACGTTTGCCAAGCTCAATCGGTTTGGATTTGAGTCAGCTTTTTGGAAAAAAGGTTTGGGTAAGGGGTAAGGCTCGTGGCTTTTCAATAATCCAACTTTTTAGGGTGATAGTGCGAACAATCTTGACAGGGACCGAGTGGATTGACAGCGCAGCGAATATAGCTAGAGCGAGCATTGTATTGGCAGGTAATGTCACCGATGATATAGCCAACGCCTGCAATATAGTGCTGGTCAGGAGCAAGACGGAAATTGGGCAAACCACGACTGGCGGCTGAGTGAAGTGCTAGTCGAAGCCTTTCTTGGGCTTGGATATCTACCCGACGCATGACCCAGAGTGAGAATAGGGAAGGGGTCAAGCCAAAAATGAGAATTAGAAATGCAGCTAACACGGCTTTCTGGTTTGACGATGAGTTATGTGAGGGATGGGGCTGAATTTTATTTGCTTGTTAGAGCTTTCAGCTAGAAAAAGCTCTCTTGAGGTCATTTTGAGTCTAAAGCTACTGGATTTGCAAGATTAGCCGTGCCAAGTTGAGATAGATTAGAACTCCCAGTACATCTACGGCTGTTGTGATGAATGGGGCAGACATCAGCGCCGGATCAAGACCAATCGCCTGAAACAAGAACGGTAGCGTAGATCCAGCGACCGAAGCCAGAATTGAAATAGCAACCAGGCTAACTCCAACGGCGATCGCCACGACCCAGCTCCCTTGCAGCACAAAAGCCCAGATCAACACAACGACTCCCAGCATTAGGCCCAGAAATGCTCCTGCGATCGCCTCTCGTCGAATCACCCGCAGAGCTTTGCCGCCCCGGATTTCATCGGTGTTTAATCCTCGGATAACGACGGTAGAAGACTGTGCCCCGACATTGCCACCTGTGCCAATCAACAGGGGAATGAACGCGGCTAGCGCTACAACCTGCTGCAAAATCTCTTGCTGGCTGCTGATCACAGCGCTAGTAGCCGTGTTGGTAATCAACAGCACAAATAGCCAAACGACTCGTCTGCGGGCTACGGTGAGCAGATTGGTTTGAAAGTAGCTGTCATCGCCAGACTGTACGCCGCCCAGAGTATAGATATCTTCGGTAGTTTCTTGTTCCAGAATATCGAGTACATCGTCTACGGTGATGATTCCGACTAGACGCTGTTCTGCATCAACGACGGGCACTGCCAGGAAGTCATAGCGCTGAATGATTCGGGCGGCTTCTTCTTGGTCAGTGTCGGTCTGGACGTAAACAATTTCACGAGTGAGGACATCGCCAATTTTTTGCTCTGGCTGAGCCATCACCAGGGCACGCAGGGAAAGCGTGCCAATTAAGCGACGAGCTGCGTCAGTGACGTAAAGGTAATAAATTGTTTCGCTGACATTTGCCAAACTACGAATTCGTTCGAGTGCCTGAGCGACCGTCCACCCCTCTTTGAGAGAAACGTACTCCGGGGTCATGATCCGTCCGGCGGTGCCAGATTCATAGCCTAACAGTAAAGCGGTGGCGCGGCGTTCCTCTGGGCTAAGCTGCGCCAACAGGCGGGTGACGATTTTAGCGGGCAGCTCATCAAACAAACGCACCCGGTCGTCGGGCGACATTTTATCTACGATGTCCAGCACGTCTTGGCGCTTAAATTCTTCAATCAGCGTTTGCTGGACGGTGGAGTCAAGATATTCATAAACCTCGATCGCCTCACTTTTAGACAACAGCCGAAAGGCGATCGCCTGCATTGCTTCGGGTAGACCTTCGATCGCCTCGGCAATATCAGCAGGCTGAACGGGTACGAGCAGCGCTTTGGCTCCTTTCAGGTTTTCCTGTTCTAAAAGAGCCTGAAGCTGCGATCGCACTAGGTCCCGCAGTTCTCTGCGAGAAAAGCCTTGAAGAGCGGTCGATGAGTTGTCGTTGTCGATAGTCAACGCTCTAAATGTCTTCCTCCGTAAGTTTTTTACCTATAGGGGTTTTGTCCTATCCTATGAGTTTTTGCCTACTGCCTTCTACCCATAATTTCCCACAACACCTGTCACCTGACTATAGACTTTTTAGATTCTTACTTTAGCCCGATGTCACTCGCTCTGTCGCAGAGTAGCGTAGAGATGCAGCCGTTATCACCTTTGAGACGAGCTTGCATAGAACTGATGTGACTACAAGGAGAGAGGCACATGGACTCCGAAACTCGACCTTCCGAAACTTCTGCCATTACTACGACTCCTGAGACAACTGCGGTAGTGCAAATTAGTCCTGAAACTGAAGCTCTAGTAAAGCAGGAAATGCCTAACAAGCCAGAGGAAGCTCAGCGTGAAACAATGGCCTTGATGGAGGCGATCAGAAGACGCGCTCAGCTATCTGTGCAGGAGGCGAGGGATGTCACGCTTGACTCCTACCTTAAAGCAGTTCGTCAAGCGAGAGAAGCTGTGGAGCAAAATAAGCCACTTATCGATCCGGCGCAAATTGAGAAGTCTGTGGAGCTAGTCCAACGACAGGCAGAAATGAACTGGAGCGTGGTTGTTTCTGAAATTGAGTCACTAGGGGTGCAGTTAGTTGATGCAGCTAGAGATGCCTGGAATATGCTGATGCATTCAGACCACAAGCGTTAGCCATCTAACTTTTCTGATCGGGATCGCAACGAATGCTAGATAATGGAAGGGTTTTTACTCAGGCCCTTCAGTCTAAACTCATAGCCATGCGAACCCACTACTGCGGTCAACTCCGACCTGAACATATTGGAGAGACGGTGACTCTATTTGGTTGGGTAGACCGTCGCCGCGATCATGGCGGAGTGATTTTTCTAGATTTGCGCGATCGCTCTGGCATTGCCCAAATCGTTAGCGATCCCGAACGCACCCCTGCTTCTTACGAAACCGCAGGCGATCTGCGAAATGAGTATGTCGTGAAAATCATGGGGCGCGTTACCCGTCGTCCTGACGAGTCGCTGAATCCTCGCATTTCTACGGGCGAAGTCGAGGTCTATGCTGACCAGATTGAGTTGCTGAATGCGGTGCGAAAGCAGTTGCCGTTCCAGGTTGCGGCCGCCGATGTGGAACCTGTGCGCGAAGAACTGCGGTTGAAATATCGCTATCTTGATTTGCGGCGCGATCGCATGACGCAAAACCTGCAACTGCGTCATCAAGTCGTCAAAGCAATTCGTCGCTATCTAGAAGATCAGGAAAGCTTCATCGAAGTCGAAACGCCGATGTTAACGCGCTCTACCCCAGAAGGCGCACGAGATTTTCTGTTGCCGAGTCGGGTCAATCCAGGGGAATGGTTTGCGCTGCCGCAGTCACCGCAGTTGTTTAAGCAAATTTTGATGGTGTCGGGGTGCGATCGCTACTACCAAATCGCCCGCTGCTTCCGCGATGAAGACCTGAGAGCCGACCGCCAGCCCGAATTTACCCAACTGGATATGGAAATGAGCTTCATGTCTCAGGAAGAAATTCTTGACCTGAATGAAAAGCTAGTCTGCCATATCTTTAAAGCCGTCAGGAATATTGACATTTCGCACCCGTTTCCGCGACTCACTTACGCTGAAGCGATGGCTCGCTACGGCTGCGACAAACCCGACACCCGCTATACCCTGGAATTGGTAGACGTTTCCGATCTGGTCAAGGATTCTGGCTTTAAGGTGTTTTCCGCAGCCGTTAGCAGCGGTGGAATTGTCAAAGTTTTGCCGATTCCCAATGGCAATGCCGCAATTTCTAACGTGCGAATTAAACCGGGTGGCGATTTGTTTAAAGAAGCCAGTGAAGCTGGAGCCAAAGGACTCGCTTACATTCGAGTGCGCGAAGACGGCGAAATTGACACTATCGGCGCAATCAAAGACAACCTCACGGACGCTCAAAAGTTCTTGCTTTTGAGCCGCACCGGAGCCGCACCCGGACACCTGTTGCTGTTTGGCGCAGGAGATGCCGCAACGGTCAACAAAACGCTCGATCGCCTGCGTCAGGTCGTGGCACGTGAATTGAAGCTGATCGATCCCAACAAGACTAACCTGCTCTGGGTGACAGACTTCCCCATGTTTGAGTGGAACGCCGACGAAAAGCGGCTGGAGGCACTGCATCATCCTTTCACTGCGCCTCATCCAGACGATGCCCACGACCTGAAAACCGCCCGTGCCCAAGCGTATGATTTGGTTTACAACGGCTTTGAGGTCGGTGGGGGCAGCCTGCGAATTTATCAGCCCGACTTGCAGCGACAGGTGTTTGAAACAATTGGCTTATCGCCTGAAGAGGCATACAGCAAATTTGGCTTTTTGCTGGAAGCGTTTGAGTACGGCACTCCGCCGCACGGTGGAATTGCCTATGGGTTAGATCGGTTAGTCATGCTGCTGGCGGGTGAAGAGTCAATTCGAGATGCGATCGCCTTCCCCAAAACGCAGCAGGCGCGTTGCCTCTTAACCAACGCTCCCGCTGGCGTAGACGCAAAGCAGTTAAAGGAACTGCACGTCGCCTCAACTTACAAACCGAAGCCCAAAGCTGAGTAGGGGTAAATGAAGGCGGCGATCGCACTCCTGCTAGTCATCTCAATTGCCCCCACTGCAAGAGTGGGGGCTTTTATAGTTGACCCATGTTTGACAATATTTCTAAGTTTCTAATTGAGCAATATTCCCAGGACTTTGTAAGTTGGCTGATTGGCGAACCCGCCACGCTATTAGCGCTAATAATTTGCGGCACGAGTTTCGAGTAGTGCGGCTCTGGGAACAGCCCCAGAGCTATTCCTTCAGCGACCGGGGTTGTTGCCTTATGCAGTGCTGAGTCAGACGGGCGATCGCCCCAGCTTCTTACGAGAAGTAGCACAAACTATCGATACTTTGCCTAACCCAAGTCAACAGGCTAACCTATCAGCAGCAACCGGAATCCTGGCTGGATTAGTACTAAGGATTATGGATTAAATAAAACCTGATATTTTTGGGAAGTGCGGAGCGAAGCGCGGCACTTCCCAAAGAATATTGCAGGTTAATTAATTCGCGATCCTAACTATGTCACCCAGCAAGCAACGCTCGATCTGGAAACTCCTGTGGCAAATGATTCTCTATGCACCCAGGCTGTATCTAATAGACAGTTTCCTGTGGTTACTAATCATGGGATTACCTGCCATGCCGGGATTGATTATTCGCGAGTTTTTTGACACGTTGACTAATCAATCCCAGATCAATGTATCTCCTCAAATCTTGATTGCTCTGTTATTTGCCACAGGGTTAGGACGGATTGTGGCAATTTTCTTAGGACGAATTACTAAAACTCAACATCGGTTTACCATCAGTTCGCTGGTGCAGCGCAACTTATTGGAGCAACTGTTTCATCGTCCCGGGGCTGAGCCATTTGTGCTTGAGGATGGCAAAACGGTATCTCCGGGAGAAATCATCAGCTATTTTCGTGAAGATGTGGCTCAGATTGAAGACAACACCGTTGGAACGAATGAGATTTTAGGAGCAGGAATTGCTGCGGTTGTTTCTCTAGTAATTCTGCTGAGGGTGAGTGTTTCGTTAACGGTGTTTGTGTTCTTACCGATCGTTGTCATTGCTGTCTTAATTCAATTGGCTGAAAACCGAATTAAGCAATATCGTCGCACCAGTCGTCAAGCAACCCAGCAAGTCACAGGGCTGATTGCCGAGATGTTTGGTGCTGTCCAAGCAATTCAAGTGGCAGGGGCAGAGCCGCTCGTACTTAATCATTTTCGTTGGCTTAGCGAACAGCGACGGCGCTCAATTGTGAGAGATCAGGTGTTTATGGCAGCCTTAAACGCCAGCTTGGAAAACTTGGTGAGTGTGGGGACAGGGTTAATTTTGCTGATGGCGGCTCTCTCGATCGCTAGTGGTGCTAACGGGTTGACAGTGGGCGATTTCGCTCTGTTTGTTTACTATCTTGCGTTTATCACAGAGTTTCTCTCATACCTGGGAGGGTTTTTGGCCTTGTCAAAGCAAACTGAAGTGGCTTTCGAGCGGATGACTTCATTATTCTCTACTGCTTTAGAGAACAACGCCTCCCCATCTGCGCTGGTTGCAGCAACGCCAATGTATTTGCAGAACCTCCAGGGACAAAAACCGCCGTTGCCTCCCGTTCAGCAACCTAACCACCCTGACAAGCTCCGTTGTTTGACCGTTCAAAATTTGACCTACTGTTATCCTGAAAGCGATCGCGGCATCTTCGACATTTCCCTATCCCTCACCAGAGGCAGTCTGACGGTCATTACGGGGCGAGTTGGCTCAGGGAAAACGACGTTGTTGCGTGTGCTTTTGGGACTATTGCCTCATCACTCCGGATTGATTTACTGGAACAATCAACTCGTGGTTGATCCAGCGAGTTTCTTCATTCCACCTCGATCCGCGTATACTCCTCAAGCTCCCCAACTTTTTAGTTACACCCTCCGGGAGAATCTGTTGCTGGGGCTAAATCAGGATGAGCCAGCCTTGAAACAAGCGATCGCTTTGACCGTGTTTGAGCAGGATATCGCCCTGATGCCACAAGGCTTAGAGACCACAATTGGGGCAAAGGGGGTTCGCTTATCGGGAGGACAACAGCAGCGATCGGCTGCCACACGCATGATTGTCCGCAAACCTGAATTATTAGTATTTGATGATTTATCCAGTGCATTAGATGTTGAAACTGAACAGCAGTTGTGGTCTCGTTTATTTGCAATTAGAGATCGGTCTGAGCAGGGTGAAACGGATTGGCGGCCCACTTGTTTGGTAGTCTCTCACCGTGAATCAGTCTTACAGCGAGCCGATCAAATCATTGTGCTAGACCAGGGTTCGATCCTGAAGTCGTAGTTCTATTAACCCGACAACTGTTGTGCAGCCCTTTGTTTCAGGAATGTGTGTAAGTTCTGATCCAAATTAGGCATCTAGATCTTCCATCTCAGCCTGACGGTTGCCTCGGTTAGGGTAGGTGCGTGCTGGCAACAGGCCCCAGGCTGCGGCATCGGCGGCCCAGTTGCGAAAGATTTTTTGGCGAACAAAGCATTGGGCAAAGTGCCAGTTGTAAGCCTGTTTTAGGGCTGTTGGCCAGTCAGACGTGTGATCAATAGACTGAAGCGATCGCACGTCTTCCTCCAGCGCCGCTGCATGACGCTGCATAATTGCCTCTAGCTGCTGAAAATGATCTTGGGGAGTCAATTTATTAAACCTCCAGGTATAACGAATTAAATCGGCTAAAATCCTTTAGGAGTTGTCACAAAAGCGTGTCCTAAAGTGGGCGCATAGCGCTATAAATACGACTACAGACGAGACTTGTTCCATCATGCTGCACTTTCGAGCGTGCTTTGTGTATGCGGGTTACATTCAAAATGCAGCTTTGAAGAGAATTGACACAAAAGGCCTCAGCAAAATGGCAAAATAGCTGGGCAAAGTAATGGCAGGGTTTGTAAGATTTACCCAAAGCGGTTTTTGGTCAATACGCTAGAGGTTGCAACTGATGGGGCGGCTGAACAATCTACCCGAAAATTCTGGAGCGGCTGATCCGAATGCAGCACAGGACATCTTGAACACGGTGACGCAAGATTTGCGCCAGCTTCAACAGGAGCTAATTTCCCAACTGCATCAGGATGTGCACCGGCTTCAGGCTGAAAAAGCGCGGCTTCAGAACGACATTGACAAACTGCAAACTCAGCAGCAGGCGGCTCTGTCGCAACAGCAGCGGGCGCAACAGCAGCTATGGGCCAAGCAACTGGCACAAGCCCTGGCGCAGCATTTGCAGGGGGCACTGGTGCAGCGAATGGAGCAGACTTTGCCTCAGCGGGTGGGGACAAATTTGCCAGCCGCGCCCGCCGCCAACAGTCATCATGAAAATGCCTATCGGCTGCTGGCCTCGCTAGACTCAACGCTAAATCGCACTCTGACTTCACTGCGGCAAGACCTGACCAGCTATCAAAGTTCTCTGTCCCAGCAGATTAGCCGAATGCACAACCTGGAACAGCAGGGAGAGGCAATTTTAGAGGCATTGGTCAGTCGGCTTAGCCAGCAGCTTCAGGCAGAAATTGTCAGAGGGCAGACGGGGTTGCGATCGCCCTCTGAAGAACTAGAGCCAACTAGAGAACCCAGATTCTCCGATGGTGAACGGCTTGCTCAAGCAAATGGGCACAGTTCAACGGGCTATCCTTCTAACCTGCGCCCGTCCCATGAAACTATTCATTCCCGGCAGCGTCCACCGTCGATTTTGCCAGTTGCGCCATCGACTGCACCCGATCCGGCAGTTGCGCCAATGCGTCCAACGCGCCCGATGGGGTCCCAGTTTCAAATCGGGCTGGGGCTGATTTTGCTCTCAACGATCGCTCTTTCTCTTCACAATGTTGTGGTCGGCGTAATCGGCAACTCAACAACCGTATTGGGACTCTTTCAGCTTGGTGGGTTCCTGAAGTTGGGATTGGGCAATGCGCTGCTAATTTTGCTGCTGCGGATGGTGATCGTTGTTCCACTGATGATTTGGGTAGCACAAAGACTTTATCCGGCAGTCTGGCAAGACATTAAGAAATTTTTGATCTCCAGGGATCGGCGATTGCTGATGACGGTAATTGGCAGTGGCGGCTGTTTGTTTTTGTCGCAAGTGTTGATCTACATTGCGATCGCCGAAATTGGCCCGGGCGTAGCTGTGACTATCTTATTTATGTATCCGCTGATTACAGTGCCGCTAGCCTGGTTTTTCTTTGGCGATCGCCCCACCCTGCTCCGCTGGGGAGTGATGCTAATCATCTCAGTCGGCATTATCTTCACTGCGCTGCCGAGAATTACTCAAACTAGCGCTGTATCCGGGGCAGGAGTGGCGATCGCCGTTGGGTCAGGCGTTGCCTTTGCCTGCTATTTAATCTCGATGCAGATTTGTTTTAGAAAACTGCACCCCGTTCCGGTCAGTTTGGCTCAGTTTTTGACAATTGGCTTTCTAGCTGCCGTCAGCCTGATTTTGCTCCCCGCCCTGCCCCTGCCCGACCGCTGGTCTGCCCAAGTCAGCATCGACCAACCGCTAGGCTTTGCCATCGGCGGCGTTTTCCTGGGTGTTCTAACCCTAGTTGGCTATCTTTCAAACAACTTTGGAGTCCGCTTTTTGGGTGCAGCGCGAACTTCAATCATCGCCTCCACCGGCCCGGTGCTGACCGCATTATTGGCTTTTCTATTGACACCTGGTGCTTTCACTCGGCTTGCGGGCGTGCAGTGGTTGGGAATTGTGATTGTGACATTTGGCGTAATTGCTTTGAGTTTCGAGAAAATATCCACAGCCCAAGCCAAACCTGTAAGACCTGCAAAAAGTTAAACTACTGGTGCTTAGAAAGGTAAAACGTCCGCTAAAGTTGCACCTTGATGAATTTTCCCGACTTTAATTCAGTTCCCTTACCCACCGCCGACACGCTGCTGTTCTGGGGCTTCATCATCACCAGCGGTATCCTCGTGGCTCAACTTTCTACCCGACTGAGTGAACGGCTTCTACAAAATCAAGCTGATGAGCTTGAAGATTCTGTAGAAGCAGCCGAGGCTGACGAAGCAAATGGAGAGAACAAAATCAGTGAGACCCATGAAGAAGAGGAAACTCCAACTGAAATAGTTGCGGAAGGGGAACAAGGGGAACAAGGGGAACAAGGGGAACACACTTAGGATTGGAAGTTAAATAAACTGTATGGCGCTACGCGCCTTGATCAAGAAGTTTTTGTGTGGAAGCCCCCGCGCAGCGACGGCTTCCACACAAAAAAGTGTCCTAAGATGTGTGCGTAGCGCCACATAGCACTTGAAGAGTTGATTAGGACAACGTCGGACTCGCCAAAGCGTTGCATAGTCGAGGTTTCGATTCACCCCTCATCCTTCATCCTTCATCCTTTCGCTATACATTTTGTGGGATGGGATCTTGCCCGTCCAGGCGGGTGAGACACCCACCCCACAGGCTATTTAATCCGCAATCCTTAGTGCCCTATTCAGGGAGCGATCGCCACCTGTCCTAGATCTTTAGGCGCAAGATGGGCATGAATCACGCTGCCATCCCTGAACCAGACAACGCGCTTGCTCATCTTGGCGACTTCAGATTCATGCGTCACCATGACAACGGTAATGCCGCTGGCGTTGAGTTCACCAAAAATGTTCATCACTTCCTGAGTGGTGTGTGAGTCCAAAGCTCCCGTTGGCTCGTCTGCTAGCAGCAACACAGGCTGGTTTACAATGGCACGAGCGATCGCCACCCGCTGCTGTTGTCCCCCTGAAAGCTGAGTGGGTTTATTGTTCAGGCGATTGGCTAAACCTACTCGCGTCAGGGCTTCGGCAGCACGTTCCTGGCGATCGCGATTAGGAACTCCCGCATACACCATCGGCAGCATCACATTTTCCATTGCCGTTAACTGAGGCAACAGATGAAACTGTTGGAACACAAACCCAATCTTGCGGTTGCGAATGTGGGCAAGCTCAGTATCCTCTAGCCCCGCCACATCTACGCCATCCAGGTAATAGCATCCTGATGTAGGGCGATCGAGACAGCCAATCACATTCATTGCCGTCGATTTCCCTGAACCCGAAGCGCCCATAATCGCGCAATACTCACCCGCTTCTACCGTCAAACTGACATCAGATAGCGCCCGCACCTCTGTATTACCAGAACCGTAGATTTTAGAAATGTGTTCGAGTTGAATGATGGCTTTAGACATAGGGATGAAGGATGAAGGAGGAGGGCAGAGGGCAGAGGACGGAGGACGGAGGGGGAATGAAACACCTTCTTTCCCTAGCCCCCAGTCCCCAATCCCTAGCCCCTAAATAAAAGCTATGCACTTCTCAAAGCCACGATGGGGTCGAGGCGGGCAGCTTGTCGGGCGGGGACTACGCCAAAGAAAAGGCCGATGCTGCCTGAAACTCCGACAGCGACAGCAACGGCAGCAACAGAAATTCCAGGTTGGAAGGGTGTAACCAATCCAATAAGCAATGCACCGCCGACTCCGATGCCTGTTCCTACGATGCCGCCAACCGCCGAGAGAATCACTGCTTCGATCATGAACTGCACCAGAATGTCTTGTTGAGAAGCGCCGATCGCCTTCCGTAAGCCGATTTCTTGAGTCCGCTCTTTGACAGAGACGAGCATGATGTTCATGATGCCAATACCACCGACGAAGAGGGAGATTCCGGCGATCGCCGCCAGCAAAATGGTCAGCGCTCCGGTAATGGTGCCTGTAATTTCCAGCAAGTCTTTTTGGCTATTAATTACAAAGTCGTCTTCATCAGTAATCTGGTGCCGTAGCCGCAGCAGATTCGTAATTTGGAACTCAGCCGCTCTAATATTGCTTTCGTTGTTCACTGAAACCGCAATGTAGGTTAGCTCGATGCCGTAGGGTGACGTTTGCCCAACCAGCCGACGCGACATCGTAATGAGCGGCACCAGCACCGAGTCGTCATAGTTCAAACCCAGATTTGAGCCTTTTTCGTCCAGCACTCCAATCACTTGAAAGCTATTGTTTTTGATCCGAATGTTTTGCCCAATCGGGTCCTGGTTGACAAATAGCCGTTCTGCCATCTGCTGCCCAATCACCGCAACCTGGCTGCTGCGCTGCATATCTAACTCGGTAAAAAATCGCCCTTGCGCCAGGTCAAAATTTCTCACCCCTGGAAAAGATGGCGTAGTGCCGACGATAGTGGCGTTGGTACTGCGGTTGCCCTGCGTCACCAGCCCAGCGTCGTTAAACTCTGGCGCAACTCCCTGCACGGAAGCAACTTGTTCGGCGATCGCCTCCGCATCGTCTAACACCAGCGTTTTGGGCTGGTTGAAGCTGGCTCGCTGGGACTCTGGCGTTCCGGGTAGCACAAACAAAACATTTGGGCCAAGTCCTTCAATTTGACCGGAAACAAAGGTTTGTGCGCCTTCACCCAGACCCACCATCGCAATTACAGAGGCATTGCCGATAACAATTCCCAGCATGGTAAGACCACTGCGAAGCTTATTTGCAGTGAGGGTTCTGAGTGCCATTCTGAGGCTTTCGGTGATGTTCATGGGGGAGTTAGGGGTTAGGGATGAGG
>Ga0224723_1000927_pt1 | contig 18951 bp, 11 predicted proteins | sample Balambano_FR2_Me_FD_161647 | JGI IMG/M metagenome (GOLD analysis project Ga0224723, IMG submission 161647) | Freshwater sediment microbial communities from Lake Towuti, South Sulawesi, Indonesia - Balambano_FR2_MetaG | ecosystem: Environmental > Aquatic > Freshwater > Lake > Sediment | place...
ACGCAGTAACGGGTGTTGCGGTTGCTGCTGCTGTCGGTAAACAAGATGCTTTTGCAGGTGCATTTAATGACATTGGTGGAGGCACAGGGGGTGCAGGCTTGAACTCAGCAGTTGCTTTAGGTTCTGCCGGTATTATTTCAACGGGCGTGTTGGATGCAACAGACCTTCAAAGCCTGACGGGTGGTGCTGATGATGCCGGACGGGTTGCGCAAAATAACGAACTCGGCAACTACCGTGTCAACATCAATGCGGTTACTGGTGGAACAGGTGATACTGTTGCTGACTTTAATGCTCCTGGCGCAAATCCACAGTAGCCAGACCAGGGATTTCTTAAGCAAGTTGTAGCTTAAAGTTAATCTCGTAACGTAATCAAGGGAGATACACTTAGCGTGTCTCCCTTTTTTATTTTTATTGTCTAATTTATTGATGAAGGATCGATCGCTCGATCGCGTTCCTGCTGAAATCGCTCAACTTCCTGATTCACCTGTTGTCTGATGCGTTCTGCTGTACGAGGGTCAAAGGGGTTAGGAGGTGCGCCCATCCTCACCTGAAGGGAGAACACATTTTGTTCAACCAGTAGCTTATTGCTCGCCTGATCGAAGCCATAGTCATATTCGTAGTTGCTCCAGGAAAAAATCAAGGTTGGGTTATTGTAGTTGCGACCGAGCCGCCACTGCACTTTTGCGCCATAGCGCGATCGACTCCCGTTGCGATCGATCGGGGCAAAGTAGCCGGATAAAAATACGCGGTTCCCGATCCGGAGTCCTGCATCCAAAATCAAAGTGTCTTCGATCGAGTGGGGCAATAGATCCCCAAAATAATGGATAACGCCAAAAGAAACCGGACCAACATTGGCTCTGGCAGAAATGTTAACATTGCTTCCCTGAGTATCTAACGTAACGCCATCAATGCCGTCTTGTTGATCGAGTGCCCAAACAAATTCGGTTGATAGCATAAGATTTGCAGTGTTGCTGAACCGAATTCGATAGGCGGTGTTGCCCCATAATCTGCTGTAGTAGTCCCGATCGGGATTGAGATAGCCAATGCCACCCACGTTGAATGTCCATCCCGTTACAGAGGCGTAGGTATAGTCCAGTCCCAGATAGGCTTTGATCTCCTCTGCCGCAATGACACCAGCATAGTATCTGAACAAATCCTCGCTACTTGTAATGTTTCCAGTAAAACTAATGTGAGGATAAAATCGAGTTCGATCGGTTTGGGTTGTAGACGAAACAAAATCTACATCTCGTACTGTAAAAGTGAGATAGATTTGAGTATAAAAATCTTCCAGATCGGTCGTTGAAAAAAGCTGCTCGTTGACTAAGGAATTGAAGTCAATATTGCTATCAACTCCGCCTTCTCCGCCTGTTCGCGTTACGATGCGGGTTGAACCCGTTGGCACATAGCGAATCTCTCTCGACAGAGTGCGTTCAGTGACCGGAGACAGACCAATCCAGATGCTGTTGAAGTGCGCACTCGGTAAGTCTCTCAGACTTGTGAGCGTGACAGGTGTTGCGGCTCGCCCGATTCCAGTGTGATAGATGGTAAAGCTTCCTTCGGGGAGCCGAGTATTATTCGCTGCCAAAAATAGGTTGCGATTGATGTTCGTGTCTGCAGGATTTTCTGACCCTTCAATCTGCGGGTCGGCATCAGGCAGAAACTCTGCCACAGCTTGAACGACTGAATTGAGCAAGAGGTTGTCAAGATCGGCAATCACAACGGTTCCCCGAATGGTGCGACCGAGAACCGCTTCGCGATCGTTTGCTCTCACAACCTGCCGGACTCTGGAGAAAATTCCTGCGGGTCTCTCTTCAAGGGTTTCCTGGCGATCGATCGAAGCTTCAGTCGCTTGAGTATTTCCGGGATATGCTCCGGTATTGGGAAACAGTAAATCCAGCCCAACTTCCTGTCCGTTCGCCCCTAGCTGAAATCCGGGAAGCTGCATGGCGGCTAAGGATTCAGGAGTTACCACTTCACCGAAATTTGCCGTTTGTCGAATCCGAGTGGGGACAAAGAAATTTGGATCGATACTGTCAGGATCGGTCACTAAACCGGGTGTGTAAGTGCATTGATCTCCCGACTCACCCTGATCTGGCAGCAGACAGCTTGCTGTCAAACTCATTTGAATTCGCAGTCCAGTCATGGTTTGTGGTTCACGTCGGCTCACTGCTACTTCCCGCTCAATTCGGACGGTGCGAGCCTGCAGGTATTCCCCGGTTTGTAGGGAGGTGAAGATGTTGTCTCTGCTCATACTCTGCTCAACCTGGCTGTCCAGCCGCACAACGCCATCAAAGCCAAGATTTTCGCTGCGACCTTCACCCAACTCAAACTGAGAAACGGCTTCCCATTCCGTCAGGTGGCTAATTACGGTGCCATTCAGCGGCAAAGTTGTGATGACGGGAGGAACCCGCTCGTTTGGCACAACTTGAGGCGGCATGATGTAGTCTGGGTCGCCTCCGGGGGATGTTGTGGGAGGGGGTGCATGCGTTGCTTGAGTTGAAGCTGAAGATGCAAGGTCGGTAGAAGTTGGAGCGGCGGCAACAGGTTCGGGAGTGGATAACTGTGCTTGAGTTGAAGGTTGCAATTCAGCCAGCTCTGGGACGGAAGCAGTACTCATCTGAGTAAGCTGCCTGATGGAGTCTATATCTGCGAAAACGTCACCCGGATTGACAGTGCCTCGCCGCAGCGCGATCGACGATGAGGGGGTTGGTGTAGCGCGTGACTTTAGATTGGCGAGTTCTGGTACTGCAAGCGTGCTGTAGGTTTGATTGGAGGGCAATCGCGTTTCGACATCAACCCCAATTTTTGCAGAATCGATCGGGGTCAGAACAGGTGAGGCGAGATCGACCATCAAGCGGTCTTGACTTGCTGAATCTTCTGCCGAATGGACTAAATCACTTTGCGAAGCAGGATGACTTTGGGTAACTTGGCTTCGTGCCTCGCTAGAAATCACAAAGCTACTTAAACTGATTAAAAGAACGAGAGTCGATCGCTTAATCAGGTAAAAAAGAAACTTGATTTGAGAAGTTTTCATCCGGGGCTTAAAGCTTCAAATTAATGCCAGAACAAATTCGCCTGTTACTCAAGGCGCAGGAGGCTGTTTATGTCTGTCCTGGTAGCGTTAGAGTTCCCGGAAAAGTTGCAGAGTTAACAGTTTCATCTTACGAAGAACGCAGTCCCCAAGCCTGGATAGGGGAAATATTTGGAGCGAGATCGATCGCTTTCTATTTAGGAAAAACTCCTTTTATCCTGGTTTTTGTGGTGTGAATTGATTCCCATTAATTCCCGACCAAACCTTGAAAAGACACTGATGTGTGTTAAAGAATTAGCTCAGAAATCGGAGGAAAAACGCTCGAATCATTTCCCTTAATTTGATTAAAAATAGTGCATTTTGATATAAGAGGAGGTTTGAAACGTCTCAAAAGTGCTGCATTGCCCCCCAACCCCTCAACTCGCTCCGACTGGAGCGGCAAGTTACGAGGGGGGGACTTCCGATCCGGTATTGCTGGTTCAACGTCCCCCCTTGCAAAAGTCATCTCAGAAGAATGTGCAGGAGCGGGCTACACCGAAGAACCCGATCGCTCAGCAGCCTTTTCGCTATCCTGGGTGTCCAGAATTGGCAGTCGATCGCCTCGAAACAGTTCTTCGCTGGCTTCACCGACTTCTCGCATCACTTGCAGGACGGCTTTACTTCCCAGCAAGACGGCAAGCACTGGAATTGTGCCTAAACTCAAGAGTAGGGTGGTTGGAATTTTGGGGCTGGGTCGCGATTCTTGGGGCATAGGACAGATAAAGTATCTTGATTAAATTCCAGATTTTGGGTGGAAATTTAGCGGGTCAAAGTCGATCGTTTTGGATCGGTTTAGCTCGATTTAGCTCGATTTAGACAGAATCAAGCAGAATTAAAGAAGGGTAAGGAAAAAGGTACTGATATTGAGTTGTTTCCCTGTAAAGTTTTGTTAGTTAAGATGGAGCTTAATTTTCAAAAGGCTCCCAGGCTAGAGTAAGCCTGCTTGATCAACAGTTTTGGCTGTTACCAAAGTGCGAATCGCGTTTCAGTCCGGTTTGAAATCTAGCGTTGTTGAACGTTGTCGAATGAGGGTTCTCCAGCAGTCTCCTGTATAGATTCCCAGTTTAAATGAAAACCTTGTGCATCATTCTGGCGGAATCCGAGTATGCTATGAGCCTGAAAGGTGATGCACCTGCCACGCTAACCTTAGCGAACTGCTACGCCAGGGTCTAAATGTCTAACGCAACCCCCTTTTTATCTCGATCGCCCTTAGAGCAATGGATTTATCAGACGATTGCGCGCCGTGGAATGCGCGTTAAGTTTCGACTTCGAGGAAATAAGCTGCATCTGCTGATTGAGCAACAGAACTGTCCAGACCGAACGGAGACACTGCTCTGGCTGATTCCGGCTCTGCAAGAAACGAATTTGAGCAGCTTGCTCCCCGAAGACCAGCCAATTTATCAGCTTCAGCTTTACGCCTGCGAGCTAGGTCAGCGGCAACCCGCCTGGACAGCTTCGATTTATCTAAACCAGCTCGATCGCCACCTCCATCAGCTTGCGGTTGGGGAAGAAGTGCCTGAAGTAACGGGCCCGGCTGCAGCTCCGGCTCCACCTACAAATTTTGCTCCGCAGCGAATTGTTTCTGCTCCTTCCAAGGACACAGCGACTCTGGCATTGTCCAACCTCAGCCTTGCTAAGCGCGGTGAGGAAATGGCGATCGCCAGCTACTTGAGCGAAACGCTGAGCCACTGGGGTGTGGGCGTGCGGGTGAGTGCGAAATCGGTTTCCTATTTGCCGCCAACTGCGGTTTACTCGACCGATACGCCGATTCAGGATACCTGGATGTCAAAACGGCTCTGGGTTGCCTGTGAAGCGGCTTACAGTCTCGATCCGGCTTCGCTGGGAGAACCTGTCACCCAAAAGCTGCGCGAACTGGAGATTGAAGGCTACCGGGATGCGATCGTCCTGTTTCAGGTGCAGGGAGAGACGGAGCCAGACTGGCTGCTGCGGGTTGACCTGACTCCGGCAACCGAGATGCTGCGCGAGTGGGCACGCTGGGGCGATGTAGAGGCAATTCAACGGCTGCTCAACCGGGATCTGGCGTCCTGGGGACTGGAAATTACAAAAGCAACGCTGACCGATATTACGCTGCATCTTTGTACCGACTGGAAAACCGTTGAGCCAGCACAAGCTGAAACCGAGAATTCAGAAGCGATCGAGCAACGGGGAGAAACTGGTTCGCCGCAGACCCTGCCCGAACTGGAGCAAAAACGGCTTAAAGCTGAGGTCGCTCTCGCACTCGAAGCGCTGGGTCCGCAGGGAATCCATGCAGCAACGCTCTATGGTCCTGAGACGGCTCCTGATTCTCCAGGCTGGGTTGAATGGATGCCATTGCCTGCTTCAGTTCACGCTGCTTTTGCCGATGCGCCGCTCACACTGGCACAGCGGGGAGACTGGGAGGCGGTTGCCTTTTTGCTGCACCGCTTGCTGAACCCAAATCTGGATCACTATTTGACGATCGGCGGAATTCGTCTGCTGCTGCTGCCTAAAGCTGACCCCAACGCAAAAGGGCAACCCGGTGACGAGGGAAAAGTGCTGCTGCATTTGATGTGTGAGGCGGCACTCTGCCCCGACCCGCGCCAGGTTAGCCCTGCGATTACAAAATTTCTGCAGCAGCTCAAGTTGCCAAACCTGTCGGGCGTTCGCATTTATGGGCGCAGAGCCGGGCAGAAAAAACCGCTCTGGAGCAACGGCGTAGACTTTTTGCCGCGTCATCGACTGGTTCCGGAAGTTGTTCCCGAATTTGCCGTAACCTCTGCCTGTGTGGATGAGCTGATTCCGCCGTCGGAAGAATCCGTTCTGCGACCTGACCTGACACCTGCCGACCTGCAAACGACCTGGCGAGAATTTCGACAGCAGTGCGGCTATCAGCTTCGCCAGCTTTTGACGCGATCGCAGATTTTTGTGCCTGCTGCCGCCGAGCAACCTCAACGAGCCGCCCTGCCAGGACAGGTGAGCTATCAGGGAACTGCGGTGGGTCTGGTCTGGAGTGCGATCGGGCTATTGCTGATGGTGCAGGGAAACTGGCTGCTGCTGAGCTGGCTCCGCAATCAACCTGCTCCGGCTGAGGCAGAAAACCGATCGACTTTGATTGCCCCGACCGAACCCGCGACCTCCGACGAGCAATTGCCTGTCCCTCCGATTGCTGCGTCTCCTTCTCCGATATCGCCCTCATCCAAGCCGCAGGGTTCTCCGCAGATCCGCTTAAAGCAGGCTCCCAATACGAGTCCTGATACGTTTAATCGTGAGGGATTCACTCGTTCTGAACCCCAAGCCAATCCGCAAAACGCTCAAACCGATCGCTCACCTGCGGCAACCCCAGCGACATCAGGACAGAATCCTGCGCCCAGGCAGAATGCTGCATCAGGTCAAAGTTCTGCGGGTCGAAATTCTGCGGTCAATGCTGTGCCCCTGCCCTACACACCCGTCAACGATCGCTTAAACCAGGCTTCGTTTGCAGTTCAGGCACAGGCGGCAAATCTGCCCACGTTTAATAGTCGTCAGCTTGATCAGAAGCTGCAGCTTTACTACAACTTTCTGCGCGAACAGGGAACGCCCGATATTTTGATTGTGGGAAGTTCTAGGGCACTGCGTGGTGTTGATCCGATCGCCCTCCAGCAGGAACTTGCCAAAGCGGGCTATCCCAATCTGAAGATCTTTAACCTGGGGATTAATGGGGCAACCGCGCAAGTGGTGGATCTGCTGGTGCAGCAAATTCTCACGCCTGAGCAGCTTCCGCGCCTGATTATTTGGGCAGATGGGGCACGCGCTTTTAATAGCGGCACAACGGATATCACCTACAACGGAATTGTGGCTTCGTCTGCCCATCGTCAACTGCTCGCCGGGACGTTTCCCATTCCGAACGCGCCCGGAGTCACTGCTGCCCTACCTGCAGAAGATTCAGGGTTCAACTTCTCGTTGAATACTTCTCTTACGGAATCCTACCAGCAGCTCGATCGCTGGTTTAGCAGTCAGCTTGCTCAGGCTGCTCCGGTGCATCAAGGGCGCGATCGTCTCAAGTACCTGATCCAGCAACAGCTTACGGCTTTCATGCCAGACGGCTCCGATCAGTCTGTGGAAGCGATAAATCTCCAGTCTTCGCCTGGTCAGGATGCCAGCACGCTGCAGCCCGGACAGCCCATTATGGATCTCCAGGGCTTTTTGTCGCTGGGAATGCAGTTCAACCCGGCAACCTACTATCAGAAATACGCCAGAGTCGTCGGGCAGTATGACAGCGACTACGAGAACTTCCGCATTCAGGGCGAGCAGGAAGACGCGCTAAAATCGCTGCTGGAATTCACCAAAGCCCGCCAGATTCCCGTCGTGTTTATTAACCTGCCCCTGACGAGAGACTACCTCGACCCGGCACGAATGCGCCACGAGCGCAGTTTCCGTCAGTACATGGTCGAGCAGCGAATGAGCAATTCAGGGCTGATCTTCCTTGATCTGGGCGAAAAGTGGACATCTGAACTGCGCTATTTTTCTGACCCCAGCCATCTCAACCGATACGGAGCATTTGCCGTCGCGGAGAAGATCGCCCAGGATGCCCTCATTCCCTGGAGTGTGGCAACGTCTCGCTAGTGGGTTTGGGGTGTGATGCACCCCAGTTCTCTAACAACCCTCTGATGCCCTAAACCGTGCGGATCATGCCGTTCTCCGGGTTTACCAGACGATAGAGCTTCTGCTTGATCTGCGCGTCGTAGACTTCCCACTTCATGCGGGTATATTCTGCGTTTTCGTTGAAGCCAGAGAGAAAGCCCATCGGGATCTCGAAGCCGCCCGCCATCGATCGCCCGCCGCCAAAGAAACGTCCGTGGGTATCCTGCCCAAAGGCTTCTTTAATGAACTCGTCGGGATCAAGCGTAATTTTGTTGGTGCGAAGCGAGCCAATCACCACTTCCAGATCTTCGTCTTCGTCGTGGACGATGCCATAGACAACAGCGGTATGCACGTTTTCCTCAGTCACCAGGAAATCTGCTGCCTGGGGAATTGCGTCACGATCGTCGTAGCGCAAATAGCCGACTCCGGCGATCGAAAAGTTGTTTTGCAGCACCCGGTTACGGAGCGATCGTTCAATCACGTCCATCACTCGCTTCGATCGAGATGCCTGTAGCACCGAGTTTAGAAGCTGCGAATCGTAGTAGCGGCTCAGATATCCGGCTGCGAGAAAATCTTCTTCCTGTGCCTGCATCAGTCGGTTTGTGTCCGATCGAATGCCGTGCATCAGGGCAGTTGCGCATTTAATGTGGTCAGTATTGCTGCTGTCGAGCTTCAGCAGTCCGGCTTGCAGGTATTGCGTGAAGATAGTGGCAGTGGCGCGAGTTTGGGGACGCAGATCGACAAATTCTGCTTTAAGCTCACCCTGACTGGTGTGGTGGTCAATCACCGCTAGGATCGGCAGTCCTGCCTGCTGCACCAGCGGCATAAACTGAGTGGTCGTGCCCTGGTTATCGATGAGAACACAGCCTTGATACTGGGACAGATCTTTTTCTTTCAGAGCTTGACCAGAGCAACGCTGAGCAGGCAACCCGGTCAGGCGAACCAGGGCAATGTTTTCCTGGTGGCTCAGGGTTCCGGCATAAACAATGTCGCAGGTGATGCCAAACTGCTCTGAAATCAGGCGATAAGCCCAGGCTCCCGACAGCGCATCCGGGTCTGGAAAGTCTTGCAGCAGGATGAGGTGGCGTTCGCCCTGGTGCTGTTCGAGCAGTCGCCGTAACGCCTCGGTGCGCTGTTCGGTGACGCGCCAGCCTTGTGGTGTCAGCCCATTTTGAGCCGCTCTTGTTTCCCGTCCAGAATCCCCTGATCCTGTGGCGGGCGGAGCTGGATTGGCTCCTCCGGCAGCGGAACTGTTTAGTGCTGGCGATCGAGGCGAAACCGTCCCTGCAGCGTGATCGGCAGATTTGGGCGATTCTGCTTTCGGCAGCTCTCGTTCAGAGTCAACAGTGGCACTTTCAGACATCAACAGCGAACCGTCGTAGGGTTTAAGTGAATTCAATTGCTGCATATGGAGCGAGGGTCAAAAATACGCTGACACTGTCGTTGGTCTATCCCTCGCAAAACAGGTCAGCTTAAGGAACGATTAAGGTTTTAGCCTTAGATTTGATCTTTGCAAAAAAACGTTACCGCGACATCCTGCCTTTCTAAGATTCCATCTTTTGATGGAGCGCGAAGATCCGTGGACATACACTGGTTGGTCACGGGGCAATGACGTGACTCACTGAAATCTGAAGAAGATGCTTACTGAGGGCGATCGACCCATCACTGGCGGCTCACGGCTTGCTTTTTGGTGCGTTTTGAGCGGACTGTTCTGACAATGCGTTTGACAATTCAACCTTGGCGATACAGCCCTGGCAAGTCAATTTTGGCGATGCAGCTTCCTGCCAAAAACCCCCGGTGTTTCCTCACAACCAGGGGCTTAAGTCCCAATGACATACTTCTGCCACTCTTTGTGAAGACCGCTTTTTATGTGTTTTGTCACTTCGAAATATAGCCCGCTGTAGGGCTTGTGCGGCTCATTCCTCAGCAGCATGTTGGCTTCCTTCGGTGTGCGGTTGCCTTTTTTCACGTTGCATCGAACGCAGGCAGTCACAATGTTTTCCCAGGAGTCACCGCCGCCCCGCGATCGAGGGATCACATGATCTAATGTTAGCTCATCGCCCGTGTAGCTGCAGTATTGACACGAATGGCTGTCCCGATGCAGGATATTGCGACGAGTGAGCGGAATTTCTTTATAGGGAACCCGGACATAGTGGCGTAACCGGATCACCGTAGGCAGAGGCATCTCTGAATACACAACCTTGCCATTGTGCTCGACCTGCTCCGCTTTCCCTTTAATCAGCAAGACCACTGCCCGTCTCCAGCTCGTGATGTTGAGTGGTTCATAGGAGGCGTTCAATACGAGAACCTTGCCCATTGACAGAATCTGATTCAGAAGGTTTCACAGATAGTAACATATTGGCACAGATGCAAGGTAGATGGTGATGTTTTGTCAAGAGGGAATCTTGGGATCATGAACTCAAGCGGGATTGACGAACTGCTATTCTCCTGCTGAAGCAGCTTGGGTGTGTGGCTGTTTTTGGGTTAATAAAGATTTGAGTGTGGTGAGTGGTGACGACAGAGGTCTGAGCAAGAGGAGTGAATCACAATGCTGAGCTGGGAACTTTCTCCTGATTTGGCAACCCTGCGGCGCGATCGTGCCTGGGTCGAAATTAATTTGAATGCGCTGGGACATAACGTCCGGCAAATTCGGTGTCAACTATCGCCTCAAACGGCATTGATGGCGGTTGTTAAAGCCGATGCCTATGGGCATGGAGCCGTCAGCGTGGCGCAAGCAGTCCTTCAGCAGGGTGCTGGCTGGCTGGGCGTTGCCACGATTCCTGAAGGCATTGAGCTGCGGCAGGCGGGGATCAAAGCCCCAATTTTGCTGCTGGGCGCAACGAATACGCCAGAAGAAATTCGCGCGGTGGCACAGTGGCGGCTTCAACCCACCCTGTGTACTTCGAAGCAGGCGCTGGTGTTTGCCGAAACGCTTGCGGATGAGGGGCATCGCCCAATTCCCGTGCATCTCAAGATCGACACGGGGATGTCTCGCCTGGGAATGCCGTGGCAGCAGGCAGCAGAGTTTGGGCAGCTTGTGGCGCGGTTGCCCCAGCTTCAGATCGCCAGCGTTTATTCCCACCTGGCAACGGCAGACAGCCCTGACCCCACGGTTATGAATCTGCAGCATCAGCGATATCGAGCGGCGATCGCCCATCTTCGATCGATTCAGATTCAGCCGCCGCGCCTGCATCTTGCCAACTCTGCTGCGACGCTGGTTGACCCGGCTCTGCACTACGACCTGGTGCGGGTAGGTCTGGCAATGTATGGGCTATATCCTGCGCCCCATCTGCAAAAAACGATCGACCTTCAGCCCGTGATGCAGGTGAAAGCGCGTGTGACCCAGGTAAAGCCGATCGCCGCCGGAACTGGGGTGAGCTATGGCTATCAGTACATAGCCGATCGCGATATTCTGCTGGCGGTGGTGGGCATTGGCTATGCAGATGGCGTGCCGCGCAATCTCTCAAATCGAATCGAGGTGCTGATTCGCGGCAAACGAGTTCCCCAGATCGGCGCAATCACAATGGATCAGCTGATGCTGGATGTGAGTGCAATTCCTGATCTGCGTGAAGGAGAAGTGGTGACGCTCCTCGGACAGGACGGCAACGATCGCATTACCGCTGATGATTGGGCAAACCGTTTGGGCACGATCTCCTGGGAAATTCTTTGCAGTTTCAAGCACCGACTGCCGCGCATTGCGATCGGGTCTTCGTCTGAATGTCAATCCGAAATTTCAGTTTGGGAATAGAACTTCTGGAAAACTTCACATAAAACTTCATGCATGCTCCATAGACTCCACCTCTAAAATCACCGGAACGGTTGTCGATCGCTCTGTATCAGCACCTATGCCAGCCGCATGAGATATCAGCTCATTTTGCGGTGCTTCTAACCTGGGTGTTTTTCAACAAGGATGATGGGAATGCTCGATACCAGAGAGATTCTGCAGGAACCGGGACTCCGAATTACCGCTGCTGAAAGAGCTTCGATTCTGAGACGGATGCCGCCTCCTGCCGAAAACGATCGAATCTACGTTGATGGCGTGTTTGAGGGCGGTGGGGTGCGGGGCATTGCTTTTTTAGGGGCACTGCGCTGCTGTGCAGATGTGGGCTTGTCCTGGCGCAAAGTGGCAGGAACCTCTGCGGGAGCGATTACCGCTGCGCTCGTTGCTGCCAATTTCCCGATCGATCATCTGGAAAAGATCATCGGCAGCATGAACTTTATGGAGTTCCTGACCGAGAAAACCAGTCCGCTGATTCTAAATGGCGATCCGGCAGACGATCTGAGCCATCCGCTCTGGCTGATTCTGTGGCTCCAGCTTGCAGGCAAATCCGGGCAGTATTCGGGAGAGCCGTTTCGTCGCTGGATGGCAAGTATCCTCCGTAAGCAGGGATTAACCAGCTTTGCCAGCCTAAAAGATCGATCGCCCAACGGCGTAAACCGCGAACTCAAAGTTGTCGTCTCAGATGTGTCGCGAGGCGAGATGCTGGTTCTGCCAGATGATTTGCCCTACGTGCAGAAACAGACGGGCTACCGCGAGCCGGGTGAGTTTGAGATCGCTGAGGCAGTACGACTGTCAATGAGTATTCCCCTCTTTTTTGAGGCAGGCAGATTGGGCAGCTCCAGAATTGTAGACGGCGGCATTCTGAGTAATTTCCCTTTGTGGATTTATGACTTTAAGCCCGGAAAAACCCAGCAAATCTGTCCGCGCTGGCCCACCTTTGGTTTGCGGCTGGTTCATCGCAACAATCAGCAGGGCAGACCAATTAAGGGACCGTTTGACGTTCTGCGTGCCATGTTCAGCACGATGATGGTTGCCAGGGATCAGTATCACCTCAGTCAGTCGAAGCAGGATCGCGTGGTTGATATTGATGTCACCCATGCAAACGTTACGGCAACGGAATTTAATTTGAGTGAGGAGAAAAAGCAAATTCTTTACCGCACAGGCTATCTGTCGATGAAAAACTTTTTGCTTGGTAACGCCGAACAGCAACCCTGGGACTGGGATGAGCATCTGCGCCGCCGAGGTTTCGACCCCGTTGAATGCCGCCAGGAATATGCAGCGCGATCATAAAAGTATGCGTTGAAGTATGTGTTATTTCTATCAATACTGGCTGAGTCATTAGTTGATTTCAAGGCTAGAAGCCGATCGATTACAGTAGAATCTGATATACTAAGGTTTCGTCAGCCTGGAGAGGTGGCTGAGTGGTCGAAAGCGGCAGATTGCTAATCTGTTGTACGGCAGGTAACTCCGTACCGAGGGTTCGAATCCCTCTCTCTCCGTCCAATTTTCTATAGGGTCTGTCACAGTGGGTTGTGGTGGATTGTTGAAGAAGCATCCTAGCTTTCCATTTGAGATAATATGTAACGAAATGTAACTAAGATGACACAGGTCGAGGCGCAAAATTTGTCACGATAAAGCCGATCGCCTCATTGTTCGGAAAGCAATCATGTCAACTGTTACGCCTCAACCCCAGCTCAAACGCGAACTTGGAGTTTTGGGGGCAACCCTGATGGGGTTGGGGTCGATCGTCGGAACGGGAGTTTTCGTCAGTATTGGCATTGGCGTAAACTTAGCCGGACCTGCGGTAATTCTGGCAGTTTTGATTGGGGCGATCGTCGCAATTTTCAACGGGCTGAGCAGTGCCCAGCTTGCTGCCAGCCATCCCGTTAGCGGCGGCACTTATGAATATGGCTATCGCTATCTTTCCCCCTGGCTGGGGTTTACGGCAGGCTGGATGTTTCTGGTGGCGAAGTCAGCCTCGGCAGCAACGGCGGCACTGGGCTTTGCCGGATATTTGCTGAATGCGCTCGGACGCGACGCTGGCAGTCATTCTGTTTTGCTCGTTGCAATTGCTTTGCTGGCGGTGGTGGTGCTGACGGCGATCGTGCTGAAGGGCATCCGGCGATCGAATGCGGCAAACACGGTGATTGTCTCTGTGACGCTGCTCGCCCTCGGATTTTTTATTCTGGCTTGCCTGCCACCTGCGATTCGAAACGGCTCTCAGAATCTCACGCCTTTCTTTGCTGCCCCGCCTGCGAATCTGCTGGAAGCCAGTGCCCTGATGTTTGTGGCATACACCGGATACGGCAGGATCGCCACGATGGGTGAAGAAGCCCGCAACCCGCGTCAGACGATTCCCCAAGCGATGATTGTCTGTCTTGGTCTCACCCTGCTGCTGTATTGCACGATCGCTGCGGTGGGAATTGGCGCAGTGGGCGTAGCTGGGCTGAGCGGCACGGCTCCTCTGGAAACGGCAATTCGACAGGTGGCAGGAGCAGGCGGCTCTGTAGTGCTGGCGGTCGGCGCGATGACAGCGATGCTGGGCGTGTTGCTCAACCTGATTCTGGGACTGTCGCGGGTGCTGCTGGCAATGGGACGGCGATCGGATATGCCGCGCTTCTTTGCTCGGCTCAATCGGGAGCAGACGACTCCGACCTGGGCAGTTCTGGCAATGAGCGGGGCGATCGGGCTGCTGGTGCTGGTGGGCAATGTGAAAACGACCTGGTCGTTCAGCGCCTTCAGCGTTCTCATTTATTACGCGATCACGAATGGCGCAGCGCTGCGGCTTCCAGCACAGGAGCGGCTTTTTCCGGTCTGGGTATCGGCGGCGGGTCTATTGTCCTGTCTGCTGCTGGCGTTCTGGGTGGAGGCGATTGTCTGGCAGGTGGGGTTAGGGCTAATTGCAGGCGGATTGGTCTGGCACTGGCTGAGGCAGCATCGCGGCTAGCGTTCGCCTCGGCGGAAGGGAACCATTAATGCCTTTGGGTAGCCTGCCCGTCGTGCCATCACGGTCAGCGCAATAATGCTGAGAATGTAGGGCAGTGCCAGAAACACCTGATAGGGAATTGCTGCGCCAATTTGCTGCTGAAGCCTGAGCTGGAGAGCATCGAATCCGGCAAACAGGAGCGCGCCCAGAAGCGCCCGAAACGGCTGCCAGGAAGCAAAAATCACCAGGGCAATGCAGATCCAGCCGCGACCGTTGATTAGATTCACAAAAAACGAGTCAAACGCCGACAGGGTGAGGAACGCTCCACCGATCGCCATCAGCGCGCTGCCTGCCATCACTGCCCCGGTTCGCACGCCATAGACACTCAAGCCCTGAGCCTCTGCCGCCTGCGGATTTTCGCCCACCATTCGAATTGACAAGCCAAGGGGCGTGGCGTAGAGCACATAGGCAATTACGCCTGCCAGGACGATCGCCAGATAAGTGAGCGGCGTTTGGGTAAACAGCGCCTGACCGATCAGGGGAATCTGCGACAGCAGCGGAATGGGGTAGGGCTGAAAGGGCGTAATTTTGGGCGGTGTGGTGGCATCGGGCAGCAGGACGCGGTAGAAAAAATAGGCGAGGTTAGCAGAAAGTAGGGTAATGCCGATTCCGGTGACGTGCTGCGACAGCCCCAGATAAACCGTAAACAAGCTGTGCAGCAGCCCCAGCAATAAGCCGATCGCCCCTGCCAGCAGCACCCCTGTCCACAGATCTGCGCCCTGGTAAACGCTTGCCCAGCCGACAAATGCCCCGATCGTCATAATCCCTTCGATGCCCAAGTTCAGGACACCCGATCGCTCACAGAGCAGTTCGCCCAGCGTGCCAAAAATTAGCGGACTGGCAATTCGCACCGTTGCCGTCCAGAACTCGACTCCAAGCAGCAGATTAATGACATCCATAAAACTTGCATCACTTCCAGCGCACCCGATACCGCGTCAGCAAAATACTCACCAGCATACAGAGCAGCGACGCCGACACAATCACATCTGCCAGATAGCTGGGCAAGTTTGCCGCTCGACTCATCGCATCTGCCCCCACATAAATTGCCGCAATAAAAATCGAGGAAGCCAGCACGCCGATCGGATGAAGCTGTGCCAGCATTGCCACAATGATCCCCGTGTAGCCAAACCCCGGCGACAGATCCAGACTGAGATAGCCCTTCAGCCCTGCCACCTCGCTCACGCCGCCCATTCCCGCCAAGCCGCCGCTCAGCAGAGCCGTTGCCAGAATAATCCGATCGATCGGGATTCCGGCAAATTGTGCCGCAATGCGATTTGCCCCGATCGCCTTCATCCGGTAGCCCAGCACGGCGCGATCGTTCAGCAGCCAGATGAGCAAAGCACTGATCACCGCAATGATTAATCCGAGGTGCGATCGTCCCAGCAGGTTGGGGAAAGTGCCCTGGTCAATTATCGGCACTGCCTGGGGCCAGCCCAGGGCGGAAGGATCTTTGAGTGGACCCTCGACCAGATAGCTGACGATGAGCAGCACGACAAAATTGAGCAGCAGCGTGGTGACGACTTCATCGACTGATAATCGCGTTTTCAGCAGCGCAGGCAGCAGCAGCAGCAGTCCGCCAAACAAAAAGCCCGCAGTCAAAATCAGCGGAATCATCAGAATCGGCGGTAGGGTGATCAGCCCTGTACCCATCAGCGTGGCGGCAACTGCACCCGCATAAAACTGACCTTCTGCGCCAATATTCCAGAACCGTGCCCGGAAGGCGATCGCCACGGCTAATCCGGTAAACATCAAGGGCGTGGCGCGAGACAGCGTTTCTGAAATCGCAAAGCCAGAGCCGATCGCCCCGCGCAGCATCACCCCATAGGACTGAAACGGCGATACTCCTGTCCAGGAAACCAGCGGCACACAGAGAATAAGCGCAGCGACGATCGCCCCCAGCGGAGCCACAGCTGCTAGCCAGAGCGGAGTCGATTCACGCGGTTCCAGCCGCAGTTGACTAAGCTGCATCCGTCACCTGCCCTGGCTTGCCTGCCATCATCAGCCCCAGATCGCGTACAGAAACCGCTTCTGGCTTGAGCGATTCTGAAATTCGTCCCTGGGAGAGGACGTAGAGGCGATCGGACAAACTCAGCAACTCCTCCAGATCTTCAGAAATCAGAAGAACCGCTGCACCCCGTGCCTTGGCATTGAGCAACTGCTGATGCACATAGGTGACTGCGCCCAGGTCTAACCCCCGCGTCGGCTGACTGGCAAGAATCAGCTTCGGATTGCGCGATAGCACCCGCCCCAGAATCAGCTTTTGCATGTTGCCGCCCGACAGCAGCCGCACTATTGCGTCCGGCGAAGGACAGCGTACATCAAAGGATTGAATGAGATCAGCGGCATACTCGTGGGCAGCCTCTCGTTTCAGCAATCCGTGCTGCGAAAAGCCTGGTTCCTGGTGGGTTTCCAAAATCAGATTTTCCCAGATGCTCATGTCGGGAATCAGCCCGGTGGTGTGGCGGTCTTCGGGAATCCGGGCGACCTTTGCCTGCACCATACCCAACGGAGAAGGCGCGGCGATCGGCTTGCCATACAACTCGATCGTCCCCTGCGTGGGAGCTGCCAGACCGCTCACCAGATTAAACAGCGTTCCCTGTCCGTTGCCCGACACCCCCGCAATCCCGACAATTTCAAACTCGCGCACCCTCAGATCCACGTTTTCCAGCAAAGGGCGATCATCTGAAGCGGTGACGGTGACTTTGTTGAGCGTCAGCACAGGCTGACCCGGAGTCATGGCTTCTCGCTGCATCTTGGGAAGCGGCTGACCGACCATCAGCTCTGCCAGTTTCGCCGGACTTGTTGCTGCCGTTTGCACCGTTGCCACCACCTTGCCCGATCGCAGCACCACCACTCGATCGCTCACCGCCATCACTTCCTGAAGTTTGTGGGAAATAAAGACGATCGACAGTCCTGACTGGGTCAGCTTGCGCAGCGTGGCAAACAGAGCCTCGGTTTCCTGAGGTGTCAGCACTGCGGTTGGCTCATCCAGAATCAAGATTTTCACTTCCCGGTAGAGCGCCTTCAGGATCTCAACCCGCTGCCGTTCGCCCACCGACAAATCGCCAATTCGGGCATCGGGACGCACCGACAAGCCGAAGTTTTTGGAAAGCTGCATCAGGCGATCGCGAGCTGCCCTGCGGTTTTGCCAGGGTCGCCAGAGGGGTTCCGTTCCCAAAATCACGTTGTCCAGCACCGTCAGGTTATCTGCCAGCGTAAAGTGCTGATGCACCATGCCGATCCCTGCCGCTAGCGCCGATCGCGGGGTATGGTCTTTTAAAGGATGACCGAAAAGGGCGATCGTGCCGCTGTCTGCCACATCGTGACCGAACAAAATATTCATCAGCGTGGTCTTACCCGCGCCGTTTTCGCCCAAAAGCGCCAGCACTTCGCCGCGCCGCAGTTCCAGGCTAATTTGATCGTTTGCCAGCAGCCGCCCAAATCGTTTGCTGATCTGGCTGAGTTGAAGGACGATTTCGGATTCAGCGTTCAAGGGGAATGTTGAGGTAGATGGGTGAGGGAGGGGGTGAGGGTTGCCTTGAGCCAGAAGCTCTAAACCGTAGATTTTGGCTCGGTGTCGTCTACTTTGACCGTAAACTTCTCCGCCAGAATCTCTTCCTGACGCTGTTTCACCCTCGTTTGCAGGTCTTGCGGGACTTTGTCTTCAAAGGTTCCTAAGGGAGAGAGGCTGCCGCCGCCGTACTTCATGTAACTGTAAACGCCGTAGTCCTCCGCCTTGAAGGTTCCTTCTTGAACGGCTTTGATGGCAAGATCGATCGTTGGCTCCATGTGCCAGATTGCGCTGGCTACGACCGTGTCGGGATAGTCCTGCTGGGTGTCGATCACGTTGCCGATCGCCAGAACGCCTCTTTCTTTTGCCGCATCAGATACGCCAAACCGCTCGGCATACATCACGTCTGCGCCCTTCGAGATTTGGGCAAACGCCGCCTCTTTTGCTTTGGGTGGGTCAAACCAGCTTCCAATGAAAGTGACCAGAAACTTGGTGTCGGGCTGAATCTCTTTTGCGCCTGCCATAAAAGCGTGCATTAGTCGATTCACTTCAGGAATCGGATAGCCGCCGACTAAACCAATCACCTTCGATTGGGTCATGCCGCCTGCAATCATGCCCGTCAGGTAGGCTGGCTCATGGATATAGTTGTCGAATACGGAGAAGTTTGAGCCGTCGGGCTTGCCGCTCGACCCCATGAGAAATGCCACATTGGGGTAGGATTTTGCCACCTCACGCGCTGCCTTCTCGACCGCAAACACTTCCCCCACGATGAGCTGATTGCCTGCTTCGGCATATTGGCGCATCACTCGTTCGTAGTCAGTGTTGGTGACATTCTCAGAGTAGACGTATTCAATATCGCCCCGCTCTTTTGCAGTCTCCAGGGCTTTATGAATGCGGCTGACCCACTGCTGTTCGATCGGCACTGTGTAGATGCTTGCGACTTTGATTTTGTCGCCCGTTGCTGCAGGTGATCCGCCATTGGTCGAAGATTCACTGGCTGCAGG
>Ga0224723_1000928_pt1 | contig 18936 bp, 19 predicted proteins | sample Balambano_FR2_Me_FD_161647 | JGI IMG/M metagenome (GOLD analysis project Ga0224723, IMG submission 161647) | Freshwater sediment microbial communities from Lake Towuti, South Sulawesi, Indonesia - Balambano_FR2_MetaG | ecosystem: Environmental > Aquatic > Freshwater > Lake > Sediment | place...
CCCCCAACCCCTAGCCCCTCCTCACACCAAAATTGACATCGCTCCATCCGCCAGTTTTGCTGCTTCTACTTTGAGGTAGTCGAGGAAGGTGCTGGCAACAACTGAAAGCTGTTTGCCTGATAGGTAGACAGCATACCAGTTGCGGTGAATGGGGAAGCCTTGCACGTCTAAAACAGTGAGTTCACTATTGGAGCCTTCGGGGGTGAGGGTGTGGCGAGAAAGGACGGATAGGCCTAAGCCTCCAGCGATCGCCTGTTTAATTGCCTCATTACTGCCCAACTCCAGCCGCACCCTAACAGACACCCCCTCCTGGTCGAATAGCTTTTGCACCGAACGCCGAGTGCCTGAACCCGGCTCTCGCATAATGAAATGCTCGTCAATTAGCCTCGATAGAGGAATGTTTTTCTGCCCTGCAAGGGGATGGTTTCTAGGTGCGATCACCACTAGCGGATTGTCGAGGAATGGATAAGCCTCGATATCCATGTGTTCAGGCAATTGGCTCATAATGTAGAGGTCGTCCTGGTTGTCTGACAGCCGCTCGATGACCTGCTCGTGATTGGTCACAATTAGCGAAATGTCGATGCCGGGATAGATCTGGCAGAAAGGTCCAAGCAACCGAGGGACAAAATACTTGGCGGTGGTGATGACTGCTAGCCGAAGCTGTCCCTGTTTCATGCCTTTCATGTCTGCAACTCGCATTTCCAACTGATCGAGCCGACTAAAAATATCTTGGCAGGTAGAAAACAGTTCTCGCCCTGCGTCGGTCAGGTAAAGCTTCTTGCCCACTTGCTCAAACAGGGGTAGCCCTACGGCTTTGGTTAACTGTTTTACCTGCATGGAGACGGTTGGCTGAGTCAAAAATAACTCCTCCGCAGCGCGGGTAAAGCTGCCGTGACGAGCCGTTGCTTCAAACACTTTAAGTTGATGTAGGGTGGCGTGGATCACCTGAAAGCTCCTGCGTCAATTTCTGCCGGGGCAGGTTTTATGGATAAAAGTCTATCACAAGCAGATGAACTAGTGATTTTTATCTATGGATTTTTCATAGATTTAAGTCTATGAAAGAGATAAGAACTAGTGATTTTTATCTATGGATTTTAGGGTTACTATTAGGAGTAACAGCGAATATACAAGTTCCCTTCCATAGCACTGTACGGTTATCAGTGAGTTGCTAGTTCAGAAAGCACCAGGTTCCCACTTCCCGCAGGCAGTTGGTTTTTCTGAAATTGTGCTAGTGACTTTACTGCGAGCGTGCAGTGCTTTTCTTTTGGTAATGGGTAATCGGTAATTGGGTGTCCAAGAATTGGCGCTGTCCGAAATTCTTTTGTCACAGGCTGTATCTACAGCCAAACTAATCTGTAGCATCTGTAGCCAAAGTTAAAGTCCCTGTTTTGAAGGGTTCAACTCGTAACTGGGATACACCCATCACCAACTATTCAACCTGGCAATTCATCTCCATAGCACTATCTTTTTTGGACACTGATTTTATGAGTCTTAGACCTCAGCGGTTAGTGGGTTGTCTTACTACGGGCTTGAGCCTACTGGTTTTAAGCGCTTGCGGAGGCGACCCTTCATCCGACGCACAGCTAACGGGGTTTGAAGTAAAACTTCTGGTTGGCAGTGCGTTAGAGGGATTTTGTAATCAGGCAATTGAGCAGTTCAATCAACAGCAGCCCAAGATTGCCAGTGGTGAAGTGTTTTACGCCACCTGTCAGGCAGAAGGCAGCGGTGATGTGGTGACGAGTGTGGTTTCTTTGGCTCAACAGCTTCAATCTGGCGCGATTCAGGCAGATTCTCCTGATTTTCCGGTTCTGGTGTCTGTGGACGGTGAAATCTACCAGAGTTTGTTGATTGCACGGGTAAATCAAGTTTTTCCAGGACAAAATTACATTCCTGAAACTACTGATTCGCCGCTGTTAGTGAGTAGCCCAATGGTATTTATGGCGCAATCTGATGTGGCACCGGGGTTACGCAATACGGAAGATTTGTTTGATGTACTGGTGACTGCCGAGACACATCGTGACATTGACCCCAGCAGTCCGCCGCTGGCGATTCACTATGTCCACACGGCTCCAACTCGGTCTAATTCGGGACTGCAAACTCTGGTGGCACAGTATGCGTCGGTGTCGGGTAAGCGCCCTGAAGAGATGACGATCGCCGATGTAGAGCAGTTTACGCCGCAGGTGCAGGAGATTCAGCAAAAGATTACTCGCTACGGCGTTTCGACTAATTCTCTGGCTCAGGCGATGGTGCAGAATGGGCCGTTTTGGGCATCGGTTGGTTCAGTTTATGAGTCGTCGGTGATTGCGGCAAACAGTCAGCTTCAGCCAGGGCAACAGCGCTATGAGGCGGTGTATCCTCAAGCTACTTTTTCGTCTAATATGCGGGCAATTTTGCCGCAGGCTCCCTGGGTTAGCGATCAGGAACGGGAGGCGGCAGAACAAATTATTGAATATTTGCGATCGCCCCAAACCCAACAAATCGCCACTTCTCTGGGCTTACGTCCCGGCACATCCGGCGTTGCACTGGGAGACAAGTTTACCCCTGAGTTTGGGGTTGACCCTCAAGCCACCTATGATTCTTACCGTCCGCCCCAGCCAGAAGTTGTAGAAGCGATGATTAGCGCCTGGGAAGCGGTTGCCAAAAAGCCTTCTTTAGTTGCGGTGGTGGTTGATTCATCCGGCTCAATGCAGGGCAACAAGCTACCCGCTGTGCAAAGCACTCTGCAAACCTACATCAACAGTTTGGGCCCCAGTGACCAGATTGCCCTGATCGACTTTGACTCAGAAGTGCGTGAACCTGTGCTGGTAGATGGCACTCAGGCAGGGCGCGATCGCGGCTTAGAATTCATCAGCAGCCTGGAGGCAGATGGCGATACCCGACTTTATGATGCGGCGCTCTATGCCCGCAACTGGCTACAAGATAATTTGCGTCAGGAGGCAATTAACGCGGTGCTAATTCTCACGGATGGAGTAGATTCTGGCTCTAACATTGGTTTGGATCAACTTGCTACCGAGCTAGAGCAGAGTGGTTTTAGTAGCGACGATCGGATTGGCTTTTTCACCGTTGGTTATGGTCAAGAAGGCGATTTTGACCCACAGGCGCTGGAACAAATTGCCTCTCTGAATGGCGGCTACTATTCTAAAGGCGACCCAGAAAGCATTTCTCGCGTCATGTCCAATCTTCAGGTCGAGTTTTAGAAATAAACTTCCCTGTATCAAAACTGGTGAATTATGAAACTGGCAAATCCCCTCTATTATCCGGTGGCTGTGTTGGCTGGGGCGATCGCGCTGGTAGTAGGGGTGCGGGTGGCAAAGCTACCCTCGGTTGTCATGTTGCCTGCGGCGGTGGCGATCGCCACTCTCGGCGCAGCCGCTCTAAAGGCGCGAGAGCCAGAAATAGGATTAGATCCAGCGCTGGAGCCAGAACTGATCGCAGTTCGGCAACAGGCAGCGCTGGTAGCCAACAAAGCCAGCGACTTTATGAGCGAAGCTACCCGACTGCTGACCCGTGTGAATCAGCTTGAACTGCTGGGCAATGTGCAGTATGCCTGCGATCGCGCCAAAGAACTGCCCACTAAAATCGACCAACTCATCAAGCGAATACACGGTGCAGACTCACTACTCTCTGTCACCGACCTGCAACAGCAGTTGAACGAAGTAGAAGCCAAACTGCAAAAGAGTTCTGGTGCTGCCCAAGTTCAGCTTACAAAGTTGGCAGATACTCTGCGGCGTAACATTCAGCTTGCGCGGCAGGGGCAAGATTCTCGTCAAGCGCAAGTCACCAGTCTATCGACGTTGATTCAAGATGCAGCCGGAGTTTTACAAGAATTGCAGAACAAACTGCGAACCGCTGACCTGACAAACGCCAGCGAAGCAATGGAGTTGCGATCGCTGAGTGAGGAACTGAAGTTTGCCCAAGAAAATGTTGATTTGCTGGTGTTGAAATAGTTCTTTTAGACGAAGCGATCGCCCCATGAACACTCAATCTAAGCACCGCTCCCTAATTCTTTCCCTGGGTATTGCCCTAAGTGCGCTGGGACTAACCTACGCTCCCATTCCCGGTAGCCAGCAAACCCTTGTTGTTGTCAGCGGCACCGAACTTCAGGAACCCCTAGCAGCACTAGAAGCTCAATTTGAGCAAGAGTATCCTACCATTCAACTACAGCTTGAGTTTCAAGGCTCTCAAGATATTGTCAATCGCTACATTGATGACACCAATATATTTCAACCCACTGTGTTGATTCCGGCAAATGGTGAGTTGCTGAATGAGTTGAGCGATCGCTGGCAGGCGCAAAACAACAGTGAGCCATTCCATGAACCACCTCGTCCCATCGCTAAAACTATGCTTGTGGGAATCGCCTGGGCAGATCGGGGACAGATCCTTTTTCCCAACGGAGAGTTTAACTGGCAGCGGCTAGAGCAAGCGCTTCAGGCAGGCAACTGGGCAGCAATGGGTGGCCCCGCTGAGTGGGGCAGTTTCGATTTCGTCACCACTGACCCAACCCGCTCAAATAGCGGTCAGCTTACGCTCGGACTGATAGCACAGTCTAAATTAAATGGTGAGTTGAATGTAGCTAGTTTGAGCAATCCGGCGATCGCTCCTCTCATAAATCTGGTAAAACAATCTGTTTACCAACCTCCTCGCTCCACAGACATTTTGCTGCAAGAATTTATCACTCGCGGCCCGAACGATGCTGACGTTGCCACCGTTTATGAAAGCATCGCCCTCTATCGCTGGCAGCAGTCCGCAACCACGCAGGGCAACCCGTATCAGATCTTCTACCTCAACCCAACCATTGAAACGGTCTCTACAGCGGCAATTGTCAGACGCGATGTAGGCGATCGCACTGCCAAAGCCGCCCAAACGTTTCTAGACTTCCTCACCGCCCCAGAACAGCAGGCTGTATTTGTGCAATATGGCTTTCGTCCCGTTGAGCAGTCCCTCGATCTCCAGTCCGTCCCCAATAGTCCCTGGAGCCAAAACATCCCTGGCGCACAGGTCAATCCCTCCGGTCAAATCACCACCCCACCCGACACCCAAACGCAAGCAGAACTGATTCGACTGTGGCAAAGAGCAAATTGAACAAGGGATGAGGAATGAGGGATGAGGAATGCCCCCTTTTCTTCCTCAGGAGGTGTTTTTCCCATCTAAACGATGGCTTTTAGAACGAGTCAACCACTGACTTTTGCAGATGAGGTCTGGTGATTACACTCACGCCAACGGCCCAACCGACTGAAACCAGCCACCCTGCCAGGATGTCACTGGGGTAGTGAACTCCCAAATATATCCTCGTCCAGCCGATCGCCAACACAAACAGTCCACCCCCCATTAGCACCCACCACTGCCAGCAGCTTCCCCAGGTCAAAATCACCAGTGTCGCAACTAGAGACATACTCGCCATGGCGTGACCGCTGGGAAAGGCAAACCCTGATGCCGCCGGATAGAGCGATTCCCACAGGTGAGGACGAATCCGGTGCATTACTGCTTTGGCGGTAATGTTAATTGCAGTGCTGCCCAAGAGCGTGGTGAGTAAATAAGCAAGCGATCGCCACTGTCTCTGTCTTAGCAATATCACTCCAATCAGGGTGGCAAAGGGAAACACCCCCCAATACACTCCTAACTTGGTAAACCAGGCTGCAAATAAATCCAGGTAAGGGTGAGCCGTTTGGTGAATCGCAAGCAGAATAGCTACATCCCAGGGAAAACCGCTTTCATGGGTTCCAACTTTCAGCGCCAACATTTCAAATGCCAGTAGCGGCAAATAGACTCCCAGCAGCAAAACCAGCAGCGATCGCCAGCGAGAACCCAACAGCCCTTTGAAGAACTTTAGAAAAGCCTGAGCGGGCTTGCGAAAGCCAAACCTAAAAGAATCAGATTCGAGCATAGAGAGTAGTTTTGGGTTACGGGAGGGATCATTTCGATCTTGCCCTATTTGTCATAACGATTTCCTCTGTGTGAAAGAAGTGCTGTGTTGGATAATGCTGGACGAATTTGGGCAAACTGAAGCTCGTAAATATAGCCGGGAGAATCTACTCATGCCAGCAAACCAGATTAGCGCAACGTTGACTCAAGCCGACCGGGATGCTGCACTGGCAGCGATTACTACTGTAAAGGAGAATCTATCTTTTTTAATTGACTTGACGGCGGAGGAGCGCAAAGCTCTCCCCAAGATGGGCGACAAGAGCCGAGCCTTTGTGATCAAAGCACTGGAGGTCGCCACCCAGAACCCAGACTTTTTGCCCAGGTCATTTAACCTGGAGGAAATGCGAAAGGATGTGCAGCTTTTTGAGGCGCTGTATGCGATTGTGGTAGCGGTGACGCAGCTTCAGGAATTGCTGAACGATACTTACATGACCGTGGGCAGTGAAGCCTATTCTGCCGCGTTGCAGGTGTATAACTACGCCAAAGCCAGCGGACAGGGCGCAGGTCTAGAGGCAGTGGTGGATGAACTGGGACAGCGCTTTGCCCGCAAAACCAAGAAGACCAATCCGCCATCCCCAAGCGTGTGACCCAAAGTTCAATCTTTCGGTAAGGGCGGGTTTACCGATAGGTTTGTGAGGTTGGCGATCGCCCTCCAAAAACCGCCCATGTGGATTGCAAGCTGTCTCATTTAATTCTGATCAGAAACGTTCCTATATCAAATGGGAACGTTTCTGTTTTAAGACCCATTTATCCAGTTTGCAGGGGGATGATTCTTGTTTGAAATAGGAACGTTCCGGTTTGAAACAGCAATTCTCTTGTTTCAAGTAAGACTATTCCTGTTTCAAGTAAGACTATTCCTGTTTTAAGTAGGAACATTCCTGTTTTAAGTAGGAACATTCCTGTTTCAAGTAAGACTATTCCTGTTTCAAGAGAGAATGTTCCTGTTTCAAGAGAGAATGTTCACCGTTAAAACAGAGTGGATGGGGTTTGAGGGGAGGGCGATCGCTAAACTCGCTCTAAATTGCATTGCCAAGCTCCAGCTTGGCAATGCAATTTAGGAAGCTCCTGCTTCCCTATCTGCGAGATGAAACGTGCAATGTGCCTTGTCGGAAGGAGTTTTGGCGATCGCTATGGTGATGGTGCCCGTGCAGTCTAGAAGCTGGAGCTTCCGGTGCCTCGTTACCAAGCTCCAGCTTGGTAACGAGGCGGGTGAATCTGGCTCCCCTTTACACTCGTTGCCAAGCTCCAGCTTGGCAATGCAATCAAGGAAGCTCCTGCTTCCCCCTGACTCAAACAAAGGGCTTAAACTCTTTTCCTCATACCCAACGATCGAGACAGGAGCAATCTAGCAATAGAATTTGAGGTAGGCTGATAGCTGCATTCCTGCGCCGCTGCTTTCCCCATTGCCATGCAAACCACTCCGGCAACCTCTCTATTTGATATTTATAAGACGCTTAAGCCGGAACCCTTGCAAACTCCGGAAGAATTAGCGGCATTTTATCGCAAGGCGGTGAACGAAGTCCGGGGCGGCGACAAAATGCAGCGACTGGAACTGAGGCTGAAGCGGGCCTATCGGGATGGTATCCCATTCAAAGCGTGTGTGATGGGGCATCGGGGGTGGGCAAGTCTACAGAACTGTCGCGTCTAATCCAACACGTCAGCCCCCAGTTTCGCACTATCCGCTTTAGTGCCACCAATGCCCTCGATCCGGGTAGTTTCAAGCCGCTGGATGTGGTGTTGCTGATGATGGCAGAGTTGGTCGAGCATACTGCCAAACCCGTCGAGGCAGAAGGGGCAGGGAAGCCGCCCTCTGAGGCGCGACTGCGAGAAATTTGGGACTGGTTTGCGGCGGAAACCGAAACGCGATCGCAAGCACGAGAAACAGCCGCCACGCTAGCAGCCGGAGCGGGGGTGCAGCCTGATTCGCTGTGGGGGCAAGTCTTGGGACTGTTCGCCACGCTCAAAGGAGAAATCAAGTTTGCCGCCACTCGCAAAACCGAAATTGTAGAATATCGGCTGAAGCGGCTGATTTCATTGATCGAGGTGGCAAATCGTCTGCTCGATGAGTGCAACGACCTGCTGCACCAGGCTAGCGGGCATCGATGGCTGTTTGTCGGCGAGGATTTTGATCGCGCAGGCATCGCCACTGCCCAAATCGAAGACCTGTTCATCACCTACGCCAACATCTTTCAAGAGCTACGCACCCATCTGATCTTTAACTTGCCAATTGGTCTTTACTATTCCTCTAGCGCTGCCCGTTTGCCCTTTGCGGGCGACTGTAGTTTTGTCTTGCCCGATACGCCCGTTTACCTGCCCGACCATACCGCTAACACCAAAGGCCGCGAAGCCTTGCAGCAGGTGTTAAACGCCCGCATGAAACTAGACCTGTTTGCGCCTGATCAGATGGAGCGGCTAATCGTGGCATCGGGGGGCAACCTGCGCGACCTGTTTGGCTTGATCAACTATGCAGCAGACAGCGCCGTTTTGCAGAGCAGCGACACCATTCAAGCGCAGGACGTAGACGGAGCGATTCTCAACTTGAGGAGCGACTACGAAAGGCGATTGGGTCAGAGTCCTTACGACCAGGAAGAAGTCACCTATGACGACAAAGCCGCCCTGCTGGTGCGAATCTATACTGGTGACAAAACGGCTCAGATTACCAATGCCGCCCTATATTCCTTGCTAAACGCCAGAGCCGTGCAGGAGTTTAACGGACAGCGCTGGTTTGGCGTACATCCCCTGGTGGTAGACATCCTGGCAATTCAGGGTCGATTGTTTGCCTCATCGACCGGAGAGGTGCCCGGTGGTAGCCTCTAATTTCCCGCCGACCGCAGGCAGCATCGCGGACATTAGCGGGCGGCTGGCGCTGTGGGCCCGGCGAGACAGCCCTGGATTGATGCGAGTGGAATATAGCTCAGAGTTTGCCCGTCAGCGAGTCATGACAGATCTGCAAAATCATCTGAGCCAGCAGCAAATTGCCTGCCGCGAAATCGTTTTGCCCAGCTATCAGGAACCCGAAGCCATAGTCCAGTTTTTGCTTGAGCAATTTGACCAGATGCCCTCAGGAGTCGTCTCCATTACCGGGTTTGCAACGGCGTTTTCAACTCGACTGCCGCTCAGAGAAGCGCTGCGGATCGTGAACTTTAACCGAGAGCGGTTTGCTGCCTTTCCGCTGCGGCAAGTCTGGTGGATGACTCCCGTGTTTCTGCAAACGGCAATTCACGCCATGCCCGACCTGGATAGCTGGTTTACCGCTCGATTGCAGCTTACAGAAGTGATTCTTGCGCCAGCAGACTCACAATTGCTGCCCTTCACCGCAGGCTCCACCACCCACATCGACGACGCTCACCACCGCGCCCAACGCCTGATTCAGCAGTTTGAATCTGCCCACGCGATCGGGGCAAACGACCTTGACCTGCTGCAAACCTACCTGCTGCCAGCCCTGGAAGCCCTGGCAGAAGTCAACGCACAGAAGGAATTGCACGATCTCACCACCCAATTTGAAGGACTGCTGGGGCGACTGAAGCAAATCGATTCGCCAGATATGGCAACTAGCCTCGGTAGACTTGCCAACCTCTACTATTCACAAGGACGCTACGGGGAGGCAGAACCGCTCTATCGGCGAGCACTAGCAATCTCTGAGAAGCAGTTAGGGAAAAACCATCCTGATGTCGCAACTAGTTTAAGCAATCTAGCGCTACTCCACAAATCGCAGGGACGCTATGGGGAGGCAGAATCGCTCTTTCAGCGGGCACTAGCAATCCAAGAGCAGCAATTGGGAGAAAATCATTTTGATATAGCAACCAGTCTCAACAATCTGGCAAACCTTTACCAGTCGCAAGGACGCTATGGGGAGGCAGAATCCTTCTATCAAAGATCGCTTCAAATCCGTAAACAGCAGTTAGGGGTAGACCATCCCGATACCGCTGCTGTTCTAAATAATCTGGCATGGTTGTACAAGTCTCAGGGACGTTATGAGGAAGCAGAACCTCTGTTTATACGTGCGCTCAACGTCCGAGAGCAGCAGTTAGGCTCAGACCATCCAAATACTGCAACCAGCATGAATGAGTTGGCAAATTTGTATAAAACTATTGGGCGCAATACAGAAGCAGAACAATTGTTGAGTAAGGTTATAACCATTTATGAGCAGAAGCTAGGTGAGAACCACCCTTGGACAACAACTAGTTTGAATAATTTGGCAGGATTGTACAAGGCTCAGGGACGCTACACCGAGGCAGAATCGTTATTCATCCAATCGCTACTAGTCCGTGAGCAGAAGTTAGGAGCCGACCATCCCGCTACCGCTACAAGTTTGAATAATTTGGCGGGATTGTACAAGGCTCAGGGACGCTATGGGGAGGCAGAACCGCTCTTTCTACGAGCACTTGAGATTTCAACCAATGTTCTAGGAACTGGTCATCCCAAAACGCAAACTGTCCAGCAAGATTTCCGAGACTTCCTGTCCCAAGTGATTCAGACCGGGCAAACCGCGCAGCTCTCCGACCATCCGCTGACTCAAGACCTGCTGCGGCAGATGCAGATGGAGAATGATAATGCCTGAGATTAGCCGCTTCTTCGGCATCATTATTGCCATGTACTACAATGACCATCCACCGCCCCATTTTCATGTGCGCTACGGTCAACAAAAAGCCATCATTGAGATTCAATCCCTCTCAATCCTGGAAGGGAAACTTTCCCCAAGAGTACTGGGACTCATCATCGAGTGGGCATCTTCCCATCAAGCTGAACTACTGCAAAACTGGGAACTAGCCAGACAACAAGAACCGCTAGAATTGATTCAACCTCTGGAGTAAGGTCATGCTCAAAGACATCATAGCGGTTAAGCCGTTAACCGATTATCAACTCTGGCTGCGCTTTGAAGACGGCATTGAAGGAGTGGTCGATATCAGCCAGTTGATTCAGTTCTCTGGCATCTTTGCTCCCCTACAAGATTTGGTAACCTTTGCCCAAGTCCAAATTCACTCAGAACTGGGTACGATCGTTTGGCAAAATGGTGCTGACCTTGATCCAGACGTGCTGTATGCCATTGTTACCGAAAGCCCAATTCCAACTTATTCCAGAGTAGTCACCTAATCATTCATCATTACCCCTGTCGCAGGTGATTCAGACCGGGCAAACCGCGCAGTCCGACCATCCGCTGACTCAAGACCTGCTACGGCAGATGCAAGAGGAGAATAGAGGGTAGGGGGTGAGGGGTGAGGAATGAAGCTTCTGCTGAGCTAACGGGCTTCGATCGCCGACCCTTCCATCTGTCCCCAAACTTCAGGCAAAAGCGTCACCCAAGAAATCGGCACAGACACAACATCCAGCGTTTCTCCCTGCTTAAATACTTCCAATACATAACCGGGTTCTGGTTGCTTTGCAGTAGCAGGGAGGCGATCGACAATTATCGCGCGATCGCCTGCTCTAACAACACTATTAGGAATATCCTGGTTCAAAACAACCCAATGAAACAAAGCATCCGTTGTCATGAAGAAAAAACCGGATGAATATTATCTCGCCAATTTTACGTTGCCCGTTGCCCAGTTGTTGCTAGTTTCGCTTCCAATTCCTGCACATACGCCTGTAGGCGTTCTAACTCATCCACCATCTGCAACACCGAAACCCCAACCTCCGGGCTTACTCCTGGTCGCGCCGTATTATCAATTTGTGCCTGTGCCCACACTTGTAAATCCTGCAAGGTCATTTTCTGATTCTCCAGTTAACCCAACAGTTTGGATCGGGACGGTAAACCGTGATCAACTTTGCCACCTGTCTGATGCGATCGTAACTCCAAACTGAGTGAATCGGTTCATCCATTATGTTAAAACCTAAAACCAGACAGGCAGGAGTTGGATAAGCATCGACATAATCCTCAATTACCTCACCACCTTCAATTACAGAGTCATAGATTTCGCCAAGTCTCAAATCGTCAGCAGCGGCTTCACTTAAACTGTGGCGAGATGCCACAACTCGACCTGCCAGGATAGCTTCTATCAAGGCATTGACATCCATTTTTACTCCTGTCTCAAATCAATTGATCCTCTCATAGCGTGTTCTCGATCGACTTGAAAGCAGCAATTGTGAGCAAACTATCCCACGCTGGCACACCAGTTTCAACAATTTGGCATTACTCTACTACTCGCAAAGGCGCTACCCGGAGGCAGAACCACTCTATTTGCGGGCACTGGAAATTCTGATCAATTCTTTAGGAACCGACCATCCCAACAGTCAACAGGTCTGGCGAAATTTTCTGGGCTTTCCTATCGCAGGTGATTCAGACCGGGCAAACCGCGCAACTCTCCGACCATCCGCTGACCCAAGACCTGTTGCGGCAGATGCAACAGGGGAGTGGGGGATAGGGTGTGGGGTGTGGAATATGGACGATGCTGATTGCTAGAGATTTTCGTAGACCTCACCATCATTTCGCTTCCCAACTCGAAAAACTTCTACCGCATCTTCTTCAATCGTATAGAGAATGCGGTACTCCCCCTGATCAACTCGATAAATACCAGGATTTCCCTTCAACTCCTTACAGTCTTAAGGTCTGGTTTCAGCCTGAAGCGAAAAGATCTTTCTCACAACCTGCCTAAATTGCTTCAACTGTAGCCCGTACAGTTCCTTCTCAGCCGCCTTTGTTAACCGCAATGCATAGCGACTAGTTATTCAACAGACTCTCAAGCGTCAGGTTCGTTCCACGCTGCTGGTTATAACCCTCAACGACCTGTTCTAGATTGACAAACTCTGGATTCTCAGCCTTAGCTCGACGCACAAATTCAGCATCCAGAGCATCTTTGCCCAAGTCCAAATTCACTCAGAACTGGGTTCTTCATTCGCCGATGATTTCAGGCTGCGTTAACTCATCAGACATCTCAATGATGGCGCGGATCACGGGCTTCATCTTTGGGTCATCCAGGCTGTCAAATTCTTCAAAGCGGCGGCGTTGCGCTCGACTGGCAACCTGAACAGTGATCCGATAGCGATTTGAGGCGGCCCCAATGAGATCTTCAGCACGACGCATCAGGTGGCTAGTGTCAAAGGCAGAACGCTTTTGCATAAGGATGGAGTTACGTTAGAGCCTCTCTAGTCTATCAAGGATCTTTAAAGTCAGAGATTTCTATCGACAGCCCAGGCTATCCCTGGTTGCCACGCCTGTTGTGGGGTTCGTACCAGAGGCGCGATCGCATAGCTGGCTAATTTCGTAGCGATCGAGAATTGCGTCAGTGAAGTCAGCCCCAGTAACGGTTACGCCTTCAAAGCTGGTGCGAGAGAGCGTGGCTTCTTGCAAAATGGCATTAGTTAAGTCTGAACCCACGAGAAACACCCGATCGACTAAAGCTCCAGTTAAGTTTGCCCCTCGCAAGTTTGCATTTAGCATTATCGCCTTAGTGAGAATGACATTGGTGAGGTCTGCGTCCTGAAAATTAATGCCCCGCATCTCAGCAGCGACAAAAGCCTTACCGGAGAGATCTGCGCCAGAAAAATCTTGTTCTTGCAAATTGGCGTTGTTGTAATTTACGGTGTCGATCGCTGCCAGGGCTGGCGTTGCGCTGAGCAAAATCCACAGACAAGCCAGACCCAAAATCAGAATTACGCCAACACAGCGAGTCCAAAATACTCTAAACATCCTCTGAACACCCGAATTCACCATCTAGCCAGCAGGCAGAGAGAAGCCGCCCCTCCCTCATCCCTCATCCTTCCTCCCTCACCCCCCCACTCGATCAGCCCAATCTTCTCCCACTCGAATCGTCAGATCCGACTGCAAGTCTCCAGTGGAGGCGGAGACAACTCGCCCCAAGCCCAGTACATTCTCTAGCAAAGCCGCGCCGCGCATATTGCCTCGCTGAACGATGATATCCGTTTGAAACTGATGATCGGGCCAGTCTTGAATCACGTACACATTGTCAAAGCCCTGGTCTTGCAAATAATCTGCAACCTGACTTCCTAAGCGCGGTTCTCCTGAGGCATTTTGGACGGCAATGTACAGGTTGTTGAGCGCACGATGTTCTTGAGAACGGGTGACGGAGGGAACCTGAAAATATTCCTGCATCACCTGATCGACTGCATCAGTATCGGTGATCCAATAGCTGGCAACAAATTCATCAGGGGTGCTAAAGCGACCAGGCAGCATTACCATCCTAAAATTGTCTTGCTCCAGAGCCATACTAAAGTTTGCCAAAGCCAGCATTTCTTCTAGAGAAAGGTTGGTATCGACGTACTTTTGAATTAGTTGAATTGCTTCTGGCAGTTTGGGAATCACGGCTGGGTTGGTGATGCGATCGCGCAATGCTCGGATTAGCTGCTGTTGGCGCTGTACCCGTCCGATGTCCCCATTGCCATCTGAACGAAAGCGAGCAAACTGTTCTGCCTGATCGCCATTCAAAGTTTGCCAGCCCTGCTCCAGGTCGATATAAAGCTTTTGCGTTTCATCCGTGTAAGACATCTGCTGAGGCACAAAAACCTCTACGCCACCCAGCAAATCTACTAACTCTCTAAACGCTTCGGTGCTAACTCGAACATAGCGATCGATCGTCACCCCGTTCAGGTTTCGGCTGACTACACGGGCTGCTAAACTGTCACCGCCCAGCATATTGGCATGGTTGATTTTGGTCAGCCCAACGCCCGGAATTTCTACCTGAGTGTCTCTGGGAATCGAAAGCACGTTAATCGAGTTGTCAGCGGGGTCAACCTGCACCAGCAGCATTGTATCGCTGCGACCGTTCAGCACTTCAGGTGAATCAGCAGGAACGTCGGGCACCCGGTCGATTCCCATGACCAGAATGTTGACCGGGCGGGTAATGTTGTAGCGAAACCCTTCGCTCCACAGGTCACTCAGGGAAAGCTGCTGGTCAGTATTAGGGGCGATCGCCGAGGGCAGAGGTGTTAACCAAGACAAAGCAACTCCCAGCGTCCCAGAAATCAAACCTGTCGTCACCAGAGCAGCGCCCCACGATAACCAGCGTAGCGGGTTTGGCTTTGACGAAGACTGGCTTGACCCTTCAGTTTGCTGCTGACTGGATGACCGGGCAGGCGTAGCAGCGGCAGCGGAGGCTGGAGCTGGTGAAATGGGTGTATGACTCGACTCACCATCTTCAGACCCTTGAGCAGAAGACCCTTGAGCAGAATCAGATTGTTGTGTTTTATACCGATCAGACTGATTTTGTAAACCGTCCACTCCGTCTCTCACCTCGACCTTATTTGTACTATGGTTGTGCGTATGTCACCGACCCTGAAGAATCCGTCGTGTATCCATCCCTATACTAGGCTGAGCGCGATCGCACACCCACTATCTACGGATGCAATTCCTCACGCGCACCCATGAGGCACTTGGCGAATTCTATGCGGTCAAATTGCCTAATAGCAAGCCCAATGAAAATTCACGAACCTACCGCGTGCAATCGTAAGCCCAAACAATCTTAAGAAAATCCAGGCAAAATCTAGAAATCCTGACATTACAGTGTAGTTCAAGCGGTGAACTAGATAATGTTTCGCCCATAGCATTTAGAGATTAAAAACTCGCTCTAGATAGATTTCTCGGTAGATTTTACGGACTAGGGATATAGATCCGTGCAAACTAACTAAGAACCTCAACGCAAACTAAAACAAAGCGAGAAGGCTATGATACCTGTGATTCTGGCTGGTGGTAAGGGAGAGCGCTTTTGGCCGCTGAGTCGGCGGCAGCGTCCGAAACAGTTTTTGAGCTTGGATGGCAGCGGTCAGAGCTTGCTCCAGGCGACCGCTGCCCGTCTGCTAGATTTGGCAGAGGGTTGGGATCGGCTCTGGGTCATTACCGCTGGTCATCTGGCTGAAGGCGTTCGGCAACAGCTTCCCGATTTGCCAGAAGAAAACCTGCTGGTCGAAGTCGAGGGGCGCGATACAGCTCCGGCAGTCGCCTGGGCAACGCTAGAGGCCGCTCGTCGCTATGGGGAAGAAGCGGTGGTCGGTTTCTTTCCGGCTGACCCCTGGATTGCAGACGTAGCAGCGTTTCAGCAAACCCTCCGGGCTGCAACCGAGTTGGCTAGCAGTCAGGAGGCGATCGCCACCCTGGGCATCACCCCTACCTATCCTTCTACGGGCTACGGCTACATCGAACAGGGAGAAACAATTGGCTCTTTCGGCGGCTTTCCTGCCTACAAAGTCGATCGCTTCACCGAAAAGCCCGACCGCGCCACCGCCGAATCCTTCATCGCCAGCGGACGCTTTAGCTGGAACAGCGGGATGTTTATCTTTCGGGCGGGCGTAACCCTGGCAGAACTGCACACCCACGCTCCTGAAATCATTGAACCCCTAGAAAAACAAGGCCCCTCCATCTACCCCGAACTACCCAAGAAAAGTATCGACTACGCCATGATGGAAAAAACCCGCAAGGCGTGTGTCCTGCCTGTCACCTTTGGTTGGGATGATTTGGGCGACTGGAATGCGATCGAACGCCTGTTCAAAGGAGATAAACTCAACGTCGAATTGGCCCAACACGTCGGACTCGACACCGAAGACTCCCTCGTTTACGCTGCCGATGACGATGAAGTGATTGTCACCATCGGACTCAAGGATGTCGTCATCGTCCGCGATGGAAAAGCCACTCTAATCGTGGACAAGCATCGCACTCAAGAAATTAAACAAGTGCTGAAAGCGCTTAAAGACAACCCCAAACTGAGCGACTTGCTTTGATTGAAACAGGACTTACGCATTCCCCTCTGGAACAAGGGGCTTAAGCCCCTTGTTCTGCTTCATCAAGCCATTTGCTCGTTACCAAGCTCCAGCTTGGTGATGCTAGGTTAGAAACTCCAGCTTCCTTGTGGCTTAAAGGAAGCTGGAGCTTTTTAGCGCGATTCCTATAGTAGTCGAAGAGTTGATTAGGACACGTTGGACTTGCCAAAGCTGCTGATAGCTAGGGTTTCGATTCATCCTTCATCCTTTTGCTATATATCCGGCGGCAGTCAGGCAAAGCCAGTCAGAACTTCATGCCGATGACAATGCCCTATGACCCGCGACCTATGACCTTTGATCTCCCCCTCCAGAGTGTTGGCAGCGATCGCCTCAAACCGCTACAAAATCAAGGGGTGTTGGTTTAAGCAACCCCTGATTGCCAATTCCATTTACTATCATGCGAATATAGGCATCCCATCATCAGCCAGCCAAATTGAAAGGCAGGAGGCAGAATGTTTTCAGGCTTGACTCAAACAAGCTCTCGGCAACGAGAAATTCTTGAAGTCGTCTTTCGTAACGGTTGGGACTATATGCGGCGGCTGCTGACTGGCAGCAGAGCAGACGAACCGAATTTGCCCACTCCCGCCGTGCTTCGGAATATTTTGGTTGATTTAGGGCCAATTTTCGTCAAGCTAGGGCAACTGTTGAGTACCCGTCCTGATGTTTTGCCCGCCGACTACATTGCGGCTCTGTCAACCTTGCAAAGCGACGTGCCGCCTGTTCCCTGGTCAGAGATTGAGGTCGTGCTGCGGCGAGAACTACGGGAACCTCTAGAAGTTACTTTTGCCCAAATCGATCGGGAGGCGATCGCCGCTGGCTCCATCGCTCAAGTCCACCGAGTTACCCTGGCAGATGGCCGCGAAGCCGCCATCAAAGTTCAGCGTCCTGGCATCGACCTGATCATTGACCAAGACATTACCCTGATCAAAAGTTTGGCAGATTTAGCCTCCCGTTCTTCCCTGGGGCAGGACTATGACATCAAAGCTCTAGCAGAAGAATTTACCAGCGCCCTCCGCGACGAGCTAGATTTCTTCAAGGAAGCAAGCTACACCGATCAGTTGCGGCGTAACATGGCCAGCAGCAGTTGGTTTGACCCTACACAGCTCGTCATTCCTGAGATTTACTGGGATTTAACCACCGAGAATTTGCTGGTCATGCAATGGTTAGATGGCGTTCCACTACTTGCAGCTAAGGTGCCAGACGAGCCACAAAACGGCAATGCTGCCTCTAATCGCCGCGCTCTGACTACAATCCTATTTCGTGCCTTCTTCCAGCAGATTTACATTGACGGTTTTTTTCACGCCGACCCGCATCCGGGCAACCTGTTCTATCTCAACGATGGTCGAGTTGCCTTGCTTGACTGCGGCATGATTGGGCGACTCGACCCTAACACGCAGCGAATTCTGACTGAAATGCTGCTGGCGATCGTTGATTTGGATGCTCAGCGATGCGTTCAACTAACGCTGCAACTAGCAGAATCGAGCCGAGGCGTAAACCTGGCTCGGCTCGAAAATGACTACGACCGGATGCTGCGAAAGTACTATAACCGCAACATTGCAGAACTCAACTTCAGTCAGGTCTTTTACGAAGTCCTACAGGTTGCCCGTGTCAACAAAATCAAGCTGCCCAGCAACATGGGGCTATACGCCAAAGCACTCGCCAACCTGGAAGGCGTAGCCCGCGCCTTTGACCCCGAAATCAACCTGCTCGACCAGATCAAGCCGCTGATGACAGACCTGTTCCGCAGACAGTTGATTGGCGACGAACCGCTGCAAACCTTACTGAGAACTGCACTTGACCTGAAAAGTCTCTCGCTCCAGTCGCCCCGTCAGGTAGAACTGTTGCTCGATCGCGTTACTTCTGAAACGCTGAAATGGAATCTCACGTTGAAAGATCTGGACGGTTTGCGGTTAACAATGGACGACTCCGCCAACCGCCTGTCATTTAGCATTCTGGTTGGTTCACTCATCATGGGGGCTGCAACCATTTCTGCTCAAGGCAGCAGCCTATCCTGGATTAGTAACGTCCTATTTGGTGCAGCCAGTTTTCTGGGACTTTGGCTTGCGGTTAGCATCTTGCGCTCAGGAAGGTTGAGGCAGCGCTAGGTCTAGTTAAGCAAGCGCCTTAACTCGCACATCGTTGGCTGCATCGAGAGATTGGAGTGCCGCTCCGGTTGTTTCTTTAACGTCAGTTCGGGATAAGAGAGGGGCAAACCAGGTAGGCTGAAAGTACTGAATTTTCACCTATCTGATTGCCCCATGTTGAGTCTAGAAGATCTATTCTGCTGCGTCGATGACTTCTGCCAAC
>Ga0224723_1000929_pt1 | contig 18932 bp, 18 predicted proteins | sample Balambano_FR2_Me_FD_161647 | JGI IMG/M metagenome (GOLD analysis project Ga0224723, IMG submission 161647) | Freshwater sediment microbial communities from Lake Towuti, South Sulawesi, Indonesia - Balambano_FR2_MetaG | ecosystem: Environmental > Aquatic > Freshwater > Lake > Sediment | place...
GGCTGCATGTCGGCGGCAAAGAATTCGTCCACGCCGTCGTTATCGATGTCGCCTGCGTCAAAGCTCATGGTGCTGAATGTCGTTTCGGCAAACGGCGCGTCCGCCCGCCAGCCGTCCGCTGTCTGTGTCCAGTAGCCATCAGGGACGCCGAAATCATTGCCGACCGCGATGTCGCGCCGCCCGTCGCCATTCCAGTCAAAGAACAAGACCGCCAATGCCTGTGCCGCCTCTGCCAGGCGCGTTGGCACAAAGACGCCCGCGCGGTTCTCATAAAAATAAACGCCTGCGCCATCGCCAAATAAAAATGTATCGCGCAAAATCATCGCCAGTTCCGCATCATATGAGCCCGTCACCAGGTCGAGATCGCCGTCGCCGTCCACATCGTCCCAGTTCAGCGCATACGCCGGATAGCGCACGCCGGGCAGCAGTGTGCGCACAAACTGGCGTTCGCCCAGTCCACGCCACCACACAGGTGCGCCCAACTGCGTCGTCAGCACGATGTCCTGCCAGCCGTCACCATCCACATCGACAATCGTGACACCGCGCGAACGTCCCGGACTATTGAACGTTTGCGTTGTAAAGTGCCCGTCGCCTGTGTTCCACAAAATCGTATGCGGCGCATCCAGGTTCACGAGTACCACGTCCAAAGCCCCGTCGTTATCGAGATCGTTGATGGCGACGCCTGCCCCGTTGCTGTCGAACATGCGCACGGGCTGGCTGTTGACAACCGTCTTGTGATCGAGATCATGGGCGACGAAGCCGCCGCTGCACTGCGAAGCGCGCAAAGGCAGCATTGTCAGCGTCGCGTCTGCCTGCGCGGGCAGCGCGAGCAGCAGTAGACACAGCCAGCAGGAGAACGTAGAGATGAACCGATACATGAGTCATATGCTTTCCACGCTATAAACCTCACCCCTACCCCTTCGCTTTGTTTGCGATTTTTCCCTGTTCCCCACATACACCTCACCCCCGTCCCCTCTCCGCGTGCGGAGAGGGGTGCGACTCGCTGTTAAGCAGAGTTTATGCGGGGTGAGGTGTATGTCAGTTTTCTACTCAAACAGCTCGTTGACTTCGTCGTTGGCGGCGGGAAGCACATCTGCTGCTGCCGCCTGCCCCAAACCAATCATATCGAGCGCTTCCACAATGATGGTGTTGATTTCACCGCCAAAGTCGGTGATCGGGAAAAGGAACGTGCCGCCTTCTTCGTCTGCCTGAAGCACAAACGCGCTCACGTCCACGCCCGCGTCGGCGCGCACCTGCTGCGAAAGTGCTGCTGCTTCAGGGATCGCCGGGAAAACGACGCCCGACTCGCCGACGACGCGCTGGCACTCGATGGACGCCAGATGCTTGACCCAAGCCCATGACTCTTCGACGTGTTCGCTGCCGACCCAGATCGAGTCAGCCAGACCGTTGAACATGCTGCGACGACCTTCCGGACCGATGGGCAGGCGCGCAAAGCCGGTGTTGAAGTCGCTGGCGAGGTAAGTGCCGATCATCCACGAACCATCGACGATCAAACCGACGTTGCCCGCCTGGAACAGCGCGGTACGACCGAGCGATGACTGTTCTTCCAGCGGCTGGGCATAGCCTTTTTCCAGCCACAGGTTCGCCAGCCACTGCATGGTGTTGATGTAGCGTTCGTCGTTGTAATAGTATTCGTCGCCCCAGACACCGTTATTGACCTGGAAGCCAGTCGTCATCGCCAGCCAGCTCCACTCGGTCTGACCGTAAGGACCGCCCATGCCGTTGCTGGCATAGCCGTACTGAACGACGTTCGCCGGGTCAAAGTCCGGGCTGAGACCGTTGTTGCCGTTGGCGTCGATGCTCAACTGGGCGATGACCTGCTCGAACGTGCCGCCGTCGTCGTAGTTCCACGTCAATTCGTTCAGGCTGGCGGGGTCAATGCCTGCGGCTTCCACCAGGTCAGCGTTGTAGACAATCGCCACCGTGTCCCAGTCCTTGGGCAGACCGTAGCGGGCGCCTTCGCGCGTCCACAGGTCAGCCAGACCGGGATAGTAGATGTCGGTGGCGACGCCATCACGTTCGACCAGCGGCTGCAAGTCCACCAGCTGTTCCAGACTGACAAATTCAGGGTAACGGGCGAGATGGTCGGTAAAGACATCCGGCGCGTCACCGCTGACGAAGCCGGTCGTGATGCCGGTCCAGTAATCGTCCCAGCCAAGCTGCTCGACATTGACGACAATATTCGGGTTGGCAGCCATAAAATCTGCCGCGCACTGCTGGTAGGGCGGAAGCTGATTCGTATCCCACAGCCAGTAATCAATGGTCACCGTTTGTGCTGAAACCGGCATGACTGCCAGTGCCAGCAGTGCGACCAGCGCGACGGTGACAACCCAACGCATACTCTTCATAACGAACCTCCAAAAGAGACACAAATTTCAAAGTGCCGTTAACTGCTCAACGCTGAGCAGGAGCGACCAGAAGCAAAGGGTTATTTGAACCCGGCAAACTGCACCGAATCGACCACGCGCCGCCCGAAGAAGATGAACAGGATGATCGTCGGTACAATCGAGACAATCGTTGCCGCCATCATGCCCGACCAGTCAGGACCGGCTTGCGGCGTTTGGGCGCGGAAGATGCCCAGCGCCACCGTGAGGACGCGCACTTCTTCATCACGCCCGACGAGGAAGGGCCACAGGTAATCGTTCCAGCTGCCGATGAACGTCAGCAGCGCTATCGTGAGCAGCGGTCCGCGCATCAGGGGCAGCGATACGCGCCAGAAGACGCCAAACTTGGTCGCGCCGTCCAGCAGCGCCGCCTCTTCCAGTTCGCTGCTCAAACTGAGAAAGAACTGGCGCATGAAAAAGACCGCGAACGGCGTCATCAGAAACGTTGGCGCGATGATGCCCGCAAACGTGCCGATCAATCCCAGCTGGCGGACGAAGATGTAGTTGGGCAGGAACAAGACAATGCCTGGTATCATCAACCCGGTCATATAGGCGAAGAAGATTTGGTTCTTGAACGGGAATTTCAGGCGCGCAAAAGCATACGCTGCCAGCGCGCTGAAGAGCGTTTGCCCGACCGTGATCAGCCCGACCACAATCAGCGTGTTGCGCAGGTACAGCCAGAAGTTGAGTTCGCCCGCCGAAATCAGCGCAGCGTCCTGCCCGACGAGCGTGGACGGGTCGATGAGCCCCAGCACGCGCTGAAAGTTGAGCGCTGTTGCTTCGACTGGCAGCAGCGAGTCGGTATTGGTGTAGACCGCGCCAGGGCTGGTGAGCGCGGTGCGGATGATCCAGTAGAACGGAAACAACGTCAGCAGGATGAGCAGGATCATGAAGACCCAGGTGGCGATATTGCCAAGTGTGTTCAGCCGATCTGCAAACGAGAGCGCGGCATACGCAGCTGCCCCGGTTGCACGACTTTCTGTGATCGCAGCCATAAGATTACCCCCTCTACAAAATAACAAGCTATCTCTGAACAAGGGGCTGAAGCCCCTTGTTCGCAGGTTTACAAATAGAACCCAAACCCGATTTAGCTGTAATCGGCAAGGTCTGAGCGCCCGGCGCTCAGATAGCGATTTTGCAAAATCGTGACTGTGACCAGGATCAGGAACAGAACAACCGACGCCGCTGTCGCCGTCCCCATGCTGATGCGCCGCGCGAACACTTCGTCATAGATGTAATACAGGATGGTGCGCGTGGCTCCGGCGGGACCGCCCTGTGTGGTGATGGCGATAGTATCAAATATCTGGAATGAACCGATGACCGACGTAATCACGACGAACGCCAGCACCGGGCGCAGCAGCGGCAGCGTAATGCTCCAGAACTGCGTCCAGCCGCTCGCGCCGTCAATATCCGCCGCTTCGTAAAGCGTCTTGGGAATGAGCTTCAAGCCAGCGAAGACGAGGATGGCGTTATAGCCCATGTGCCGCCAGATGTTGATGCCCGCAATAGACGGAATCGCGGTCTCGGTCGCCCCCAGAAACGCGCTGGTCGGCAAGCCGAGCGCTTGCAGGATGACGTTCACAATCCCCAGCGATGGGTCGAGCATCCACAGGAAGAGCAAGCCGACCACGACGTTGGGCAGCAGCCAGGGGATGATGAACAAGCCGCGCAGCCAGGACCAGTTTTGCAGCCGGTCGAGCATGATGGCGATAAAGATTGCCAGCGCGGTTTGCAGCGGGATGTTCCAGATCACATACCAAAGCGTGATCTGTAACGAGCGCCAGAAACGTTCGTCCGCAAAGATGTCGTTGTAGTTTTGGAAGCCGACGAATTGCGCGTCTGAGAGCAGATTCCACTCATAGAAGCTGATGAGCAGGCTGCGAAACGCGGGAACGGCAAAAAACGCGATGAAACCGATTAAGCTGGGCAGAATGAACAGGTATCCAAGCAAACTCTCATTATCACTTAACACATTTCCCAGTCTTTTCAGTAACCCTCTCTCCTCAGTCGCGGCAACCATATTTCCTCCTTTATGCCTGAACTGTTGCACCACACGAGTCACGAACAATAAGCTGCGTCATCAGCAGCGATGACGCGGGCGGTGTATCTTTTTGCAGCAGCGCCACGAGCAGTTCGCCAGATGCCGCGCCCAGTTCAATTTCCGGCGTGCGCACGGTGGTGAGCGCGGGTGTCATGAAGCTGGCGAAACGCATATCGTCATAGCCCATCACCGCAATATCCTGGGGGACGCGCAGCCCGCGCCCATGAATGGCAGCGATTGCGCCGAGCGCCATCAGGTCATTCATGCCAAAGATGGCGGTCGGCGGCTCTGCTTCGTCCAACAGCGATTGCGCGGCTGCATAGCCTGTTTCGGGATCGAAGACGGCTGCGCGCATCATCCGCGAGTCGAGAAAAAGACCGGCGGCTTCGAGCGTCTGGCGGAAACTGATGACACGGCGATTGACTTCCGCGTGTTCCATCCGCGGCACACCGTCAGGCGGTGTGTAAGGCGCGTAGGCAATGCAAGCGATGCGCTGATGCCCCAGCTTGATGAGATGTTCCGCAGCGGCTTTGACGCCGCTGTGATGGTCGATGGCAACATACGGCAAGCCGCGCTCGTCCGGGTACGATTGGTCGGTGCGGACGATAGGGTAGCCTTCGTTAAACAGGTCGATCAATTCCTGCTCTTCGGCGTTCCAACCGGAGACCAGCGCGCCTTCGACCTGCCCGCCGCGCAGCAGGTTGGAGAGTGTGCGCCGCTGGCTGGGACTGTTGATTTGCTCAACCAGAATGTGATAGCCATATTTCTGGGCAACACGATTCAACCCCGTCAGAATGTTGGGGACATAGGGATCGGTGAAGACCTGCTGATGGGGCTTGACGAGGACGAGCGCGATATTGCGGCTGTCACCCCGCGCCAGCTGCCGCGCGGCGATGTGTGGGACATAGTTGAGTTCGCGCGCAGCGTCCTGTACGCGCTGACGGGTCTGCTCGCTGATGCCGCTTCGTTCGCGCCCGTTCAGCACAAACGAAACCGTCGTCTGGGAAACGCCAGCCCGTTCAGCAACATCTTTACTGGTAATTCTTCTAGGTTTCATGAAAACTCTTTAGATAAAGCGCATTAGTAAAACGCATTACCAATATATCGAGCTTTGAAGTTGCTGTCAAGTAATTCGTTTCCCTCTTTGCGTTCTTCGTGTCTTTGCGGTTCAATCAAATCTGGATAAACCGCCAAGACGCAAAGAACACCAAGGAAATACTTCATCTCTTTGTGTTCTTCGTGTCTTTGCGGTTCAATCAAATCTGGATAAACCGCCAAGACGCAAAGAACGCCAAGGAAATACTTCATCTCTTTGTGTTCTTCGTGTCTTTGCGGTTCAATCAAATCTGGATAAACCGCCAAGACGCAAAGAACGCCAAGGAAATACTTCATCTCTTTGCGTTCTTCGTGTCTTTGCGGTTCAATCCTGCCCATGATGACAAGCACCATCCCTCTCTTGCGACTAGCGCTGCTGTTGTGCCTGACGTTCGTCGTCATAGTCGGCGTTGTACGCGCGCTGCGCCCTGCCGATGACTCGCTGCGCGCGCTGCTGCTGCCGCCTTCCGGTTGCGTCGCCCCGTGCTGGCAGGGCTTGCGACCGGGCGAGACGAGCGCCGATGATGCCGAAGCGCTGCTGCGCGCGCACCCCTGGGTAGCGGACATCAATCGCACCGCCACACACCTCTCCTGGCACTGGAACGGGCGGCAGCCGGACGCGATTGACGGGACAGCGCGCGGCTTGATCTACCTGAGCAGCGGGCGCGTGGGGACGCTGCGCATTGCCCTGACCGTGCCGTTTGGCGACATCTGGGCGCTGTTCAAATCGCCGGACGATGCGCTGCTGGTGCGCCCGGTCAGCCGTTCCAGCGCTTACCAGATCGTTGATTATGCACAGGCGGGTATACAGGTCGTCTCGTCGCTTAGCTGCCCGGTCAACCCGACCGTGTACTGGAACGGCACGACGACGCTGCATCTGGGCGAAGCGCTGCTGACGGAGGAACTGAACAGTGTGCCGTATGACGTGTTCCAGCAAAGCGGCTGGTGGCGCTGGCTGCGGACGTGTCGGCGAGCGCAGGGGCGGTAAGGCTGCCCTCATCCCCCTGCCCCTTCTCCCGAAGGAGAAGGGGGAAACACGGATTATCCAGCAATATAGATTTATTACAAACAAGATGTAAAATCGTAATTTACAAATTACGCGGAATGTGTCAAACTCTATTTCGGATCGATATGTGGATCGCACGTTCAGGTTTGCAGGCTCGGCGCAGTAGTAGTTGACGCTCTCCCCGCAGTTTGAGTACCTCGTTCGACCGTATCACCACAATGCACATTATGTTCGCTTTGCAGGAGGCAGTCTGTGACTAAGAGGTTGTATGTGGGCAACCTGTCGTACAGCGTGACCGAAGAAGAACTTCGCGCGTTGTTCGAGCAGGTCGGGGCAACGGAGAAAGTAACCGTTATTACCGACCGTGAGAGTGGGCGCTCGAAGGGCTTTGGCTTCGTTGAAATGACGACCGATGAACTGGCGCAAGAGGCAATCCGACGTTTGAACGGCTCCAATTTCCAAACACGCACGCTGACTGTGAACGAAGCGAAGCCTCGTGAAGACCGTCCGCCCCGTTCGGGCGGGGGCTACGGCGGTGGCGATCGCGGCGGTTATGGTGGCGGCGATCGTGGTGGCTACGGCGGTGGTGATCGCGGTGGCTACGGCGGCGGACGTGGGGATGGCGGGTATGGCGGTGGGCGCGGCGACCGTGATTACGGTGGGCGCGATGATGGCGGTCGGCGTGACCGTCGTGACCGCTACTAGACTGCAACCTGCATAACACAGAAAGACAAGGGGCGTACCGATTGCGGTGCGCCCCGTTTTGTTGTGTGTATTCAGTTGCAAACTGTGGAAAGCTCCGTTTTACCGAAGAGTGTATAATGGGTAGCATCACAACTCTTAGGTTATTTGAACATGCCAGCTTTGGACAAGTGTGAACCGCAGGTACTCAATGCCTTCCGTAGAGATGGCTGGCAAGTGGTTGCGAAGCCATTCGTTCTCTCCACGCAGAATCGCAACGTGTACGCAGACTTCAGTTTGCAACGCGGCAATAATGGAACGCGGGAGCAAATTATTGTGGTAGAAGTCAAATGCTTTACCACGCCGGAACAGGATTTTGCTGAATTGTACGGAGCAGTTGGGCAGTATCGGTTCTATCGACAACTGTTGAATTCTAAACACCTTGATCTCCCTCTGTTTCTTGCAATACCGGAACATGCCTATCATCGTCTGATAGACAACGAAGACATTCGTCTCTTTATCCAGAATAGTCACATAAAATTGGTATTGGTCGATCTTGAGCAAGAGGTAATTGTCAAATGGATACGATAAATCAGATCGTGCGGGACGCAGTGTTCTGGTACGCAGGTGGCGGCATTGACATTCGCCTCTACCCACTTGCCAACGATGAAATCGGTGTCTACTCCGTTACGATGGTCGATTATCCTGAGCGCAAGCGTCCCGCGCGTGTCGTGGTTCAGGCGCGTGTCGAGGGTGATCGAGTCATTATTGAGGAAGACACCACTGACCGACCGCTGGTAGATCGACTCGTGGCGGAAGGCATTGCACGCACCAAGATTGTGCTGGCTTATCTGGGCGAGCCTGTAAGCGCAGGCGAAGCTGCATGACCGTTGAAGGGTTCCGTCGGTGGATGGCATACGATGGCTGAGGTCATCATCACGACTCCGGCAGCAGCTCAAAATGCGCCACATGCACCGGGCGCACCATGCCGAAATCACGACGGTCAAGCGTGAGCACGCGCGTAATGTTCAGCCGTTCCGCCACCGCCACCACAGACGCATCCACAAAGTCGATCCGCGAGTCGGCGTATTGTTCGAGGATGGCGGCGGTGCGTAAGAAATCGCTATCTTCAAGAGCAACAACGGCATAACGACTCGTGGGCAAGCTCCGCAAAAAACGGGCTGCAACAGTGTTACCACCCGCTTTTGTAATAAGATACAGTGACTCCGCCAACGTTGATTGCGCTGGTGTCTACGACAGCTTTCAGTGACCACTCTCCCCGCTAAAGCGGGAAGCTTCTCAGACTACGCATGACCTAGCGGTCTACGTGAGCGCCTGACGGCTCAGTCCAAGCCGACTTGCGTGCCAATGACAGGATATTCCGTGCCGCGTTCACATCCCGGTCAAGCTGCACACCACAGTGAGGGCAATCATGCGTTCTGACGCTCAAGTCCTTCGCCACCAGCGCACCACAGCCGCTGCACAGCTGCGAGGTATACTGAGGGTTCACGGCAATCAACTGCGTACCGGCACTTTCAGCCTTGTACGCGAGCAACTGCCGGAAGATCCCCAGCCCCGCATCGTGTGCGCTCAGGGCAAGGTGCGGATTGCGGGTCATGAACGCGAGCTTCAAGTCCTCGATTGCGATCACGTCATACGTATCCACGAGGCTGTCGGTCACCTTATGCCAGAAGTCGCGCCGCTGCAAGGCGATGCGTTCATGCAGGCGTGCCACCTGCTGCACCGCCTTGCGCCAACGAGCGCTCCCACGCTTGCGGCGCGCCAGACGGCGCAGCGCCACCCGCAACGCCGCTTGCGACTGCCGCAGCCAGCGCGGGTTGGCAAGCGTCTGTCCGTCGCTGAGGGCAAGCAGGCTGTGCAAGCCCATATCAATGCCGACTTCGGGCTGCGGCTGGCAGCCGAAGCGCAAGTCCTCACACGCCATGCTCAGGCAGACGAACCACTTGCGACCGCTGCGCTTGAGGTTCGCCTGCTTGATGACCGCGCCTTCCGGCAAGGGGCGATGCAGCTTGACCTTGAGGTCGCCGACGTTCTGGACGTACAGCGTCGTCTGCGTCGCGACGGTCAGCTTACAGCCGTCGCCGTAGGTGTAGTCCAGACTGTCGAAGCGTTGCGGCGGTTTGAAGCGCGGGTGTCCGGGAGTTTCGCCAGCTTTGCAGCGGCGAAAGAAGTGAGCATACGCTGTGTCCACTCGGCGCAGGAGGTGTTGCAGGCTGCTGGCGTTGAGCAGGATGCCGTCTTGTTTGCGCCACTCCCGAAAGTAGTCCCACTGCTGGAGTGCCTTGATGCCTTTGCTCGTTGCCTGATAGCGCAGCTTGCACTCTGCCAGCGCGCTGTTGTAGACCTCGCGCCCCTGTTCCAACAGTGTCTCCAGCGCTCGGACTTCTGCCTTGCGCGGGTACAGACGGTATTTGTAGGTGCGGATCATAGCGCTATCATTGGACATGCTGCGACTCCGTGCGGTCGTAGTGCCAGTGGGGATTGCCGTCCCGCGACTGGCACTGTGTACTCTAACTCCCTTGAGTGAAAGAGGCAAGGCGCATTCCCCACCCGGCTAAAGCCGGGTGTCCCCTGCGCTAATTTCTATGGTTAATCTTCTTTCTGCGTCCAACTACCGCGCCGTGCCACATCTTCAGCGATAATCTCTTCTGCTCGGCGTGCGAGGTCTGTCGGACCCGAAATGATGCCTATGGTTCCATCCTTCCATTCATCATACTCCGTCTTGTCTTGTGACTCACCAAGCATTGATTGAATCATGCCGCGTAATGCTTCAACCTGTTCAGAAGACAGTCGAAACAAATCCTGAATCACCCGTTCACGCACTGTCATTACGCACCCCCCATCACCTGTCCATTTTATCCTCATTCTACCGCAAACTCACGTAGCTCCCGTCGCTGGTCTTGTTGACGACCAGATGCACAGGGAATGAGTCGCGCAGGTCGTCAATGTGTGTCACGACCAGGATCATGTGGAAGTCGTCCTGTATCGCCGTGATCGCTTCCACCAGCTTGTTGCGCCCGTCCTCGTCCTGCGTGCCGAAGCCTTCGTCAATGAACAACGTCCGCAGCTGCGCGCCCGCCCGCCGCGACAGCAGTTGTGACAGCGCCACGCGCAGCGCGAAGTTGATGCGGAACGCTTCGCCGCCGCTGTAGAGTTCGTAGCTGCGCGTGCCGATCTCGTCGGAGATATGGATGTCGAGCGTTTCCGCCACGCCGCCCGTGATTTTCTCGCGCTGCGTCTCCAGCTTCAGCTGCATCCGCCCGTCGGTCATGCGCATCAGCAGGCGGTTGGCGGCGCTCTCCAGTTCCGGGATCGCCGCCTCGATGATCATTGCCGGGATGCCTTTCTTGCCAAAGGCGTCGCGCAGTTCCACGTACAACGCTTGGTCTTCCTGCCGCTGCACCTTGCGCGTTTCCAGTTCGCCCCTGCGCTTGCGCTGATCATCGAGCGTCCTGAGTTCCTGCTGCGCGTTGACGAGCCGCTGATACGCCTGCCGTTCCAGCGCTCGCTGTTTACGCACCTCTTCTTCGCGGGCGATCTGTTCGCGCGCCTTCACTTCCAGCCCGGCGATTTCGATCAGCAGCGCCTCGTGGTGCGTCGCCTCGTCGGCAATGGCGCGCTCCAGCCGCAGTTGGCGCGCCTCACAGTTCTGCAACGCCCCCTGGGCGTCCGGCAGCCCGTTCAGCGCCACCTGCAGCTGCGTCCGCTGCGCTTCGTATTCGCGGTACGTCTGCAAATCCGCCCGTGCCGCGCTGTGCCGCCCGCTGTCGTAGCCGAGCGTCGCGCGCTGTTCCATCACCTGCTGCATCTGCGCGCGCACATCCTGCGCGTATGCCTCGCTTGCAAGCTGGTTGCGCAGTGCGTCCGCCCGCTGTTCCACCGCGCTCAACGATGCAGCCGCGTTGCTCGCTGCATCCACCCCAGCCCGCAGCACGGCGGCACGTTCGCCCAACATCTGCAAGCGCCGCGCCACGTCGCTCAGCCCGTTCAGTTCCGTGCGCTGCGCCGCCGTCTCCGTCGCGATGCTGTCGAGGCGCGCTTTGTGGGCGCGGAAAGCATCGCCGCGCTGCTTGCCCTCCGCCTCGACTTCCGCCAGCAGTTCGATGCGATGCTCATCCGTCAGCGGTTGCCCGCACAGTGGACAGTGGGCGTCGGTCAGACTGCGCAGGTTATCGAGCCGCTTCTTGATGGCGTCCATCTCGGTCTTGAGCGCGCGATTGGTGGCGCTCAGTCCGGCGCTCTCCTGCTCCAGGGTGCCGATGAATTCCAACAATTGCTCGCGACGCGCTTCGGTGGCTTGCAGGCTGGCGATTTCGCCCTGCGTCTCTTCGAGGTCGTCGGGGTGGGCGCTGGCAATCGTGCTGTGCAGCGCGCTGATTTCCGCTTCGCACACGCTTAGCTCGTTGGTCAACTGCGCCCGCGCCGCGTCCAGCGCCCTTTCCAAATCGCGCTGCTGGTCGTCAATCTCTTTAAGCTGCATCAACTGATCGCCGAGCGTGGCATCGGCGTCGCGGGCGGCTTGCAGCGCGTCGTAACCTGCCTCGATTTCGACGCGGCGGCTGATAGTCGTCTCGTAACCGGCGATGCGCTCCTGCTGGCGCGTCATCTCGCCGAGCGCGCCTTGCAGTTCCGCTTGCAGCGACTTCACGCGCGCGTCAATATCCGCCTGGCGCATCTTCGCCGCCTGCAAGTCCGCCCGCGCCGTCTCTACCTCTTTGAGCGACTTTTCGGCAATCTCCAGCGCTGCTTGCGCTTCGACCTGCGCCGCCTCCGCCTGCTTGAGCGTCGCCTTGAGATGCGGCTCTTTCTTGAGTTCTTCCTCGATCATGCGCAGGTTGCCCTCGATGATGTGGATGTCGCTATCAATCGTGCGCAGTTCGGCTTTGGCAGCGTCCTCGTATGCCTCCCAGCGCGCCAGCCCCAGAATGTCTGACAGGATTTGCTTGCGGTCGCGCGGCGTCTTGACGGTGAAAGCGTCGGCGCGCCCCTGCTGCAAGAACGCCGAATGCACAAACGTCTCATAGTCCAGTCGCAGCAGGCGGTTGATGCGCGCCTGTGTGTCGCGCATACTCTGCTCTGTCAGGGTGTTAAGCGCGCCGTCGTCGGCGATGCTGAAGAGTTCGAGCGCGCCTGTGCCGCTACCCTTGCGCGAACGCTGGCGCAGCACGCGGTAGATCGCGCCTTCCTGCTCAAAGTCCAACTGAACGTACATATCGTGCTGTCCCAGATGAACGAGTTCGTCATCGCGTTTGGCGCGCGCCTTGCCCCAGAGCGCCCAGGTGATGGCGTCGAGCATGGACGATTTGCCCGCGCCGTTCGCCCCGGTCAGGCAGCCGAGATGGACGCCATCGAAGCGCACGGGGTCGGGTGCCCGGTAGGCAAGGAAGTTACGCAGTTCAAGGCGGATGGGGAGCATAGGTTTTTACTCGTTGTCAGGGAGCGCATCCTGACGATAGGTTTGGAGATCAGTATTGGAAAGTTGATCAGAAGTAGTGAGCAAGTAATGTTTCTGCTGTACGACACGCACCGTATCGCTGCTTATACGAAACTCAAATAAGGCGATCAAGTTCGAGGCAATAAACTGTGCGCCGATCGGGCGACAGATAAGCGCGGGGAACTTCGTTGCGCACAAAGCGAAATCTTGCTCGATCTGCACAACGCTAAGTTTATCGCGCCCACCTTTTGCTTGCACCGGTAAGACATAATGTGCGCCGTGCTTATCAACCCCCATATACAATTCATCAGTTTCAATCTGACCAATGTCAGGGATAGTTGTTCGCAAGTGATTTTGCAGCGAATAGCAGGTCACGCGAGTGAAAATGTCAATTAAACGGTTGTAACGGAGTTTTGCCAGGAGTGCTTGCTCATCGCTCAGAGCATAACGCGCAATCAAACCGGGAGTCGAATCCAGAATTTTGATTTCATCCAAAGACCGATCCGGCACAATCTGGATGTCAGCAACCAGTACGAAACGATAGACCCCGCGCCCTGCTGGACGGATAATCCAAGTCTCACCAACTCCGGCGGTTGCACGCACACTGTCGGGTAGCTCTGCGCGATAGCGAAAGCTGTACAGGACATCACCGATATTTTTGGGGAGCTTGATGCCAAGCTCTGCGGCTGCTGTTTCGATATCGGCACGCGGAAAAACAAACTCACGCATACCCGCGATGTAGTATTTGAAGAAGATCCGTTCGATGATCTGACTGTAGCGATTCGGATTACTCATCCAACTAGCCTCCCCACCGCAGCACGACAACCTCTTCGCGCAACTGCTCGCGCGTTGCCGTCGCCAGCCGCGTGCGGAACAAGTCGATACCAACGACTTCATAGCCCAACGACTCTGCAATTTCCGCCAGCAGCGTCCCTGTCCGTATCATCACGCGCAGGTATGACGCCTGATCGCCGACCACATACGCCAACTGCGCGCCGGGGCGCAGCAGCGGGCGCAAATTCGCCAGATGCCGCGCCATACCGCCAAAATACAATTTCGTCGTCCGTGCATACAGCCGCTCAAAGCCGCTGGTCTTGCCCAGTTCGATCCGCCGCGCTTCGATTGTGTCCGCGAGTGCCACAATCGCCGGAAAATGCGCAATCCACGCATCATCCTCATCACCGACATAGACATTGCGCGTGTTCGAGCGCAGCAAGCCCTGCTTCATCGCCCGCAGTTCCGCCTTGTCGCGAATGAAACCGAGCAGCACGCTTTCCAGCCGCGTCGTGCGCGTGTAGTCCTTCTCGTTCGGGTATGGGGGCGATGTAATCACAGCGTCGATTGACTGTGGCTCAATCAGCTCCAGCGTCCGCGCATCGGCGTGCAGCACGCGGCTGGCAGTCTCAGCATGGTCATGCAACCGTGCCAGATCATGCGCCATTTGTCGCACCCGCGCCAGCCAGGGGGCGATCACTGGCGCATCGGGTTTCTTCACACCCACGCCAACCTCGGGACCAAAATGCAGGTTGCTGATGTCATCCACAAGCGTCTTTGCCAGCGCCAGCCGCGCGTGATCATATCCATCTGCGTCTGCATGAACCTGTAGATAGCGCAGCAGCACCAGCGTCTTGTGCAGCGGCAGCGGACTGATCGAGTCGGTCAGCAGCAGCGGCATAGAAGCATCTGGCAGCGATAGTAAATTGTCTGGCAAGTCGCCATTGAGCAGTGCATAGGCATCGTCGTTAACCCCTTGCGCCGCCAGCGCTTGCTGTGTTTGTTCCGCAACGCGCGCTGCAATCGCTGTCAACCCGTCCGGCGCAACGGACCAATCAGTTTTGGTGCGGCTGGCGAAATGAGCGACCGGATTCGCCTCAATGCCAACGCTGGCGATCCCGTGCTTTTTGCATTCGACCAGTGTTGTGCCAGTGCCACAAAACGGATCAAGCACTGTTTGATCCGGCGTGACATTGAACCATCGTAGGTAGTCGCGCACCAGATGCGGCGGGAATGACAGCACGAACCGGTACCAGTTATGGGCAGGGCGGTCTTCTGGCAGGAGATTATTCAGCGTGGCATTGCGAGTCGCGGTTCTCATGCCAGTCCTCTTGCTCAACGGATGTTCTATGCGCTATTGTCGCATATGAGACTATAATGACGCAAAGGCAATTGGAGAACGTGCTTATATGGGTCTTCCGCATCCTATTCCATATCAGGGTAGCAAGCGCCAACTTGCGGATAGTATCCTTCAATACTTTCCGACTGCTAATGCGCGTTTGGTCGAACCGTTTGCAGGTTCAGCCGCCATTACAGTCGCCGCACTTGCACACCGTAGGGTTGACTCCGCGTGGATGAGCGATACTGATGCGGCATTGATCGGGCTATGGCGACAGATTATGGATTGCCCGGAAGTCATTGCAGATGCGTATGAGCGGTTGTGGATAGCTCAATTGGGTCGTGAGCGTACATATTATGATGAGGTACGCGCGCGCTTTAACCAGACACACCAGCCCGCCGATTATCTTTATTTGCTGGCGCGTTGCGTGAAGGCGGCAGTGCGTTATAACGCACAGGGCGAATTCAATCAGAGTTCGGATAACCGTCGCAAGGGAGCGCGCCCCGAAACTATGCGTCAGCAGATTATGGGGGCGTCGCGCTTATTGAAAGGACGAGTTAGCGCAGACTGTGCAGACTATCGCGATATTGTGAGTGAGATTACTCAGGATGATCTTGTTTACATGGATCCACCGTATCAAGGCGTTTGCAAACAGCGCGATCCTCGCTATCGCAAAAGTATCATGTTTGAAACCTTTGTGGATGTGTTGCGCGATTTGAACAATCGCAACATTGCCTATATTGTAAGCTACGATGGACGTACCGACAAAAAGCAGCACGGTCTATTCCTGCCCGACTCACTCAACTTGCAACGTATTGAACTTCATGCGGGACGCTCGTCTCAAGCAACGCTGCTTGGTCGCACGGATGTGACTTATGAGTCGCTGTACCTGTCGCCAGCATTATTGCAACGTTTATCCCTACCTTCTCTAAAAACAGATGATCTGCACCAATCTGAACAGCAACTACCATTGTTTGAGTTGTCCATATGAGTGAACATCCGCAAGCACTGCTCGATCTTATTGCTACTATCGCAAACAAACGCCCGCGGATTGTGGCTGAACACATTTTGAAACATGGTTTCATTACTACGGAAGAACTCTCAACCCTATATGGGTATGAACATCCGCCGCGTGCGGCGAGAGACTTACGTGAGATGGGCGTTCCGTTGGATACATTTCGCGTCAAAAATGTGCAAGGTAAGACAATTGCTGCGTACCGTTTTGGCGATGTAGCATCGATACAGACGGAGCGCTATCGGGGAAGAAAGGTCTTTACAAGAAAATTGCGCAACGAACTTTTGTTGATTTTTACAAATCGATGTGCAATTTGTAACGCAGAATTTGAGGCACAGTTCTTGCAAATTGATCATCGCATTCCATATGAAGTTGCAGGCGATCTGGACTCAAATCTCCGACAGTTAACAGATTTCATGCCTTTATGCAACTCCTGTAACCGAACAAAATCGTGGTCATGTGAACATTGTCAGAACTGGCTGAAAGACAAGCAACCCGCTATTTGCACTACATGCTATTGGGCGCATCCTGAGTCATATAAACACATCGCGATGGTCAATATTCGTCGAGTTGACCTTGTATGGTTGGAGAACGAAATCTCTGCCTATGAACAGTTAGCAGCAGAAGCAAAAGCTGAGAACAAGACACTGGATGAATTCATTAAGGAACGTTTGAGCAAACAGCCGTGAAAGGGGAGCAATGTTTCATGGTCAGTTTACAGGGGCGCGCATTATTCGCCATCATGAAACTGTTGTATTTTAGACTTTTGCCACCCCATCTGGACATCGCCACCCTGCGCAAAGGTTCACAACAACCGTTGGCGGAGCCAATGCCGCGTGACATTCGCTGGGAAACGGGAAACGTTGCGGGCATTCCAGGCGAATGGATCACGCCGCCCAATGCAGAGACAACCCCCGTACTACTCTATTTGCATGGCGGCGGTTATGTGATCAAGACACCGCATGTCCATCGCGTGATGGTCGGGCGGTTGGCACGCGCGGCGGGGATGCGGGCATTCATGGTCGATTATCGCCTTGCGCCTGAGCATCCGTTCCCGGCGGCGCTGCATGATGCGGCTGCCAGCTATCGCGGCTTGCTGACACAGGGCGTCGCGCCTTCGCAAATTGTCGTTGTGGGCGACTCGGCAGGCGGTGGTCTGACTGCCGCGCTGCTACTGCATCTGCGTGATAGTGGCGAGCCATTTCCCGCAGCAGCGGGGATCATCTCCGGGCTGCTGGACTGCACATTTTCCGATCCGGCGGCGACGGAATACGCCCAACGCGATCCCTTTCTGCGTCTGGCAGATGTCAAGATGATGGCGATGCACTATGCGGGCGCGGAAAATCCAGCGCATCCCCTTCTGTCGCCCGTGTTTGCAGATCTGCATGGATTACCGCCGCTGCTGATCTATGCGGGCGAACACGAGTGTCTGTATCCTGATGCCGTGCGCATTGCGGCACAGGCTGAGGCGGCGGGCGTAGACGTGACACTGCGGGTCTGGGCAGGGATGCTGCACGCCTTCCCGATCTTTGCGGGGTTTGTGCCGGAAGGCAGGCAAGCCCTGACAGAGATGGGCGCGTTCTTGCGCCGCCACGTTCACTAGCGCTACTTGTAGAATTATTGCCTTCTGCGCGCATAAACGATACAACTGCACTTTGCCAACTCCCTACCAGACAGGCAAGCGTTATGAGCGATCAACGCCATGTGTTCATTTCCTATGCGCGCTCAGACAAAGCAATGGTTGAGCGCCTGACGGCAGACCTGGATGCTGCTGGCGTCGTGGTCTGGCTGGATCAGCACGGGCTGAAAGCCGGAACGCGCAACTGGGAAGAGGCACTCCGCACTGCTATCCGGGCGTCTTACGCTGTCGTGCTGGTCGCGTCGCCGGATTCGCGTCGTTCCAATTATGTCCAGGACGAGCTGTCCATCGCTCAGATGTATAACCGCCCCGTCTTCCCCGCGTGGGTGGAGGGCAAAGAGTGGATTGACTCCATTCCGATGGGCTTGGGCAAGATGCAGTACGTCAATCTACGCGGCGAGCGTTACGCAGACGGGCTGCCAGAACTGATCACAGCGCTCAACAGCATCGCAGGCGCAATGCCAGACGAGGCAGTCACACCCGCCACAGATTTTGAACCGCGCAACCCGTATAAGGGGCTGCGCGCCTTTCGTGAAGCCGATGAGAGCGATTTTTTCGGGCGTGAAAAGGTCGTCAACAAGCTGCTGGAGAAACTCGATGGTCTGCTCGCGCCCGCAAAAGCGGGTGCTGCTGCTCCTGGGCGGATATTGTCCCTCGTCGGTCCCAGCGGGTCTGGCAAGTCGAGCATCGTGCTGGCGGGCTTGCTGCCAAAGCTGCGGGGGGACACGCTTGAAGGCAGCAGTAAATGGGTCTATCTGCCGCCAATGGTTCCGGGCGCACATCCCCTGCGCAGCCTCGCCATTACGCTGGCGAATGCGCTGCCCGAACGCAGCCACCGCGCCATTGATGAAGACTTGAACGACCCAAATGGCATGGGCTTGTTCCTGCTGGCGGCACAGATTGCCCGCGAAGGCAAGCGCCGCGTCGTGCTGGTCATTGACCAGTTTGAAGAACTGTTCACGCAAACGATCAACGAAGATGACCGCCGCCAGTTTATTCATTTGCTGGTCAATGCGGTTAGCGAACAGGGCGGTGCGCTTATCGCCATGCTGACGCTGCGCGCCGACTTTTATGACCGCCCGATGGTGGCGTACCCGGCGTTGGCAACGCTGCTGCAAGAGCATCAACCGATCCTGCCGCTGACGCTGGAAGATTTGCGCACCGTCATCATCGGTCCGGCGGCGCTGCCGGATGTGCAGTTGACATTTGATGAGGGCTTGATCGGCGACCTGTTGTTTGAAGCGCGCGATCAGTCGGGCGGGCTGCCGCTGTTGCAATTCACGCTCGATCAACTGTTTGAAAAGCGACAGGGCAACCGCCTCACGCGCGAGGCATATACAGCACTCGGCGGGCTGCGCGGCGCGTTGGGGCGGCACGCGGAAGCGACCTATGCGGCGCTCCCTTCAGACGACCACCGCACGCTGGCACGCGCGTTGTTTCTGCGGCTGGTCGAACCCGGCGCTGCCGAGCAGGAAACCACCC
>Ga0224723_1000930_pt1 | contig 18913 bp, 17 predicted proteins | sample Balambano_FR2_Me_FD_161647 | JGI IMG/M metagenome (GOLD analysis project Ga0224723, IMG submission 161647) | Freshwater sediment microbial communities from Lake Towuti, South Sulawesi, Indonesia - Balambano_FR2_MetaG | ecosystem: Environmental > Aquatic > Freshwater > Lake > Sediment | place...
CTTCAAGAGCCACTCGGGCCTTGAACTCAGGGGTGAATTTTCGTCTGTTTCTCTTTTTCATAGGTTAGTCAATTTAATCGTTTAATTTTAACTAACCTCCTGGCCCTAATTCAGGGGAGTATTACAAAATGCCGTATTTTTACGAAAACTAAAAGTTGCACTTATTACTTTAACATAGCTTATTGGCATGAAAAAGAAAGCGCTAATAACCGGCATAACAGGGCAAGACGGGGCGTATCTGTCTGAATTATTACTGTCCAAAGAATACGAGGTACACGGCATAAAACGCAGATCATCTTTATTCAACACAGATCGTATTGATCATCTATATCAAGACCCTCATGATGATCGTATCAAGTTCAAGCTTCATTATGGAGACTTGACGGATTCAGTCAATCTCATTCGCATTATTCAGGAAGTGCAGCCAGACGAAATCTATAATCTTGGAGCAATGTCGCATGTGAAGGTCAGCTTTGACATGCCCGAGTACACGGCTAATGCGGATGGCGTTGGAGCTTTGAGAATTCTGGAGGCCATTAGAGTACTTGGTCTTACTAAAACAACAAAGTTTTACCAAGCTTCTACTTCCGAATTGTTCGGCTTAGTGCAGGAAGTTCCACAGAAAGAAAGCACACCATTCTATCCACGGTCGCCCTATGCGGTTGCTAAACTCTATAGCTATTGGATCACGGTAAACTACCGTGAAGCCTACGATTTATTTGCCAGCAACGGTATCTTGTTTAATCATGAATCTCCTTTGCGCGGAGAAACCTTTGTAACTCGCAAAATTACGCGAGCAGCCTCCCGAATCGCCTTAGGATTGCAAAGAACAGTCTTTATGGGCAACATTGATGCAAAACGTGATTGGGGACATGCGAAGGACTACGTTAACGCCATGTGGCTAATTCTTCAGCACGATCGAGCAGATGATTTTGTTATTGCCACTGGCGTCACTACTACTGTTCGTGAATTTATCGCCAAAGCATTTCTCCGATTGGGAATTGTTGTTGAATTTAAGGGGGTTGGTTTAGAGGAGGTGGGCATCGTATCCGAAGTTCAAAATGCTGAGGTGAAGGTAAAGACGGGAGACGTGGTGATGAGAATCGATCCAAAGTATTTTAGACCCACCGAAGTAGAGTTGCTTATCGGAGATCCAACAAAAGCAAAACGAGACTTGAAGTGGGAGTTGAAGTATGATCTTGATGCACTTATTGACGACATGGTAGCAGCAGATTATAAACTTTTCCAACGCGACCATTATCTGAAAGAAGGAGGCCACAAAATTTTTCAATACCACGAGTAATGGATAAGTCCGCAAAGATATTTGTAGCCGGCCACAAAGGCATGGTCGGGTCGGCAATTGTACGAAAGCTACGCGCGGAAGGATACGCGAATTTGATCTTAAAGACATCCGTTGAATTGGATCTGCGTAATCAAACTGCTGTTGAACAATTCTTTACAACTCAGAGACCCGATTATGTTTTCTTAGCGGCTGCTAAAGTGGGGGGCATCCTGGCAAATAATACCTATCGAGCGGAGTTTTTGTACGACAACCTGATGATACAAAGCAACGTAATCCATCAAAGTTATGTACATCAAATAAAGAAACTATTATTTCTCGGATCGTCCTGCATTTACCCAAAAATGGCGCCTCAGCCATTGAAAGAAGAATATCTCCTGTCGGGTTATCTTGAAGAAACCAACGAGCCTTACGCCATTGCCAAAATAGCTGGCCTAAAACTTTGTGAGAATTATAGAAGGCAATATGGTTGTGATTTTATAAGTGCTATGCCCACTAATTTATACGGGCCGAATGATAATTATGACCTAAATAACTCTCACGTGATACCAGCCTTGATCAGAAAGTTCCTGGAGGCTAAATCAAAGAGTCAGCCTGCGGTGCAAGTTTGGGGATCTGGCTCTCCATTGCGCGAATTCATGCACGTAGATGATTTAGCGGGCGCTTGTTTTTTTCTGATGAAACGGTATTCGGGGTTGGATTTTGTTAATATTGGCTTCGGACAAGAAATCTCAATTAAAGAATTAGCGTACCTGATTTGTGAAGTAGTAGGCTACCGCGGGCGGGTTGAATTTGATCTTTCTAAACCTGATGGCACACCGCGGAAAATGATGGATAATTCAAAAATGATCCACTTAGGTTGGCAACCAAAAATAAACTTGCGAACCGGCTTGGAAAGCATAGTAAAGGCGGGAATCCTGCAAAATCTCGGGAGCGCTTAGGCCGTGTTAGTTTACTATGTCTTGTAACGCTTAAGATGTTTTTTAAGCAGAAGCTGGTTTGAAATTTTGTTTCGCTCCCCTTTATTCAAGGAGCAAACTACCTCATACTTTTTGGCCGCGGCGTTGACAACCGAGAAAGAATGGTGATCCAGAAAGGGGCGCTCCAAACCAGGGGTGTTATCTGGCTCTGGCGCAGACACACAACAAGCCCAGACCGATTTGCGCCTCAGCTCGAGCGTGATATCTGTTTTGAGCAGGGTCAGCACCCCTAAGCAAGATTGGCCAGATAGTTGTTGAATTCGCGCAGGGCCACGATCAAATACCCAACCCCAATTGCTACTAGAATTGCCTGCGCCAGGATTTTAGGAAGACTGGCGCTTGATGGCTCGCTAAACTCGGTAAAGCCGTCAATCACCTCAAAATCGGGTTGAATGTAGAGTTGGCGCTCAACTTCTTGAACTTGGTTGTAGAGGTTCAGGTCCTGGATATAAACCTCAATCGGATTTGTAACGGCTCGGTCACTAAGAATCACATTGTTAGACCCTTGCCGACCCTGTTCTGCCATGCTTTTATAATTCGCGTAAATCACCAGCTTCAAGCTGTCTAATTTCTTGGACTCTTGGGTTAGCTTTTCCTTTTTGGCCAACTGAGTTTGTTTGTTGATCTCAATTCGCTTGCGGATGTAGTCATTTTCGCGGAAAAACTTTACCAATGCGTCCTGCAGGTTGGGAATAACGGTGGGATTGAATGTTCTTACCGTGATCTCAAAGGCATGACGGTTTTCAATCTCAATGCGCTGAATGACTTGGTCGATCACCTTGGAATTCTTATTTCCCTCCTGGGCAGACTTTAATTGCTCCTTGAGGACCTCCAGTTCGATCAGGTCGGTCTCGGCCACGAACGGCTTCGCTTCGAACAAGGCAATATTATCTGCCAAGGTATCTGGTATTTGAAGCACTTTTGCCAAGCCTCGCGCATCTTCCTCCTCCGCCAGCAGATTTAGTTTTTCAATGGTGTTGTCCACGATCCGCTTGTTGAGGTAGTTGGAGCTCAGAATCATGCTTGATTCATAGAACTTCTTCTTGAGGAGTATCCCGTAGCTGAGGGAGAGCCCGCACACCAGAATCAACGAGGTGAGAAAGGTCAGTTTGTTTTCGACCGGCACCCTTCTTATCATTGCCAAAAAGCGCAACAAACCAAGGCCCAGATTTCTGAAGAAATCACCAATTTTTGCAAAAAGTTGACCAAGATCGATTTCATCGGATTGAGCTGGTTTCTGACGGGCATCCATTGGCAAATTGTTTTATGTTCGGCTATTGTTTCTAATTTGCTGGCGAAATTACGGATTAAGGGCGGTTGTGGCAATTCAGGATTAACATAGATTGATTTTGAAGTTGACGATTAAGCCAGAATACGAACTGGCGGCACACAAGGAAGATTTATAATATGGCCAGAAAAATTTTGGCTGTCGCGGAGAAGTATGGCCTTTTTGTGGTGGAGCATGCAGCACAAGCGATCAGCTCCTTTTATAAGGGTAAGCCATTGGGTTCATTGGGTCATCTCGCCTGTTTTTCATTTCATGAAACTAAAAATATAGGTTCAGGAGAGGGCGGAGCTTCGTTAATCAATGACGAGCGATTTATCAAGGGAGCCGAAATAATTTGGGAGAAAGAGACCAATCGGGCTGCATTTTACCGTGGCGAAATCGACGAGTATACTTGGGTCGATATAGGATCATCTTTTTTGCTGTCAGAAGTTACCGCTGTCTTGCTTTGGGCGCAGTTGGAGAAGTTTAATGAGATTCTCTCTAGAAGATTGGAGCTTTGGAATCAATACTATGCTGAGTTGAATATTTGCTTTCGCAAATTAAAGTCGGAGCGTGAATGCTTTTTCATTATGTTCCTTTACACGATAGCGCCTTTTATCAAAATATGAAATGGACTAAATGCTCAATGTGTATCATTTTTGATGTTGTTTTTCGAGATAAAGCCCTAAAGTTATTTATTAGAAGCCATCTCAAAAATAGATTTTAGTGGAATTTTCAAGTATTTGGACATTATGCAAGGCGGCTTTTGAAGCCCATACTGGAGGTTGTCTGGGCAAAAAAGCTAACAAAGCAGCATGCCGCCCTGACATTAATCATATTACTCTCATGGATTAGTATTACTTATCTTTTACCGTATGTCAGATCTCTACTAATTTCTCCCATGACAAATCCGCATATAAATTGAAATTCTTACACCCAATAATTAAGTCTGATAATTTTAGGAGCTCTGTTTGGAGTAGCGTTGAAACACTTGTGCTACCCGTACTAATGCTTTTGGTTACACCGTATTTCTTGAATCGTCTTGGTTCAGAAAAATATGGCCAATGGGTTTTAATAAATTCATTGATCGCAAGTTTAGGAATATTAAACTTGGGGTTGGGTGACGCAACAATCAGATATATATCGAAATATAGATTTTCAGATCCATCAAGAACGGTCAAAATAGCAAATACGACATACTCATTTTATTTGGCCATTTCTATCATTGGATTTATCATGTTATTTGTGTTTTTAGTCATTGAACAATCATTTGCACTATTTATTCCTCAGGATAAAAACAATTTTATCCAGTTACTAAAGTTAGGATTAATCCTATTTTGCATTAGATTAATAGAGCAAATTATTTTTTCAATCTATAAGGGGTTTGAACGTTTTGATTTATTTTGTAAAAATTCCGTATCCTCAAAGGCGATACTAATTCTCACGAGTATTTTTATCGTCTTTCTTGGGTATGATCTTGATACAATCTTATTGTTTTCCGTAATAAGCAGTTTTTTGTTTTTGATTGTTGAGTTTGTACTTCTTTCTAGATATTTGCCAGGTTTTTCAATTTTACCGAAGTTTCATAAGAGTGTTTTTGTTGAGATAATAGGGTTTGGCCTGTGGTCATGGATTCAGTCGATTATCGGCATTCTTGGTTATCAACTTGATAAGTTCCTTGTTGCCGGTCTTGCGGGAGTAACAGTTCTTGCTTATTATTCGATCGGATTTACGATTGCTTCTCAGTTATTTAATCTTTTTGTTGCTGGCTCTAATTGGATTTTCCCAAAAGTTTCGCGCAGTGAGGTAGTTCAAAAAGAAATGACAACACTGTACCATAAATCTCAATTTATGTTGATGGTGGTTGCTTCGATTTCGATTACTACATTTTATCTTATTAAGGACCCGATCCTTAGTCTTTGGCTTGGAGAGGATTCATACTCTAAAGCGGTGCCTTTTATTAATGCCTATTGTATTTATATTTTGTTTACAGCAGTAACTATTGTGCCATCGTTTTTCACACTTGGAACAAGCAGTATGAAAATTATGACTAGCAATGCCATTTTTAGTTTAGCAGTAAGCGGGGCTGCTATGTATTCTATGTTTCAATTTTTTGGACCAATAGGATTAGTATTTGGCAGAACTATAGCAGGGTTTATTACTGTTCCCGTTTTCATTTTCCTTCTTTATAAATTTATACTAAAAATCGACCCTAGATATTTATTTATTGAATTGTTGCTGCCGATTTCATTTGCTGCGTTAATGTTCAACGGCACCAATGCTGCGTGGATAGCTGCCGGATTAACATTGATAGGGGTCTGTTTTCACTATCTTAAGAACTACTTTTGGATTAAAAGACTTCCGGTATGATTGATAGAATAAAAAAAATAACTCCAGTTCGTCTAAAAGAATTCTACAGGGATATTCTGGGGTATTCATTTATTAGAAATCACTTCCAGTCAGATTACAAAAGAAAGGTACTAATATCCTATATCAACAGGCCTTTTTATTCAAAACATAGTTTTGCTCACACGAATTTTCATGAGGCAGTGGCAATCGCTGATGTCTTCGATTCTTTGGAATATAAAGTCGACTTGATTGAATACACCAAATTAAGGCCTTTCTTACCAGAATCATATGATGTCATTTTTGGCCTTGGGGAATCAGTTGAATTTGCGTTACGACATAGGGCTGGCAATAACAAGAATCCTTTTGTTATTTGGCATGGCACAGGTGCAAACCCTTTTTTCTCCAACCCGTTGACAATAAGGCGTCTTAAAAATGCTTATGACCATTTTGGGGCTTTAATGTTTGAGTCTACAAGATTTCTTGATAAGGTCTATCCTCTTTCCTATGTCTTTTCGGATTTGATAATTTTGTATGGAAATGAATTTACAAAACGTACCTATTTGGAACATACTTATTCTCCAATCGAGACTATTGGCCCCACTAGCTACTTTAACCATTTTCAGCTTGAAAAGAAAGCAATGGCGAAAGAAAACTATCTCTGGTTTGGAAGTGCAGGGGTGATCCATAAAGGCTTGGATTTACTTATTGATTTTTTTGAAAAGCGACCAGATTTATCTTTGCATATCTGCGGTGATGTGGAAAAAGAAGTCAAATTCCATAATGCGTACGCTCGCCATCTTTACAAACTGCCAAACATTAAATACCATGGATTTTTGGATGTAATGTCTAATCGCTTTAGGAGCTTAATGGAAACTTGCGCCTTTGCAATACTCCCAAGTTGTTCTGAAGGCATCGCGACATCTGTTGTTACAACGATGGCCAATGGAGGACTAATTCCAATAGTTACCAGAAATACTGGAATAGACCATAACGGTTGTGGAATATCAATTGATGAGATTTCGCTAGAGGGGATCGAACAAGCAATCATCAAATCTCAGGAATTAACCCTTGAAGAGATAAAAATAAGAAGTAATCAAATCCAAGAACATGCACTTGAAAACTTTAGCATTGATAATTTCAAGAAAAAATTGACCAATATTTTGATTAATCACTTGGACAAATGAATATTCTGAAATGTATCTGGGAATCGTCTTTGAGCGATTTATATACCTACCTTCGAAATAACAAGATCTTTGGTTCGTTCGACAAAAAATTTGAGATCGTTGACCTAAAGGTTGCCGGGCAGCACAAGATCAAGATACAAACACTCAAGTCGTCGCCTGAATACCAGGCTATCGCCACAGGTGAATATGAATCTTTTTTGATTGACTATATCAAGGATGCAAAATTTAACAAGAAGAATTCTGTGATTTGGGACCTCGGAGCCCATGTAGGGTATATTTCCCTTGTCCTTGGCTCTCTTTTCAAGGACAATGGAAAAATTGTGTCCTTTGAGCCAAACATCAACAATGTTGATAATTTTAAAACTAATCTTCAGTTAAACCCCACACTAACCAATATTAAGCTGGAGTATTATGCTGTTGGAAGAACGGTTGGTGAGCTCAACTTTACGTTGAGCCGAAGCAAAAATAACCCGACTACAATGGGAGGATTCATCAGCTCAGCTCTGCCACCGCTTGAAGAAGAAGCATATAAAAAAATGGGATTTTATACTACAAAAGTGATGGGCATAACAATTGATGAATACATAAAACGAAATCCAGCTCTGCAGCCTGATCTGTTAAAGATTGATGTAGAAGGTGCCGAACTAGAGGTGCTTCATGGTGGGATTGAATATTTAAATCAATACAAACCCATTTTGGTTATTGAGGTGCATCATATTGTCCTTTTATTTAAAGTTGTAAGCTTCCTTGAAAGTCTTGGTTATAAGATAGCCCTGCTCAACGAAGCATCGGCCTCTCCTTCAGTTTGTACCATCACTGCGAAATAAGCTAATGAAAGTCGGTCAAATTACTAAGCATTATTTCCCGATCACCGGAGGACAACAAACGTATATCCAAAATCTTATTGAAGTATTCTCAAGGAATGATATTCGGTCTACCGTGTTTCAGCCATATGCTCCTGGAGCAAATGAGGCCAATCAAGTGGTGGTAACCAGTTTCTTTCCGCCGCTCCAGAGGCTCGACCGGTACATTCCTAATGTCGGGTGGTATATCTTTAATTTTGAATTGAGATTGTTTAAAAAAGAAATTGCAGATCAAGACATTCTAATTTTGCATTATTCTTTTCATTTCACGCCCGTAAGATGGCATAAGCGTGTAATTATTTTGTCACATGGCGTTCTATGGAGTCCCGGGTTAAAGACATGCTTTGATAAAGCTCTTCATCGAATGGATATGCAGGTGAGAAACCTTGAAGAACTTTTCATTGTGGCCAATGATACCGATTTTCTTAGGAGAATTGGTATTCCGGCAAATGAAGGTGAAGGTTTTTTTAAAGAAATAGCTCCCCGCAAATGGTTTATTCCAAATTGTATCGATGATTCATATTTTTGCCCTGATCCATCAATTGAGAAAGAGAAAACGATCATCGTTCCAAGAAATATACGTCCAGATAGAGGAATTGATCTTGCAATCCGAGCATTTTCTATATTTAGTAAACAGTTTCCCGACTATCAGTTGAAAATTATTGGTGGACCACTTAAGGGGAGGTATTTCAATTTCTGCGAACGTCTTGTCGCAGAATTAGGGATGCAACGAAAGGTCATATTCGCTGGTAGTTGCGATTGGAAATCTATGCGAGACCATTACCGAAAGGCTACGCTGACAATGGTACCTACTCTGGAGAAGGAGGGCACTTCGCTAAGTGCACTTGAATCTATGGCCTGCGGAACTCCTGTTGTTGGAACCAATGTCGCCGGATTGAAAGATCTGCCTATCGTGAAAGCAGAACCAAACCCAGAGAACTTAGCAGAAAACTTTATCGAGACGTTGCTTCACATTGATCAAGTCAGAATCCGACAGTTAACTGCGGTTAAGACAACCTTTAATCTCGCCAATTGGGAAAAGGCTTGGCTTAGGGTGGTAAAGGAAGTATATAACAATAAAAGGCCTTGAAAATATTAACTGTTTTTGGAACCAGGCCTGAAGCCATAAAAATGGCTCCGGTTGTGTTGGCGCTAAATTCAGATCCGTATTTTGATCACAAAGTTTGTGTAACTGGCCAGCACAGACACATGCTTGATCAGGTATTGGGGATCTTTGGTATTGTACCCGACTTTGATTTGGACCTTATGGTGAAGAATCAGACACTCCACAATTTAACCGCGGAAATTCTTGTCAGAATCAAATCTGTGCTAGAAGAATTTAACCCGACATTAGTTCTTGTTCACGGAGATACCACCACCAGCTTTGCCACAACTCTTGCTTGTTTTTACTCGGGGATAAAGGTTTGCCATGTAGAGGCAGGTTTGCGAACTGGGAATATTCGATCCCCTTTCCCCGAAGAAGCAAACCGTCAATTGACAACTCGTCTTTCAACGTATCACTTCGCTCCTACCGATCGAAATGTGAACTCCTTGCTTAATGAGGGTATAAATCAAGAATATATCGTAAAGACAGGAAACACAGTAATAGATGCGTTGCTGTGGGTTGTTAATAACGGGAAAGAAAATGATGACGAAATCACTGATCACGCAATAAAAGCTATCATCACCGGTTCTAAAAAAATACTTTTAGTAACAGGGCACAGAAGAGAAAATTTTGGTAGGGGATTTATTGAGATATGTGATGCACTTGTATTCCTCGCAAAGCAACACCCAATGCTTGAAATACTTTACCCAGTTCATCTTAATCCAAATGTTAGAGATACGGTTTTTTCGACAATATCGGGCTACCCCAACATTCACCTAATGGAGCCCGTATCTTATCTGACGTTTATATGCCTCATGAGGAGGTCATTTGTTATACTAACGGACTCTGGTGGAGTGCAGGAAGAAGGCCCAAGTCTTGGAAAGCCTGTTTTGGTAATGCGCGATACAACAGAGCGCCCTGAAGCTGTTGATGCAGGTACGGTAAAGTTGGTTGGGGCAAATAAGCAAAATATTGTTAGAGGAGTAAATGAACTATTGAATGATGATGATGCATATAAACGAATGAGTCATGCAGTAAACCCTTATGGTGATGGCAAGGCAAGTGAAAGAATTGTTTCATTTCTTAAAACAATTCGTTAGAGTGATTCAAATACTGAGACATTGAAAATAGAAGCAAGTAAGACACTTGTTTTTTTTTGGACGTTGAGTTTATTGTGCTTTAGACCTTCGATATTTGGCGAGAAGCACAACCCCGTTGTATTCATAGTTTTCTTATCTATAACAGTCCTTCTTATTGGAATTGAAAAGCCCTCGATTAATAAGAATTCATTTTCAATTTTCTTACTAGTTGGGTTGATGACATGCTATTTTTTCACTCAAGGATTAATTTTAGGATCACCAACTTCTGTCGTTCTTAATTCTTGTTTTTTAATCGTCTTCGTTTCCCTGTTGGTGGCAATAGTTGTGCCCACTAATGCACTATCTATTATTAGAGCCTTTGTTCATATTCATGTAATTTTAGCAATCTCATCGATCATAACTATTTCTCATTTCTTGGTATCGGGTCTCAATCCAGACAATCTTATCGTAGTAATGGATTTGGGGCCGCTACTAGGAAGAACTCAGGAAGAGTATAAGTACGCTTTTGAAGGACACACTCTATACTTCCCATATTCTGTAAACTGGGCTGCAGTGGGTATCGGTGGATACTCGATACCTAGAATGCTAGGTGTTTATCGAGAAGCAGGGATGGCTCAAATATTTTTTTTTACAGCCTATTTTCTCAGCTACTTAGTAAGCTTCAATAGAATAAAACTGGTCAGAACCTTACTATTGCTTGGAGGTATCTTGACATTCTCTACCTCAGGGTTACTGAGTTTCTTTATAGGTTATCTTGTTCTGAATTATTTTCCTCAATGGAGCATTAAATTTTCCGCTAAAAAACTTTTGGTAATATTTATTGTCATTCCAGTAGTTCTTGCGGTTTTAATTTTTACACCTGATATCGGAATCTTGGATAAAATAACTTCGATATCAGGCAATCAGCGCACACAAAGCTTTCTTTATTCAATAAACTTATTAGCTGAAAATCCTCTTTTTGGAGCAGGCTATTATAAGGGCTTTGAGAATATGGAAAGGCTTGGCGAAGAGTATGTGCAATTTTTGGGAATCATTGGTGTAGCTTACCAAATAGGAATTGTTGGATTAGTACTTTACTTTTTGCCATGGCTATATGCAATTAGGTATTTCCATAATAAGAAAACAGTTTTTGTCTTAATGCCTTGTTTCGTTACCCTGTTTTTTTCGCAACCTAGCTATAATGATATGATTGTTTGGTTCCTTTTGTTAATTGATTTTAAGAAAGTTTCTCATATTAATACTAGTTCTCTTTAGCTAATGAAAATTTCAATAATTACACCAGCCTTTAATAGCGGTCGTTATATCTTGGAAACAATGAAGTCAATTCATTCTCAATCTTATAAAAATTTTGAGCATATAATAGTAGACGGTTTATCCAAGGATAATACTCTGGAGATCGTAAAGAAATTCGAAAATACTTTTGTCATATCTGAAAAAGACAATGGGCAGTCGGATGCAATTAACAAAGGATTTAGAAAATGCGGGGGTGATATAATTGCCTGGCAAAATGCCGATGATAACTATTTACCTGGAGCCTTTGAATCTGTGGTTAAATTCTTTAATGATAACCCGAACGTGGATTTAGTTTATGGATACTATCAATTAATTGATTCCTCCAGCAATTGGATTTGTGATGTGTATCCAATGAAGTGGAATGACTGGATGTTTAAGCATGGAAGATTTGTGCCGCTGCAACCCACTGTTTTTTGGCGTAGAAGCGTACTTGAGTCAATTGGATTACTGGACGAAAGCCTTCACTACTGTATGGATGTGGATTATTTTGCAAGGGCATTAAATAAGGGCTTTAATTTTGCCGGAATCCCATTAGTTTTAGGTCAGTTTAGAGTGCATGATGAAAGTAAAACTCAAAATAAGCATAATAAAAAAGTTGTTAAGCAGGAATACAAGAGTGTTCTTGCACGGCACTTTAATTATGGGGTCTTAGACAGTTTAGTATTTGATTTCTTTCAACTCCGGGCACAAGTTACGAAGAAAATAAAGCTCAGCGTTTTAAAAAAAGCGTAATGAATATTCAATCTGATGGTTTTAAACGCTTAATGTGCGTTCAGTGTAAAGGAAGATTAGATTCTACTTTTCTGACTTCTGATCTAATTACATGCCCATCTTGCCAGCAACAATATCCAGTCGTAAATAGTATACCAATTTTAATTGATGAAAAAAAAAGCATTTTTTCATTTCAGGACTTTCTTGACGAAAGGAATTTATTTTTTGATATCTCAAAGAAAGGTAAGATAGTTGCCCTGATTAGTAAGCTAATGCCTAGCATGGGTGGTAATAATCTAGGGAGAAGAAATTTTAAGCATATTGAGGAATTACTTCTTCAGCTTGAGTCTTTGGAAAAACCTCGTGTGCTTGTACTGGGTGGAAGCATAATTGGTGAAGGGATGCATGAGTTTGTAAAGTCTAAAAATCTAGAAATAGTTGAAGGTGATGTTTCTTTTGGCCCAAGGACTAAAATTATCTTTGATGCTCATTCAATACCGTATGAAGATGAAAGTTTTGATTGTGTTATTGTTCAAGCGGTTTTAGAGCATGTGATAGATCCAAGGTTATGCCTTGAAGAGATCAAAAGAGTATTAAAGCGAGGTGGCTTCGTATACGCAGAAACTCCGTTTATGCAGCAGGTTCATGGTGGGCCTTACGATTTCACCCGGTATACCCGGTCTGGTCACCGAAAACTATTTCAAGAATTTGAGGAGATTAGGAGCGGTGTTACCGCAGGGAGCGGTACGGCATTCGCGTGGGCATATGAATATTTCTTGCAATCACTTTTTGGCTACAATTCGACCTTAAGACTGGCAATCAAATTTATCGCACGTATTACTGGATTTTGGATTAAGTACTTCGATTACCTAACAAAATTCAACCGCTACGATAATGATGGAGCTTCTGGTTTTTACTTTTTGGGAGTGAAGTCTGGGGCGAGAATCGAGGATAGAGATTTAATTAAGTATTATTCTTTACGAGACTAAGAAGATGGTGATTTGTCAGGTAATCACAACACTGGTTTACGGAGGTGCAGAAAGGTTGTTGGTCAACTTTTCGAATATTTTAGTTGCTCGTCATGAAGTCCACATAATCTATTTGAAAGGCGACCCCAAGCTAAAGGACTTTCTTGACACGCGGATTAAACTACATCACATCCCACTAAATTTTTTCTGTGCGACAAATATTAGAAAATTAATTAAACAAATTAGGCCCGACATAGTACATACTCATTTGGGACATGCAGACCTATTGGGCATGTGGGCTTGCAGACGGCTTAATCTGAAGTTGTTCTGTACTATGCACAACGTCTACTTCAAATGGAATTGGATTGACCGACTAATTTTTTGTGCATACTACGTGGCTTTTAAAACATTCGCTCGTCACTGTCATGTAAGTGCCATCTCAAGGGCGGTGTCAAATCACGTGAGAGATAAATTGGGGGTTAATCCAAATAATATTTCAATTAACTACAATGCCATACCTGATCGTAACAAAGTAGAGGCGTCACGAGCCGACCTAAGGCGGCAGTTGGGTCTGAAAGATAGCGATTTTGTCATCTTGAACATCGGCCGTTTACGCATTCAGAAGGCGCAGGATACCTTATTGAAGGCCATTCCAATTGTTCGTCATGAAATACCCAACCTCAAGGTTATGATCGTTGGAGAGGGCGAGCTATGGCATTCTCTGATCGGGCTTTCCAATAATCTAAAGGTTGACGATATTGTCACATTTGTTGGTGGTACAAGCCATCCTGAAATGTATATGAATAGCAGTGATATATTTGTACTTCCGTCAGTATTTGAGGGGCTACCTACGGTTGTGTTGGAGGCTTTTAGATCATCAATACCGGTCATTGCATCAGACATTGATGGCACCAACGAGCTGATTCGGGATGGAATAAACGGTCTTTTATTCGAGACCAAAGATCACCAGGCTCTTGCATCATGCATTGTTAAACTTTTTTCATCGCATGAATTTCGTGAAAGCTTGAGTAAGGCTGGTCAAACTACATTCCAGGAAAAGTACAATATAACCGCTTATGCAAAACAACTAGAAAGCTTGTACTCGAAATGAAAGTCACGCACGTCATCGAATCTACTGGAGGTAGTCTTGATTTTGTATTGTATCTGGTGAAGTATATTCCGGAGCATGAACATGTCTTAGTTTACGGCAGACGGACCTTTTTAGCCTTTGGGGGCCGGTATGATGACATCAAAACTAATTACCCGAATTTAAAACTAATCTATTGGGATTACGCGCAACGCGAGATAAACCTGCTTAAAGACATTTTAGCATGGTATACACTCTTTAGAATTTTAAGGAAGGCGAAGCCTGATGTGGTGCATCTGCATTCATCGAAGGCAGGTTTCATAGGAAGACTAGTTTGCTTTGCTCTGCGCTCGAAAAATGTATTGTATACTCCAAATGGTCTACCTTTTTTGAGAGAGGATGTTCCCCTCATGATCCGAAGATTCTACATTCTTTTGGAGAAATTCGCAAATACTTTTTCTGGAAAGGTTGTGGCCTGCTCAAAATCGGAATGTGTTGAAATGAAGAAGATTGGTATTCCGGCCACATATGTAAACAATGGTACTGAGATTATCGCTTTGTTGCAAAAAAGGGCCGGAGAGAAGCTAGTAATTGGCACTACAGGAAGAGTTACTACCCAAAAGAACCCTCTATTATTCAATCGAATTGCAAATTATTTTGTGAGTAACCCTAGTGTTGAATTCCTGTGGATTGGCGATGGTGAATTGAAACACGTGCTATCATCGCCAAATATCAGGATAACAGGTTGGGTTACGAGGGAAGAAGTGATTGGGAACTTATCAGAGGTTGATATATATGTTTCCACTGCGCTATGGGAGGGCTTGCCATTCGCTGTGCTTGAGGCCATGAACCTAGGTAAACCACTAGTTCTAAGTAAATGTGTCGGCAATATTGATTTGGTAAACGGAAATGGTTTTATTTTCACATCCTTCGAAGAAGCAGTGAACCATTTAGATCAGCTAATTTCAAACAGAAACCTTATTTCTTCTCTCGGTGTAGTATCATACAAACTAGTTGAAAACGAGTTCAATGTTAGAACAATGGCGAAGAGTTACAAAATAATTTATGCCCCCGTAACACTACTGGTACTGCTTTTCATCTTATGACTCAATCGTTCGAAAAATATCTAACCGAATTGCTTCGAGCTTTGCTTGTTGTTTTTCCAGCAACGCTACCTTTTAGTAGAAAGATAAGCGCGGCAATTTCCATTGCAATTTTTATTCTGACATTAACGCTGTTTGGGTACAAAAAAATAATTCTTTCATATAAGAACAGGTATGTGGTACTATTCATGCTTCCATTTATTGTGTCATTGGTGGGCTTATCCTATTCTGAATGCAAAGATCTATTGCCGCTTGAAAAGAAGGCTTCAATCGTTGCGTTCCCAATTGTTTTTTATCTGTTTAAGACAGATCATAATATCGTAAAATTTGCACTGGCATCATTTGTTTTTGGGGTTACTGTGTTGTCTTTATACTCTTTGGGCTACACAATCCGTAATGATTTGCCTTTTGATACGGAAATGACGATGCAGGCAGTGGGCATTTCTCATGTTTATGCAAGCCTATTTCTGGTGTTCTCACTTGTCTCAATTGCCTACCTCTTTTTCCGCCAAACACTGCTCCTAAAGCAAGCAATATTGATTGCTATTTTTTTGATACAGTTGGTATTTCTACTCTTTCTAGGTGGGAAAATGGCAATTTTCTCCCTCATTTTTCTTTCGCTCGTGGCTTTGACTCACTTTCTCAAGAGTGGTCTAATAACGCGCAAGGGCCGGATAGCTATTCTTATTGTTCCAGTTTTTTTATTCATCCTTTCTATCTACAAGATCGACCACATTAAGTCAAGATTTAGCTATTTGTTCAATAAGGAGCACTACTTCGTTGGCGATAATGCATGGAGTAGCATTGGAGTGAGGTTGACTATCATGGTTTGCTCAAATGAGGTAATTAAAAACAACAAATTTTTTGGTACTGGGACAGGTGATGTCCAAAAAGACCTCAATCGATGCTACGAGGATAAGGGGTATTCAACCGTGAAAAACATGAATGCTCACAATCAGTATCTTGAAATATTGTTGGGGTCCGGAATAATTGGCCTTTTAGCGATACTGAGCGTTCAATACGTGTTTTGCCGTGTCGCTCTTTTGGAAAGGAATTATTTGTTTTTCAGCCTAATTTTTATCCTAGCTTTTTGCTTCTTGACGGAATCCATACTAGAAAGGCAACAAGGGGTGATGTTTTATTCGTTTTTCAGCGCATTATTGTTTTTCCATAAGCCTCCTGTGACGTAGAATCAGTCCATGATTGACTCAATCAAAATCAAATACAGGGCAGTAAATTTTGTCGATTTACTGGCAAATACTCTTTTGTCATTTTTTATATTTTCTATTCCAATACTCGCCAACAGTAGTATTAAGATATTGCTGATTCTGCTATCTCTTCTGTTTGTGTTAAAATTCAAGCGGTTTAGTCTGTTGGAGTTCATTTCGAAATTTTGGCACGTTCTTCTTTTTATACTTATGGTTGCGTTAGGGTTGATTTATTCGATCGATGCCCAAATCGGTGTAAAAAGACTAGAGACACTGTTTTGCCTGATAGGAGTTCCATTTCTTTGCTTATTTAATAAGGAATTTTTTCAGGGGAATAAACCGACCAAGATTTTTACTTATGGAGTTCTAGTGGCATCAATCATGTGCCTGGCAAACGCGTTTTTCCATTATCTAGGCCAAAAAGATCCTCGAGTTTTTCATTACTATGATTTTACCTCCATTATAAATTCTCATCCTACCTATTTAGCATACTACATAATACTTGCAATCAGTTGGATATTATATGATTTCAGCATGAAGGGGAGACCTTCTTTCGACACACAAATATCCGTCTGCTATCTAGTGGTACTAACGGTAACGCTGGTTTTAACTGGTGGCCAAACGTCCCTAATAAGTCTGCTGTTGGTCTTTTCTTTTTTCTTATTGAATTCTATTTTATCAGCAAAGGGCAGCAGATCCTATTTTGTGACAATTGTTACTATCATTATGATCTGTATAGTATTCCTGGCAAACATGATTGAGGGTGACAATGTATATTCGGAGGTTGATGATTCTTGGGAGCGATTTCATCTTTGGGAGTCTGGAGTTAAGGCTAATGATAATTTTTTCTTTGGGGTAGGCACTGGTGATGCCGGAGCCGTGCTGAAAAATTATTTAGCTGAGAATGGCTTGGAAAAATTCGCAAATAGTAACGCGAATACGCACAATCAACTTATTGAAATTTTTCTTTCACATGGTATGACTGGAGTGATTGCTTTTTTGATTCTGGTCGGTCGACCGCTTTTTTTGAGTTATAAGATTAGAGATACCCTTGGCATTCTTATACAATACCCGTTCGTAGTTTATTCAGTTACTGAGGTGTTTTTGGGCAGGTATCAAGGTGTTGTTGTATTCGCTTTGGTTCAAACAATCGCGATTTGCCATTCGTATGCCAACACAGATAGTCTAAATGATGGCAACATCTCAAGTAAAATTAATGTAGCCTTCAGAAAATTGTAGTTTGATAGGATGTCACTTTTCTTAAGAATATTGTTACTCGCTGGAGACCTTGTCATTCTCAACCTTTCAATGTGGCTATCATACATTTTGTTAAATGGTGTTGTAGATGTTAATCATGACTTTATATACCTTTCCATCTTCAGTAATCAAGCCTGGTTGTTTCTGGTTCTGATCTCCTCGCCTTACGAAACGACTAAAGGATGGACGGTTTCAAGGATCGTAAAGAGCCAATTTTCCTTCATAGCAATTCATATTTTTGTTGTAAGTGCGTTGATGATTTTCCTTCATAGAAACTATGGATTCGGGCAAATTATACTTCTGTATTTGTTTCTGGTCCCCATGTATTTTTTGTTTCGACTATTTACATTTTTTCTCCGTAAAATTATTGTTAGGGCTCCTTCTCGCACTAGGTATGCCATCATTGGAAAAAATGAGTTGGCATTCAGCATCCGGAAGTATTATTTGCTAAATCCAGACCTTGGGTATGAATTTGTTCGTTATTTCGATGAAGATGTTGATCAAAATCAACTTGATAAAATTCGATCGTATTGTTCATCGGAGAAAGTAAACGAGATTTTCTTGTGCGCTCCGAGTGTAAATGATGCGCAATTAGACGAATTAATTCAGTTTGGGCTAGATTCGCTAATAAAGGTGAAACTGATTTTCCAGGCGGCAGCATTTGATGAGCGGCAAGCCCTCAGATTTGATCAGATTATTGTTAGGCCAGAAGTTAATTTGGCTATGATCTCAATCGATGTTCCGAGAAACAGGATATTGAAAAGATCATTTGATTTCACTTTTACAATAATTGTCTTTATCCTAGTCTTGTCTTGGCTCATTCCACTCATCGCAGTATTGATTAAATTGGAATCCAAAGGCGCCGTTTTTTTTATTCAACAGCGTAATGGCAAGGGCAATAAACCATTTGGTTGCATAAAGTTTAGGACAATGATTGTTAACAACGAGGCCGATACCAAGCAAGCAACCAAGGATGATGCTAGAATTACGCGAATGGGTAAATTCCTTCGTAAGACCAGCATCGATGAACTACCGCAGTTTTTAAATGTGCTGAAAGGTGACATGTCCCTGATCGGGCCACGACCCCACCCGATCAAACTCAATGAAAAGTTTGCACCGCAGATCGCCAACATTATGT
>Ga0224723_1000931_pt1 | contig 18877 bp, 24 predicted proteins | sample Balambano_FR2_Me_FD_161647 | JGI IMG/M metagenome (GOLD analysis project Ga0224723, IMG submission 161647) | Freshwater sediment microbial communities from Lake Towuti, South Sulawesi, Indonesia - Balambano_FR2_MetaG | ecosystem: Environmental > Aquatic > Freshwater > Lake > Sediment | place...
GGCTGATCGTGCGTGATGTTGTTCGCGATGGGAACTGGAATTTCACTAATGAAATTGAAGTACAAGAGCGTGATTGGCCATACGAATGGCAAGGTATATTCCGAAGAGGCAGCGGAGCTGAGCGGCTCTTCGTTGAGGAAATTAAAGATCCGGTTCTTTAGCCCCTAAAAAACCACGTATAGTGACGCGCGAGGCTTTTATTCGCAAATGGCTGGGTAAACCGGCTTTTTACTTACACACTGAAGAGAACAAAACGTTGATGCGGGCGGACTTGGATGACGTGATCGCCCGACACGGTACAGCAACGTCCGACGGTGTTTCTCTGGCTGTCGCTCAATTTACAGGATGGAAAGAGGCGATTTCTAACGGGCGGCGCATTGTGGACCTGGTCGAATCTATGGGCCTTACCGAATCTGAGTGGCTCGTTGTTCGCCCACAGGTGAGTTGGCTGGATGTGCGTGATCTGACGGAAATCGACTCCTTTTTCAAAAAACAGCAGTAAATGCAGTGCTGTCAGCCTATTTAAGACGGTCTATCTTTCTATACATTACCGTCACAGAAATCAAGCCTTGCTGGCTGTTTAAGGACACATAGCGCGATGATCTCCAATGCGATTACTTTTTTTAACCTATCTTTGATAGTGTTATGAATCGCAACGGAACAACTACTGCTTACCTTCGGCGTGATATGTGCCCTTGGATTGACCCAGCTTATCTCCTTAAGTTGCGGGCATCCAACTTTAGTTTTGGCAATGACCAATTTGATCAATTCTCCACTTTTCATATCGGCGCTTCGGAAAAATACCATGTTATTCGACTGACTCGCCATGTCGCTACCAACCTTTTCACGGTTGAGCTTATCAACCTACGCCGTTTTTTTTATCCGGTACGGATCGAGAATCTGATGTTGGATGAACTGAACGAATGTATCGCCTCTTATACAGAGGTATTTCCGGAGGAATCTTACGACTAATTATCTTTGTCAGGCCCGTTGATTTTGTGCATACCGGTTAGCTTTTTGGAGTTTCTCTAGCTCCAACTTCAAAAGTCCTCACTTAAAGAGAACTTAGGCGTTGCATCGCTTTCCGCACTCTTGAGTACTCCGGCCTTCTGGTACTCCCCTACGCGCTTCTCAAAGAAATTCGTCTTCCCGCGCAGTGATATCATATCCATAAAATCGAATGGATTGGATGCGTTATATACTTTTTTCCCTACGAGTTCATTAAGCAGCCGGTCGGCAACAAATTCGATGTACTGACACATCGATTCTGCATTCATACCGATTAATTTCACCGGCAAAGCCTCAGTAACAAACTCTTTTTCGATCACGACAGCGTCACGAATGATTTCCACCACGCGTTCAACAGGAAGTTTATTGACGACATGCCGCGTATACAGGTGGCAGGCAAAATCACAGTGGAGACCTTCATCCCTTGAGATCAGCTCATTGGAGAAGGCGAGCCCTGGCATCAATCCACGTTTTTTAAGCCAAAAGATTGAACAAAAAGAACCTGAAAAGAAAATGCCTTCAACAGCAGCAAAAGCGATAAGCCGCTCCTGGAAGTTGCCGTTGCTAATCCAACGCAACGCCCATTCAGCTTTCTTTTGCACACAAGGGATTGTTTCAATGGCATGCAGGAGGCGGTCTTTCTCTCTCGCATCTTTTACATAGGTATCAATGAGTAATGAGTACGTCTCAGAATGGATGTTTTCAATCGCTACCTGAAACCCGTAAAAGAATTTAGCTTCCGTGTATTGTACCTCACTGAGAAAATGTTCCGCCAAATTTTCGTTTACGATACCATCGCTGGCTGCAAAGAAGGCAAGTACGTGTGTGATAAAATGACGTTCGCCTTCATTGAGATTGCCCCAGTCCTTTAGATCCTGGCTCAAGTCAATTTCCTCGGCGGTCCAAAAGCTGGCTTCCGCCTGCTTGTAAAATCTCCAGATGTCGTGATGCTCAATCGGGAATAGAACGAATCGATTCTTATTCTCTATCAGTAGCGGCTCTTTCATTGAGTATTCGGTAATGCTTTAATAACATGGAAACCCTTGAATGGTTTTGCTATTCCCGAAAAGAACCTTTGATCTACCTCTTGAATCCCAAAGCACTTCCACCACAAGCCTCCTTACCTGTTGAGGGCTCGTACTTCAGATAGTAGATGCCTGTGGCGCCACATTTAAACTCAATGGCGTTTATTACCTGATCTTTGACCTTATTTGTTACAACGGTGTTACGCGCTCCGTCCTGAAGGGTGAATTGCATTGAAGCATCGGAACACAGAGTAATGAAATAACTCGTCCCCTTGGTGAGCACGTAGCTAAACTCTACCTTCTCTTTGGACTCGAATTTGATCGGATAACTTTTCAGATAGTTGTATTCCCCGTCTTTTCCGAGTTTGCCTACACAGTCCTGGCAATACATCGCCGTATCGCATTCGGTCGACTCATTTTTGCTTACCGCTGCCAGCTCCATGGCAAATATGCCAACGGCCACTATATAACCTATTTTCATCGCGCTTGGATTTAATCGTGTGGATAGTGCAATTAAATGAACGTGTATTTAAAGACCAAATTTGCAACATTAGGTATTCAGGGGGCTCGCCGCGGCGGGTCGCCTGCCCCCATGCTACCAGGCAATCCCGCCGCAAGCTTTTGGTTCACAGAGCCCCTTTGTCTTGATCAATTAGTACCTATAGATGCGGTCGCTGCATTTCCAAACAGGTTCGCTTTAATCGCCTTGTTTGCTTCTATATAACGCTCGATACTTTTCACATACGCCTCCGCAACCTGGTCACAACGCCTGGGTGCCCACATTTCCTTACCCGACCAATCCTTAAGCTGGATATCCTTACGAACGAACTCGATCGCCTCCTGTGTATTATTCATATACATAGACTCTCCATATACAACGGCCCCCCTGACCATCCGCGTCAACGGAAGGTTGCGCGCATATACGCCGGTGTGGTCTGTTTGAATCATTTTGTTTTTGATTTTATCTCCTACGATGTCATTCGGTATGGGCTCCACTCCTGTGATGGCCTTTAATTCATCTAAAAAATACGCGGCCAGGCGCATACTGTTATCTAAATCAGGGGAAATCAACAGCCGCATAAAGTCGATCTTATGATCGGTGCGCACCAGCTCATCCCTCAAAAAGCCACCCGGCACAAACGCCATCGAATAGTTAGCGTCCGTCACCGGCACATATCCCGTTGTCCGATCCGGTGACCCATCGTCTGACGCATTGTAATGAATCACGTATGTTACGTGCGGGAAATTCATGTTAATGGTATGCACCCGTTCGCGGAAGTCCAGGAAGCGATAGAAGCTGAACAGGGGAGCATGAGAGGGATCATTTTTATCTGCTCGCGCCCGCGTAATTCTGTCCCGGTATTCTTCGTATTCCTCCGCTTTGAGGTCTCCCTTGGTGATGGCATTACGCAGGTCTGCTTCGATACGTGTGTTCAACCATGTTTCATAATCCACCCCTAATGCAGACTTGTCGAATGAGCGTGTGATCGATATGTCATATTCATCCACGCCGCGCGCGATGAGCTTATTTCTGATTAACATGGCCGTGTAGTAATTCAGGTCCGCTTCATCGAATTCCAAGTCTTGCTGCCGCCCAACGGAACTACCTTTTATTTTTACCTCACGTCGTTCCAGTTTTTTTTCCTTCTCCCCTCCAAAGTGGCCTGGGTCAAGGACGATGCGAAGTCCTTTCCACTCCGTGGGATATTCCTTGTAATAGTTGAATTCCGTAGGTGTGACTACGTTCATCAAGTGTTGTGTCTTTTTCTGGTCGAAGAATTTGATCAGTTCGTAGTAGTCCGTGTTTTCCATCCAACGGACTACCTCTGACGCCTCTGTCCAGTGTAGTCGGTAGTCTGTACGGCCTTCTCTGTTGTTCACATTGATGCCCTTGGCATCAATGTGAACCTGGTTACGGATGACGATGTCGTTACTCAGGTAACGCATGTTGTTCTCCGCGCGGTCGCGGAGATACTTCATTTTAGGGGGCTGTGCCCACACACCCCCACTGACGATCAGCAGGGCAAATAATATGATTGTTTTCATGTTCATGGGATTTAAGTTTCCTTTGGTTTTTAATTAATTAATTTATTTGGTTAGACTTCCTGACCCCGCTTTTGTTGCGCTTCCGTAAGAGGCATGTTATGCACAGGACCCACTGACCGATTAAGGGGTTGCCAGGCAATGCCGAATTTCCTCACCACGTCTCCATAGGTGTTGTAGAATTGCGCGAGTGCCTGATAACTGACCTCGCCTGGTTTTTTCAGCGAAACGCGAGACCGGATGTGGTCCCTCATTTTGGCTATACCATCATTCCACTCCTGTCGGTTTACAGGGTCGCTCGCATCCCACCGCTCCGGTACAAATAACTTGATGGGATCCATAAATTCTCCCTGGCTTCCCGCTTCCCGCCAACGCCACCCATCTCTTTCGTTTTGTACGTCGAGCACCTCCCCTTTGCGCTTCACGCGCAAGGTTTGTTTCCTGGTAAGATGTGCGTTTTGCTTATACCCCTCCTGGATCAAAAGACTCGGCAGGTGAGTATGTTTGTTCAGAAACTTGCGCTCTTCACGCCTGAACTCTTCTATATAATCAGGCTTTAACATTACATGATAATTGTTTGATTCTTTCTTTTGTGACACCCTCTCCTTCCATGTTCGCTGCCCATTGGCTCCACGATACGCCGAACCGCTCGGCGCCTCCCGCTTCCTGAAAGGCAAGTTGAATGGCCTCCATCTTGACGGCCCGGATATCCCTTCCTGGGTGTGTCGTTGCAAACGCTACGCTCATAGCATCTTCACGATCTTCCAAAAAACGGGCTGCTATTTCGGTGACGATGTACGATTCGTCTTTCATCACTTTTGCTAAATTTTCCGATACCTGGCGTAGTAAGCGATCCTGCAGTGTGGGTACCAGGTTAGCATTCGCCCGTTGGTAGCGCTCAACCCGGGTATCCAGTTGATCACATTCCTGTTGAGATAGATACTTGCGGTAGTCACTGCCGTCACGGCATATGCCCTCCACATATATTTTATCTGGGTGGATTTCTTTGCGGCCCGTAAAAATTAACGGCAGGTGCTGAGATGTGGATACCATCGCGCTGGCGGCTTGTTCCTCCTCAATACCCACGGTGTGCTGATCGCCCTCATTTAAAAATACCATACGCATAGCGGGCCGGTTCGGATAAGGCGGAATCCGATGTATGAACCCTCCCGGGCCGGATAAGGCGCGCTCTTCGTACATATTGTTATAGACAGACTCCCCAATCGGCACCCGGTATCCGGCGTTAATCTGTTTGATAAAGTCTTCCTGCAGTTCTTGTCGCCGGGCGCGCAGCTCACTCACGTCCTTGAGTAACCCTCTTTGTTCCAGTATCTCTGTGGTATGACTGATGGCATCCGGCAGGGTTTTGTAAATGGCCAGGAAGCCTGCATTGTGGCAGAATATCTGGCGCTTATCGGCCGGTATTTTGAAGCGGTTGGGAGCGTTGTCTCTCGACACAACGCCATAACTTTGAATAATCCCTGACGAATCGGCCTGCGGATAAATGAAGGCATATATTCCTTCCTCCTTGGCCAGATCCTTCCAGCCCTCCAGTCGTTGCCCCGGCTTGGTATCGATCACTATACCTGGCATGCGCTCAAGCTCCTCCCAGCGTTGCCGGTCTGTAATGGACTGCCTGCTTTTCTTTAGTGTCACCTCCACCTGCCGACTCATCCAACCCAGCGCTTGTTCAAATGTGTCGTCAGGGTTTTTATCGTTCATGGCGCGAACCATTGTATTGGCGGTGGGTACACCCGGAGATGGCACTAATATCCCGCGGTCGACATCACTGATATAATTGAATAGGTGGCGCTTCAATAGCCTGTTTACCTCTGCATCCTTCACAAAAGCGTCTGCCACCAGAATGTTTGTGGCCGGAAGTAACGGATCTTGGTGATGATCGAAATTGCCCTTGTTGGGTTCGTGGCGACGCCCGACATCCAACACGAGTACATGCGGGTTCTCGAATTCCTCTGGCAGCACGTGCCTCTTTCTCTCCACGGGGGCGGTCACTCCCATGGATCGTAGCAAGCCGATGGCTGCCACTTCATCTGCATGGTACAGACCTGAATGGGTAATTATTTTTTTGAATGGGATGCCTGCAAGGATTTTATTCTGCGCTTCCTGCCGGTACTGCGCATAGTTTTCAGTGAGATCGGCCTGTGTGATGAAATTCTCTCTATCCCATAGAATAGCCGCCTGCTCTCCCCCCGCTGCATTGGTAAAGATCAGTGCATCATAGCTGTTTTCGCGCGCGCGCTGCACTGCCTGCTTGCTTTCTGACGGCAGTGGTAAACCATGACAATCAGTGACAAGGGGTCTGTGGCAGCGCAGGTAGCAGCTCGACTCTGGCTCCCGCAATAAGCCAGCGAGGGTGGATAACCCATGTATCCGTTCTGGATTTTCGATGAAGTCGGTTATCGTCCAACTGGATTGCCCGTTGGTCGGCTTCGCGCAGCTTTCAATTGCGTTCTGAATAGCCGCTACCCTTTGCTCGTATCGCTGCTGATTGGTGGTGAAGTGGTACTCCACACCGGGCGCTTGTCCTGCACCGATCGCCGTTAGGTATTCGGCTTCCCATGGCGAGCCGAAAAAAAACAGCGGTTGAGTATTTTTGAAATCCTCCGCTGAGGGGTATTGACGCAACGCTTCGAAGTACGACGTATAGTTCGCTGTCGCCAGGTCGTCACACCACTCGCGCCAGGCACTCTTGACCGTTGCCAGCCCCCCTTCGGAATAACCAATCGAAGGCTTTAGCTCTCCGTTGGAGATGAGGTGTTTGACAAACGCGCGGCCTGCGCCAAGCCCCCGGTAGGCGGCCATAATGCCAAGATTCTCACCATCGTATTCACCTACCGCTCCCGACTGGATAAGAACTTCGCCAGTCGATTTGACTGTTCGGCATAATAACAGATGGCGATGGTCGACTTCGTCCCTGGTAGCAAAGAATTCGTAACGGGTAGTCATCCATTCCTGGGGGTACCCCCAGGGAAGTTTACGGTAGGGTGTGGTGTGAACAAGCTCTGCGTTTTTCAGATCTGGCTTGCTCCCATTGATGCAAAACGCCTCCTCGTTCCAAAGGGCTGCCATCGAAAGCAAGCGGGGGTTGGAGCCAATGAACGATTCAAGCGGGAGCGACTTCATTTTGCTTTTACTTTCGCTGGCCGTGTCTCTTTACTCATAATCGTGATCACACACGTCTCCATGTGATCTCTGTATTGATCCTGTTCCATGAACATCGCCCCGCACTGGCATTGGTGTGGAGGCATCGGAAATAGTTTCCTTTCCCTGGGCGTGTCCATTTGCTTGAGCTTCGTTGTCATGTCGCTCAAGGCGAGTTCCTTCTCGTTGATGGCCGTTTCCAGCGTTTGAATGGTCTGCTGGTATTTCCTGATTTCTTCACTGGCCCGCTGGAGCTCTCGCAAATCCGCCCGGTCACCATCGGTGATCTGACTTTTCAGCCGGATAATATTTTGTTGTGCTTCTGCCAGCTCCTGCTCTTTGCGCTGTATGTCGCTTAGGGAAAGCGCCGCGGCTGATTTGTTCTCTTTTAGGAGCTGCTCATATTGCTTTTTGAATTGCTCTGCTTCCTTTTTTGCCGATTCCACCTGCCCATATAATTCGATTGTCTTTCGGTGTTGCCCGATGAGGTTGACATAAAACATGACATACATATGGATGATCCATGATGCAGCACCCGCGATAAGCAGGCTGATGAGAACCTTCACGGCAATCTGACGGCCCGTGTCGGTCACGGTTTCGATATTGTAGAGATATTCGAAATTCAGGAAGATCGCGTTCATCAAGAAAACGATGACGGCCAGGCCCCCGACGGCCCTTTCCTCTCCGTTGACAGCAAACGTTATCATCGCCAGGTCAAAACCAATGGCGAACAGGAGGCCGTATAACTGCTCATCGTACGGAAATAAATCGAAATGAAAGCCGGTGACCTTCAACACCAGATTCTGTGTATGAATCATCATGGGCACGGTGATCGTGAAAAACGTAAACAGCAACCATCGCTCTGACCTAATCAGGCGGGTGATGCGGCTTGAACCGAACCCGGAATTAGCAAACATGAACTTTCTATTACGTGTGGATGGATCAAAAATATTTGTTTTCGGTATAACTGTCAAATTTGGAAAACCGGGCTGAATCCCTGCCGTCAGGGGTTAATCCCAGCGTGTTGTGTACTACGAGCTAAAAAAAATCGTCGCTGGCTTCGGCCATGCGCAATCTTGTATGCACTTGCCTCAATTTGTTGTCTTGCGTGTACGTCTTGGTGAACCCGATGAGGTGCTCGATGTCGTGTTAAGCAACAAAAACCGCGTTAGCGGCCGCCGTATTAGTTTTTGCCTTTCCGAGTTATTAGATGATAGCGCGATAAACTGGTCGTCGTATCAGCTTCCTGGTATTGCGCCCGGAGCGCTCCTCTCCTTTTCTTTTTTCGATGAGACGTCTTCGCCTATAGGCCCTGTGTTTGCAGATATTGCACCTATCATTGAAGCTTGTACTTACCCGGCGTTGCGTGCGCTGGTGTCATGACCGCTGCCGCCCACTTGACGGTTCATTATTCCGTCAAATCCTGACGGAATAATTCACCTGAACTTGGAAAGTATTTGCCCGGATAGCTTGACAACCTCCTTTTTTCAACGGATTCAATGTAGTAGCTGCATTCACCTCTCAGGTCAATCTTTTTAAGTCTGGCAAATCTTTTCAACCCGTTGATGGTTTTCGACTCTGCAATGATGTCGGCAGACCAATCAAGAATATCTCCATATGTTTCACCTGGCAATGGTTTTTCCCTGATAGGGGTTTCTCTGACTAACTGATACCCGACCAATTCAAAGGTTTCTTCCATTAACTGAAAACTTTCACGGTTTGATTAACTTTTACAAACACAGTTCTGCCATTTGAATTAATGACAGATATTTTTCCATTTTTTCTAATTGGATGATCTTCAATACGGTAACGCTTGTTGTGCAGGTAGAAAAATTCACCATCACGAATTTCATTCAATTTTACATATTTCATTTTTGTACGGAGATTGATGTAGCTTCAATTACTTCCGTTGACATTTCATCAAACGGACCAAGCACATCCCTGGCAAATTTCATTTCGGGACTGTGATCGTAATAAATCTTGAACATCAATGGGTCTGGATTTTTTGCGGCCATATCATGCCATTGTTTGATAAGCATCATTGCCCTGATTAGGTCTGCTCTTGTTGGCTGTTTCATTGTTCGATTCTTGAAGCTCTTTTGTTTCCGTCCAGTTGAACAAGAACCAGGCTGTCACCAGAGTATCTTTTTGTGTGTCGAATGAATCCGATAATCACACCTTCCTTACTTCTGGTTACCGTTGTGTCAGACCGCAAATAGCCTTTGTGATGAAAGGTGACTCTCATCCCCTTTTTTAATTGTGTCATTGCATTAGTGGCTTGAGTTTACAAACAGATACGTTGTGAAGGACATAGTAACGCGTGTTCAACCGAATTGAGACACACCCATTTCCATCTATGTAGTTTGACAGGATGACACCGCGCTCACCTGATTTAGCGCGGACTTTTGAAATACGGCCTGACGTTGTGTGGACATCTGAAATCAATTCGACTTTCTGACCTCGTTGAATCCACGACGGCCACTTAATGGCTGTTGACTTATATGTATCCATTTATCAATGGTTTTAACTGGGCAAATGAGTGGAGGAAACTACTACTCAAAAATGTAAAGCCCCTCCACACAGGCCCGCCTAACCACTAACCCGCCACGACCTCTTGTTCTTCTTCTTCCGGTACTATTACCTCCCTGCTCTCCACTTCACCTTGCTTTTCGCGCGTAACAAGCGAGGCGTTTTTCGCCAGGATCGCCTTGTGAATCTCTGCAGCGAGCGCTGTGTTCTCTTCAAGCAGCGCCTTCACTGATTCCCGTCCCTGCCCGATTTTGCTGCCGTTGAAGGCATACCATGAACCGGACTTTTGAATAACGCCACTCTCGGTGCCGATGTCTACGAATTCCCCGGTGAGGGAAATACCCTTGCCGAAGATCAGATCAAACTCCGCCAGCCGAAACGGAGGGGCTACCTTGTTCTTTACCACCTTCACCTTTACGCGGTTCCCTATGAGTTGATCGTTGCCCCCTTTTATGCTTTCCTTTCTGCGAATGTCGATACGAACGGAGGCGTAGAACTTGAGCGCATTGCCACCTGTGGTCGTTTCGGGGTTGCCAAACATAACGCCTATTTTCTCGCGCAACTGATTGATGAAGATCACCGCACAATTTGTTTTCGAAATAGTCGCGGTGAGCTTTCGCAGCGCCTGACTCATCAGGCGGGCATGAAGGCCCATCTTACTCTCACCCATTTCCCCCTCCAGTTCGCTCTTGGGGACAAGTGCGGCTACAGAGTCAATCACTACAACATCAATAGCGCCCGAGCTGATGAGCTTGTCAGCCACTTCCAGCGCCATTTCACCATTGTCTGGCTGGCTAATGATAAGATTGTCGGTGTCAATACCTAACGCGCGCGCATACTGCGGATCAAAAGAGTGCTCCGCGTCAATGAAGGCTGCCGTGCCGCCCTCCTTCTGCGCGTTCGCGATTACATGAAGCGTCAACGTCGTCTTTCCGGACGATTCGCTCCCGTATATTTCTGTCACTCGCCCACGTGGAATGCCGCCAATACCAAGGGCAATATCCAGCCCTAAAGAGCCCGTGGTTATCGCGTCTACGTCCGCAACACGGTTATCACTCAGCTTCATGATGGAGCCTTTACCGTGTAATTTTTCGATGCGCTCAATCGTGGCTTGAAGCGCTCTTTCCTTGTCCTGATTCATCATTCTTTGGGTTAGTTGATCTACCTAAAAATGTAGGGTTTATTTCCGATAGATTCTGGTTCCTGAAAGAGTTTGCCGCATATTTTATTCTCTCTTTTTTGCATGTGGCTTTCCGTCAGCGTGGTGTTCATTTTTCGGCTTTTTCATTTTTTACTTCGACCTTCGTTTTTAAATCTTAACCTCTTAAAATTATATGAACTAACTTAAAATGAATTGTTAAACTTAAATTTTTTGCGCGATGGATTTTATTAAACTTCTAAAAGAAACCGGAAGAATACCAAACAAGTTTGAGAGTTTCGAAGGCAATAATGGAGAATTATTTACTCACCAAAAGACGAATGGGGAAGCCGAAGGGTCGGAAGGTGCGAAGGAGGCGGCAGTTGCCAGCGAGGGGCAGGGAGAGGCAGACATGTGCGCGGGTGAACACCTTTATGAAACCAATGAACTTGGTAGTTACTGCTCCAAATGTGGCAAGCAGATGAAAATTTAATTTGCGGGTAGGCTTCCATGCCAGCGTTTGCCTCATCGCAGGGCTGGCAATTGTGCATACCGGACATTTGTATATGTCCGTTGGTGCAAAAAAAACGCACACACTTAATTTGAAATACTGAACTGAAAAATAAAATTTAAACCAGCGCGTGGGCGATTCACCGAAACTAAAATGGATGTTCAAAAATCACTTTCAAAAAACTTAACGATTAACTACTTGACACTACTTCAAATCAATCCAATGAAGGTAAGATTTCACTGTACTTTCTTTGGTGAGGAATATGTTGCTGATGTGTCAAAAAGAAATGTAATGAAAGACTGGCCAAGCATTGAAGCGGAAGGAGCTTCTGAATTGTTTGATTCCTTTACTTCTCAAATGGAGGATGAATTTTGGAATGATGTAAAATTGTTATTTAATGAATTTGAAGCGCATGAGGTTTAAATTTTATTTTTCCTTCCACCGAAATAACCTACGAAGCACACACTTTGATTGCACCAATGGCATATACCGTATCTGGGAACTAAAATTGAAACACTAACAAAAAATTAAATACCCGTGAGGGTCGGCAATTATGGCAACAATTACAATTAATGGACAAACATTTACAGGCGATAATATGATTATATCAAATGGCCGCATTGTTGTAAACGGGAATGATTTAACACCAAATGGTAAAGAAATAAACATTGCTATCAATGGTAACATAGATAGATTAGAAGTTGATGCGTGTCAAAAAGTTGGTGTTATTGGTGACGTAGGAAACATAAAGACACAAAGCGGAGATGTCGATGTTAAGGGAAATGTAAAAGGCAACATTCAAACTATGTCCGGTGATGTTGATTGTCAACAGGTTTTTGGAAGTGTCTCAACTATGTCAGGTGATATTTCCCATGGGAAGGGTATTTAATTTTTTGCTCACAGAACAATGGTTGAAACACGAACTTTCCATCGCTTGCAATTATGCAAACACGTTGTTATAAACTGGTTTTGCTTTGGGTGGGTCAAGCCCGTGAGCGTGGAATGTGTGAAAGCCTTAGCGGAAGGGCTTGCTCAAGGGCAAAACTTGTTTATAACGGGCACTATGCTTATGCTGAACAGGCCAACACTGATAAACTAAATAAATATGCACACACTGAAAGTTTTTAAAAATACCGAAGCGCTGGATATTAAATTAATCGGATACATTGCTTCTGATACTTTTACCAGTAGAACAAACTCTCATTTTGCAGACGAAGAAGGAAACGTTATCTGTAAACAAAAGTGTCGTTTTGGTTACGATTGTCATACAGTTGTTAAGTTTGTTTCAATTGATGAAATCTATTCAGACCAATTCCGAGGAACCTTATGGAAATATCATCTTCCTTTTGAAACATTGGTAACTTGTAAAAATTGTCAGAAGCGCGTAAGGGGTATTTTTAAAAACTTTCTTGTCACCAAATGAAATTAATAACTACACACTTTGCTTTGCCTGTGTAGGGAGCGGAGTTGCCATTGGTGCGGCTGGCACGGGCAAATGTATTGGCCTCCGTGCCTTTGCCCGTGTTCGTCAGCGAATGGCAATTAAACACAACAATTGAATATATGCAACTTATCCGTTTGTAAACGGTTTTTTATCCTCTTCTTTTTTTTCGCTGTTAGTTTGGATTCGTTCTTGTCAAACTTCAACAAGTTGAGCAAGCTTCTCAAACTCCTCTCAAAGAAATGTAAGTTGCTGAGTGAACTTTGTAGCGTTTGAGAACACGTGAAAGCTTCCCCTAAAACAGTAGCGATTATAAATGTAGTTTAATCGTTAAAATTGGGAGAAATGAAAAAGACAAAATTCACCGAGAGCCAGATCGTTGGCATCCTCAAAGAACAGGAACAGGGCAAAAAAGTCGGGGACATCTGCCGTGAGCATGGGATTAGCCAGCCGACATTCTATCACTGGAAGAGCAAGTATTCAGGGATGGAAGTTTCGCAACTCAAGCGGGTGAAGGAACTGGAATCCGAACTGGCACAGTATAAAAAGATTGTTGCAGAGCAAACGCTCCACATCACCGTGCTCAAAGACATTGTAGAAAAAAAGCTCTAGGGCCTTCCGAGAAGCGGGAGTTGATTGAATATTCTCAAGTAGAACATTCCATCAGCCTTCGGCAGGCCTGCAAACTGTTGGGCACACACCTTTCAGTTTATCGCTACAAACCCAAACCTCGCAACGATGAGCCCCTGCGCACACAACTCCAGCAAATGGCTGGGTTGCATGGCACGTGGGGTTTTTGGATGATGTACCACAGACTACGGCTCATGAACTATTTGGACAACCATAAACGCGTGTATCGCATTTATACCGAGATGAAACTCAACCTGCGCAGAAAATGCAAGAAACGTTTGCCCGCACGGGTAAAGCAGCCATTGGTGCAACCGCTCCACCCCAACCTCATATGGTCGATGGACTTCGTCCATGACGGGCTGTTGCCAGGCAAATCGTTCCGCGCCTTCAATGTGATCGATGACTTCAACCGCGAGATACTCAACATCACCATCGATACAAGTCTGACCAGCAAGCGGGTGGTCAGGGAGCTTGACAAAGTGGTGGAGTGGCGCGGGAAGCCAGAGCGGCTAAGGGTCGACAACGGCCCGGAGTTCATTGCCCAGGCACTCCGTGATTGGTGCGGTGACAGTGTTGAACTTGTATTCATCGAGAAAGGCAAGCCCCAACAAAATGGCTACATCGAACGCTTCAATCGAACCTATCGCGAAGAAGTGCTCGATGCCTTTGCGTTCGACAACCTCAACCAGGCACGGCAACTGACCCACGCTTGGATGTGGGTCTACAACAATGAGCGCCCGCACAGTTCGCTCGGCTATCAAACCCCAGCGCAGTTCCTGTTGAAATATGGAAAACTCCACCAGCCCTTGGGGGGCGTGGAGTTTCCCACATTCCAACAGGATGATAATTCATCATGGAATTCTTTAGTTTTGGATGCTACTAAGTAAGGGAAGCTTTCACAGGCACCTGCGCCAACCGCAGAACCGGCCTTCGCTCCGCAGGCTGGTGTTGACGACGTGCCGTTCTGATTAAACTCATGGCGCGGCAACATCCCGAGGAATAGCCGCGCCTTTCTCTTATGAAAATAGTTCAGCTTTTAGTAGCCAAGAAATTTTTTTCTGCTAACCGGCGCGCCGATGAGCAGACTGGCGTTCGTGGCAAAATAATGGCCGGCGGCATCCTTATCCATTTTACATCCTATCGGTACTCGCCTGATTCTTCAGTTGCGTTCGAGCGCAGTCAGGACGCACAGTAGATCCCCTATCATTTCGTTATCCCTATCTTTGTCTTATGGTTAAGTCTAAATCCAAATCAATGAAGTCTCCTGCTGACTTCGTGGTGAAATTATCTTATTTCAATCAAGGCGATGATTTTGCCTCGCACCTAAAAATGAATAATAACGATGCGGTTGGTGCGCTTCAAAGCCATGCCGCTGCACTGCGTGAGGATGCCCATACGTTATCGCGGTTAGCACACTTTCTGGAAGCATTACCCGTTGATAAGCGCGCGGAGGCCCACGTTTCCGGTAATACACATGGCATCACGGTAACTCTCCCGCCATCGCTTCACGCTGTTTTTGAAAAGCTTCATCTTTCCGGTCATATCTCAATGATGGATACAGACTATATACCAGGTTGACGTTTTTACCTATTGATGAGTCCGGCTCACGGGTCACTTAAGAAAGTGACTCGGTAAATTCTTTCGACTCTCACATTTTCTTTAAAATTCCCGGCCACAACTCCTTAATGAATTTCCCGGTGCTGTTGTCATGGGTGCTTTTTTATGCCGGCTAAATTCGGATTGCCGTCAGGGCGTTGATCAGACCGCCCTTGTTCTCCCTCACCGGCAGACCCAATTTGTCACCATGAAATTTACTATCAATTCCAAAGCGCTGCTCACGGTCGTATCGGCCCTGTCGGCGGCTGTCAGCCCCGCACCCGTTGTCCCTGCCTTGTCCTGTATCCTGTTTGATCTGGAGGACAAAAAACTTCGCTTTGCCGCCAGTGATCTTGGCAACACAATCAAAGGTACGATCCTTGTGGATGCCCCGGCTTCTGAAAAGGGCAGCGTGTGCTTGCCTGCACGCCTCCTGCTGGACACGCTTAAAAATCTGGCGGGTGAGTTAGTGACGGTCACCGTTGACCTAAAAACCTTAAAGACTACCCTCTCGACAACGAGTGGAGAATACCGCATGGCGGGCGTGACGCACCAAGATTTTCCTGTATTGCCGGAACCCGAAAACCCAAGAGTGGCTACGCTCACCAGAGCATTTATGACGGATGTACTGAACGCCACCATTTTTTGCACCGGTGATGATGAGATTCGCCAGGCGTTGACCTGTATCAACCTGGAACTCAAAAAGGATGCTGTTAGCGCCGTATCAAGCGATGGTCACGCTTTGTCGCTCGTAAATAAATCTGTCGAAACAAGCGCCAGTGACTATATTCAAATGCTGCTGCCCCGCAAAAGCGCAGGCATCCTGTTGGGCCTTTTAGATCGCTCCTCCGCAGACAATGTGCAGTTATCTCGCTCCGGAAGCCACGTCTTCTTTGAGTTCGGGCAGGTATCCTTTATCGCTCGCCTGGTCGATGAGCGCTATCCCGATGTTAAGCTTGTGCTCCCTAAAACCAACTCCATTCGAATCGACATCGCTATGGATGCGTTGCTCGGTTCCCTGCGAAGAATGAACGCTTTTACCGATAGCACGCGAGTTGTGGTAATGAACACCGTTGGCCAGGAATTACGCATCGCTGCCTCGAACGAGGGCCACGGCAACTCGGCTTACGAAACAATTCCCTGCGACCACACGGGCGATGATCTGACCATCGGCTTTAATGTCAGCAAGCTCATGAATATCCTCTCTCATGTGAAGGCGAAGACTGTCACGCTCACATTCCTGTCAGAGCGGTCAGCAGCCGAGATTTACGACTCTGAGACCCGTGACAAACATCTGATGATTTTGATGCCCGTGATGGTAAACACCGCGCAGGCAGCCTGAGTAAGTCTATGAGGGGCGCTGTTATTAGCGCCCTTCATAGCTCCCTGCCTTTAGGATGTTGTTAAGCAGTTTCAAAACATATACACACCATGGAAAAGAAAAAAAACATTCAGGCGGTCGTAGAAGCTAGCGCGGACGAATTGCGATCACTGCTCACGCACACGGAGCTGCGGAATTGGGCCCTGGCCCATAATTACGACAACCGGGTGGCTTTTCCTCTCTTCAAAAAAGCTCTGCTCGCCATTAACATCGATTATGAATACCTCCGCGACGGTATCCGCGCCGAAGAACGCGACCGCCTGCAGTGTGAAGTTACCCACTGTGTTACCCTTTTCATAGACGCCAAGGCTAGCGCGGGACGTTACGCGATTACGGATGAGTCCGGAAACCCTGTTTGGTATGGTCGCTTTTTCGATAATGACATCGAGCATGGGGCGGATGAGCAAAGCGGGGCAGAATTGTGCGCAGCCGTCAAAGCCGTTTGGTTGGCCTCCAAAATCCGCGAGGCGGCCGGCCTGCCAGTACTCGAATTGGTGTTGATGACTGACGCGCAGTGGCTCACCCATCAGGATGGCCCTCATCAAAAAGGATTCCGGCTAACTCGGGATGCCAAGCGTTTCCAACTCCGGCTGGATGTACGTTGGATTCGCGGTAAGGATAATCCCGCTGACCGGTTTACAACCGGGGGTGGATTTATGAGGTACAGTGAGCGGCCATTGGGCGATCTTGTTCAACCTTTGTAAGCGGACGAGTTAACTCCTCGCCCCCTCTTGGCCTTATAACCATCCCTCACTCGATGATATTAGGTCAGCTATCCTTTATCTGTCGGGTTCTACTTCAGTCGGCAACACCCCTTGGTCCCACTCTTGAACGAACCGCAGCAGTGCTGATGCGCGCGACCGTGGCACAGAGCTCAGCCACTTATCCAGGATGGCCTTATCAGCCGACGACAACCCCAGTGGCTCTTTTGGTAACAACGACCGCAAATCTTTTTGGGCTACACCGATTAGTTTGGCGATCTCTCCGATGTAAGGTGACCCGTGCGGATCGGCTAATTCACGATACAAGTGCACCCGACTGATGCCGATCACCGAAGCCAGTTTACCCATCGTCATGCCCCGCTGTTTGGCGAGCGTACTCACCCGCTCTACTAAAGGCGACTTCTTTTTTTTACCCTTCATTTCATGTTACACTATGTTACAAAGTTAAGCATTCTTATGCTGAAGCCCGGATTGATATCATGTTACACTTTTTTCCGTGCAAAAAGCAAGTAATCAAGCGTGGCAAACCCTGTTTTTGCGCTAATTAATGCGTTTTTCAGGTCCAAAGTGGGTTAACTTTGAGTTAAATTTGCTTTTTGACCTTTGCAGAATACTAAAAAGGTGCTTTTCGGAATCGAAAGACCTGCTGTTTGATTTCAAAAAGCCACTGATCCAGATCCTAAAACTTTGTCTTTTGACACTTGTAATTGACTGATATTGTTCATATTAACTTCATTTATACGCCCCTTGTATTTAGTGTATTAATACTTGTTATAAATGACGCCCAGTGTCTTTTTAAAAGTTGAATTACATACGGTCGGCCGCCTCGCTTTTTAAAAAGTGTAACATAGCACTACCTTTGAGTAACTCAATCTTATGTTACACTTTTCGGCAATGTTAATTTTTTGCGAACCAATATTTTTTTTCGCTCCTTTGCCTCATCCACACCTAACAGCATTTTTTGATATGTCTACACTCGCTGCTCAACCAGCTCACCCGCTTGCATGGGTTGGCCCTGGACTTGTTCAAGCGCCACGTGTCTTTGCCGATTCCCAAGCGGATCGTGCGCTCACTGTGGCCGGCTACCGCTTCTTAGTTGAAGTTTACCGTGAAGCGGTGAAGGAGGGCCGGCAAACCACTATCGTATTGCCGGCCGTAGCGATTAGCGGTTATCGGCCTGCTACTCAGGTCTTCGATGAGGTAGCCCGATCCCTGGCCGCCCTACAGATACTGGTAACGGAAGAAATGTCCCGCGCCCTCTATTCACCTCAACAAAAGGAATACGGCTCACGAATGCTTTTTGCGCCGTTCCATAAGGCCTCCTACAAATCTGGCAAAATGAATATCGAAGTAGACCCTGATTTTTACAGGCTCTTCGATCACTTCCAACTACTCAGTGGCGACTACGAGCACATCCGTAGTTTTGCTACCCGTTATTCCTTTCCGTTCTACTGGATCGCGCGTTCCGCCCAACGCAAAAACAAAACCCTGTTGATGGAGATTGAGGAGTTCCGGGAAAAAATCTGCCTTGAAAACGGCAAGTTTTCACGGATGCAACAACTGGGATGCTTTGTGATCCAAAAAATACAGGATGACTTCGAGGGCCACTGGACGGAATTTACCTATCGATTCTGGCGTGACCCGAAATCAGGGATCGCACCTCGCGCATACAGCCACATCGAGTTTACTTT
>Ga0224723_1000932_pt1 | contig 18875 bp, 17 predicted proteins | sample Balambano_FR2_Me_FD_161647 | JGI IMG/M metagenome (GOLD analysis project Ga0224723, IMG submission 161647) | Freshwater sediment microbial communities from Lake Towuti, South Sulawesi, Indonesia - Balambano_FR2_MetaG | ecosystem: Environmental > Aquatic > Freshwater > Lake > Sediment | place...
GGCCCGTACCGGAAGGTGCACCTGGCCGCAAGCGACGACGGGTCCTGCGTCGTCGAGATCCAGTTCGCCGTCCGGGACCCCGCCGACTGCCCCTGACCACCCCCTCGTCGCCCCGCCCTGCGACCTGCAGTTGTGCACTCGTGCAGGCAGGTGACGACGTGTCGGGCCACAATTGTGCACAGTTGCGCGGGGCGGGGCGGAGCGGCGTCAGTCGTCGGTGCGCAGGGCTCGCAGGAGGCGGCGGTAGGAGTCCAGGCGTCGGGGGCCGCCGGGGCCGGCCCGGCCGGCCGCCACGTAGGGGTCCAGGCCGCAGTCGGGGTTGTCGTGGTCGCAGCCGCGGGGGCACTCGTCGGTCGCGGGCTCGAGATCGTCGAAGGCGTCCAGCAGCCTCCCCGGCGAGACGTGGGCCAGACCGAACGACCGCAGCCCCGGGGTGTCGACGACCCACCCCCCGCTCGTCACCGGCAGCGCGACCGCCGACACCGAGGTGTGTCGGCCCCGCCCGGTCACGGCGTTGACGACGCCGGTCCGCCGCTGCGCCCCGGTGACGGCGTTGACGAGGGTCGACTTCCCCACGCCGGACGACCCCACGAGCGCGGTCACCCGGCCCGCGAGCACCCGGCGCAGCTCCGCCAGGCCCGCACCGGCCGCCGCGGCGACCGTGACCGACCGCAGGTCGACGTCGGCGTACCGTCGCAGCAGCGCGGCCGGGTCCGCGAGGTCGGTCTTCGTCACGCACAGCAGCGGCTCCGCCCCCGCGTCCCACGCGGCCACCAGGGCCCGGTCGATCAGCCGCGGCTGCGGCTCGGGGTCGGCGGCCGCCACGACCACGCACACCTGGTCGGCGTTCGCCACGACGACCCGCTCGACGGGGTCGGTGTCGTCGGCCGTCCGGCGCAGCGCGGTGCGCCGAGGTGTCACGCGGACCAGGCGGGCCAGCGAGCCGTCGGCGCCGCTGAGGTCGCCGACCAGGCCGACGACGTCACCGACCGCGACGTCGGACGGGCGCAGCTCCCGCGCCCGGACGGCGGCGACTTCCCGGGGCTGCGGCCGGGACGCCGCGCCGGGGGCCACCGGGGTCCCCGACGCGGCGGTGGGGGCCACCCGCGTCCCGGACGCGGTGTCCGGGGCGGTGCCCCCGCGCAGCGGGGGCGGCGGGACCAGGCACCGGTACCGTCCCCGGTCGATGGCGACGACCCATCCCGGCAGGGCGTCGCCGTGGTCCGGCCGGTCCTTCGTCCGCGGCCGCGACCCCCGCCGGGCAGGCCGGACCCGGACGTCCTGCTCCTCGACGGGCCGGGGACGTCGGGGTGCGGGCACGGTCACGTCGGGCGGCGGTCGCTCAGCCCGAGGCGCCGACGAGCGCCTCCCACATCCGCGGGAAGTCCGGCAGGGTCTTCGCCGTCGTCGTCACGTCGTCGACGACGACGCCCGGGACGCGCAGTCCGAGGATCGCCCCGGTGGTGGCCATCCGGTGGTCGGCGTGGGAGCGGAAGCGCCCCCCGTGCAGCGGCCGCGGCCGGATCTCCAGGCCGTCGTCGAGCACGCGGACGTCGCCGCCCAGGCCCCCGATCTCGTCCGCCAGGGCGCGCAGCCGGTCGGTCTCGTGGCCCCGCAGGTGCCCGATGCCACGCAGCCGGGACGGCGACTCGGCGAGCGCCGCCAGGGCGGCGACCGTCGGGGTGATCTCGCCCGCCTCGCGCAGGTCGAGGTCCACCCCGTACACGGTCCCCGACGAGCTCACGGTGAGGCCCGTGCGGTCGAGGACCACGTCGGCGCCCATGGCGTCGAGCACGTCCCGGAACAGGTCGCCCGCCTGGGTGGTGTACTGCGGCCAGCCCAGCACCCGCACCCGCCCACCGGTGGCCAGGGCGGCCGCGAGGAACGGTCCCGCGTTCGACAGGTCCGGCTCGACTTCGACGTCCAGGCCCCCGACCGGGCCCGGCTCGACCCGCCACTCGTCGTCGCCCTCGTCGACGACGACCCCGCAGTCGCGGAGGTTCTCGACGGTCATCGCGATGTGCGGCCGGCTGGGCAGCGGCCCGCCGCGGTGGCGGACCGTGAGGCCCTCGCGGCAGCGCGCCCCGACGAGCAGGAGCCCCGACACGAACTGGCTGGACTCCGTCGCGTCGACCTCGACCAGCCCGCCGCGGGGCGGCGGCCCACCGTGCACGGTCGCCGGCAGGAAGCCCCCCGCGTCCTCGACCTCCACCCCCAGCCAGCGCAGCGCGTCGAGCAGCGGCCGCAGCGGTCGGCGCCGGGCGCGCGGGTCGCCGTCGAACCGGGCGCGGCGGCCCGAGACGGCGGCCACCGGGGGGAGGAACCGCATGACGGTCCCCGCGAGGCCGCAGTCCACCTCGACCGGTCCCGCCGGCGCCTCGTCGATCGGCGTCACGACCCAGTCCACCACCGCGACGTCCGCCGGGCCCTCGACCGGCCCGCCGCGGCCCGCCGGCCCGGCGGCGGCCCCGTCCTGCACCCCCGCGCCCAGCGCCGCGATGCCCGAGGCCATGAGCAGGGTGTCCCGGGAGCGCAACGGCCGACGCAGTCGCGAGACGTCCGTGGCGACGGCGGCGAGCGCCAGATACCGGTTGGTGAGCGACTTGGACCCCGGCAGCCGGATCTCGGCGTCGACGGGTCCGGCGGCGGTGGGGGCGGGCCAGCCGGTCGGCCCGCCGCCGGGACCCCGGCGTCCGGTGTCCGCCGGCGCGGTCACGCCCGCGTCACCGCCTGCTCACCGGGCACCCGCGGGCACCGCGGCGGCCACCCGGGCCGCCGCGTCGCGGACGGTCCCCTCGGCCGAGCTCACGGCGTCCCGGGCGGCGGCCCTGGCCTCGTGCCGGGCCGCGCGCAGTCGCCAGCGCGCGGCCCGCGCCTCGCGCCGGGCGGTGCGACGGGCCGAGCGGGCGCGGCGCCGCGCACCCGCCGCGGCGCGCTCGCTGCCGTGCCGGGCGCGCCACGCCAGGCCCGGCCGGCCCTCGGTGTCGAGCACGGCGAGCAGCACCCCGCCGAAGAGGCCCAACTCGCTCAGCAGGCGCGTCCCCTCGGGTCCCCGGAGTGTGGCGAGCCCGGTGACCGGGTGCCGCAGCAGCGCCACCGGCAGGGCGACCAGGGCGATGAGGGCGGCGGCCACCCGGGGCGCGGTGTTGGTGGCCAGGCCCAGGCCGCCGGCGACGAGCGCCGCCCCGCCGGCCCGGACCACGAGGGCCGGGTCGTCCGGCAGGGGGGTGGCCGCCGCGGCCCGGTGCACGTACGGCCGGGCGGCGTCGGCCGCCCCCTCCGGATGGCGCAGCTGGTCGATGCCCTGCTGGACGTAGGCGGCGCCGAGGAGGAGGCGGGCCAGGTGTCGGAGCATGCGGGCCATCCTGTCAGCCCCTGGGGGCCGGGGCACGCCTGGCGGGGCCACGCCCGGCGGGCGGCGCCCGGCACCACCGCGTGGCACCCTGGGCCGGGTGTGCGGCCGGTACGCCGCCTCCCGGGACGCGGCGGCCCTGGTCGAGGTGCTCGCGGACCTCGGGATGACCGTCGGCGAGGTCACCGACGACGCGCGCGCGGCGACGCCCTCCCACAACGTCGCTCCCACCACGGTCCGCCCCGTGCTCACGGCGACGGCGGCCGGGGTGCGGCTCACCGGGCTCTCCTGGGGCCTGGTCCCGCCGTGGTCGAAGGACCGCCGCGGCGCCGCCAGGATGATCAATGCGAGGGTCGAGTCGGTGACCGAGCGGCCCGCGTACCGCTCGTCACTGGAGAAGCGCCGCTGCCTGGTGCCGGCGGACGGCTGGTTCGAGTGGCGGGCGGGCGAGGGCGGCAAGCAGCCGTACTTCGTGCACCCCGGGCCGGGCGCCCCACCGCTGCTGCTCTTCGCCGGCCTGTACTCGTGGTGGCGCGACACCACGGTGCCGGTCGACCCGGCGACCGGGGAGCCGCCGTGGTTCGGGTCGTACACGATCCTCACCGGTCCGGCCCGCCCCGACCTCGCCTGGCTGCACGACCGGATGCCGGTCGCCGTGGCCGCCGGCGAGTGGCGCGACTGGCTGGCCCCCGGAGCCGGGGCCCGTGGCGCGGCGGACCTCGTCGCGTCGTTGCGTTCGGACCTGGCGGACCCCGGCCGCCTGCCGCTGGCGTGGCATCCCGTGGACCGCCGGGTCGGATCGGTCGCCCAGGACGACCCGGGGCTCGTCGTCCCGGCCGCCGTGGAATGACCGGTCCGGGGGACGTGTTCGGGTCGGTGTGACCTCGATCGAGTGCGAGGGCGCGCGGCGGCGGACACGTGCCGCCGCGATCGCACCCGCCCCCGGCCGGCCGCATCGCGGCACGACCCGCCCCCCGGCACCGGCGCGGGCCCGCTGGATAACCTCTCCGGTGATGGACGCCACCCCGGATCCCGCCACGCGGCCGGCCGACGCGGCCGGGCCCACGCGCTCGCCCGTGGACGAGTCGCCGGAGCAGCGGCGCGCCCGGTTCGAGGCCGAGGCGCTGCCCTTCGTGGACCAGCTGTACTCGGCGGCCCTGCGGATGACCCGCAACCCGGCGGACGCCGAGGACCTCGTCCAGGAGGCGTACACCAAGGCGTTCGCCGCGTTCCACCAGTACCGCCCCGGGACGAACCTCAAGGCGTGGCTCTACCGGATCCTCACCAACGCCTACATCAACACGTATCGCAAGCGCCAGCGCGAACCCCAGCAGTCCCATGCCGAGGAGATCGAGGACTGGCAGCTCGCCCGCGCCGAGTCGCACACGTCGACGGGCCTGCGCTCGGCCGAGACCGAGGCTTTGGACCGGCTGCCCGACAGCGACGTCACCGAGGCGCTGGCCCGGATGGGCGAGGACTTCCGCCTGGCGGTGTACCTCGCGGACGTCGAGGGGTTCGCCTACAAGGAGATCGCCGAGATCATGGGCACGCCGATCGGGACGGTGATGTCGCGCCTGCACCGGGGGCGGCGCCAGTTGCGCGAGCTCCTCGCCGACTACGCCCGCGGGCGTGGCCTCGCCGGGGCCGTCGACGACCCGGCGGAGGTGCGGTCGTGAGTTGTGGCGACCCGCACGAGACGGACTGCTCGGAGGTCCTCGACCGGCTCGACGCCTACCTCGACCGCGAACTCGACGCGAAGGCGGTCGACGAGATCCGGGTGCACCTCGAGGAGTGCGCCCCGTGCCTGCGCGAGCACGATCTCGAGCACGCGGTGAAGATGCTGGTGGCCCGGGCCGGCCGGTCCCCGGCACCGGAGCGCCTCAAGGCCCGGATCGCCGAGGCCATCGAGCGTCTGCGCGTCTCCGCGGAGTGACCGCGGGCCGACCGGTCGGGCGGTAGCCGACGCCGGTCAGCTGTTGGGGCGCTTGCCGTGGTTGGCGGCACCGGACTTGCGGGACTTGCGCTTGCGGGCGCGCTTGCTCACGGTCTGCTCCTGCCAGGATGTCGGGGTTTCGGGTCCGCGGTCATGGTCGCAGACGATGGAGGATGTCGGATGGCAGGAGCGCGCGACGGCGGGGCGGGGACCCGGCCGGGGACGGTCGAGGAGGTCAGGGCCGAGATGGTGGCCGCGGTGCTCCAGGTCGACGTCGCGGTCGGCGACGCGGTGGCCCCCGGCGCCACGCTGTTGCTGCTGGAGTCCATGAAGATGGAGATCCCGGTGGTCTGCGAGAGCGGCGGCCGGGTGCGCCGCGTCGACGTCGGGCCCGGCGACGTGGTCCAGGAGGGTGACCTGCTCGTCGTCGTGGGCTGACCGGGGGGTGGGCCGTCGCGGGTCTCAAGGGACCGGCGCCGCGCTCCGATGGCAGCGCCGTGACGGCCACCAGTCTGCTGCCCCTGCTCCGCGTGCTCGTCGACGCCGGCGGGTCGGACCTGCACGTCAAGGTCGGCTCGCCGCCCCGGGTGCGCATCGACGGCCGGTTGCGCCGGCTGCAGGCCGACGACGTGACGCCGGCCGACACCGAGGCGATGCTCGGCGAGATCCTGCCGCCCGTCCTCGCCGACCAGTTCGCCCGCACCCACGAGGCCGACTTCGCCCACTCCGTGCCCGGCGTCGGCCGGTTCCGGATCAACGCCTTCCGGCAGCGGGGGACGCCCGGCCTCGTGGTCCGCCGGGTGGCGGTCGGCGCGACGCCGCTGGACCGCCTCGGCCTGCCGGACGTCGTCGGCCGGCTGGCGCTGGAGCCCCGCGGCCTGGTCCTCGTCACCGGCCCCACCGGGTCCGGCAAGACCACGACGCTCGCCGCCATGATCGACCACATCAACTCCCACCGGGAGTCGCACATCGTGACCATCGAGGACCCGATCGAGGTCATGCACTCGGACAAGATGTCGATGGTCAACCAGCGGGAGGTGCCGGCGGACTCGCGGTCCTTCACCGCGGCGCTGCGGGCGGCGCTGCGGCAGGACCCCGACGTCATCCTCGTCGGTGAGATGCGCGACCCGGAGACGGTCGAGGCGGCGCTGCGGGCGTCGGAGACCGGCCACCTCGTGCTGTCGACACTGCACACCAACTCCGCTGCCGAGACGGTGACGCGGGTGGTCGACTTCTTCCCGCCGCACGAGCAGCGCCAGGTGCGGCTCACCCTGGCCTCGTCGCTGCGCGGGGTCGTCTGCCAGCGGCTCGTGACCCGGGCGGACGGCACCGGCCGGGTGGTGTGCATGGAGGTGGCGGTCGCCACCGGGCGGATCGCCGAGGCGGTCGCCGACCCGGACCTCACGGCCGAGATCACCGAGATCGTGCGCGACGGGGCGTACTACGGGATGCAGACCTTCGACCAGCACCTGGTGCGGCTGGTGCACGAAGGAGTCGTCTCGGTCGACGAGGCGCGGGCATCGGCCAGCAACCCCCACGACCTCCAGGTCGAACTGCGCCGCCTCGGCCTGGTCGCCTGACGCCGCCCGGAATCGACGACTCCCGTTCGACGACCCGGCGTGTCGGCCCGGAGTCGTCGATTCCGGGAGCCTTGGAGGGCCCGCCGTACGCGGTGTTCCACTGTGCCGACCGCGTGTCAGGATGACCCGCGCACCGGAAGAGGGCACGGGGAAGGGCGGTGACGGCATGCATCCATCCGGAGTGGCTCGCGGGATCATCGACCACACCGAGATGGCGGCGGTCCTGGCCCGCTTCGCCGGCACCCTCGTCGGCCAGTACACCCTGGACGAGGTGATGTCGCAGCTCGGGGCGGACGTCGGGCGGATCCTCGGCGCCGCGGGTGCCGGCGTCATGATGGGCGACGACCTCGGCCGGCTCCACTTCGTCGCGACCTCGGACGGCCTGCTGCAGACGCTGGAGGCGCTGCAGATCGAGCTGGACGAGGGCCCCTGCCTCATGGCGTTCCGCAGTGGCGAGGTCGTCATCGCCGCCGACCTGGCCGACGACCCTCGGTTCCCCGCGTTCGGGCCCAAGGCCGTGTCCTGCGGGATGCGCGCGGTGCACAGCTTCCCCATGGCGCTCGACGGCACCACCATCGGCGCGCTCAACCTCTACGCCGCCGAGCCCGGCGGTCTGGAGGGGGAGCAGGCCGCCGCCGGCCAGACGTTCGCCGACGTCGCGACCGCCTTCCTGGTGCATGCCCGGGACCTCCAGCAGCGCGAGGTCTTCACCGACGACCTGCAGCGCGCCCTGTCGTCCCGGGTCGTCGTCGAGCAGGCCAAGGGCTTCGTCGCCGCCAAGCGGGCCATCACGCCGACCGCGGCCTTCGAACTGCTGCGCCGGTACGCCCGCGACCACCGCATCAAGGTCCAGGTGGTCGCCCGCAGCGTCGTGGAGGGCGACATCGACGTCGCCGAGCTGGCGACCTGACCTGCGAAGTTGATCGCGGCGGGCGCCCGCCGTAAGGTCGGCCCGCTCGAACGGACCGGCGCCCTGTCCCTGCGTCGTCCTGGCACTCGACCCCCTGCCCCCGGGTCGGCGCGCAGCAGGGCAGGGACGCATGGACGCCACCTCGACCGCCGGCCCGCCGAACGGCCGACCCGCCGGACCGCGGCACTCGTCGGCCGATGGCGCCGGTCCCGACTGGGCAGCCCTGGACGCGCGGCACGTTCCCGCCCAGCTGCGCGGACGCGGGGGCGGCGCGCCCGAGGACCGCAGGGCGGCGCTGCGGCTGCTGGCCTCGCCGGCCGGCGGAGTGGTCCCCGGTGCCGGTGGATTCGGCGAGCGCCTGGACGCCGTGCTCGCGTGGGCCCGGCTGGACGTGCCGCTCGCCGTGCTCGCCGCCGGCCACGCCCACGCCCTCGACCTGATGGACCACCCGTCGCCGCCGTACCTCAGGCCGGACGCGATCTGGGCCGTCTGGCTGCCGGACGGCGAGCCGTCAGCGCTCACCGCGGAGCCGGGCGGTCCCGTCTACCGGCTCACCGGTGTCGTCGGCCGTCCCGTCGGAGGGGGGACCGTCACCCACGTCGTCGTGGCGGCCACCGGGTCCGAAGGTCGCCTGTTGCTCGCGGTGGACCTGTCGCATCCCCGCGTCGTCGTCATGTCGACGCTGTCGTCCCGGTCCGGGTGCCTCCTGGAGTTCCCCGGCATCTACCGCTTCGAGGGGGTGCCGGCCACTCCGCTGTCCCGGCCGGCGCCGCCCCACGACGTCATGCGCCGCCTCCTGGGCCTGTCGGGGAGCGCCCTCGTCGTGGGCGCCGCGGCGGGGCTGACGGCAACGGCCCACGAGGCCGCGGCCCGCATGACGCCGGTCGTCGACGAGCTCGCCGACGAGGTCCGGGCGCTGGCCCGGATCGTCGACGCGGCGGGCGCGGGCGGCCGGGGGGCCGGTCCTGAGGTCTCCGACCTGGCAGCACGCGTCCGGGTGGTCGCGGCCGACCTGCTGACCCTCGTCGCGGATGCCGAGGGCGACCCCGTGGTCGCCGGCCGCGCCGCGCAGCTGGAACTCGCGATGCGCCTGGGCTCGCGCACCTACTGACTCCGCAGACCGAGCCCGGCGGCGACGCCGGTCCCGCGGGATGCCCCCAGGACCGCCGATCTGACGTGTTCCCGCTGCCTCATCGGGGGTCGCGGTGCCCTTTCGGCCGTTGTACGGCACACACAAGGGGCCCTAGCGTGATCGACCACTTACTCTCAGTATCACGAGAGGAACCGCCATGAGAACCGTCCCCCGCACCCTGGCCGCCCTCGCCGCCGCCTCCCTCCTCCCGGCCCTCGTGGTCACGGTCCTGGCACCCTCCGCCACCGCCGCGCCCGGCTCCGCAGCCGACGTGAGGACCACCTATCTCGTCACCCTCGACCGCGGGGTCGAGCCCACGACGGCGGCGTCCGCCGCCGGGCGGGCCGTGGGCGCCGACGTCACCCACGTCTACCGGCATGCGCTGCGGGGTTACGCGGCCCGGCTCACCCCGGCCGCCGCCGCCCGGCTGGCCCGGACTCCCGGGGTCGCCGCCGTGGTGCCCGACCGTCCCGTGAGCATCGCCGCCCAGACGATCCCCACCGGCATCGACCGCATCGACGCCGAACAGAGCCCGACGGCCGCGATCGACGGGGTCGACACCCGCGTCGACGTCGACGTCGCCGTCATCGACACCGGCATCGATCTCGACCACCCGGACCTCAACGTGTACACCGCCGGCGCCAGGAACTGCTCGAGCGGGCGCAGCGCCGACGACGGCAACGGCCACGGCACGCACGTGGCCGGCACCGTAGGGGCGCTCGACAACACCACCGGGGTCGTGGGCGTCGCGCCGGGGGCGCGGCTGTGGCCGGTCCGGGTGCTGAGCAACAGCGGCTCCGGGTCGTGGTCGACCGTCATCTGCGGGGTCGACTTCGTCACCGCCAACGCCGATGCCATCGAGGTGGCCAACATGAGCCTCGGCGGCGGCGGCAGCGACGACGGCAACTGCGGCTTCTCGAACGGCGACCTGCTCCACCAGGCGGTCTGCGCCTCGGTGGCGGCCGGCGTCACCTACGTCGTGGCGGCCGGGAACAGCGCCGCCGACAGCTCGACAGCCGTGCCGGCGGCCTACGACGAGGTCATCACGGTGAGCGCGCTCGCCGACTTCGACGGCGCGCCCGGCGGGGCGGGCTCCCCGACCTGCCGGACCGACGAGGACGACACCTTCGCGAACTTCTCCAACTATGGCGCCGACGTCGACATCATCGCCCCGGGTGTCTGCATCCTGTCGACCTACCGCGGCGGCGGGTACAGCACGCTGTCCGGCACGTCGATGGCCAGCCCGCACGTCGCAGGGGCCGCGGCGCTGTACCTGGTCGGCAACCCGTCGGCGTCCCCGGCGGACGTCCGCACGGCCCTGCGGTCGGGCGGCAACCTCGACTGGATCTGGCCGTCGCAGGACCCGGACGGCATCCAGGAACCGCTGCTGGACGCCGGTACGCTGTAGCCGCACCCGCCGCGAGCCGGGCCGGGCGGCGCACCACGTCGGTGCGGCGCCCGGCCACTGCGGCCGTGCGTCGGGGTCGGCGGCCTCCGGAGGCCGGGGCCGGTCAGGCCTGCTTGGTCTCCCAGAAGATCGTGGCGATCTCGTCGATCTTGGTGAGCAGCTGCTCACCGACCGCCGGGTCCATGGCGCCCTTGGCGCCCGCGGCGCCCGCCAGCTTGGTGGTCTCGTTGAACAGCTGGTGCAGATGCGGGTACTTCTCGAAGTGCGGCGGCTTGAAGTAGTCCGTCCACAGCACCCACAGGTGGTGCTTGACGAGGTCGGCGCGCTGCTCCTTGATGAGCACCGCGCGCTCGCGGAACACCGGGTCCTCGTTGCTCTGGTACTTCTCCTGGATCATCTTGACGGACTCCGCCTCGATGCGGGCCTGGGCCGGGTCGTAGACCCCGCACGGCAGGTCGCAGTGGGCGCTGACCTCGGTCACTCGACGGTTGATCCACCCGCTGAACATCCGGTTCCATCCTCTCCACGGCTGCGTCCGCCCGGGCTCGGTCACCGGGTCCCTGGACACTACAAGCGTGAGCCGGGGCACGCCGCCGGGGGCTGCGGACGGGAGCACGGACCCCCCGTGGCCGGCGCGGCGCGGGTGGTGTGTGGTCCGGGTGCGCGGGCGGTCCATGCTGCCCACGCTCCGTCCGGGCGACCTGCTGGTGGTGCGCACGGGTGCAGCCACGGTGTCGCCGGGGCGCCTCGTCGTGGTGAGGTTGCCCGGCGACCGGCCGGTCGCCGTCAAGCGTCTCGCCGCGCGCGTGCCGGACGGCTGGTGGGTCGAGCGGGACAACCCCGCCGAGGGCGTCGACTCGTGGCTGGTCGGAGCCGTCGCCGACGCCGACGTGCTGGGCCGTGTCGTGGCACGGCTGTGGCCCCGGCCGAGGGCGTTCCGGGCCGTCCCCATGGCATGATCCGCGGGTGGCGCTGCGTCACTCCCTGCGGATCGAGACGACGACGCCCGGTTCGGCCGTCACACCGCTGGAACTGTTCTTCGACCTCGTCTTCGTCTTCGCCATGACCCAGGTGACGGCCCTCATGGCGAGCGACCTCACGTGGGCCGGCGTGGGGCGCGGCCTCCTCGTCCTCACGGTGGTGTGGTGGTGCTGGGTGGGCTACGCCTGGCTCGGCAACGTCGTGCGCGCGGACGAGGGCGTGGTCCGGATCGCCATGTTCGTCGCCATGGGAGCCGTCATGGTCATGGCCCTCACCATCCCCGAGGCGTTCGACGACCTGCCGGGCGGCTGGTCGGGACCGGTGGTGTTCGCCTTCGCCTACCTCACGGTGCGCGCCGTCCACCTGCTGCTGTTCCTCGGGGCGAGCGCCGGCGACCCCGCCCTGCGCCGGCGGCTGGCGACCTTCGGTGCCACCACCCTGGCCGGGACGGGTCTGCTCGTGGTCGCGGCCCAGACGACCGGCGTCGTCCAGGTGGCCCTGTGGATCGCGGCGCTCGCCGTCGACTACGGCGGCACCTACGTCGCCCGCGGCGGCGAGTGGCGCCTCACGTCCCCGGGCCACTTCGCCGAACGGCACGGGCTCGTCGTCATCATCGCCCTGGGGGAGTCGATCGTGGCCATCGGCGTCGGCGCCGCCGAGCTGCCGATCAGCTGGGCCATCGGCCTCGCGACCGCGCTGGGCCTCGTCGTGGTCTGCTCCCTGTGGTGGCTGTACTTCGACGTGGTCCAGATCGTCGCCCGGCGCGTCCTCACCGAGGCCGAGGGCGCCCGTCGGGTGCGGATCGCCCGGGACTCCTACAGCTACCTCCACCTGCCGATGATCGCCGGCATCGTGCTGTTCGCCCTCGGACTGAAGAAGGTGCTCGAGTACGCCGGCGACCCGGACGCCCACTCCCCGGCGGACCCGTTGCCGCTGCCCGGCGCCGCGGGCCTGCTGGGCGGGGTCGCCCTGTACCTGCTCGCCCACGTGGCCTTCCGGCTGCGGAACGTGGGCACCTGGACCGCCCACCGGGTCGCCGTGGCCGCCCTGCTCCTGGCCGCCGTCCCGGTCGCGGCCCGCCTGCCGGCGCTGGTGGCGCTCGCCCTGCTGGCCTGCGTGACCGTCGCCCTCGTGGTGTTCCAGGCCACCCGGCATGCCCGGCATCGGTACGAGCTCCGGCACGCCCCCGAGTGAGAGCCGGCCACGCAGCGGCCTCGCCACCGCAAGTCGGCGCCCCGGTCAGCGCTCGGACAGCTCCCACGGGGAGCCGTAGCCGTCGCGGAGCAGGTCGAGGAACGGCACCGCGTCGAACGCCTCGGGACCGAGCACCCCGGTGCCCGACCACGTGCCCGCCGCCAGCAGCTCCAGCGCCACGGCCGGGTTGACGGCGGTCTGCCACACCACGCACTGGGCGCCGTACTCGGCCATCGACCACGCGTTGTCGACCACGTGGGACAGGTACACCGCCCGCCGCTGCCCGTCGGCCGCGGTGCCGGTGACGTACGTGCCGGCGCACGTGGCGCCGCGCATCCGGTCCCCGAGGGTCGCCGGGTCCGGCAGGCAGGCGGCGACGACGTCACGCGGGCTCACCGCCACGCCGCCGACCCGCACCGGCTCGGTGCGGTCCAGGCCCAGCTTGTGCAGGGTCCGCAGGACGTCGATGAACTCCGAGCCCAGCCCGTACTTGAACGTCACCCGCCGGGCGTTCAGCCAGCGTGGGACCAGCAGGACCTCCTCGTGCTCGACGTTCACGCACTCCACGGGGCCGATCCCGCCCGGGAAGTCGAAGACCTCGGGCTCGCTGAACGGCTCGGTGGTGAACCAGCCGCGGTCTCGCTCCCACACCACCGGCGGGTTGAGGCACTCCTCGATCGTGGTCCAGATGCTGAAGGACGGGGCGAAGTCGTACCCGTCGACGACGAGGTTGGACCCGTCGCGGACCCCGACCTCGTCGATCGAGGCGAACAGGTGGTCGGCGGCGTACCGGGCGAACACGTCCGACAGCCCCGGCTCGACGCCGATGCCGACGAGGGCCAGCCGGCCCTCCTCCCGCCAGCGGGCCTCGGCGGCGAACTGCTCGTCGCCGAGCTTGACGCCGGGGAGCTCGTATGGCCGGTCGGGGTGGGGCCGGGACAGCGACATCGCCATGTCGAGGTAGTCCGCCCCGGCGGCCAGCGCACCCTCGAAGACCGGGAGGACGAACCGGGGGTCGACGGCGTTCAGCACGTGGGTGGCGCGGTACTCGCGCGCCAGGGCGGCCACGGAGTCGGCGGACGAGGCGTCCACGGTCGCGGCGGTGAAGCGCGTGTCCGCGGGGTGGCGGTCGCGGACCGCGGCGACGGTGCGCTCGGCGCGGCCCCGGTCCCGGTCGGCGACGACGCAGGCCTCGGGGAAGTCGCGCCGGGCCACGATCCGGGCGAAGGCGTCCCCGACGCCGCCCGAGCCCACGAGCAGGATCCGCACCGTCAGCCCTCGTCCCCGTCGCCCCAGGTCAGGACGATCTTGCCGTGGTGGTCGCTCCGGAGCAGCCGCTCGAACGCCTCGGGCGCCTCGTCGACGGGAACGGTGGTGTCGATGATCGGCCGGGCACCGGTGGCCTCGAGCATCCGCACCAGGTCGACGAGCTCGCGCCGGGTCCCCATGGTGGAGCCGACGACCCGGAGCTGGCGGAAGAACACGTGGTGCAGCAGGGCGGGCGACGCGTCGCCGGTGGTCGCGCCGGAGACGACGACGACCCCGCCCGGCCGCAGGGACCTCACGGAGTGCTCCCACGTCGCGGCGCCGACGGTCTCGAGGACGGCGTCCACCCGGTCCGGCAGCCGCTCGCCGGCTGGGAACGTCGCATGCGCGCCCGTCGCCTCGGCGGCCGCCCGCTTGTCCTCGCTGCGGCTGGTGACCCAGACCCGCAGCCCCCCGGCCCGGGCGAGGACGACGGCGGCCGTCGCCACCCCGCCGCCGGCCCCCTGGACCAGCACGGTCTGCCCGGGTCGCAGCCCGCCCCGGACGAAAAGCATCCGGTAGGCGGTGAGCCAGGCCGTCGGCAGGCAGGCGGCCTCGGGGAACGACAGCCAGGCCGGCTTGTCGACGAGGTTGCGGGCGGGGACCCGGACGACCGGGGCGAACGCCCCCGGATACCGCTCGGACAGCATGGTCCGCGCCGGGTCCTCGGTCTCGTCGCCCTCCCACCCGGGCGAGGCGAGGACGGCGTGCACGAGCACCTCGCGGCCGTCCGCCGTGACCCCGGCGGCGTCGGTGCCGAGCACCATGGGGTAGCGCTCGGCGGGCAGCCCGACCCCGCGCAGCGTCCACAGGTCGTGGTGGTTGAGGGCCCCGGCGCGCACCCGCACCTCCGCCCAGTCGTCGCCCGGCGCCTGCGCGCCGCCCGGCGAGCCGTCCCACGGCGCCACCCGCAGGCCCGACAGCGGGTCGGCCGCCGATGCCGCGGTCGCCGTCACGGCGAGGTCGCCGCCCGCCATCAGCCCGCCTCGATCCCGAGCCAGGCGTTCCAGCCGGCCTGCAGTACCAGCCAGGCCATGTGCCCGTAGCCGACCTGGCCGGGGTACCGGCCGCCCTCGACGGCGAGGTCGGCGTGCCACTCGTCGCGGCCCTCGAGCGGGGTCCACGTGTCGACGTAGCGGATCCGGCGGCGCTGGCAGACGTCGGCGAAGGCCGCGGACAGGTCGCCGACGGCGGGGGCGACGGCGGCGTCCGGGCCGCGGTTCGACGACGGGGGCGGACCGACGACGAGGGCCTCGAGGCCGGTGGCCTCGGCGGCGTCGAGGATGTTGGCGAGGTTGAGCCGGCTACGGGCCGTGCTCACCCCGTGGCGCAGGTCGGCCACCCCGAGGCCGACGACCAGCCGCCGCTCGAAGGGTTCGGCGGGCCGGTCGTCGGGACCGTGCCAGCGCAGCGACGCCTCCGCCTGCCAGCGGGCGGCGAGCGCGGTCGTCGTCTCGCCGGGGACCGCGAGCGGGAAGGCCGTGAGCCGCCGGTCCTCGTGTGGGGTCCGGGCGACCACGCGGCCGACCCAGCCGAGGGCCCGCAGGTCCCCGGCGCCGGCGACCAGTTCGTCGCCCACCACGCACAGCCGGACGTCGCGCACGGGCTCAGGCGTCGCCATCGACCGGCTCCCTGTCGGTCGCGAGTTCCTCGATGCCCCGATCGGTGGAGTACACCCCGGTATCCTGCCGCGCCGTGCGGCCGGGGGACCTCACCCGCGGGCGAACGCGCGGTCGACGAGTTCCGCCTGCTCCGCGGTGTGGGCCCGGCTCGACCCGGTGGCCGGTGCGGCGGACAGCGGGCGGCCGACCTTGCGCAGCGCGCCCCCGAGGCGGTGGCTCAGCTGCATGGCGACGTGCGCCCAGGCGCCCTGGTTGGACGGCTCCTCCTGGACCCACACCACCTCGGGATCCCCGTACGACGCGATGGCGGCGAGGATGTCGTCGACCGGCAGGGGGGCCAGCTGCTCGACGCGCCCGACGGCGGTGCGGCGGTCGCCGTCGCGCTCCCGGCGGGCGACGAGGTCGTAGTACACCTTGCCGGAGCACAGCAGGAGGCGGTCGACATCGCGGGCGTCCGGCGAGCCGCCCGGCAGCGCCGGGTCCGGCAGGACCGGCTGCCAGCCGCCGGCGGTGAAGTCCTCGACCGGGCTGGTCGCGGCCTTGAGCCGGAGCATCGACTTGGGGGTCAGCACGACGAGGGGCCGTCGCGGCTTGTGGTAGGCCTGCATCCGCAGCAGGTGGAAGTACGACGCCGGGGTGCTGGGGTAGGCGACGACCATGTTGTCCTGCGTGGACAGCTGGAGGAACCGCTCGGGCCGGGCGGAGGAGTGGTCGGGGCCCTGGCCCTCGTAGCCGTGGGGCAGCAGCAGGACCACCGACGAGCGCTGACCCCACTTGGCCGCGCCGGCGCTGATGAACTCGTCGATGATCGTCTGAGCGCCGTTGACGAAGTCGCCGAACTGCGCCTCCCAGCACACCAGGGCGTCCGGCCGCTCGACGGAGTACCCGTACTCGAATCCCATGGCCGCGTACTCGCTCAGCAGCGAGTCGTAGATCCAGAACTTGGCGGGTGCGGTCGCCAGGTCCGACAGCGGGGTCCACTCGTCCCCGGTGCGCCGGTCGATGAGGACCGCGTGCCGCTGGGTGAAGGTGCCCCGGCGGGAGTCCTGACCGGCCAGGCGCACCGGGGTGCCCTCGTGCAGCAGCGAGCCGAAGGCCAGCAGCTCGCCGAAGGCCCAGTCGACGCCGCCGTCGCGGGACATGTCGCGGCGCCGGCCCAGCAGCGCGCGCAGCTTGGGGTGCACGGTGAAGCCGTCGGGCGGGGTCGCGTAGGCGTCGCCGACCCGGTGGACGACCTCCAGCGGGACCGGGTCGGGGACGGGGGCCGCGGCGGCCTCGTCGACGGCCTGGGCCTCGGGTGCCTCGAGCCCGCCGCGCTCCGGAGACGCCGAGGCCTCCCGGACCTCCGCGAACACCCGCTCCAGCTGGGCGGAATAGTCCCGGACGGCCTCCTCGGCCTCCTCCGCGGTGATGTCGCCGCGGGCCACCAGCGCCTCGGTGTAGAGCTTGCGGACGCTGCGCTTGCCCTCGATGAGGTCGTACATGAGCGGCTGGGTCATCGAGGGGTCGTCGCCCTCGTTGTGGCCCCGCCGCCGGTAGCAGATCATGTCGACGACGACGTCCTTGCCGAACGTCTGCCGGAACTCGAAGGCCAGCCGGGCGACGCGCACGCACGCCTCCGGGTCGTCGCCGTTGACGTGGAAGATGGGCGCCTGGATCATCCGGGCGACGTCGGTGGCGTAGTACGACGACCGGCTCGCCATCGGCGGGGTGGTGAAGCCCACCTGGTTGTTGACGATGACGTGGATCGTGCCGCCGGTGCGGTACCCGCGCAGCTGCGAGAAGTTGAGGGTCTCGGCGACGACCCCCTGGCCGGCGAACGCGGCGTCGCCGTGGACGAGGACCGGCAGCACGGGGAAGAACTCGCTGCCCCGGTCGAGGCGGTCCTGCTTGGCCCGGGCGATCCCCTCGAGCACGGGGTCCACGGCCTCGAGGTGACTGGGGTTGGCCGCGAGGTACACCGTGGTCTCGCGACCGGTCGGGGAGGTGAAGGTGCCCTCGGTGCCGAGGTGGTACTTCACGTCGCCGGAGCCCTGCACGGTCCGGGGGTCCTGCTGGCCCTCGAACTCGGCGAAGATCTGGCGGTAGGTCTTGCCGGCGAGGTTGGCGAGGACGTTGAGCCGACCGCGGTGGGCCATGCCGATGCACACCTCGGCCAGGTCGTGGTCGGCCGCCTCCGACAGGAGCGCGTCGAGGATCGCGATCATCGACTCGCCGCCCTCGAGGCTGAACCGCTTCTGGCCCACGAACTTGGTCTGGAGGAAGGTCTCGAACGCCTCGGCGGCGTTGAGGCGGTGCAGGATGTGCTTCTGCTCCTCGCGGCCGGGCTTGGCGACGGGCTGTTCGACATGCCGCTGGATCCACGCGCGCTGGTCGGGGTCCTGGATGTGCATGTACTCGATGCCGACCGTCCGGCAGTACGAGTCCCGCAGCACCCCGAGGATGTCGCGCAGCTTCATGACCGGCCGACCTCCGAAGCCACCGGTGGGGAACTCGCGGTCGAGGTCCCACAGGGTCAGCCCGTGGGTCTGGACGTCGAGATCGGGGTGGCGGCGCTGGCGGTACTCCAGCGGGTCGGTGTCGGCCATGAGGTGGCCGCGCACCCGGAAGGCGTGGATGAGCTCGACGACACGGGCGGTCTTGTTGATCTCGTCGTCGTGCGTCGAGATGTCCCGGATCCAGCGGATCGGCTCGTAGGGCACCCGCAGCGCGCGGAACACCCGCTCGTAGAAGCCGTCCTCGCCGAGGAGCTTGCCGTGGACGATGCGGAGGAACTCCCCGGACTGGGCGCCCTGGATGACCCGGTGGTCGTAGGTCGAGGTCAGTGTGATGGTCTTGGACACGCCGAGCCGGGCCAGCGTCTCGTCGCTGGCGCCGGCGTACTCGGCCGGGTACTCCAGCGCGCCGACACCGATGATGGCGCTCTGCCCCGGCATGAGGCGGGGCACGGAGTGGACCGTGCCGAGGGTGCCCGGGTTGGTGAGGCTCATGGTGGTGCCGGCGAAGTCGGCCGGCGCCAGCGAGCCCGAGCGGGCCCGGCGCACGATGTCCTCGTAGGCCGCCCACCACTCGGCGAAATCCATCTCGTGAGCGTCCTTGACCGCGGGGACGAGCAGCTGACGGGTGCCGTCGGTCTTCGTGAGGTCGATGGCGATGCCGACGTTCACCGCGCGGGGACGGACGAGCGTCGGCCGGCCCTCGACCTCGGCGTAGGAGAAGTTCATCTCCGGCATCCGGGCGAGTGCCTCGACGAGGGCGAAGCCGATGAGATGGGTGAACGACACCTTGCCGCTGCGCCGGCGGCGCAGGTGGTTGTTGATGACGATGCGGTTGTCGATGAGGAGCTTCGCCGGGACGGTGCGGACGCTGGTCGCCGTCGGCACCGCCAGGGAGGACTCCATGTTGGTGACGATGCGGGCCGCGGGGCCGCGCAGCCGGACGGTCTCGGCGTCGGCTCT
>Ga0224723_1000933_pt1 | contig 18868 bp, 16 predicted proteins | sample Balambano_FR2_Me_FD_161647 | JGI IMG/M metagenome (GOLD analysis project Ga0224723, IMG submission 161647) | Freshwater sediment microbial communities from Lake Towuti, South Sulawesi, Indonesia - Balambano_FR2_MetaG | ecosystem: Environmental > Aquatic > Freshwater > Lake > Sediment | place...
GATGACTTCATGTTACGAGTATTAGCAGCAGCGTTGCCTGACCCCAGCGAGAACGCGAACCTTAGCTGTCAATAGCTTTTGAGATGCGCTTACCCTGGTGGTGGGTCTTGCTGCCAGTCAATCCGTTTCTTGCCTAAAACCGCTTCCCAATTGTTGATGTAGAAGCAATAATCTGGCTCGATGCCGCTCTCTTCTGGCAAAGACATGGTAACGGGCGTAAACGCATCATATTCCCGCTCATCCTGATCCAAAAGCGCCTTTACAACATCTGCCAGTAAATTGGCATCCTTTCCATGCACAGGCAGAGGAGACATCAGCAGCACGTCTCCGTTACGATATTTGATCCGAGGAATTGACCCCTCCCCCCGCTGCTCACAAAGGCTTTGATACTCTTGCCAGGTAGCAGGCAATCGCACCACCGAACCGGGCGGCAACTGAATCTTTTCGGGAGAAACCAGAGCATACATAGCCTAATTCCTCAGTCATGCCAAACCATACTGGGATCATAGTCTTTTTCAAAGCCAGGTTGGCTCGATCAGCGATCGCCCCCCTAACCTATAGCAGTTGAAGCAATGATTAGGACAACGTTGACTTGCCAATGCTGCTGATAGCCAGGGTTTCGATTCATCCCTCATCCTTCATCCCTCATCCTTTTGCTATATCAACAGAGGCATTGCTGATTTCGTGACTCACTACTCGCACATCGGGAACGCCTTCAATCCCATAAGCTTTTGCTAGCTCTGAGCTTTGCGCTACGCGCATACCTTGAGACACATTTTTGGATGGAAGCCCCCCGCTCACCGGGGCTTCCATCCAAAAACGTCTTAATCAAAGCGCGTAGCATTTCCAAAACAGATTGTCCTAGCCTGTATGACTAACCGCTATAGCTTTTGATTCGGGTTGCAGGATTTCAGTCAAAATTGAAGCAGGACGCTGACGATACGGCCAGGCAAAAGCATGGCGAAAGGCGGCTTCTTGACAAGCCTGTAGCTGCTCAAAGCCAATCACGTCATGGGTTAGCAGGGTTTCATACTCAAACGGCAGACGCATATTGTGCAGTCCGGCATTGTCAGTACAGATAGCAATATCAACCCCAGCTTCAAAGCAGCGATCGAATACTAGCTTAAGCTGATGAATGCTTTGCAGAGTGCCTGTTTTCAGGTACGTTGTCGGGCAAACTTCAAGGCATTGCCCCCGCTCAGCAATTTCGCCTAGTAGTTCCGGATGTCGCAGCGGAATCTGAATGCCGTGCCCGATTCGCATCAGGTAGGGCAAAAGCTCTGGGTAACAGCCTTCGGTCGTTTCATAAAGATGCCCGGTCGTGTTTAAGTCAAGCGATCGCGCATAGTCATACAGTTCCACAAATTCATCCAGCCGCTCGGCGTAGTGGGCATCGCCGCCTGCTAGGTCAATGCCGCAAACGTATTGCTTCATCTGGGCAGCGAGGTTAACGATCGCCCGATTTACCTCATAGGGCAGCCGCGAATGCATACACAAAATTTGGCTCGTCACAATTGGGTAATCGCCCAACTGACTCGCCCGCCCGACAATTTCAACAATTTGAGTCATCTGCTCAATCCGCTCAGACTGACTCATCTGATCCGACGTGCGGAGATAAGGCGTATAGCGTAACTCCAGATAAGCCAAGTTTTCAAAAATGTATGCCCCCCGCATCAGCCGATAGACAAAATAAGGCAGCGTTTCATCCGTCTGGACACTTTCCACCAGCGTGTGCAGTTCTAAATATTCATCTAAAGTATTGCGAGGACGAGTATAGAATTCCTCAAAAGCCCCGTATTCATGAAACTGTTGAGCCAGGTCAGGGCGGTTGCGCTGAAAATACCGCCACAACACGCGGGGCACAACAGAACCACCTAAGTGGCGATGTAGCTCAGCATATAAAGCCACAGAAACCTCTCTTCGTGAAAGTTGACAGTAGTGACATCCACTGTTGATAATTGTAGTTTGTGTGAACTTTAGAAACTGATAATCCCTTGGCTAACGTCGTTGTAATCGGGGCCCAGTGGGGCGATGAAGGAAAAGGCAAAATTACGGACTTGCTGAGCAAATCCGCAGATGTCGTGGTTCGCTATCAGGGCGGTGTCAACGCTGGACATACCGTTGTGGTTAAAGATCAGACATTTAAGCTACACCTGATTCCCTCTGGTATCCTCTACCCCGACACGGAGTGCATCATTGGTTCGGGTACGGTGGTCGATCCAAAAGGGCTGATCGAAGAGCTAGATCAGCTAGAAGCGCTGAATATTTCTACAGAAAATCTTTTGATTTCAGAAACGGCTCACGTCACAATGCCTTATCATCGTTTGCTTGATCAGGCCTCTGAAGAACGGCGCGGTAGCCACAAAATCGGCACAACCGGACGGGGAATTGGTCCAACTTATGCTGACAAGTCTGAGCGGACTGGCATTCGCGTAATTGATCTGATGGATTCAGAAGGTCTGCAAGAGCAGTTACGATGGACGATTAGCGGCAAGAATGTCATTCTGGAAAAGCTTTATGAACTGCCGCCGCTGGATGCTGACGCAGTAATTGCAGAATATTTAGGTTATGCTGAACGACTTCGCCCTCATGTCGTTGATAGCTCTCTCAAAATCTACGACGCGGTGCAAAAACGGCGAAACATCCTATTTGAAGGGGCACAAGGAACGCTGCTGGATCTAGATCACGGCACTTATCCCTATGTCACGTCTTCAAATCCGGTTGCGGGTGGGGCCTGCGTTGGTTCTGGTGTTGGTCCAACCATCATCGATCGCGTCATTGGCGTTGCCAAAGCTTACACGACACGAGTAGGAGAAGGTCCCTTTCCCACAGAGCTAAATGGCAGAATGGGAGAGTTGCTGTGCGATCGCGGTGCAGAATTTGGCACCACCACTGGACGCAGACGGCGCTGCGGCTGGTTTGATGCGGTCATCGGGCGCTATGCCGTTCGCGTTAACGGCTTAGACTGTCTGGCAATCACCAAGCTAGACGTGCTGGACGAACTAGAGGAAATCAACGTCTGCGTTGCCTACGAAGTCAATGGACAGCGCTGTCATGACTTCCCTAGCAATGCTCGCGCCTTTGCCCGCTGCAAGCCAATTTATAGAACGTTTCCAGGCTGGAAACAGTCTACCGACCACTGCCGATCGCTAGATGATCTGCCCCATCAGGCGCTTGACTATCTCAAGTTCTTGGCAGAGCTGATGGAGGTGCCAATCGCCATTGTGTCTTTGGGAGCCAGCCGCGACCAAACGATCATCGTCGAAGACCCCATTCATGGCCCCAAGCGGGCGCTGCTTTACAGCGATGGGGCTGCTCAGACTGCCCAAGTCTAAAATTTGTCAGATGCTCAGATGGCTTGTTTTCGGATCGCTCAACTTTCAGATCGCTCAGTTTATAGTCATAGACCCAGTTAGGTTACTCGTATGGAACTCACAGTTGAATGTCAAAAGCGTGCCCCCGGTAGCAAAGCAGGGGCACTTCGGCGCGAGGGGCGGATGCCAGCCGTACTCTATGGTCACAAGGGGGCAGAATCAGTTTCCTTAACCCTGGATGCCAAAGACGCTGAAACGCTAGTTAGAAAAGCTTCCCTCAATAACACTTTAATTCAGGTGAAAATACCTGATCTCCCCTGGAGCGGCAAAGCGCTGCTGCGGGAAGTGCAAACGCACCCCTGGCGCAGATCGATTTATCACCTTAGCTTCTTCTCTATTGCAGCTCAGTCCAGTGTTGAAGTGACTGTGCCAATCAACTTTGTGGGTGAAGCAATTGGGGTGAAAACGGGCGGCGGTGCTTTGGATACGGTTTTGACAGAGTTGCAGGTACAGTGCGACCCTGAAGCCATTCCAGAAACGATTGAAGTAGACGTAACAGATTTTCAGGTTGGTGACTCAGTTCATGTGAATGAATTAAAGCTGCCCAAAGGGGTTGTGGCAGTGGGTGAGCCAGATCGAGTGGTTGTTTCTGTGTTGTCTGGGCGGGTCACGGCAGAGGAGGATAACGCGGATGAATCTGCTTCAGCGTCCGAATAGGATGACAAGCGATCGCCAATTGACCTAAATTAGTCATTTAGCCAGGGATACTTCCCTGGCTTTTTAGTTGCAGCCCGTCTTTACAACGTCAAACTTACCTGCCAATCCTATGTCCGATTCCAAGCTCCCGCCCGTGATTCAGCAGATGATGCAGCCCAGTTTTTATCCGCATCCAGTGCAGGAGCCAATTCAACTGATCCAGACGCACATTTCCTATGTGTTGCTGACAGGAGAGTATGCCTACAAGCTCAAAAAGCCGCTAAATTTTGGCTTTCTTGACTTTTCTACCCTGGAACAGCGGCATCATTTTTGCCTGGAAGAACTGCGGCTCAACCAGCGCGGCGCACCCGGCATTTACCTAGAAGTTTTACCCATTAGCCAGATGGGGGATCGGCTTTGCTTAGGGGATGACCACCCTGTGGAATATACCTTAAAGATGCAGCAATTTCCCCAGGAGACGCTGCTAGACCATATGTTTGACCGGGGCAAGCTGACTGAGGATTTGTTGGTGGAGTTGGCAAGGGCGATCGCCACCTATCACGCCAACTCGCCTACCAGCAACTACATCCGTACATTTGGTGAAGTCGCTCAGGTGCGGCAGGCATTTGATGAAAACTACGAGCAAACCGAGCGATACATTGGCATTGCCCAAACCCAGAAGCAGTTTGACGAAACCAAAACCTACACCGATCGCTTCTTCCAGGAGCAGCAAGATTTGTTTATCCAGCGAATGCAGCAAGATCGAATTCGTGAATGTCACGGCGACTTACATCTTGGCAACATCAGCTTTTGGCAAAATAAGCTATTTCTATTTGACTGCATCGAATTCAACGAACCATTTCGCTTTGTAGACGTAATGTACGACGTTGCCTACATCGTCATGGATATGGCAGTTAGAGAACGTCCTGACCTGGGTGCGCTATTTCTAAACACCTACGTAGAGCAAACGGGCGACTGGGAAGGCTTGCGCGTCTTGCCCATTTATATCAGCCGCCAGACCTATGTGCGAGCAAAAATCACGTGTTTTTTGCTAGACGATCCCGCTGTTCCTGAAGATTCCAAACGAAAGGCCAAAGAAACCGCAGCACTTTACTACCGTTTAGCCTGGAAAAACGCCCATCCGCAACAGGGCAAGCTGATTCTCATGTCAGGCTTGTCGGGTTCTGGCAAGAGTACTACTGCCCGACTGTTAGCCCGTAAATTAGGCGCTGTTCACATCCGCTCTGATGCAGTGCGGAAACATTTAGGCGGCATTTCACTAGATCAAAAAGGTGGCGCTGAACTGTACACCGCAGAAATGACGCAAAAAACCTATGGGCGATTGCTAGAGCTAGGAATTCAGCTTGCCGCTCAGGGGTATTCTGTAATTTTGGATGCTAAGTATGATCGGCAGGCACTTAGGGCGGAGGCGATCGCCCAATCCAAATCTCACCAAATTCCCCTACAAATCTTCCACTGTGACGCTCCCCTGGAAGTCTTGCAAGCCCGCCTCCAGCAGCGCACCGGAGACATCGCCGATGCCACCGCCGACTTGCTAGCCCAACAACAGCTAGACCCCTTCACCGAAACGGAACAGCCCTATGTGACGCAGATAGATACGACTCAAGAAGTTGAGGAGCAGGTAGGGTTGGAGGTAGGGGTCAGAGTCAATGACCAATGACGCGACGTGTGAATTTCTCAAGCCCCTGTAGGATAGCCCTGTGGGATAGCCCCTATGGGATGGGCATCTTGCCCGTTCAAACCAAGCAGGCAAGATGACTGCTCCACGGGAACCCAAAGTTTCCAGAACCTTTGGTTGCACATCGCCTCAATGAATTAACGACTCATGACCTACTCCAACTTCTCCCCACTTAACACAAACATCGGATCAACCGCAGCAAACACCTGACGATTGCCTTTTGTTTCCAGGCGATTGACCGCAGACTGCACGACTTCAATATTCCGCACGTGCAGCTCTGCCAGGCTTTCTGAAATGGCGTAGAGGCTTTCAAAATTGGTTGCCGTTGCCACGATTCGACCTTGAGGGCGTAAGTAACTCCAGGCCGCTTTCAAAATTTCCTTGATCGGGCGACCGCCTTCTACACAGACGCAGTGCGGCGCATAAGCTAGATCCTTTAGACATTCTGGGGCACTGCCTTCAATTACGTCTACGTTTTGGACAGCAAAGCGATCGCAATTTCGCCGAATTAAACTAGCAACCTCTTCATCCCGTTCGATCGCTAGAATTCGCCCTTTCGGGCACAAAAGCCCAACTTCTATGGGAATTGTCCCGGTTCCTGCCCCAATATCCCACAGCACGGCATTAGAGCGCAGCCGTAGGTGGGAAATCATCAGCAGTCGGATTTCTCGCTTGCTCATCGGAATTCCTGGCAGGCGTTCAAACAAATCATCTGGAATGCCAGGAGTGCAGTAGGGCCAGAGGGAAGGAGACATGAGGTAAGGGAGTTGAAGTTTGAGACGCTTCAAGGATAGCTTGCTGTGCCTCAAGCGATAGCCATCACAGCTTCACGACTTAAATAGAGGTTTGAGCGTAAAACTTAAAGTTTTACGCTCAAACCTCTATTCATCAATCACGACTTTTAGGGTATCAAGATCGGGGTCAGCACACCCGGTAATCACGCCTCCTGCTGCTATCACCTGCTGAAGATAGGCGATCGCCCCTTCCGTAATCTCTTCACCGGGTAGCAAGACAGGGATGCCCGGAGGATAAGGGCAAACGATTTCAGCGCTAATGCGACCGACAGCATGGGCGATCGCCCGGACTTCTGCTGGAGCAAAAAAGGCTTCGCGGGGGGAAATGGGAAGTAGGAAATGGGAAGTAGGAAATGGAAAATGGGGGATTGAGAACCGGGTAGATAGAGTGTGTTGAGACAAATGGACAAAGGCGTTTACCAGTTGCTCAATGTCTGAAGGGGTGTTGCCCAGGCTAATGATGAAGGTGACGTGCTGGAGTGACGGTAGCTCGGCGGTAACGCCTAACTGTTGGTGCAAAATTTCGTCTGCGGCAAAGCCTGTCAGCCCTAAGCCCATAGTGGTGACAGTTAAACGGGTGGGATCAAGGGCAGCAAAACCAGAGGATGAGCCAGCGGATTTTGCACTTAAAACAGAGATTCGAGGAATTTGGCTCAGTTGGGTTCTGGCTTGGTGCGCCAGTGTTAGCGTCTGGGTCATCAGTTGTTTGCCCTGAGTTGCCATTTGCTGCCGAGCCGCATCCAGAGAGGCTAACAGAAGATAACTAGGGCTAGTGGATTGGACAAGCTGGAGCGTTTGACTGAGGCGATCGCCATCCACCTGCGTTCCTTGAACGTGCAGCATTGCCGCTTGAGTCATTGCGCCCAATAGTTTATGGGTAGACTGCACCACCAGATCTGCCCCAGCCGCCAGAGCAGAAATCGGCAGATCTGGGTGAAAGCCAAAGTGAGCGCCATGTGCTTCATCAACTAACAGCGGAATACCATGCTGATGAACCAGGCGGGCGATCGCCTCAATATCTCCACAAACCCCGTAATAAGTCGGGTAAACCACCATTACCGCCTTTGCATCTGGATGTTGCCGTAGGGCACAGGCTATGGCAGCAGGCGTAATGCCGTGAGCGATCCCCAACTGGGGATCGTAGTCCGGCTCGACGAAAACCGGGATTGCGCCAGACAAAACCAGGGCCGCGATCGCCGAGCGATGGGCATTGCGGGGCAGTACAATCTTTTCGCCCGGTCTGCACGTCGTTAAAATAGCTGCCTCAATGCCGCAGGTAGAGCCGTTTGCCAAGAACCAGGTACGGTCTGCCCCAAACGCTTCGGCGGCGAGTGCCTGAGCCTGCCCGATTACACCTTCCGGGGCAAACAAATTATCCAAGTTTGGCAGTTCAGGTAGGTCAGCCTGGAAGACTGCTGACCCCAGCAAATCTGCAAGCGACGGGGCAATTCCTCGTCCACGTTTGTGTCCTGGCGTGTAGAAGGGGGCATGAGGGCGGTGAGCCTGTACCCGCAGGGCTTCAAGCAAGGGCATCGTAGTTTGATGATTCATTTCGGAGAAGGCGAATGAGAACGGCTCTATCCTAAAGGAGGATTTTTATAGAAATTTTGGTAAGTTCCGTGATATCTCTGAAGGCGAAGAAGCCAGTGCGTTATTACTATATTCACGATTGATATATTTATAGGTTCAATTCATTCCGGTCATGCTGATTTTTGCAGGTAGCGATCGCAGTAACGAGGGGTTGAATGTCTGCAAACTTTATAATCCCGCGTCGATTAGCCGCAATCCTCAATCCACGTCGCAGCATCAGAGCAAGGTTTGGGCTAACCATCGCAGCGATCGCCCTGATTTTTTCGCTCTTAGCTAGCCTAACGATTGGCCAAACTGTTATTCAGCAAATTGAACAGGATGCCGGACAAAACCTAGCAGATCTGTCCTACCAAGTAGCAGACCGACTTGATCGGGGGATGTTTGAGCGCTACCGAGACATTCAAATCGCCGCCACTATCGAAACAATTCGCGATCCTGATTCCTCAAACGAAGCAAAAAGGCTGCTCCTGGAAAAGCTGCAAAACACCTACCCAGCTTACTCCTGGATCGGGCTAGCCGACCCTCAGGGCATAGTTGAGGTTAGCACGGGTGGGCTGCTGGAAGGGGTGGATGTTTCAGAACGGCCCTGGTTCACCAGTGGCAAACTCAATACCTTTGTTGGAGATGTGCATGAGGCTGTGCTTCTGGCAAGCTTACTGCCAAATCCAACCCAAAATACCTTACGCTTTGTAGATTTCGCTGCGCCTGTTGATGATCTCCGAGGAAACTTTGTCGGTGTTCTCGCAGCCCATCTTAATTGGACTTGGGCAGAAGATTTGAGGAATACCTTGTCTCGCAACTTGCGAAGTCGAGAGCAAGATCTGTTGGTGCTGAGGCAAGATGGAGTCGTTTTGCTTGGACCTGCCGAACTACTTGACCAGAAGCTAAACCATCTGAAGAGCTTTCAAGAGGCGACTTTAGCCAAAACAGGCTATCTGAATGAACTTTGGATCGACAATCAGTCTTATATCACTGGTTTTACTTCAAGCTCCGGCTATCGCGACTATGAGGGGTTGAATTGGATTGTGCTGGTACGGCAAAAGACTGATTTAGCTTTTGCTCCAGCCCAGCAGCTTCAGCGTCAGATTCTGACCTGGAATTTGGGATTAGGCGGTTTATTTGCCGTTTTAGGCTGGTTCATTGCCGACTATATTACTCAGCCGATGTGGGCGATCGCCACTGCTGCTAATCGAATTCGGCGGGGCGATTCAAACGTGTTCATTCCCACCCTACGGGGGCGAGACGAAATTGCAAACTTCTCTCGGTCGCTCAATCGACTGGTCTGCGACCTGACCCAAAAAGAAAGCGAACTTAAATTGAGCAACGAACGACTCCAGCAGGAGCTTCTTGAGCGGCAGCAGATGGAGAAATCGCTGCGGCTGAGTGAGGAGAGATTTTGCCAGCTTGCAGAAAATATTGATGAAGCCTTCTGGATTTGCTCCGCCGACGGCAGTGAGGTCATTTACGTCAGTTCCGCCTACGAACAGATTTGCGGGTACTCCTGCGAGATGGCATACCAAAATTCCAGAATGTGGTACAGCAGCATTCACCCAGAAGATCGAGAGAAGGTAACGCCCGATTTCAGTCGCGAGTCGTTGGGCAATTATGATGAAGAATATCGACTAATCCACTCGAATGGCTCGGTTGTGTGGGTTCGGGATCAGGCTTTTCCGGTGTATGACGAAGAGGGTAGAGTCTACCGAGTCGTTGGAATTACGGAGAACATCACAGAGCGTAAGCAGGCTGAGGAAACTAGCCGACAGCTAGAGCAGGAACGAGAACTCAGCGAACTAAAATCTCATTTTATTGCGATCGCCTCCCATGAACTTCGCACACCGCTGTCTGTCATTTCCATGTCGCTAGACCTACTGCAACAGCCCAGCGAAAATATTACCGAAGAGAAGAAACAGCGATACTGCGATCGCATCGATAATGCCGTCAAGCGGCTGACCCAAATTCTAGATGATGTCTTGCTAGTTGCCAGAGCAGAGGCAGGAAAGCTCGAATTCTCCCCATCTCTGCTGGATCTAGTTCAGTTTTGTCATGACCTGACTGAGGAGATTCAGATGAATGCGGGCAGTCAGCACAGTTTGGTGTTTGTCTGTCAGGAGCAGATAGGGCAGGTCTGCATGGATCAAAACCTGCTCAACCATTTGCTCACCAACCTGCTGCTGAATGCCGTGAAATATTCTCCGGAGGGAGGCGAAATTTATTTTGAGCTAAGCTGCCAGCAAGGAAACGCCATCTTTCAAATTCGCGATCAGGGCATTGGCATTCCAGAAGCAGACCAGGCAAGACTATTCAGCGCCTTCTACCGATGCAGCAATACGGGCAAGCTTCCCGGTACAGGACTTGGACTGGCGATCGTCAAAGAAGCTGTTGAGCTACACGGAGGAACGATTTCAGTCTCCAGCCTGGTTGGGAAAGGAACAACCTTTACCGTTTCCATCCCCATTCTGTAAAGCAAATGCAGCGCTCAGATCTGCGACTTCTTCGAGAAGTCGCAGGTCTTGTCCCTTAAGTCAGTGCTCATAAGTCAGTGCTCATTGGCTCAAGCTTCTTGTTAATGTGGCGATCGCCTGATTCTGCATCTGCCGCGTAAATCCTGATAACTAATAAGTAGACTGCTAGAGGTTAGACTAAACTTTTTCTAGGAAAGCTTTTAGTCCAAACCAACCTACTCATTGAGGACAAAACGTGTATGACTGGCCCTGTCAATCCTTCAAACTCATCTGGGTTGCCCGATGGTACTGGTGTTTTACCAGAAAGTGAAGGAGTGATTTTGCAGCGGGGCGGGGAGGAATTGGCACTGGAAAAAGTGGGCGATCGCTTCACGGTGCGTCCCATTCCAAACCGCTCTTTAACCGAACTGGCGCGTCAGGTTAGCGCAGTCGCAGCTTTGCCCGTGCCGTCTGGTCGGCTGATTGAGCTTCAGGTCGCGCCCAATCAGCTTGATCGAGCCATGCAAACCGCCCGGTCTTCACCAGATGTCTCCTTTGCTAGTCACGTTTACCACATCAAAAACAACCCAAGTACAAAAATTTATTTAACCGATCAAATCACGATTCAGTTTGCCAATCAGGTGGATGAGCCTGCGGCAAAGGCGATCGCCACTGCTTTAGGACTTGAGCTAGAACAACCCGTCGTTGGAATTCCTAACACCTACGTCTTTCAGGTGACGCAGCAGGCTTCAGCCAATCCAGTGAAGCTAGCTAACCAACTCATGCGCCGTACCGACGTGCTGACCGCAGAACCCAACGTCGTCATCAAAACTCAAAAGCTCTATCGCCCCAACGATACTCACTATCCCAAACAGTGGTACTTGCAAAACAACGGTGGTTCCCGTGACCTCACCGCCAACTCCCACATCGCAGCAGAAGCAGCCTGGGACATCACTCGCGGAGTTCGGTCTGTCGTCGTCGCTGTTGCAGACGATGGCTTTGACCTGAACCATCCTGACTTTCAGGGCAAGGGCAAAATCGTTGCGCCCAGAGACTTAAAGCGAAAAGACTTTCTGCCCATGCCCGAAGAACAGCAGGAAAATCACGGAACTTCGTGCGCGGGGGTGGCGATCGCCGAAGAAAACGGAGAAGGCATCGTCGGTGTAGCTCCTGGCTGTGCCTTCATGCCGATTCGCACAACGGGCTTTCTAGATGACGATGCGATCGAACAACTGTTTAACTGGGCACTGAATAACGGAGCCTCAATCATTTCCTGTAGCTGGGGTTCTAGTTCGGTTTACTTTCCGCTTTCCCTGCGCCAACGGGCTGCAATCACACGGGCAGCCACCGAAGGGCGCAATGGTAAAGGCTGCGTCATCGTGTTTGCGGCAGGAAACGCCAACCGCCCCGTTTCTGGAGAAGTTAACGAACAGGGCTGGACACGAAATCTTCTGCGTGGAGTGACTCCCTGGCTGAGCGGCTTTGCGGTGCATCCCGATGTGATTGCGGTCGCGGCAACGACCAGCACAGGCAAAAAAGCGGCTTACAGCAATTGGGGCACAAATATCTCAGTTGCCGCTCCCAGCAACAACGCTTCTCCGGTGATCTGGTTTCAGGAAGCTGGATTTATCAACACTGCACCCCTAATTTCAGGCGGCTTGTTGGGGAAGGGCGTGTTTACAAGCGATCGCCTGGGGTCTGCGGGCTATGACCCCACCGGCTTCACCCAGACCTTTGGCGGCACCTCCAGTGCTTGTCCCATCATCGCGGGCGTAGCAGCACTGGTGCTATCCGCGAATCCAAACTTAACTGCACGAGAAGTCCGACAAATTCTTCAGGAAACAGCCGATAAGCTAGTCGATTCAGAACCAGATCCACAGCTTGGCTTACGGAAAGGCACCTACGATGCTAACGGACATTCTCAATGGTTTGGCTATGGCAAAGTGAACGCCTTCAAAGCAGTTCAGGCTGCCCAACGCCGCACCGCCGCACCGCTCAGTGCCTCCCGCCGCATTCAGCAGCAAAATTCTAACGCTTTTAATATCCCTGACTTCAATTTGCAAGGCATTGCCAGTCCCATTCAGATTTCAGACTCCGGACAGGTCAGAGAGGTTCAGGTTTATGTTGACATCGAACATAGCTTCATGGGCGACCTGGAAATCAGTCTAATTGCTCCAGGGGGACAAACGGTGCTGCTGCAAAACCGCACTCTCGGACGCAGAACCCGACTGCAAACCACCTACTCACTTCAAACGACTTCAGCTCTAAATCAACTTTTAAATCACTCAGCAAACGGACGATGGCAGCTTCGAGTGGTCGATCACGCTCAACTCAACACGGGCAGGCTGAACAGTTGGCAGATTACGTTGGGAGTGTAGGAGAGGGATGAGGGATGAGGGATGAGGCTTTCCTAACCGCAGATAGGCAGTACTTCTGCCTCAGTTTCTATTTCTCCAGAGAGGGCCTTGAGTGCAGTTTCCAAGTCAACTGTGAAGCGTTTTGCGTCTCGCTTTGCGGCACCTCGAACATAGTTAGCCATCTTCAGGGGCTTGCCAATCTGAATTTTTACGTCGCAGCCTCGTGTGGGGTACGCTTCATCGTATTCTAGGGCGATCGGGACGACCTGCACACCCAGCCCAGGCTGACTCACTTCTGCCTGGATCGCTAAGCGTCCTAAACCGGGCTTCAGCGGATGAACCTGACCATCTCTAAAAATCCCGCCTTCTGGAAAAATGACCAGCATTTCGCCGTTTTGCAGGACTTCTACGCCGTGACGCAGGCTTGCAATGGTGGGGTGTTTGGTGTTGACCGGGAAGCCCCCCAAACGGCGAATAAACCAACCTTGAATGCCCTTAACCTCATCAGCAGTCACCATGAAGCGCAAATCTCGTCCGGTTACTCCCCGACCCGTTGCATAGGGCACCATGATTGCATCCCAGCGTGCCCGATGGGTCGGAGCCAGAATCACAGGCCCCGTCAGCGGCAGGTTTTCTTGCCCTGTCACCTCAATCTTGCCAAAGTAGAAGGGCAGCACGATCCGACGTGCCAGTGGATAGACCAGAGGAGTCAGCCAGGGCGAAAAGCGCGAATCAACCGCAGAATGGGTGTAGGTTGCGGTATCTACAGCAGTGTCTACAGAGCTTTTAACAGATTCCAAGAAGGAGTTGAACAAAACCATAGAAATTAACGGGATATCAGGGGCGCTGAAAGTGTCGTTACGTACACAATAGTCCGCCCAAAATGGCTTGTCTTCTGGCTGAGGGACAGTTCTGAGGCTGTCCAGAAATAGGACTGGCGATAGACAGCCAATGTGCTTCTAGGTTAAGTATATATAACTATTTTTAGATAGCATCCGTTAGGGAGATGACAAAATTTAGCTTTGCTTCCTGTGAAAGGTTCATAAGTGTCCTAAGGTATGCGCCTAGCGCTGTATGATCGACGTTGAGCGAACCAGGCTTGGAGCTGCTGCCGACAGGTCGATTCTAGAATTCCACCCACTACAGCCAAACGATGATTGGAGCAGGCACTATCGGGCAAGTTCGCGACGGTGCGAATTGCGCCCGTTTTAGGATCGTCTGCCCCGTAGACTAACTTGCCTAGCCGCGCTTGCACGATCGCCCCGGCACACATGGGGCAAGGTTCTAACGTGACATAGAGGGTACAGCGGTTCAGATGCCAGGTTTGTAGTTGCTGTCCGGCGATTCGCAGCGCTAGAACTTCGGCGTGGGCGGTGGGGTCGTGGTCGCGCTGTCGGCGGTTTTCGGCTTCGGCAATCAGGCGATCGCCCTCTACAATTACTGCCCCCACCGGAACTTCCCCAGCGTCTTCAGCAGCGGCAGCAAGGGCAATCGCCCGACTCATCCAGCGATAGTGAATCTGGTATTCGGGATGGTCAAGTAGCGGTGGTGGAATTGCGATCGCCATCTATTGCGCTAGCAGCGGGTCTAACTGCCCTTTTGTATCTAACTCATACAGGTCATCACAGCCGCCAATGTGCTGATCGTTAATAAAGATTTGCGGCACAGTACGCCGTCCGTTGGTGCGTTCTGCCATTTTCACCCTGGCGGCTCCATTACCGTCAATTTTGTATTCGGTATAATTAACCCCCTTCCACCAGAGCAGCATTTTGGCGCGAATGCAGTAGGGACAGGTTTGCCAGGTGTAGATTTCAACGTGTGCTTTGACCCGTTCAGGGTGACGACCCAACAGTGCGTTTAGAGAATCCAGCATATTGATAGACGTTCAAAATTGAGGCTTACTTCCATAGGATATCGGCATGGTAGCGGATGTGGTCTTCTACAAAGGAGCTGATGAAGTAGTAGCCGTGATCGTATCCTGCCTGCATTCGCAAAATCACGGGCTGTCCGACTTTGGCACAGGCTTGCTCAAAGACGCGGGGCAAAAGCTGTTCCAGGAACGGATCGGCGGTGCCCTGGTCAATCAAGATTGGGCGATTTGACGGAGCCGTTAGCACCAATTCGCTAGCGTCGTAAGCCCGCCACGTTTCCGGGTCGGCACCAAGATAGTTTGTGAATGCCTTTTGCCCCCACGGACACTGCATCGGTGCGGCAATTGGCGCAAAGGCAGAGACAGAACGGTAGCGATCGCCATTTCTCAAGGCACAAACCAACGCGCCATGACCGCCCATTGAGTGACCCAAAACGCCCTGACGATCTGCCTGCACAGGAAAATGTTCAGCGATTAAAGCGGGAAGTTCGTCTACGACATAGCTGTACATCCGATAGTGCGATCGCCAGGGTTCTGTCGTTGCGTCTACGTAAAAGCCTGCACCTGTGCCGAAATCCCAATCGTCAGCTTCACCGGGAATGTTTGCCCCACGCGGGCTGGTGTCGGGGGCAACAAGCAGCAATCCGTGTTTTGCGGCAAACTGCTGTGCGCCTGCCTTAGCCATAAAGTTTTCCTCGGTGCAGGTCAGTCCCGACAAAAAGTACAGTACGGGGACAGGTTCAGCCCTTGCCTGCGGCGGCTGATACACCGAAAATTTCATTTCCCCCTGACAGGCCTGGGAGGAATGGCTGTAGAAGCCAACGGTGCCGCCAAAACACATATGCTGGCTGAGCAGTTTGGGTGGAGTGGAAACTGACATAAATTGTGAGGGTGAGGAATTGAACAGGATGAATTAAAGGCATCGCAGCACTGGCATTCTAATATCAATTCACCCGTCAATTCACCAGACGCTACAGCAAACTAGCTATAAGTTGCGCTAGATGCTAACTTTGTGTGCAATTAATGACCAGTAGAAAAATCCCAAACCCCGTCGCCCATGAAACTCCAGAATCTTGCTTCTTTAACGCTATTTGCTACGCTTTGCTGGGGGGTGCCTGCCAGAGCCGAAAACTTGCAGCACGTCCAGCAGTTGATGTCTACTCGTGAGTGTCAAAGCTGTGATCTGAGCCGGGCCGGACTAGTGTTTGCAAACTTGTCGGCGGTAGATTTGACGAGGGCAAATCTCAGTCTTGCTAACTTAAACCAGGCAAACTTAAGCGGTTCTAATTTAGCCGATGCTGATTTGAGTGGGGCGGTTTTAGTCAGGGCAAATCTCAGCGGAGCAGATCTAAGTGGGGCAAACTTGGCAGGCGCAGACTTGCGGGAGGCTTACCTGTATGGCGCAAACCTGGAGGGCGCAAATTTGGACGGCGCTACTTTACAGGGGGCGATCGGGCTGCCCGACGAGTTGATTAGCGCTGAACAATTTTACGCCTGGGGGGTTGCAGAATATCAGCGGGGCAACGCTAACGGGGCGATCGCCTACTACAACCAAGCATTAGACAAACGCCCGGATTACTCTGCGGTTTACCTGGCACGGAGCCTTGCCTACTATCGGTTAGGAGATGAGGAAAGGGCGATCGCCGATGCAAACCGAGCCGAACAGCTTTTTGCAGCAGATGGCAACGAGAACGGCAGGCTGGCTTCCGTACAACTGGCTGAAGGCATTGTAGAAGCGCAAGAAGCTCTCGACGAGGCAAATGAGCGCGGCCGTGGCGGCGGCGGTTTCCTCAGCTTCATTGGAGGATTGGCTAGTTTGCTACTCCGCTTTGGGCTGTAAAACTACCCTGAAAAAGGCGGTGGCGGTTGGGTGCTTTGGCTCAATCTGCTGAACTTTTTTGAGGGAAGCGATCGCCTTCCCAAACTCGCCCTGTAACGCCCAAAGCTGTCCTGCTAGAGCATGAAAGTCAGCATGGTGAGAGTGGAGTGCGATCGCCCGATTGTTCCAACTTATAGCCGCAGTATAGTCGTTTGCCTTAAACGCTCGAATTGCCTGTCGGTGCCACCAAATCGCCTGATCGTGCAGACGAATTAGCGGTGAAAGATCAACCCCACAGCGACGGCAATTTTGGGCACTGGGAGTAGAGGGTCGAGGGTTGAGGGTTGGAGAGTGCCCAATTCCCAATCCCCGACTCCCAATTTCCAGCGGACGGTATGCGGCACGACAAACAGGGCACTTCATAGGCGCTCTCAGGAATTGGTGGTGATGTAGTAAAGGAAGTCAGACAGTTCTTCCTGGAGTTCTGGGAGCGCGTCAGTTTCCTGATTGGCGATCGCCTCCTCAATTTGCTCCAGCAAATCCTGTAACTCCTCAAATTGCTCATCCTCTAGCGTATCCAGCACTTTTTGAGCCTGATCGAGCAAAGTAACAAGCTCAGGATCTAGTGAAATACCTTCTGTCGTCTCAGTCGCAGAAACATCAATAGGCTCATCTGCTTCAAACTCATCTGCTTCAAACTCATCTGCTTCAAACTCATCTGCTTCAAATAGTGCATCCAAATCGGCTCTGGCTTGCTTTAGTTCATGGCTAGAGAGCCGCTGAATCCCAACGTGGTTGACGACCAGTTTTCCCTGCTGCCCCTTGCCTTTCTCGGTAGTGGTGACAGTGAGAATACCGTTCAAGTCAAAGTCAAAATGCACCTCGATTTCAATCGCGCCTGCGGGCTTAGGTGGCAGTCCCTCAACTTTATAGGAACCCAGCGGTACGTTTTCCTCAGCAGCTTGATTTTCTCCCTGAAAAATTTCGATTTCAACTGCGCTCTGGTTGTCTGAAACCGTCGAATAAACCTCAGAGCGGGAAACGGGTACAACGCTATTACGGGGAATGATCACGCTAAAGTATCCCGGCATAATCCCCATTGGAGTATCAACCGCTGCCGAAATGCCAAGCGAATGGGGAATCACGTCCACGAGAATGGCTTCCACATCTTCGCCTGCCAGCACACCAGCCTGTAAAGCAGCGCCCAACGCCACACACAAATCAGGCTGAACGCCATCAACGGGAGCCTGCCCCAAATGATCTTCAACCATCTGCTGCACGAGCGGAATGCGGGTAGAACCGCCCACCAGGATAATGCGATCGAGGTCATCCGGTTGCAGGTCGGCATCACCGAGGGCGCGATCGATCGCCTCTAGCGTTTCATCAAGCAGCGGCCGGATCAGGTCTTCAAAGTCAGAGCGGGCAATTTCTGTTTCCAGGTGCAGCGCTGTCTTGCCCTTGCTGCCCAAAAATGCTTCTCGCACTGGCGCAAAGGCATGGGAACTGAGCGTGACTTTAATCTGTTCAGCCGCTCTCAACAGTCGAGCCTGCGTCGCAGGATCATCCGGTACATCAACGTCGTGTGTCTGACGATATCTCGCCGCCAGGTGCAGTTGTAGCCGTCGGTCAAAGTCATCGCCGCCAAGTTGGTTGTTGCCGTGACTCGCCAGCACCTCCGTCACTTCTCCGGTGATTTCTACCACCGACACGTCAAAGGTGCCGCCACCCAGGTCATAAACCAGCACTCGTTCGGTTTCCTCCGATCGCACATCGTAGGTCAGTGCCGCAGCGGTTGGCTCGTTGATAATTTGCAGCACCTCCAGCCCAGCAATTTCGCCTGCCGTCTTGGTTGCCTGTCGCTGAGCATCGGTGAAGTAGGCAGGAACGGTAATCACTCCCTGGGTCACGGCTTCACCCAGTGCGCTCTCTGCCCGCTGCTTTAGGGTGCGCAAGATCATAGCTGAGATCTCGTGTGGCAGAAAGTCTCGCGTCTCGTCCGATTCCGTGCCGCCGACGCGCAGAGTGGTTTTGTGGTCAGTGCCCATCCAGCGCTTGATCGAGCGAACGGTGCGATCGGGTGCTGCCGCGTACTGACGCAGCGCCTCGCGCCCGACCAGCAGTTTTCCCGTTTCGCTAAAGCCAACACAAGAAGGCAACATCAAATCACCATCGTCTCCGGGCAAGACACGCGCCTGACCATTTTCAACGATCGCCACTTCAGAATTGGTTGTACCTAAGTCGATGCCGATGGTTTTGGTCATAGTTGGTAGGAGGGTTAGGGGCTGGGG
>Ga0224723_1000934_pt1 | contig 18867 bp, 19 predicted proteins | sample Balambano_FR2_Me_FD_161647 | JGI IMG/M metagenome (GOLD analysis project Ga0224723, IMG submission 161647) | Freshwater sediment microbial communities from Lake Towuti, South Sulawesi, Indonesia - Balambano_FR2_MetaG | ecosystem: Environmental > Aquatic > Freshwater > Lake > Sediment | place...
GCCATAGCGTGAGAGCAGGGTGGGAACGATGTCGTAAAGCTGTGCCCCTTCTAGCTGCTGTCCGTTTTTGGGCTGTTTCGGGTCGTGGAAGATGATCATGCCGTATTGAGCATGGTTGGCATCGTCGGGGCCAGTGTCGTTGTCGGTAGTGTAAAAGGAGCCGCTGCCAATGGTGCCCACCGATCGCCATGCTAAATCGCCAAAGTAAACCACTAGGTCGGGGGCAACGCCGCGCACTTTTTTGTAGATCTGCTGTGGTTTGAAGGCTTTGTTTCCCATTGGCTTCCCATCTGGGTCGGGCAGGGCTTCTAGTTTTTCGGCGAGGCGCGATCGCTCCTTCTCATACTCTGCTAGAGGAATCACACCCTGCGGTTCTCGCCCTTGCACATTCAAAAACACTCGCCCATAGTAGCCGCCAGCACCCCAGGCTTTGGTGCGGCTCCAGTCTACTTCGAGCTTGTCTAGGGAAGTGGGTTCTGTAGGCTGTTCTTTTAAGACCAGGTAGCCTTCTGCGATCAGCCATTCGTTGAGGCAAATGCCGCCCATCAGGGGACGTGCGCCGTGATCGGAGACGACTAACACGGCGGTTTCGTCATTGCAGTGAGCCAGCAATTCACCCAGGCGGCGATCGACGTGACAGTAGTAGTCGTAAATGGCGTTGGCGTAGGGAGAATTGGGCTGGTGCTGAGGATGGCTAGCATCCATTGGCTTCCAAAAGGAATGATGAATCCGGTCTACGCCCATATCAACCAGCATCAGAAAGTCGGGCGATTCTTGCTCTAACAGCCGCTCTGCCAGGGTGAAGCGCTGATTGCAGAGAGTGTAGATGTTGTTGAGAATTCGGGCTTTTTCTTCGGAGCGGAAGTGGGGCACGTCCAGCATGAAGTCCTCGACCCATTGAGCAATCTGGTTTGCCAGTTCTGGCGGATGGGTATAGGGAACGTCGGTGCTGGGTGTAAGAAAGCAGGACACCAGGGAGCCGTTTACCGCAGGTGGAGGAGATGTGCCTGGGACGCTGAGGACGGCGACTTTCCAGCCTGCCTCACCCAGGATGTCCCAGAGGCGGGGAACTCGGACGGCACGACCGTCAGCGATCGCCATCTTTTCATAGCTGCGGTCAACCCGATTGCGAAAGCCGTAGATTCCCAATTCACCCGGATCGCGTCCGCTCATCATGCAGCTCCAAGCGGGCACTGTGATTGCAGGAATGCTGCTTTCCATTCGTCCGTAGCTGCCTGCTGCCATTAGTTTTGAGAGGTTGGGCAGGTCTTGTCGCCATTGGTCAAAGACAAGCGAGGGTTCCATACAGTCCAAGCCTACGATGATCAGCCGGGGAGATGCGGAGTTGGGCATGATTTCGTCTCCAGTATTGGTACCGTGTTCAATTTTGGATTTTGGATGAATGCTGTGAGTTTAGGCAGAAATCTGTCAACAAGCTTAGCTCTTTGCCGTTGTTGGGTTTTGCAGGCTCAAGCCAACCTACGCGGTAAATTTTGCTGGCGATCGCTCACTGCTTTTGCACTCGGTTGACTCTGTGCCGCACGTAAAGGGTGATGGAGGCACCAACAATCGCCACAAACGAAAGAATGTGAACTACGTTAAACGGCGTACCCGGAAAGAACCAGGAGTCAGTTCTGAGAAACTCGATGAAAAATCGCCCTAGCGGATACCAGATGAGATAGAGCAGCAGCAAATCTCCGTTGCGTAGCTGATGCTTGAAACGGCGCGAAATCCAAAACAGTAAGCCAAAACCAATGAAGTTCCAAACTGATTCGTAGAGAAATAGAGGATGGAAGCGAGTGCTTTCGGGATAGATGCTGAGGTCGTTGTAAGGCGAAATGCGATGTTGGGGATCGATTCTTAAGCCCCAGGGAAGAGCAGTTGGTGGGCCGTAAAGTTCCTGGTTGATGAAGTTGCCCCAGCGGCCGATCGCCTGTGCCAGTGGAAGAGCAAGGGCGATCGCATCCAAATAAATTAAAGCAGGCAAATGACGAATGCGAGTGAACAGCCACAAGGCCAGTCCGCCAAAGATAAACCCACCAAAGATGTGAATGCCGCCACTCCAAACCTTGAGGATCTCTAGCGGGTTAGAAAGGTAGTAGCCTAGCCCACCTTCCCCACGAGGCGACTGAATAAACACATAGTAAAGTCGTGCCCCGAGAAATCCCGGAATCAAAACCCAAATCAGCATATCCCAGAAGTCATCACTGTTTTGCCCACGTCGGGTGACTTCATGGCTAGCAATCTGTGCGCCTACCAGAATCGCTGCCATCATCAGCAACCCATACCAGCGCAAAGCCAGAGGGCCGAATTGAAAAATGATTGGATCAACGGGTGGGTACATAGGAAAGGATGAGGGATGAGGGATGAAGGCGGAGGATGGCAAAACTCTTCATCCTTCATCCTTTCCATCCTAGTCTTCCAGGTAGCCGAGGTCGCGTAGGCGACGGCGAACTTCGGGGTCGTCAATGTTGGGGGCGGCAGTGGCGGTAGCTTGGCTGCTGTATCCGGTAAAGGCTTGAAGCTGTTCTTGCAGTATCTCTGCGTTTTCGGGCAGGATGTCGCTCAGGTTCAAGTTTTCTTCAGGATCGTCAAGGAAGTTGTAGAGTTCCAGGCGATCGCCCCCCGTTTCAATCAGTTTGTGTTGTCCGATCCAGACGGCACGGCGAGGTTGGTCGCAGGCGCGATCGCGGATCAGTTCAGGCTGTCGTTTTCGCAAGAGATTTACCACGTTTTGGGGTGGAATTGCTTCGGAGAAGACAGATTGGCGATCGGGGTCATTGGCTGGGCTTTGAGATAAGCTGAGTGCCACTTCCTCTTCGCTAGCTAACCCTGCTGCTGTCAAAACCGTGTGAAATAAACGGCGCGTTGACACGACGTGTTCTGTTACCTGTCCGCGTGGAAAGGCATTGCCAGGATCACGAATGATTAGCGGCACCTGCACCAGTTCGTTGTAGAGCGAGAGCGAATGCCCGATGAACTGCTTTTCGCCCAAATGCTCTCCATGATCAGAGCAGATAATGACTAGCGTGTTTTCTAGCGCACCGCTCTCCTCTAATTTTTTCAGGAAAACGCCAACTTGCTCATCCTGATGCGCTACTTCTGCGTCATACATCCCGTCGAGGGTGGCTTTTTGCTGTTCGTCTAGCGCCCCGGCAAGGGGAGCCAGCCAGCCATAGACATCACTGTTAAACCGACGCAGATAGTGCTGCGCTTCTGTATTCTTCAAAACGTGAGGCGCAAATTTTTCGATGTAGTGGCGAGGCGGGTGGTAGGGCATATGGGTGCCCATCAGGTTAATGAAGGTAAAAATCGGTTGGTCGGCGGCAAGTTTGCGATCGCTCAACAGCCGAAATGCATCATCTAATGATTTAGCGGTATTTCCCTTGAAGCTCAGCGCTGTCTGCCAGAGCGGAACCATCAAAGGCGTAAAGGAAAAGGCTAACAGCGCATCCGAGCGAGCAAAGGCATCTTGAACGCGGTTCAGCATTCCAGCCAACAGACGCTTAAAGCCCTGACGATACTTGTCTAGCCAACCAGAGGGAACACCCGCCTGATTGGGGCGAGAGGTGAGCAAGCCGCTGTAGTTGAGGAAGCTATAGAAGCCACGCCGCAGTCCATTGTTGATGACACCCACCAGCGGATTGTTGCAAAACCCTGCGGTAAAGTAGCCGCCTGCACTCAGCCGCTCTGCTAAAGTTGTGAACTGTTGAGGCAGCACCGAGTAAGACTGCAACACCTGATGAGCAGAGGGATACAGCCCCGTAAACATCGAAGCATGGGAAGGAACCGTCCACTGAGCAGCGGCAACTGCGCTCTTAAACAGGGTTGCGTCAGCGGCAAAGGCATCTAGATGAGGCGAGGTTTTCAGAGGATAGCCGTAACAGGAGAGGCGATCGGCTCGTTGGGTATCGAGTACCAAAAATACGATATCGGGACGCTTTGTTGACATAACCTACCTTTGACCTACTTCCCCCATTCTGCCTCTGAATCTTGCCTCTGACTTCCCGCTAACAGCAGGTATCTTCAACTTAAGAACTGTTGAATCCGAACCGGGCGTGGTACTTAGACAGAAACCAACGGTGAATGGCGGAAGGGATTTGCCAAATGCCGCGCCCCTACCCCCTGCGTCATCTGCTGCTCGTCATACTAACGCTTAGGCTGTCAACAGAACAACGAGCAACAATCAGAAATGTCCAATAATCGGAACGCCATTGAAGACTATCAACAAGCTGCGCAACTCTATCAGAGTCAGGACAACACAGTTTCTCATTGGCTTACGTTAAACAACCCATCTACTCCAATTCTTGCTCTGCGGCTCTAGCTTCATCTTCTAGCGCTTGAATTGCCAGCAGTAGTTCCTCTTCCTGAATTTCAAATTCATCTTCAGGAATTTCGCCCATATCAAATGCAAGTTGGAGCGCCAGTAGCCGTTTGCTCAGGTTTTCCTGATCATCCAGGGCTGAGTTTGCCTGCTCTAGAACTTTGTTGCCCACCCAAGCAATGCCGCTGACGGGGGCTGTAATCGGTGCTAGAAGAAGGTCGAGAAACATGGGGATTGCCTCAGTTGAGTTGAGCGAAGTTAAACGGAGCGGTGAAGCTGTTGTAGCGAATGCGGAGCCGCTGATCAAACTGTTGATCCAGCGCCTCAACCTGCTGGCTAAAGTGAGTTTCTTCGTCCCAGGGAATCAGGTAAGCGGCGTTGTAAATCATTGCGTCGGTGAGTGCGTCGTTCTCTACCACGTCAACGGCTAGCGGGTTCAGGGTTGCCTGAAAAACCTCGATGATACTCTGTCTGCGGTTTGACATTGCCTGCTCGATCGCCTGCCCAATTTGCACCACTTGATCCATGCTGAGGGATTTTCCTTCGAGGCGATCGCGCTCTGCCAACAGATTTTGATCCTCCTGGAGCAATGCCTCCAACTCAGCATTTGCCTCCCAAAATACCTTCACGCCAACTTCGCGCCGTCCGTCCAGCTTATTAAACAGGTCGCCCAAACCTTGACCCTGCGGCACAATAAGCTGTTGGTTGACCGTTTCCCAATTCTCAATGATTAACCCAAACTGGAGCGGCAGCAGGGTGCGATATCCTTTTTCCATTGCTTGCTCCAGCACTTTCTCATGTCCGAGCAAGTTGCGGCGACTGGCTAAATACCGCTCCTGCTGAGCCTCTGAATATAAGAAAACGAAATCGTCAATCCCATAAGTTTGCACAGGCTGACGGTCTAATCCCTCTAGATTCATGTTTTTCGGCCCCGGTGCGGGAAAGATGCCGTAGAGATATAAACCGTTTCCCATGAATCAAGATTCCTTAAGATAGACTGACGTTACGTTGGCGTACTAAAAGATATTTCTGAGGAAGGTTTTTATCCCCGTAAGGGGGTGAACAGTCGTTCGCCCCTACCTGGTATGCGGTAATTTTTTCCTTAGAAATCGCCTAAATTGGCTTAGAGGTTAGAACTAACTGCAATTTGGCGTGAATCAGGTTGAGTTGAGCCAGTCCTAAGTCAACTTCGCCTTCGACCACCACTCCTGTGTTGAGCAGTCGGTCTAACAGTTCCAGAATGGACGGGTTGGCTGAAGCCTCACCCGGATAGTACCCATTTGACTTGGGAAGTAACGTGCCGATCTCGCCTAAGTCAATATTTAGATCTGCTGGGTCAACCTCGAAAATCTCGCAAAGCTGGACAACCTGTTCTTCTAGCTTTCGCAGGCTGTCTGCGGCTCGTTCTAAGTCTTCGTCGCTCAGTTCTTTTGCCTCCATGCGGCGGATGACTTGAGCCTCCATCAGTTGCCGCACTAGCTCAACGACTGTCAGCAACAGGGGAGCTAAACCCGTCTTTGCTCCACCCTGGCTAGAAATGGAGCTTTCAGGCGTAAGTTGAATTGGAGAATCAGAAGAAGCCATGTCGTATAGCGAAAGGCGGAGGGCAGAATAACCGTAGTGGTACAACACAGCTAAAATAGCGCGTTACGTGTAGGATGGGCAAAGCAGAGCGTACCCATCAAGATACAAAGATGCGTTAGTAACGCATCAACTTCTAGCAACAATGCGTTACGGCAATCGCCTCAAAGACCGACAAGCCCGAAAGCCAGGAATCGTTCTGCTAGTGGCGATCTGCTTCATGGTTCTAATCGTAATCGTCTTTCTCTATCCCTAACTTACTCGTTTCCAAGCTCCAGCTTGGAAATGCCACTTTGGAAGCTCCAGCTTCCCTAAATTTAGAAGAAGCTGGAGCTTCTTCGGAGCGGTTCCCAAGCTGGAGCTTGGGAACCAGGGGGGATCGTAATCATCCTTTCTAGTCCTTAGCTTGCTAGTCCTTAGCTTGCTAGATTTTCAGCCGCTTTTAGCGATCGCAATTCTGTTTCTAAATTCTCAATTCTTGCCTGAAGCTGTTGATTTGCCTCCAGCAGTTGGCGCGACTGTCCGCTGAGGTAAGGATCGCTTTCCCACCAGTTGATTCCCATTTCTTTGGCTTTGTCTACCGACGAGATCAGCAGGCGAATGCGAATGCTCAGCAGTTCTGTAGAACCGACGGAAACAGAAATATCTCCGGCGATCACGATGCCTTTGTCAAGAACCCGTTCGAGCACATCTGCCAGAGTGGAACCTGATGTAGAAGTGGCGATCGCCCGCCCACCATTTCCACCAGCCATAGGGCGAGCTTGAGTTGTGGTCATGCTTCATCCTCGCTGGTGATGTGGATTCGGTAAGCAGAAATGGTTTCAGCGATGCTGGGGTTAAACTGAATTCCCTGTTCGGTGAGCGATCGCAGTGCCGTCACTACTTCATAGCGGTTAATTCCCAGAGCGGTTTCAATCTGGGAGATTCGAGCGCCCTGAAATTCCTGCAAATACTCATACACTTCCCACTCAAACGGAACGCCTTCCTTTGAGGAAGCGGGAGCCGGAAGTTCGGCAATTTCCAGGTTTGCGTCTTGTCTAATGTTGGGTGAACTTGTCTGTTTCGACAATTCACCCGACAGCACCTCAGCTTCTGGATGGGTTTGGGCTTGGGGGTTAAAGATGAGCGTTTCGGGCTGTGAAAGATCGCAGTCTTCCAGTAAATCGGCAGGGTCAAGCTCAGGGCAAATGAGTTCGTTAAACAGTTCCCAAAGTAGCTGGGTGGACTCGGTGAGCGATCGCCCCGTGCGCGAAAGCAAAACATCCTGGCAAACATCCCGAAATTCTGGATTTTCAGGCATCACCAGGATTTCATGCTCATGGCAAACTTTGCCTACCATCAGGCAAGACCGTAAGCCTGAAGTCTTTTCTGCGCCTACCTTAATCCGAAATGCTTTAACCAGGCTGACAATAATTGCAGCACTTTCCCGATCAATCCCGGTTTTTTGCACCACAATTTCTTGCTGAGTTAATTCGTCTGGCTCTGGCATATTGATTGTCACCAGGCGATCGAGCAGTGCATCCTGGGTATCGTGAACGCCGCAGTATTCCTCTGGATTGGAGGTGAAAATGGCGCGAAAGTGGAGATTGACCCGAATGTATTCGTTGCGATTGCCGCTAGGAGGCAGCACCAGCAGTTTCTCTTCTAGTGCTGACAGCAACACATTGTTGACTTCTGGGCGGGAGCGGTTGAACTCGTCATAAACCAGGGTGAAGCCTTCCCGGCAAGCAAGCGTCAGGCGCGAGTCAACCCAGTTTTGCCGCAGTTCGTCCTCAACTTTGACGACGCTGTGAATGTAGTTATCGACTACTTTTTTACGGGTATAACCTGCCTGGTTGCCGATCAGGTCGGAGGTTTTGAATTCGTCGTCGCCAAAAATCAGCATAATGGGACGACTGAGTAAATCTGCCAGGTGAAGTGCCAGGGTGGTTTTGCCAGTTCCGGCAGGACCGCGCAGGTGGACGGAAAAGCCGGACTGGAGGTAGCGTAACGCTCTAGTTGCGACTCGCTCGACGGAGGGCGTACTAACAAAGCGGCGGGGGCGGGCTTGGAGAACGGTGGTCACAGGCTTGCTTCCTCTTGAATCAGGTAGACGCGATCGCGCTGGGTTACTAATCCTTTCTTAATTAGGGCGCGGAGTGCGTCAACGGCTTGAAAGCGGTTAATTCCCAAGGCGGCTTCCAGTTCGGTGAGGCGTGCCCCTTGCACCTGGTAAATGTGATAGTAAATCTCTTCCTCTAGCTGCACGGGGTCTTTTTGTAGCGAACTCAGGGCTTGAGGAATTGGCGTGAGTGGAACAGGTTGAGAAGTCGGTTCTGCGGGTAGCGTAGAGGTGAGGGCGATCGCCACAGAATCCACAACGGGCAAAACGCTACTCACCGCATCAGAACTCGATTCAGAACTGGCATTCCCACCATTGCCCCAAACCATCATTCGCAAACTGGTGCAGTAGTCGCGCAACTCAGCCCGCAGTGCGGTCATTTCTGCCAATCGCTTAGCCCGATTTTGCTCAAGTTCTTGCTGGATCTGGTGTGCCCGATCTTGACGCATCAATTCCAGTTCAGAAAGGTAGGTTTGCACTTCTGAATGCAGCGATTCCATGAAAGTTGCCAGGTCTTGAGCTAGCTGCATCTGGACTTGTGCCCGTTGCTGCTGATTGGTTTCTAGCAACAGCTGCACTTCTGCTTGAATTGCCTGAACTTTAATTTTTAATTCCTGCCGCAGGGAAGCAACGGACTGACTCAAATTAAGGTGAAAGTTGTGTAGATCTTGAGCGAGCTGCTGAGCTTGGATCTGGCGGCGATCGCTGAGGTGAGCCAGAAAAACTTGAGTTTCTTGCTGCAAGCCAAGCTGAAATAGGCTCAGGTCATCCCGCAGTTGGGCGGCACTTTGCTGACGCTGCTGCTGAAATGTGGCTAAAGTTTCGCGCACCTGCTGCCGACGTTGGGCTATTTCTTGCTGACGCTGTTGGCGTTGTTCGTGCCATAAATCTTTGAGCGCAATCACGAAAGTCTCCTCCTGCGAGGCTAGGAATTAGCAATTAAAGTAGTCGAAAAGTTGAGTTGAATTAGTTGAATCTAATTAAAAAAGGGAGCCGAAATAGCTCCCCGATCGAAGGGATTTCCTAAGCAGCAGGAACAGCAGCTTGGGTGGTCAAACCGACTGCCTCGGCATACTTTAGGTAGGTTTCTACGGAAGCGATGACGACACGAGCTTCGATTGCTAGCAGTTCAATTCCAACGAGGGAAACGCGAACCCAAGCGTCAACAACGATACCTTTGTCGAGGATGCGATCGACGACTTCAGCCAAGCTAGAGGAGGAGTTTACTTTTTCAACAGCCATGTTAATTACCTACGAAATAAGTTGCGTTAGTGGAACATGAAAATGCTTGACTTTCTGATATGTAGACAAGCATTTCTCCAAATGTTGAGAGCGATCGCCCAGCAGCAAATTTGCTCCACGAAGGCATCTAAACTTTGAAGATGTTAATAACATTCCCGATATTTCTGATCAATCAACAACGAGTTGTAAAAGTAACAAATTGCTTGGTAACGCTACTTGAAAATTTGTGAATTAGCTGGAGCTACTTCAGACTGTGTGGGATTGTAACCATCAAGGTTGAGACTCAAAAACTTGACCACTGAAAAACTTACCCCTACTGAGCTTCACTACTCGGCAGGGTCAGCCGATGAGGTTGTGCTGCCATAAATCTTGTTGGGGTAGAGATTCTCAAAGTAGGCGATCGCCGCCTCTCCAAATGCCCAAGTTGCGCCAGCCCCTAGAGCAGGTTTGACGACTCGCCCCACAAAGGGAACCCAGCTAGCCACTTCTCCAGCAATTTTGCTGAGCAGGTCAGCCCCTCCTGTAATCATGACTGCACCCGCTAAAGCTGCTCCACCGCCTGCTGGTACGCCATCTGCGCCATAAATTCGGGCAATCCGGTTCACTATGGCAATTTGGGCGAGTGTAATTCCTGCTGTAAAGAGAAACGGGATAGGCATCACACCCGCTGCTGCACCACCGCCGACTAGCAGAGGCAGTTCTTCTCTGGCTTGGTCACGACATAGTTTGGTCATGGGAATGGGGAATAGGGAGTGGGAAATGGGGGATAGGGAATAGGGAATGAGTTATCTGGTTCCGATTGCCTGCATTCCTAGCAATAGCCCTTCAAACAGGTTTCTGCCGTCTGTGTTGCCTAGCATGGGGTCGAAGGCTCTTTCAGGATGGGGCATCATGCCCAGGACGTTTCCCTGACGGTTGCAGATGCCAGCAATGTTGTTGAGGGAGCCATTAGGATTGGCGGCTGGGGTTGCAGCACCGGAGGCATCGCAGTAGCGGAATAGCACCTGTCTATTATCTTCTAGCGCTGCCAGGGTATCTGCGTCGGCGTAGTAGCAGCCTTCGCCGTGAGCAATGGGGAGGGTGATGATTTGCCCTTTCTGGTATTCCTGAGTCCAGGGAAGGTCGGTGCGCTCAACTTTGAGGGAGATGCGATCGCACACAAAATGCAAATCCCGGTTTCGCATTAGCGCTCCCGGCAACAATCCCGCTTCGGTCAAGACCTGAAAACCATTGCAGATGCCCAAAACCAGTTTGCCTTGTTCGGCGTGGCGCATGGTGGCTTGCAGGGCGGGGGAGAAACGGGCGATCGCCCCACAGCGCAAATAATCGCCATAGCTAAAGCCACCCGGAATAATGATTACGTCCAGATCGGAAAGATCGCTTTCCTCGTGCCATACCATTCGGGTGGGCTGATTTAACAAATCCCGCACAACCATTGCTACATCGCGATCGCAGTTAGAGCCGGGAAAAACAATCACGCCAAATTTCATAACCTCTTCGCCTCTGCCGTTTCTAGTAGCTCAAACCGATAATTTTCAATCACGGGATTTGCCAGCAGTTGATCACACATACGATCGAGCTGCTGTTTGGCGGCGGCTTCATCATCAGCGGTCAGGGTTAGCTCAACGTATTTGCCAATTCTGACGCGCTCTACATTGTTGTAACCTAAGTGCTTTAGTCCTGACTGAACCGCCGTACCCGCCGGATCAAGCACTGATAAACGAAGCGTTACATAAATTCGAGCCTGATAAGTTTGAGTCACAGTTTTATTGAGAGAAACTATAGAAACGGGCACTGACCTAGAAGGCAAGATCTGCGACTTCTTCGAGAAGTCGCAGATCTGAGTGCTGCATCATTCATTTCAATGCTGTTCATCTTAGGGCTTAACAATGACCGTTGTACCTACTGCAACCTGAGCATACATTGCTTCGATGTCTTCATTAAACATTCGTACACAGCCGTGAGAAATGGCTTGACCAATGCCGTCTTCCTGGTTTGTGCCGTGAAACCCAACTTGACCCATATCGTCTGACCAAAAGCCAATCCAGCGAGAGCCAAGTGGGTTATCTTCACCGGGAGGAACAACGGCTTGCGTAATCGGATGCTGCCATTTTGGGTCGCGCTCCATATCTGTCACCTTGAAGGTGCCCGTTGGCGTTTCCCAGCCTGCTTGACCCACCGCTACCGGGTAGGTGACTTGCAGCTTATCCTGTTTGTAAACTGAAACTTCTCGATCGCTCAAATCAATCACCAAACGAACCGTCCTCGCCGCTGCTGTTGAAACATTTGCATGAGCCGCAAGCAGCCTCGTCTGGGACTGAGAATCAGGAAAAAGCCTAAAGCTCAGTGCAGGCGCACCTGTTTGCCACTGCGCCGCAATCAGCAACCCTGCGGTGGCAAAGCTAAGAAACATAAAGCTGCGTGAGAGGAGTTCGTTCCTTGCCATTACCCTATCCAGGTCAGGTGTAACCCTTACCTACTAGATTGCCTCAAAAAACAGAGTTTTGGCAAAGGTCGAGGCTCAGTCTACGGGCTGAACTAATGCTCTAAAGCCGCTTCTGTTTAGCATTTGGGCAGTTTCGTCAGCGTGGGAGCGATCGCCAAATGCCCCCGCCTGCATCATCACCCGTCCATTCGCGTAGGTGCGAAACGCCCCTGGAATAAACGATCGCACCTCGGCTTGCAAACTCTCACTATCTGCCTCGACCAAAACCCGATAGCGCACATAGGCTGCTCCGCCCCTGTAGCTGCCGCTGCCCAAACTGCTGGTGCGATTGTAAGAACTGTTGGCGACAGACACGGTTGGCAAACTGCCAATATTACCAACCGGAATATTTCCGCTGGGGACAGGCAATAGGTTAGCAGAACGCACCGGATTAGCCGTTCTGGGAGCCAGAGGTCGGCTGGAAGCCGTTGATGTAATGCTAGCTGGAGGGGGAACGGAAATCTCTATCGGGGCAAAGTCAGTTGCTGTTGCAGTGCGGCTGGAGGGGGAACCGGGCGATCGCTCTGGCATTTGCCTTACTACAATTTCTCGCATCGGCTGCGCTGTCGGAGCGGGTGTAGCAGTACTAAACGATGGTGGCGGCACGGGAATCTCAACTGGCTCATCTTCAGCAGGAACACCTGCCGCAGTTGTCTGAGCAGGGGGTTGCGATCGGGCAGTTTGTTCAGTCTGAGCAGGTGACTGGCTCCGAATGGGTGGTGTCGCTTGAGTCGATGAAGGTGGCGATACAGGAATCTCGATCGCGTTGGCAGCATCGCGGGGAGAAATATCCACATTCGGATTTGGACGGCTTGCTGCTGGAGCGGTTTGGGTTGAAGCTTGAGAAGCTACAGGTCGGGGGACTGGGGGTTGAGAAGCTGAGAGTTGAGCGGCTGGAGGTTGAGCGGGAGTAGCTTCTGGAGCAGCTTCCAGATTGGGTAAAGTTGAAAAGCCTGATTCTGAGGTAGGTGGAGTCGTTGGGCGGTTGGCCACTGGCGAGGGTGCAGGCTGGCTCACAGGAGCAGTCGCAACGCCAGTTAAATCAATGCGTCCGGTGGTGCGATCGCCCATCATCTGATTGCCAAAAGCCGGAATTACCTGGCTGGTTGCGCTAGCATTCACGTCTTGACGGGCGTTGCTGCGAAACTGGTTGTTGCCCGGTTCAGTTGCGGTGCCTAAGTTGGGGAGGGATTGGGCGATCGCCACCAGCCCATCTCGCCGATTGTCCTCAATTACGTTGTCTCGCAAAGTCGGACGGGCATTTTCTTGCACCACCACGCCATCCTGGTTTTGGCGAATCTGATTACCGACAATTAGCGGAGCAGCATTTTCCGTAACGTTAATGCCAAATCCGGTTCGCTCAAATACGTTTTCTCGAATTTCTGGGCGAGAAGTGCCATAAACGGTGATGCCATTTGCCCCATTTTGAATAAAAGCATTGCCTCGAATCACGGGAGCGCTGTTTCCCGTCACTGAAATTCCGTCGTGGCTGCTGCCTGTAAACGTATTGTTGTTCACCGTTGGGTTGCTCGACTCAATCCACAGTCCATAACCGCGAGGGTTAGGATTTATCACCGTCACGCCTGTCAAGGTTGCTTCGTCTTCGCCCAAAATCGTCACATTTTGGCTAGCGGAAGTCTGGCTGAGGAATGTTCCCCCCCCTCGGATCACAATTCCGCGTCCCCTTGCCCCCGGTTCTCCTTGAAGGGTTACACCTGGTTTTAGCGCAAGCGGAAAGGTTTCTCCCGATTCAGCGCTGTAAGTTCCCGGTGCCAGCAAAATGACTGTGTTAGGCTGGGCATTCTGAAGCGCCTGGGTAATCGTTCGCAGGGCGTTTTGCTGACTGCCGCCGCTGTTGCTGTCGTTGCCTAAAGTTGGATTGACGAACAGCAGGTTTACCGAGCTTGGAGCGGAGGCTTGAGCAATTTCAATCGTATTTGACTGCGTTTGGGACATGGTTTGGGCTTGCGTGTGGAAGGGGGCGATCGCACTCCCAGCACCTATTCCCACCAAGACTGCGGCAACCCACCCTAGCTGCATTAGCGCTCGAACGGGCAACACTTTCGACACCCTACAGCACACGCCTTGCGAATTGGGGCAATAAACGACGCTCATCAACTGTCCTCCTGACACCAATCACCACTGGCACCACAACAAACGGCAGAATTACCATCTGATCACGAATGCAACAGTTTTAATACATTCAGCGCTAATGAGCTAGAGGTTTTTATAACTTTTTTGCAACTGGAAACAATCTCACGAATTAGCAGATTCCGTTCGGCTGTTAGGATAAATAATTAACAGGAATGTTGTGATGGGTGAGACACATAGCCAGCAAAGGCTCTCGGAGTCTGCGATCTACCGAATTTTAGACGCTAATTTAGACCGCGCCCGTGAAGGCTTGAGAATCGTCGAGGAATGGTGCCGATTTGGGTTAAACAGCGCCAAATTTACTGATGAGTGTAAGCATCTGCGGCAAGAGCTAGCCCGCTGGCACAGCTTTGAAATTCGCACGGCGCGGGATACTCCTGGCGATCCAGGGACAGATCTGACTCATCCACAGGAAGAACAGCGCTCTAGTCTCCGAGATGTATTAGTCGCTAACTTCTGCCGCATCCAGGAAGCACTGCGGGTGCTGGAGGAATATGGCAAGGTCTGCCATGCCGAGATGTCAGCCGCCTGTAAGCAAATTCGCTATCGAGTTTACACACTAGAGAGCGATTTGATGGGGCATCAGCGACATCAAAAATTGAGGCGATCGCACCTCTATCTCGTCACCTCCCCCTCCGACAACCTCTTCGCCGTCGTTGAAGCAGCCCTCCAGGGTGGGCTAAGCCTGATGCAGTACCGCGATAAAAATGCAGACGACACCACCCGCATTCACACCGCCGAAAAGCTGAAGCAAATCTGTCACCGCTACGATGCGCTGTTTATCATGAATGACCGAGTTGATTTAGCTTTAGCTGTAGACGCGGACGGAGTACATCTAGGACAGCAAGATGTCCCCATTTCGCTAGCCCGACAGGTTTTAGGTCCACAGCGGCTAGTAGGCCGCTCTACCACCAATCCTGACGAACTGCATCGGGCACTGCGAGAGGGTGCAGACTACATTGGCGTTGGTCCGGTTTATGAAACGCCCACAAAGGCAGGTAAAGCTGCGGCAGGTCTAGAATACGTTCGCTATGCGGCTGAACAGGCTCGAATTCCCTGGTTTGCGATCGGCGGCATTGACACCGACAATTTAAATGAAGTGCTGTCTGCCCATGCAGAGCGAGTTGCGGTGGTTCGCGCCATCATGCAGGCAGAGCAACCTACCTTGATTACACAGTATTTTGTCTCGCAGCTAGCCCGAATTCAAACCATTCGAGAAAGCGAAGCTCGTAACCACGACCCCAGTCATTCAGGCTATGTCTAACGCTTCTAATCTCAACTCCGTTTCGCTGCAAGTGAATGGCGAACCGAAAACCTGTGCGCCTCATACGCCATTACCGCAACTGCTGGAACAGTTGAACCTGAATCCGCGTTTGGTGGCGGTAGAGTATAACGGCGAGATTTTGCATCGCCAGTTTTGGCAGGCAACGGAAATTCAAGAGGGCGATCGCCTCGAAATCGTCACCATCGTCGGCGGCGGTTAAGTAAAAACCAACAAATCTTCCCAGATAGCCCTCAGCCTTTACGGGTACGGTTATCCACCTAAAATCTGCCTTAAGCTGGCTTCCTGTAAGCCTTAGAAGGCGATACAGTAGAAGGGTAGTGAGTTGTAACGATTGCTTAACAAGCAGTTTGTTCGACAGATCACTCATCCCTGGGTGGTGGAGCTGGATTCTTCCAGGTAGCCGCGAACACGAGCTTCTAGCCTGTTGCTAGTTATCTCAATGAAGTGCGACATAAAGAACACCTAAGAAAACCACTGGAAGAGCCAGAGCCAAATTATAGTTTTAAATTCAGCTTGGATAGGCACAGTCTTATGTACAAGAAACTGTTTGTACTGATCAAACCCCTTCTTAGACCGTTACTCATCGCTGGCTTAGTCATTACCCTGGTTTTCAGTCAGGCAGATGGTGCCCTAGCAGCTAGAGGCGGTCGCATCGGTGGCGGTAGCTTTAGAGCGCCGAGCCGCACCTACGCACCCCCCAGTCGCACCTATGCCCCTCCCGGTGGTGGGTATTATCCTGGCGGCGGCTTTGGCTTCCCCTTCATCATCCCCTTCTTTGGCGTGGGCGGTGGTTTTGGCGGGCTGTTCAGCATTCTGATTTTCATCTCAATTGCCAGCTTCCTGGTCCGCAGTTTCCGTCAGGTTCAGGGCAGTGAAGACAGGCTAGGTTATAGCAGTGGCCCTGGTGTCTCAGTTGCCAAAGTCCAGGTTGGGCTGTTGTCAGACGCGCGGACGCTGCAAGCTGATTTCGATCGCATTGCCAAATCGGCTGACACAGGCTCCTCTGAGGGCTTGACTCAGGTTCTCCAGGAGACCACTCTGTCATTAATGCGCCACCCTGAGTACTGGGTTTACGGTGCGGTTGAAAACCAGCAGGCACGTCTAGAGGCGGCCGAGGCGCAGTTCAATCGTCTTGCTTTAGCAGAGCGCAGCAAGTTTAGCGAAGAAACTCTCTCCAACGTTAACAATCAGCTAAGACAGGCGCGTGAAAGTGCTTTGGTCAAGGCTGAGCTAAGCGGCGAATTGGTTCAAGCGGCTCCAGGTGAATTCATCGTTGTAACGCTGCTGGTTGCAACGATGAATAAGCTCCAGCTTCCTGCCGTAAACAACACTCAAGATTTACGCCGTGCCCTCAGCCAGGTTGGAGCAATTCCTAGTGAGCAGCTTTTGGCGGTTGAGGTACTTTGGACTCCGCAAGACGAGAACGATACGCTCTCCTCTGAGGATTTGTTGACCGAATATCCTGACCTGAAGCTGATCTAGTTCTATCTAGGTAAGAGTTCAGACAATTCTTAACCGGGGATGATTGAAGTAGACCCATTCTGCCTCAATCATCCCCGGTTTTTGTGAAGTTGCACTGAACGTAAAGGGAACCGCTCAGGGGATGCCCTCAGTTCTACCAGGCTTTTACTATTGCTAGGAAGCGCTCCTTCTCTTGATATTAAACTTTTGGAGTAGAGCGCTGAGCATCCTAACTAAACGAGGATTAGCTGAGATGAACTCAGAGTTTCAGATTAGCAGTGCGTTCATTGCTGCGACCGGGCTAGCAGTTTTTTTTCAGATTTTTTATCCGATTGTGCTGGCAAGCGTTTGGTGACGCGCATTCCGCTGGTGCAAGTGGTGCAAGGGGCGATCGCCCTCTGGTGGATCTGGCATGAGCGTCCTGGGAGAGAGGCTATATGAGACGAAGGAAACTTGCAACGGCGGCTGTTAGCGGAACGGCGATCGCCCTGCTAGGGTTTGCAGCAATTGTTCCAGCGCAAGCACAGGAAGAGAGGGGGGGCGATCGCCCCTCTCAAACCATTCCACTCCCTGAACTCGATCACCACTTTCAGCCAGACATCACCACCGCAGCAATTCCAGAGGAGGAACTGCCGCCACCGCTAGAACAGGGAGTGCTGTTTCGCATGATTGAACGCCGTCCTCCCCTGCGAGAACAGTTTCCAGAGCAGCAAGTAGAAGTGCATCTGATGGAAGACGGACGGATGTTTGTGTTTCAGCCCAGTCGCGGTAGGCTGCCAATGGGTCAGGTTGAACCCGCTGTGCTAGAGCAATTCAAACAACTGCTGCGGAGTCCCGAATTTCTCCTTTACGACGGCACAAGCTGGTCAAATCCAAACCAGGAGGAAACAGGCTATGTGATGACGCTCGGCAGCGCCTCCGTCACAGTTCAGCTTAGGGGGCAGTTTCCCCTTGCAGAGGCGTTGTTGCCCGATTCGGTAGTTGCTGTAATGAACACGTTTGGCTATATGCTTGCCTATCTTACCACTTAAACCAAAACATAAGCCTTTTGAGGTCGTTTAGAGGCGTTTGAGTTAGTTTCAACTAACTTAAGCAATTAGCCCAGAATTGATTCCAGGGCGGGTCATCGGGCAACTATCCCTACGGGTACTTTATCTGCTAGAGATTCCCAATTCCAATTTGATTTGAGCTTTGTTAAGCTGAAAAGCTAGACTCTCTGTTGGTTTCACACCATGACTGCGCTCAGTACCTTGACTTCACCTAGCCTGACTGCTTTTCCCTTGACCGCCGTTGTGGGTCAGGAAGCGATTAAACTGGCGCTGTTGCTTTCTGCCATTGATCCGGGTTTGGGCGGAGTTGTAATTGCAGGTCGTCGGGGCACTGCCAAGTCAGTCATGGCGCGAGCGCTTCATGCCTTGCTGCCGCCCGTCGAGGTGATCAAAGGTTCCTGCTGTAACTGTGACCCTAACCGTCCTGATGAGTGGGATGACGAGACGATGAAGCGGGAGTTGAAGATTGGGGAATTGGAAATTGGACAAGAAGCGGGAATGGAGGAGTTGCCTACGACTGAGGTGATTCCGGCTCCGTTTGTGCAGATTCCTCTGGGCGTGACAGAAGATCGGCTGCTAGGCTCGGTAGATGTGGCGCTGTCGATTAAGCAAGGGGAAACGGTGTTTCAGCCAGGACTGCTGGCGGAAGCGCACCGAGGCATCCTATATGTAGATGAGATTAACCTGCTAGATGATCAAATTTCTAATCTGCTGCTGTCTGCGCTAACAGAAGGACGCAACCAGATTGAGCGGGAAGGCATTAGTTTTCAGCATCCCTGTAAGCCGCTGCTGATTGCAACCTACAACCCAGAAGAGGGGGAACTGCGAGAGCATTTGCTAGATCGAATTGCGATCGCCCTTTCTGCCAATGCCGTTCTCGGTTTAGACGATCGCGTTGCCGCCGTCGAGCAAGCCACCCGCTACTCAGAGTCGCCCCAGGAATTTCTGCGTCAGTATGCCGAAGACATTGACGGACTGAAAACACAAATTATCCTGGCGCGAGAGTGGCTCAAAGATGTGCAAATTCAGCCCGAACAAATTGCTTATTTAGTGAATGAAGCGCTACGCGGCGGCGTTCAGGGTCATCGAGCAGAACTGTTTGCCCTGCGGGTTGCCAAAGCTCACGCCGCCCTAGACGGACGCACCGAAGTCAACGCCGAAGACTTACGAAAAGCTGTCGAACTGGTA
>Ga0224723_1000935_pt1 | contig 18852 bp, 20 predicted proteins | sample Balambano_FR2_Me_FD_161647 | JGI IMG/M metagenome (GOLD analysis project Ga0224723, IMG submission 161647) | Freshwater sediment microbial communities from Lake Towuti, South Sulawesi, Indonesia - Balambano_FR2_MetaG | ecosystem: Environmental > Aquatic > Freshwater > Lake > Sediment | place...
GTGGGAGCGGTGAACGGGGTTGGTCTGCTGTTTGGGCGGGCATACGAGGGCACAGTATCACAGAGAGGTGAGGGCTGTAAACGGTGCGGGCAACTGGCTATACTGACACTACCTGTATGGCACTTGCTCCTGAACACCCGCATCATGCCCTCGAACACCTGTCGTCCCAAAGACAACACGTACTCAAGCTCTTCATCGCGTCGTTTGAACACTCACAAGGCTTTCAGCGGCTGCAAACCGACATTTTCGAGTATCTCCATCACCATAACCCAGCCTTACACCTTGCTGATGCTGATGAGGGCTGGTTGACAGAGCAAGCGCTTGTTATCATCAACCACCTGATTGTCCCCGATGTGGGCTGGCAAGCACCAACACCGTTTCCCCACGTCTTTACGCAGGAACTCGCGGTCATCAAAACAGTTGTTCCTGTCGCCGAAGTCTACCGCCGCATTCTCAACTCGACCTCCGAGCTTTCACTGGAAGTCTTGATGCCACGTCTGACCAAACAACTGATTGCCCGCGATTATGGCTTTCTGGTTGCCAATCAGGGGCGCAAGGCACGTCGCCAAGACGCAAACACACTCCCTACTCGTTCACGATTCAATGACCCGTACTTCAGTTACATCTGTGCCTATGCTCTCCAACACCGCAGCACCGGACTCAAGGAACTGGATGCCATGTACGGGGAAGTCGCTCGGCACTGCCAGACAATATTCGCCGAACGAGAAACGATACCGTTTGTATCGAAAGTGACACGCAAGTTAGAAGCTATTGTCAACACCTACAATCGCCATCATCCTGACAGGCGGATTGGGCTTGTGGGGGTGGGATGAGCGTTAAGTGAGAGAAATTTAAGACCTCACTGCACGACTTCCCAACCCTTGCTGCGTGAGCTTTTTGCGAATGCGCTTCCCAATACTCGCGCTCTTCCGCGCTCTCTTGACGGCATTGGCTTCCCAAATCTTCTTGAATTCTGGGTCTTGCAGCGCCTTGTTCAACAAATCTTCATGGGTCAAATGTTTCATGTGTTGGCTACATCACAGACTGCTTCTGTAGCACTGTATTCACAAAGTCTGTCGGGTGAATGATGCGGATGCCTCGAAATGTCCCGACATTCAAAACATGGTGAACATCCATACTGACAATAAAGTCAGCTTTTGCCTCCAGCGCCGCAGTGAATAACTTGTCGTCTGTCGGATCAATGGAAACTTTGACGGATGTAACGCCGGATACAAGGCGCGCCTTGCGCCTCATATTGGCGACATACTGCTGTGCCTGTTCGGGAGTGAATTGCGTGATACGGATCACTCTGGGATACGCAAGAACCCGCGCCAGTTCCTTAAGGATAGCGTCAGAAGTAACCAGTTCTAGTTCTTTTCTTCTCCACGCTTGCATGACTTGTGATGGCGCATATTTTGAGAGGTGTATACCACTGATCATCACATTAACGTCAGGAACGATGATCAGTGGAGATTTCATACTCTCTATTGATTGGCAAGACGGTCTTCCTCTCGTATTGCAGCAAGGGCTTCATTGATGGCATCATTGAGTTCATCTTGGTCTGCGTTCTCCATCTTTTTTCCTAACTCATCAAGGAATGCAAAAAACTCTTCTCGTGATATCTCTTGGGGATCAAGAACCGGAATAATTTTCACCATTGGGAGATTATCGCGCTTGACGACGAACTGTTCTCCGCCGTAGTAGGCACGGTTCATGATCTCGCCGAGTTGACGGCGAAATTCGATTGCAGAAATTTCAGTTGGGGTTGCGGGTTGGACGAATGACATAATCAGTATGATTATATAATATCATGGCAACTTGTGCAATGAGCAAGGAAACTGTTACCCCACCCACGCCCTTTTCTCTTTGCTCCCCAAGACTTCCCAAATCGGAGCAGTCAGTACCGTTGCCTCTGTCAACTGAGCAAACGTCGTGAACCAATACTTCTCGTCCCCACCTGCTGAGACAACCGTCTTCTTGAGGTTCTGTAGCCTTTCAGGGGTGGTCGTTACGATCAAGACCCGCATACTCTTAGGACTAAAGCGCGCCTGATACTGCCCGCTGGCAACATACGCCTCATAGACTTCGACCTGCGGGCGGAATTTGCTCTGCTGTTCAGTTGCCCGGTCAACCTCAAGAAAGCAGTGGGCTGTTCCTTGCTCTGTCTTGATACGGAAGTACCCATCAGGAAATACAGGCTTTTCGCTCGTCTTGCCTTTACCGTCAGTGACTTGGACATACTCCGGCGCGCCGCGAAAGACTGGCTCGTCCAGCCACTCTTCAAGCGCAAAACCGTTCGCGTGGCAGGCAAGCGAAATGGCAATCCTGACTTCGTTCCCTGCTAACAGGTGCTCCATAAACTGCCACTTGATGACTTTGGGGAAGCGCCTGAGTTGTGTTGGCTGATACCCCATCTCCTGGCTCAAAAGATACGCGCCGCGCTTTCCCAGCGTGTAAATCATCGGGCTGGCAGCAGGTGCAGTTGAAACGACAGTCATGAAGTGGCGGTCAAGAAACTCATGCTGATAAAGTCGCTGCAAGCGGTATTGCGCCGTTGACCGAGAGGTGAAAAACAGCCGCTCCAACTGCTTGCCCAACAAAGCTTGGTAGGCATTGGTCGCTACCACAATCTCACGGTCACGGTCGGTCAAGACCATCGGCGGACGGGCGTCTTCTGTTACCCTTCGCGCGCGTGGTAGGCGTTTCTTTGGCTTTGGTTGTTCGCTCATTGCTCTCACTCGAAACTGGTCAGTTTAGGCGGCTCTTTGGTCTTTTTCTCACGCTTCGGTTTGGGCTTGGGCGCATAGCGTTTGGCAAGCCATGCTTCAACCTCTTGGGCTTGCATAGGGGTAAAGCGGGTGTCAGGGCTTTCGGGTAGAGCGCCGTTCTGCTTCTGCGGTGGTGGCAGCGTCTTGACCAGAAATGCAGGCAAACTCGCGCCGCTGGTTCTGGTCTTGACCACCATTTGATACGTGCCAAGTTTCAAGAGTTGTTCACGGGCAACTTCTGGCTCGACTTGACGGGATAGTGCCCGGCTATCTTTCTCCCCGACTTCAAACACCAGCTGCGTTCCGACATTCCCCAGAATGCCGTCTTGGGTTTCTGTAGTGAGTTGCGTCAGATATTGATTGGCAAGTGTGAGGGATAATCCGAATTTTCTTGCGGTGGCAAACATTTCAGGAATGGGGCTGGTGACAATCCGCTCTACTTCGTCAATGTAGACGTAGGCACGAGGTAGCGCGCCATCTTTCAAGTACCCCAAACTCTGCGCGGCGATAAAGAGGTGGGCAAGGATGATTGCGCCAATTGTCCCCACTTCTGAAGCAATCCGCTCGCCTGAGAGGTTGCACAGGACAATCCTCTTGTCATGAATGAGTGGCTTGATGGGCAATGTCTCCGGGTGACAGGTTGACAGAGACAGGGTGTGATTGGAGAGAAACGTCCCTGCACGGGTCAAGATGGGTGACGCTATCTCCATTCGTTCGCTGGGCGACTGCGCCTCAAACCACTCCCAGAACTGCTGAACTCCCCAATTCGTCTCGTTGAGCTTCGAGAGGATGCTCTCGCGGTACTCTGGCTCTAAAAGCACTCGTGCAATATCGCGCGGCGTGGCTTCAGGGTCGGTGAGGATGGTTTGGATGACATTTCGCAGGACATAATCCATCCGGTCTTTCCAGACCGTTTCAAACAGTTTCCGAAACACCCAATAGACCAGATTGAAGGTGGTGTCTGCCGACACATCCGGCGGGATGCGGAAGGGGTTGAGGGGAACTGGATATTCGCTTTCTCCAAGACGCAGGTGAACCACATCAGCTATCCGGCTCTCTGGAATACTTGACGCCAACACATCGTCAATCAGTTTGCCGTGGGGATCAATGACGATGACGGCTTCGCCTGACGCGATGTCTTGATGGATGAGGTTGTGAAGCAGGGTTGACTTGCCTGTCCCTGTTTTTCCAGTCACATAGCTGTGATAGCTACGGTCAGCGCGTTTCAAATAGACCGGGCTTTTCGGTCCCACGCCTGCCGTTACACCAAGTTGCACTGCGTCACCTGTTGGTGTTGTCACCGTGTCGGGAATGGCGACGCCAGCCCAGGCAATACGCGGGGCAGAAAAGCGGTCATCTGGTAGATGCCAGAGACTGGCAAGCTCGGCAGGTGACAAAACCAAGAGGCACTTACGCCAAAACGCATCTTTCTCGGTGGGATTGGCAAACAAATCCCGGAATAGCTCGGTAACGCTTGCCGCTCGGTCGCTTCTTTGTACACTGCTCTTGCCCGCAGCTACCAGATGGTTATGTCTGGGGATGGCAAAGCGGGCAATCTCTGACACTGCACCTGACAGGTCACTCAGCCGCTCGGCGACTGGACTTTCGACCGTCACCATCACAAAGGCATGGTAGAGCGTGGCATCAAGCTTCTGGCTCAAGAGCTTTTCATCCAGGCTATGCAGATTGGTGTCTTCCCGCTCGGTTGGAACAGCGGATAACGGGTGGATACTTCCCTCTTTGAGCCGTTCCCATGCTCGCACTCTTGCAAGCTGTGAAGCGGTCGTAGTGATGAGGCTGTACCGAATGGTCTCGCTCAGACGAAGCAAACTCATCCGCCCGGCTAAGGTCACGAGCGGGTCGTCGTTTTTTAACCAGTCCACGAAAGCAATCGGTGCTGCATACTCATTGGCAAGGGCGAAGAAGTGATGTTGGCGATATAGGCTCTCCCCTGACAGGGTAGGCGGCTCGTTGTGGGTGACTGTTGCGTTGGTTGCATGACTCTTCACCGTCTCGATGATGGCTTGCGGCCCTACCCGTCCACGCGGGTCAATCACCTGCCAGCGGGTATTCTCACTTGCTCCCGTCACTTGCAGCACTAACATGGGCTCGTGCTTCAAGAGCGCGTTGACCAGTGCCACACTCTTGGACGGCTCAAATGCGCCCTTCTGCGGATAGATAGTGAATGTCTGCGGTGATTTTGGGGACAAGGGTGACAGGTCAACTTGAGCGGCTTCAAGGGCTTTCTTCCGGGTGTGCTGATAAAACCAGAACCCTGCCCCGGTTCCGGCGATACTCACGATGAGTACTAACACCCCTTGACTACGTTGCGGGGCGTAGGCACTCCCCATCATCGAAAAAGCAGCACTCAGTCCAATCAGGCAATAGGCAGCAATCGCCCACAGTCGGTAGCGTGTTTTGGCAGGTATGCCGCCTTCTTGCCCGGTGTGGGGAGCAATCGGCTGATAGACAGGTGGCTTGTACCTCAAAAGTTCATATAAGGCTTTGACAAGCGCGCCGATACCTAAAGTCAGTAGCAGAATAGCGCATCCGGCAGCGGTTGCAGAACCATCGTCATACCGTGACGACCGACGATGATAGGACATCAGAAAAACTCCTGTGAATATTTAACTTGGCTATTTTCTCTCATTGAACACGGTTTTTGTTGTTCTGGCAAGCTGTTGATGAATGTGTCTGTGTTAAGCCTGTAAATGCATATTCATACCTGCTGTTTCAGGTACGGTAACTGTAACCGTCTGTATTGCCCTAGGAAGGGTGATTCTCCTTCACCTTGTAAATGTATCGACTCTGACCGAAAACGGGTATCTTGGTGGTTCTCAGTGGCTCAGAAAGGGTTATTCGATGGCGGTCTGATAGCGTAGAGAGACGAGCAAACACGGATGTCTTGTTTACCAGCGGACAGCGGAAAAACCGCTAAAGAGGGGACGCAACGCTTGCTTGTTTCACTGCTCTATCATTCACTCACCATGCACATCCTTCGTAACCCACAAATTCGCCGCCGCGCGCCGGACTTACAAGTCCGGCTGCCCCGAGCGAAGCGTGAAGCGGGCGGTTTTACCGTCCGCTGCCGCGTCCGCCGACTGAAAGGAGGGTACCACTGACAAAGCCACACAGCCTAACCCATAGCGTGAAACGCTAGGGGTGGTTCTGACGATAAGTCAGAAAGGATGTGGGGTGTGGCAGTGGCGGGTGCGAGGGGCAGCCGGAGTTTTTGCTCTGACCCTAAGGGCAGACAAAAGCTCCGGCGCGCGGGTGGCACGCAGGAGTGGGAGGGGGTAAACGAAAGGGCACGCTTGTCCCGCCTGTTGGCGGGAGAAAGCGATGGCCGTAAGTGCATCCCCCTCCCCGAGGCGGGACACAGACATTTTGTGTTCGTTTTGCCAGTCTGTTCGGTTTTGATTCCGTCTTCTCTCCCACCGTTCGGGGCGGACTGCCAGGATCGGGGTGTTCGCCTGTTCCTTCTATGGGGTCAAACTGTATGGAGTGTTTGTACTCGTTCACTACGAGTGTTCAGCCATGCGTTACCGTTTGATCCGGTCTGTGGATAACCTTGTGGATAAGTCTATGGGCTGTCGCCCCTGGATACGACACCCCTGATTGAATACTTATTAGGTGAAGCCAATTTTTGAGTAATTGGCTTCACCTAGCCAATTTGATAAGATGAAAGAGTTGTTTTTGTCTTATCAAACGAGGTAAGTTCAATCCATAAACGGCGTTTTGAAGTGCTTTCAAGGCGCTGTTTCTCGTTTTCTGCCCTGTGAACTTTCTTCGCAGCCGTTTTCGCTGCGAACGCGCGACTCCCAAGCGTTGGTGTTCGGGCTTCCCCTGGGTCGTGGTGGCTAGTATCCCACTCTCCTCATCATCAGTCCCTGTCCTGACAACGGGGAGGATTTTTCCGACGACATTCCCCTACTAACTTGGCAGTATCTCCACAATAGACACAATGAAAACGGATCGTCAAGAGGCTCTGGATGGCGTTCGGATTTCCGAACGAACGGTTCTCCGTTCGTATTTCCGTTCGGAATTCCGAACGGATTACTCACCTTGCTCTTTGAGGTAGTGGTCAATGGCAAGCCGTGCCATCTCAGATAAAGTGATGCTCTCGCCTGCGCTTTCGACGCGGTTCTTCAATCTCTTCAAGCGCACGATCTGGTCATCGTAAAACTCGAAACTGTAGCGTTTGGTCTTGCGTTTGATAGGGAGTAAGGGCGAACGGTTTTCCGTTCGGAAGTTCGTTCGGTTCTCCGAACGTTCGGAATTCCGTTCGGTCTCTAAAGGCTGCTCTTTCTGTTCTTCTCGGATCTGAGAAATGAACACATCGGTTGTTCTGGTTTCGGCGGGACTTTTCTCGATACGGGGGAGTCCAGACAGGTCGATTACATCCGGCTTGATACGGGTCGTTTTCTCGGAAGAATAGAGTGATGTATCAACGGTTCTCATGCATAAGCCAGCGTGCAACCTCGCGATAGGCTTCCGCGCCGGGATGGTGAACGTCAAATTGGATCAAAGGGCGTTGGGCTTCAAAGGAACGCGGGAAAGCGATACTTTCTGGCACGAGCATATTGAGGATGTTATCTCTATATATTTTCCTGGCGCTAGCGACGATGCCGGGGGAGTGCGATGTACCTGCCTTGTACATGGTGAACAAAATGCGAATGTCCTGTTCAAGGCTATAACGTCGCCACAGGACGGTGTGCAGATACTTGATGAGGTCGGCAAGCCCGTCAATTGCCATGCGTTCTGCTGACACAGGCACAAGGATGAGTTGTGCCGCGACGATGGCGCTGAAGGTCAACATGGCTTTGCCCGGTGGGGTATCAAGCAAGATGTAGTCGTAATCGTTTTCGACAGTAGCAAGGCGCTCGCGCAGGATTTTCTCGTCTTTGCCACTTTCAAGCATTGCTTCGACTGCCGACATCAGTTCATGAGACGGAATGAGGTCAAAGCCAAACTGTGTCTTGTGGATTGCAAGCGAGAGGGGAATATTCTGTAGAAACACCTGAGACATGTTCATGGGAGTCGCATCAGGATCGATGCCAAGGTATTTGGTTGCCGATGCCTGTTGATCAAGGTCAACCAGAAGAACACGCTGACCTTGCTCGGCAAGTGCCGCTGCGCAGTTGACTGCACTGGTTGTTTTGCCAGTGCCGCCTTTGAAGATCGAGAATGAGACTATGTGTGCCATTTTTTCGGTGGATAGTTTGAAACGGATTGATAGACTTCGATTTCTTTGGCAGGGATTTGATATACATGTCCGGTACGCTTGACGCCGGGGATGTAACCGCGTTTAATCCAGTCGATGACGGTCTTGGGATCGCGCTTGATGACACGGGCAAATTCGTTGGCACTCAATGAGGACTTCATACCATACAAGTCTCACATTGGAAGAGCAGTGTCAACAGGGAATTGTGGAGTTTAAGGATTTTATGGAAATCAAGGAGGTATTATCTCTGGGTCTCTGAAATACCTTAGAACGGCTTAGTGGGTATAAGAAACTAGGCAAAAGGGAGCGATGCCCATAAACGCCACTACACAACCCTACAACAGCATTTTTGCAAGCTCGGTGATAGTTGCAGTAAATCTATCATCTTGTCCCTTCAGTTTGCGCCAACGCATCCAGAAGTCAATGACGCTGCCACCGCCGCAGCCTGCAAAGCAGTTCCAGTAGTTACCATCCTGATTGACGCCAAATGATATGACATGATCATCATGGAACGGGCACAGCCCCATGCCCCGCGTGTCAAGCTCGACATACTGCGTCACAAAGTCATGGACACTAATGCGGTTCTTGATGCGTTCGGATGGAGTAGAACCGACAATGACGTTTTTCTTGTTGGCTTTGAACGGTTTAGTCGGGAATGTAGGTTCTGCTTTGGGGGCGCGTTTGAGAACTTGCCTGACAAATTTCTCTGGGACACGGTTGGGTTCAGTGAGGAGGGCAATCTGCTCGCGGATGGTTGGGGCAAGCGGCGTGCCATCGGCGCGGATGAAGGGATAGCGCCGCTTGGTCAGTTGATGGATGCCCAGAGGCAATCTCACAAGTGAACCGGGACCGGTTCTCAGTTCATCCTGCTTGGGGTACAACTCCACATCCTCAACTTTCATGCTGGCGAGCAGTTGTTTACCAAAACGTCGGGCGTCTTTACCAGACAGGGGAGCGGGCATAAACAGCCAAAGATGTCCGCCGCGCTCCGGGCGCGACTGCTCAAGGTAAGATGGTATGGCATCATGTTCAAGCGTCTTCGACAGATTGATCAGTTGCTGCCAACGCTCCGGTTGGTCTGCGTCAAGGCAGATCCATGACGCCTGGCTCTTGTCGTTCAGCGCATATGCGCCGATAGTGACCAGTCCTTTGAGATGCCCCTCAACCAAAGACATGTGAAGCGGACGTTTGACGGCAAGATAGCTGCCGTCTGCTTTCTGTATGGGATAGCGGTCAAAACGAGCGATGAATGTCGCGGCATAGCCCTGCACCAGTTCTGGCGCAATCTCGGTTCTTTGATGGCGTTCGGGCGGCATAGGGATGGGAATAGTGTAGCATGGGGGAAGGTAGGGCGATATTCGCCGAATCGACTTTATTATTGAGGGTGAAGAGCTTGTTAAACAAGTTTCAAACAGGGGTTGCAGTTCGTAAAAGCATCATACTTCTGTGGGTGTCGTAAAAGAGATTGAGGTGGTTATAGGCGCTCTACTCGCCACTATCTCCGATTGAACTGATTTTTATCATTCTACACCAGCTCTGGTGCATTCTTGCGGCAACACCGCGCCTGCGTTCCTTTCCTAATCACAGAGCTTATCGAAGCAATAGTGTGCATAAATCAACAATATCCAATTAAACAATCACTTTTGTACCAATGTGATGGTTCTATTCTTGAATTGAATTCACCTCAGCCTCAAATCCATCAAAGAGTTCTGAAACCGTAATTTGTAACCCCTCGCAAACCTTAAGAATAGTTAGCAAACTGACATTACTTGAACCACGTTCTATCCGCCCCAGAACATTTCGATCAATGCCAATGCTATCGGCGAAATGCTCCTGCGATAGCTTCGTGTTCTCCATCCTGAGTTTTCTCAGGCGTTGACCGAAGACTTTGGTTGCTGGCGTGGTGTCTGGTTTTGGCTTTGCCATTTGAGTTGACTTGTAGAGGATACAATGATAGTATAGATACTTAAGTGCATCCATTGTTTAAGTATCTATAGTTGATTTATCTCTCTGGTGATTGTAACAGCAAAGACAAGGACACACAGGCATCAATTACCACACCCATCACTGACCATGAACACCGTTGTCCACACTAAACCCTCATCACCGCCTACGCGAATACCTGTTCGAGGTATTGACTACAAACTAGCGTACTCACTGCTTTTGAAAGCGTACCGAGCCAGAGAGTTAACAAGTGAGCAGCAGCAGGGTAGTGAGAAGAAGGAGAACGTCCAATGAGCCGCCGTTTCCAACGCCCAACTGAGACCCAAGTTACCGCCACCGCACCAAGCCCCCTGCCGACTGATAAACCTATTGCAGTCTATTACCGTCAATCAACGTCTGCGCAGGTTGGTAACATCAGCACCGCCATTCAAACCATTGATATGGTCGATCATGTCAAAAAGCTCGGCTGGGATGATGAGGCGATTTGGTTAATTGACACTGATGCTGGGGTTAGTGGACAACGAGGTATCGATGAGCGTGAGGGAATGAAGACTCTGTATGAGTACATCATTGACGGGGCGATTGGGGCAGTTGCCTGCCAAGATGAAGACCGCCTGTTTCGAGATGTCACCCAGATTCACGTTAATGTGTTCATTGCCGCTTGCCGGAAAACAGGTGTCCAAGTCCTGACACCATTTTTTACTTATGACTTTTCACACCCACTGTATGGGGAGTATCACGCGCGTCAGTTTCGGTTCAAGTGTGAGATGGCGGCTGAGTACATCAAGAGCTACATCATGGGCAGACTTGTGCCTGCCAAGAGCCGAATTGCGCATGAGGGAAAGTGGTTTGGGCAAGGTATTCCTGTGGGCTACATGGTGGATATGCGCAAACAACTTCCCAATGGGCAAGATAATCCCACTCACCGAAAATTTGTTGTCTTTGAACCGTATGCCAACGTGGTGCGGGCGTATTACCATACTGTCGTTGAAACAGGTGGGTCACTTCGCACTGCCATGCGTCGCATCCTTGACCAAAACCTGTCATTCCCTGACTGTCCACCCCCCATAGGCTTTAAGGTCAACTACAAAATCAAACAGCGTGACATTGGGGTATTCCCCAATCGCGCCAGTATCGTCAAGATGCTCACCAACCCCATGTATATCGGGCATTGGATGTACAAAAACACGCTGTTACTCTGGAACAATCATGAGCCATTGATTGATGAGGAGACGTTCAATCATGTCTTTAACTACCTGTCACGATACACCGTCACGGGAGAGGAGAATCCCCACTACAACCCCGCATTCAAGTATGTGCGAGCAATGCCACTAGAGGAGCGAAAAACGGTCGAAGCCCCATTGTGTATTGGCTTGCTTGGTTCCTACTACAACGACACCTGGATCAGAGCCGGGTTTCAGTTTGAAAAACACAGTCAAACCTATCTGTACAATCTAAGTGCCCATGACCACTTAGGGTCAATGACGTTGTGGGCAAGACGGGTATCATGGATTGACCAAGCTATCGTTTACCGGTTCAGAAAGATGATTGCCGACACCTACAAATCCCAAGTGTGGGCAGAGCTTCTAGAGGATGATGATAGCCAGTATGAGCGTGACCGAAAGATTAAACTATCGCTGATAAACTCGGTTGAGCAATCGCAAAAAAACACCGTTGATGCGGTAAGTAATGCTAAAAGCCCGGAGTTCATTCGTGACCTTGAGATAAAGTATGAACAGTTGGGGCAAGAAAAAGCCCGTCTCCAAAAAGAGCTTGACCAGATAGAACAACACCGACATAAGAGACTGTCCGTGTCCCAAGCCAAAGAGATTTTCCGACGCGCCAATGAGGATTGGACTACTCTAAACCTTGCTGACCAGAAAGCGCTGATGGCAGCCTTTATTGAGCGGATAGAGGCTCGAGGTTACACTCGTGCCGGAGCGATGGAACTAGTTATCACTTGGCGCGATGGTACTGTTGAAGCCTTTGAATTAGGCAGAAAACCTCACGAGCATTATGGCGCAACCTTCTCCAATAAGCAGCGTGCTACCCTCCTAAAACTGTTTGATAGCGGGGCAACCCAACTTGAAATTGCCAAAGCCTTCCCCACCCACCAATGGTGGCAAATACGTCATCGTCTAGTAAGAGATCGAAAAACTGTTCGCCTCTCTCCCACTTATCTCTCAAAAAACGAAACCTACGAAGAGTACATTGCCAAAGGTGGACGCAAAGGGATGTCTACCCCGACAAAATGGACGAGAGAAGAGGAACAGTTGTTACGAGATCTAGTGGAAGCGCAAGCCAGCCAGCTAGAGATAATGAAGGCTATTCCCTACCGTCGTTGGATACTGATCCAAAACCGGATTGCACAGTTAATGGGTAAAGGCACACGAGTACCTCACTCCGGTATTCACGGTAAACTCTGTTACAACGAGTTGACCGATGTTGAAGAGGAAGAGGTTGATGGTACTTTTAATCCCAGTTCGGAAACTGTAACGCGGAATTCTTCACCGAGGCTCTGACGCGCTCGCGACTTTCGCGCACGGCTGCATCTGGCAAGCCGACGATGGTGAACATAGGCAGTTGGGAGCGCGGGTTAAAATCGACTTCGACATCAATAATGTATCCATCCAGTCCAATCAAGGCGCAGGCGTGTACAGTGGCAAGCATTCAATCGTCCTCATGGCTGATTCGCAGTACGGATCACGATTGAGTATACGCCTGGAACGCCTTGCATCACACCAACATGCAACTGGCGCATACAATTTATCATAACTAAGTCTAATCTTTCCCTTTCCCCGTAGGAGATGCCGATGACCACTTTTACCGTAATGACGTGGAACGTACAAAACCTCTTCCTGCCGACGAATGACAGTGGTCCTGATAATGAGCGACTCTTCGCACGCAAGCTGGAGTCGCTGGCAAAGGTGATTAATTTCGCCAAGCCGGATGTGCTGGCGCTTCAGGAGATTGGTCCAGATGGTGCGTTGGGACGATTGCAAGCAGCGCTGACACACGCCATGCCACACGCGTCAGAAGGGCAGGCGGACAGACGTGGCATCCACGTGGCAACGCTTTCGACTGTGCCGATGCAATCGATGCACCAGGTGCGACAATTCCCCGGTTCGCTGCGTCCAATCCAGATCAAGGATGCTGCGCTCGACGACCCGCAGACGCGCGAGGATGAAACGCTCACCGTGCGCATGGGGCGTGGGGCGCTGGAGGTAGTTGTGACCATTGATGGTACTCCGGTGACCATCCTGAATGCGCATTTCAAATCGAAGCTCATCACTTATGCACGTTTAGCCGGGATTGTCTCTGGCGATCCGTTCATCCCGAACGACGAAGGCGAACGTAATCGTTATGCCGCCTACGCGCTTTACTTGCGCACGGGAGAAGCGCTGACCGTGCGCGAGCGTTTGAACCAATTGCTGGCAGACCCTAAGCGTCCAAGTGACATCAAAAAAGGAACGGGCAAGTTCAAGTCAGTTGTCTTCTGCGGCGACCTGAATGACGAGGTAGAAGCGGCGACCACCCAGATTATTCAGGGACCATCCGGTTCAGAAATCGGGACAAACGGCTTTGATCGTTCTGATAGCGGCGATGGCTATCGAATGTGGAATCTGTCACCGCTGCTGCCGGATGTGGATGGTGAGCCTGCGTATACTCGGCGTTACAAAGGGCGTGGCGAGCTGATCGACCATATCTTTGCCAGCCACAAGCTGGTTAACCCTCGCAATCTGCCCGAGGCCCGGACGATAATGCTGCCAGACCCACTGCCAGATATGGGTGATGACCCCGACGCACGCAGAAATGAGCCGGGTTCGGATCATGCGGCGGTGGTGGCGACCTTTGAGCTTTAGCCTCGCTTTGCCTGGCATGAATGAGATAACCGTATGGCAAACGCAAATACACACTCACCTTTCAGGGATACTGAAACATAAAGCCATTCAATAGTGTGTGATGAACAATGATCGCAATTGATAGGGTTATAAACTACTATTGAGGAGAAGACTGGAAACAGCCGCTTGTATAGTGACCATCGTGTTGTCATTGCTCTCAGACAACAACAGACCTAATATAGCGGAAACTGCTTGGGCTCTGATTTCGTCGACGCGCGTTCCAACAAGGGGAGATTGAGCAGGGTTATGAAGTGGTTCTAGACCTCGCTGACGGCAATAACTGTTACTGAATAGCCGCGAATCTCCCGTCAGTGCCCAGAGTGTTTCTCGCCAAGCTTGCAAGTGATCCCCATACAACATTCCGACTCGTGCTTCGCCAAGCTTGTTAATTTGACCCCAATGAAGGCGTCCGCCAAAATCAGGGAATACAATTCCTGGAAGATATGGAAAGATGCCTCCTAAGCCTGCTGTGAGTTGCTCCACCAAGTTCATCCAAGTTAGGTTGTCGGGCAGTCCTCGAAGAGACGTAATTTCGACAGAAACAGCATTTCGACCGTTGATATTATGCATACTTAGGGTAGCGTCCGACTTGGCAGACCACCGCAAGGCAATGTAGCCCGCTTGTTTAAAGTTCGGGGCTAGGGAAATGACGCTGTCTACAAAATCAAGATAGTCGGCTTTCCAAGCATCAAAAACGGGTTCGATGGAAACGGGACGAAAACAAGTTTGATCACTTGCTCGGGGATCGAGAGACAGAATCAAGTGACTGATACCGCGTTTGCCTTCCCCCTCAGAATCTCGATAGCGGTCACGAAAAACGTTGCTTGCCAGTTGCCGGATTATTTGTCCCAAATTTGCATCCCAAAGCGCTTGACACACTAATGCCAGCATATCCCCGGCACTCATCGCGGGATTTTCGGCATATTTCTCTTCAAGCCAGCGCGCCTTACCTTCGTAAAGCCCAACAATGCTTGCCCCAGCAGCATAAGCCGCAGCGATGCCAAGACCAAACGAGAAAATTCCGGATAGAATTCCACCTGCGACAGCGCCCCCAGCCGCCGCAGACGCCAATTTGTGAAATCCGTGCACGGCTTCGTCTTTTACCGCTCTGGCTCCCTCTCGACAGTAACGATCTTCGATGTATAACATGTTAAGATCGGTCCGATCATTCGTCAGCCATCTACGTCTAACACGACAGGAGTCTAAATTTTGTGTATCCATGACCACTTCGAGCCATCGGGGATTTTTGATGTCAAGTGCCCCTAGCCCACCTGGTGGATCGGGCAGAAGCGTGAGCAGTGGTGCGTGAATAGTACCTTGGGCAACGCCTTGGCGGAGCAATGCTGTCACAACCACTCGCGGCACTTCTACTGTCCACTCGGCTAGCCAGAACACTGGTCTTACCCGCAAAACATAGGCGTAGATGACACCAAATCGCCCAAGCCCAACCAAAAGCGCATTAAATAGCGCGTCATCCCGTATGATTTCAGCCTCAGCACATTCTAAGGCAAACGCCAAAGAGAGATCACTCGTGATCGGCTCAGATGCGCGCTCGACCCAAATTTCACGACCACTGACCGTAACAAGGTGCATCGCCATCACTGCGTCATGCAATGGAGGAAGATCGATGTCGGCACCATGTGTCCCCGTCGAAAGGGCCCCGCCTAGAGTCTGACCGTTAGCTCCACCCAAGGTAGACAGGGCAAGACCACTACTAGCCAAGAGGGAATTCAGATGTGCGACACGAATACCAGACTCCACATGAAAGAGCTTATCACCACTGTTGTCTGATTGGCGTGCGTTCCATCGATCATTGAGTGCCGTCTTAACCACCGTATACAGTGGACGGTTGAGCCGATCTAAGCTGATCATCCAATCAGGCGTATAGGCGATGTCTTCAAATGACCACCTCTTCCCGACGACACGGAGCGACTTTCCTTCGTTGGAAGCCCGCTCAACAATTTGGACAAGGTCGGCTAAAGAGTTTGGCACAAAGAAACGCTCGACAAGTCCGAAGTTGCTACCAGCCCAATTGACAAAGACGCTATTAGCATCTTCAATGCCTGAATAATTCTGTGATGAGCAGCTCATATTACACTCTCGACATAATTTCGGGATAAGGCAAGATATTGTTGTTTCTAGAGATAGATCATAAACCGTGTTTACAGCCCAGGAGCAAAGATGCCGAAGGTTTGAACTTCCGCCCAGTCGGGGGTTGGATCTTCTATTTTGCAGTAGACACGTTTTGTTGATGTGATAGCCACAAGTGCAATGGAAAGGATCTCCCGAGTTTGCTCAGGCTTAGCCACAAACCACTTCCAATTGAAAGTTCCGTCTTCGGCTTTTAGATCCAGTATAATCCGCCCATCTTGGTTGATAACTACCCGACGAATCTGGCAAGTACCATCAAACATTATGTTAACCTTTCTCACAATTCCCTAACTGCAAGAATATGATAATTTGAACAATAGTCAACCTATGTTGTGTCTGAAACTTGGAAAGCCTATGGTGGATACTTCAGCATTTTTAGTCTATAACATCACCCCATATGTGACATAGATGCTCATCATATAAAGCGGAGCGACCCTTACCACCAGAAATGAGACAACCCTATGGCACAAGCAAACAACCGTCCGCTGGCAGACCGTGTGCGCCCGGCAACGCTCGCTGGCTATATCGGGCAGGCACATCTGGTCGCGCCGGGCAAACCGCTGTACCAGATCATCACGAACAACCGCATCCCGTCCATGATCCTGTGGGGTCCACCCGGCGTCGGCAAGACGACGCTGGCGCGCATGGTTGCCCACGAGACCGGGCGCAAATTTTATGAGCTGTCGGCAGTCGCAGCGGGCAAAGACGATGTGCGCAAAATCGTGGAACAGGCACAGCGCGAGCGGGCAGGTGCGCCGCGCGACCTGTTCAACTACAACGCTGCGGACGACGACAAACCCGCGACGCCGATTCTGTTTCTGGACGAAATTCACCGCTTCAACAAAGCGCAGCAGGATTTTCTGCTGCCGTATGTCGAAGATGGCACGGTCATCCTGATCGGTGCGACGACCGAGAACCCCAGCTTTGAGGTCATTTCGGCGCTGCTTTCGCGGGCGCGCGTTTTCACGTTGGAGCCATTGTCCGCCGACGAATTGCGGCAGGTGGTCGAACGCGGGCTAAGCGAACTGAACGCTGCTGCCGACGCGGACGCGCTCGATTTCCTCATCAACTACGCCGCTGGCGATGCACGCCAGGCGCTCAACCTGATCGAAGGGGCGGTCAGCCTGTATGGACAGCCGATCTCGGTCGAGCGGTTACGAGAGGCATTGCAAAGCAAGCACCTGCGCTATGACAAAGGCGGCGAGGAGCATTACAACACCATCAGCGCCTTCATCAAAAGTATGCGTGCCAGCAATGTGGATGCTGCGCTCTACTATCTGGCGCGGATGGTAGAAGCGGGCGAAGACCCGCGCTTCATCGCCCGGCGTCTGGTCATCTTCGCCAGCGAGGACATCGGCGTTGCCGATTCGCAGGCGTTGGTTGTGGCGAACGCTGTCTTTCAGGCGGTAGATGTCATCGGCTATCCCGAATGTACGCTCAATCTGGCGCATGGCGTGGTCTACCTCGCCAGTGCGCCGAAAGATCGCCGTTCCAACGATGCCATCGGGCGGGCGCTGGAAGATGTCAAGACGCATGGCGCGCTGCCGATCCCGCTGAAACTGCGTAATTCTCCGACGGCGCTCATGAAATCGCTCGGTTATGGCAGAGGCTACGAACTCTACGATGAGGGCGAACTGCTGCCGGACGCGCTGAAGGGACGCAAGTACTTCGCTAGTGATGAGCAATGAGTGATGAGTCTCAATACTCATTACTCATCACTCGTTACTCATCACTTCTTATCACCTTGACACTGGATAGGGCGAACGTATAATGCCACACATCTGTCGCATCCATGTGCCGGCTCGCGCTGGCATTCCAGAAGTTCGAGGAGTCCACCGTGGGTCCGTTACCTAAAAGACGTCATTCGCGCAGCCGCAGCGGCAAGCGCCAAGCACACGACCAACTTTCACTGAAGCACCTGCTCAAGTGTCCCACCTGTGGCGCATATCATGTCGCGCATCACGTCTGTGAAAAGTGCGGTACGTACAACGGCAAGACCGTCATCGAAGTCAAAGACAATTAACTCATCACAAGGTTGATGGCATGAGTTGAACAAGGGGCTGAAGCCCCTTGCTCTTTTACGGACTAGGACTTCTAACCCCATTCCATGACCTGGTTTACGCCCGCCACAATCCGCGCGGTGTCAGGACGATACGTATTCTCCAGCACAGGCGCAAACGGCACAGGCACATCCGCGGATGCCACCCGCAGCACGGGCGCGATCAGGCTGTCTGCGCAGCGCTCCATCAAGCCCGCCGCCAGTTCCGCGCTGACGCCACCCGTCTTCGGTCCTTCTTCGGCGATCAAAACGCGCCCCGTGCGCGCCGCCGACTCCGCCAGTGTCGCCCAATCGAACGGCGACAGACTGCGCACATCGATCACTTCTGCATCAATGCCTTGCGCCGCCAGTGTGGACGCAGCCGCCAGCGCCTCATGCGCCATCAGCAGCCATGCCAGAATCGTGATGTCGCTGCCGGGACGCAGCACATGGGCAGTGCCGAGCGGCACGGTGTAATCGGCACCGGGGATGTCGCTGGTGGCGTCGGTTGCGCCGCTTTCGGCACGCGCGCCTTTGGAGCCATAGAGCAGCTTATGCTCAAACATCAGCACCGGGTCATCATCGCGCACCGCTGCCTTGAGCAGCCCTTTGGCGTCATAGGCGTTGGAGGGTGCGACGATCTTTAGCCCCGGCACACCGTGAAAGTAGCGCTCCATGTTTTGTGCGTGCTGGCTCCCCCGTCCTGTTGCACCGACGGGCGCGCGAAAGACGACCGGAATTGAGAGCGTGCCACCAGACATGTAGCGCAGCTTGGCGGCATTGTTGACGATTTGATCCATCGCCAAAAACAGGAAGTCGCTGTAC
>Ga0224723_1000936_pt1 | contig 18842 bp, 25 predicted proteins | sample Balambano_FR2_Me_FD_161647 | JGI IMG/M metagenome (GOLD analysis project Ga0224723, IMG submission 161647) | Freshwater sediment microbial communities from Lake Towuti, South Sulawesi, Indonesia - Balambano_FR2_MetaG | ecosystem: Environmental > Aquatic > Freshwater > Lake > Sediment | place...
GTGGTACACCTTTGCCGCAACCTGGTACCCTATTGCCGCAAACAGGTGGCACACATCTGCACCAAAGCCCGGTACACTTGCGGCCGCAACTTGACAAGTGCGTCATCACGCCAGGTGCCGTAGCCGCTTTAGCAGTCACTGGCGAACAGCCTCAAACGTATCTGCTCCGACACGTACAAGGCGATTGGGGAGAACTGGACGCAGAGGATAATGAGGAGAACGAGATGTCGCTTCAGCGGGGCTTTCGACTGCTCTCACGGTACCTGCTGGCCGACGAGACCGTCATCTGGATTATCACGGAGGCCGACCGCTCGGTGACAACAATTCTCTTGCCAGAGGAATACTAAAAACTGGCCGTCTACAACAATCAGGTTGAGATGAGGGCGGCGAGGCAAAGCACTCGCCGCCCTCTCACACTACGCATACTTACTCCTGACCTCAGATAGTGGACACGGCTTGAAGTGCCGGTCACGCTCGATACAACAGCCGAACTGTCCCCGCGCAGAGCGTAATTCAGACAGCCGGAAGTACCCTAACTCGGCAACCGCACCGGCAACGAGGCCAAAGCAAAGGTCTTCGTCGTCGTATTCTGTGATATACCACGTCCAGTGGAAGTCAGGAAAGAAGAGCTTCACCCAGACTGTTGGATCACCGTTGTCTTCGGTTTCATAGAGCTTGGGAATGCGGTTGATAAGGTTCTTGGGAATCAGGTTCATAGGACAAAAAGGAACTGATAATAGAGAAGGCCGGTAGCCTCGAAAGAGACCACCGGTCTGGAGAGAACAACGGAGGTTAAAGCCGCCCGTGTTCCTTGAACGAGTAGTAGCCGCTTGCCGTTACAATAAGGTGGTCGAGTAACGCGATGCCGATAATCTTGCCTGCCTCACGCAGGCGGTGAGTTATCGCAATATCGGCATCTGACGGCTCCTGCACTCCACTGGGGTGATTGTGAGCAATGATGAGGGCAGCGGCTGCCTCCCGGATTGCCCGGATAAACACCTCACGCGGATGAACAAGCGAACCGTTAAGTGTCCCGACTGAGACTACATCGGTCAGGAGAACACGGTTGCGAGCGTTCAGCAGCAGCACAAAGAAGTGCTCCTTGCGCTCCTCAACATCGTCAAGCTGCTCAAGCCATTCTTGTAACGCGGCCACGACCGGCTCTGGAGCCATCGCTTCAATGCTCTTGTCTTTGAGAATTATCATAAGTACAATAGAACTGATAATAGCTAGCCGACAGTCGAACCTAGCCAACTGTCGGCCAGTTGATTACTCCCTCGCCTCAGTTAGCCCCATTTGGGAGGCCACGCAACTGAAGGCAAGAAAGTCGAGGGCTTGAATGAGGCGCTGCCCTTCGTCACTTGCGAACGGCACGACCTCAAGGCCCGTCTCCGGACTTCCACGGCGAAACTCGCCCAGGCGCACATCAACCGTGTATCCATTAAATGTTGGAAATTTGTTCATATGAGTTGAAACTGATAATAAAAAGGCCGGAAGCCCTTGTAATCGGGCTCCCGGCTTTGGTATACTAGGTATACCAGTGAGGGGGGCCGCTTTTAGCGGCCTCCCCACGCGCTTAGAAGTGCTACGACGACATACGCCACCACACCTCGCGCTATCCAATCGTGAATATCCATACCTGCTCACCCCCTTCCATGTTGGCAACTTGTAATCGACAGCCAGGTTTGTGCCTGTCTGACAGTCTTGGGGTACGGGGTGCATCAAAGCGCGCCACGTCAAATTTGGACGCTCGACACGAGCGGACAGGATGGATACGCCTGTCATAAAAATGCACGCATTTTTATACGGGCTAGCCACCCGCAATTTGAGGTGGGGTGCGAACCCCGTATACTGGGAAAGCAAGACAGGCACTAAAGAAGACCAGCGGAAGAAAGAACTGTGTATGTACGCAACAATACTATTCCGGTTCTACAGTACGACGGAGACATTTCTTACATAGTAACCGGGTAGCATAATCTATACTGAGAATTGAAGATCGCAGACCTGGCCGCCGCTCCGACCCTTTGCTACAAATACAGCGAAGGAGTAAACGGCTTGCCAGTTACCACGCACCGTTCACCCCATCTGCTCCGGGGTAACACGGAGAGACGAACTGATAATGCAGGGCGACGCGATCAGTTGTAGGGTGTGTGAGCAGGCCGGGTACTTCACTTCACCACACGAATGGAAAAAGCTCATCAGAGCTGGCAACCTGCCAGATTTTTTCCGTGAACATTGAAGCAGAGGTTATCTCGTCGGCGGTAGTGAACCAGAAGCGCTTCTTTCCTCCCGCTTCCTCCGTCACTTCTTTCAAGTGCCGCAAGCGTTTCCGCGAAGTCGTCACCGTCAAAATCCGGAGATTCTGCGTCTGATAGCGCCGCTGGTACGCTCCGCTCTTATAGTATGCAAGGTAGGTCGCAACCTTGCGCGCCCAGTCCCGTTTCCCGGCTTGACCTCCCTGAAGCGTGCTCGTCGCCCGGTCAACCTCCAGAAAGTGATGATAGTTTGCTGTCTCTGTCTCAAGCAGAAAGAAGCCATCGGGAATAAGCGTTACCTGCTGGAGCTTCCCGTCGGCAGATGTAATGCTGATAGGTTCGGCGTGGTGGTCACGCCGAAGGGCGCGCTCGTCGCGCCAGTCGGCCAGGGTATATCCAAGTTTTCGAGCCGCAAGCGTAGCCGCCACACGAACGTCATTTGATAAGAGTAGATGGTCAAGGAATAGCGTGCCAACCTCATGCCCCTGCCTGTCCCAATCCAAATCTGATAGAGCGCACCCAGCAAGCTCCGCTAGATATTGCGCCCCGCGTCGGTCAAGAAAATACAGCAACGGTTTACGGCCATCGCTCAACGTCTGAGCCTGCTCCTTGCGGCGTAAGAAACCAGCGTGGAAAAGGAGCTTCAGGCGATGGAGACAACGTGAAGACACGCGCCCTTGTTTCGGGCTAGCCTGCGGCTCTGAGAAGAAGAGCGCGTCAATCTGGGGTGTCGAGAGCGCACGGTAGGTGTAGACTGCCTGCACGATCTCAACGTCGCGAGGAGTCAACAGAAAGCCAGGGAGGGCGTTGCTAGCGACGCGCTGCAAGCGCGGGAGTTTTTTCTTCTCGGAGAAGTTCTTCATCGTCGTCTTCTGATACTGAAAGATAGTTCTGCGTTCGGCCATATTCGTTTATTGTACTATCTACACTTGTCTGGATGCGCTCCTGACGCTTTGTTATCGTGGCAAGCGCATCGGGAAGAGTGGTACCAATACGCTGGCTTAACAGCAAGCGGGCTCGTGCTACCATCTCCTCCTGCACCCATAAGCCACAATCAAAATTCTCGATAGAGATGGGCGTCAACTCTCCTGCAACATTGCCTTCTCCCGGCGCAGGCCGCACCAGAAAATGGAATGTTTTGAGGCTTCGGAATGCGTAGCTATGGAGAAGATTTCGTTCTTCGATGGTAAACTCAACAGGCCGCTGGTCAATGACATATGCCCCCATCGGGGAAGACATGTACATCGGCTCCTGGCGCTTCACCTTGAAGGGATCATAGCGGTAGAGAAGCCGGGCAAACGCGAGCGCGGCATCGAGGTCTGACGTGACCCCGAAGATATGCGTCCCCATTGTCATCAGCGTCTTCTGTATCTGCTCATCGAACTGGTACATCTCCTGGTGTGCCAGCGTGAGCCAGACCATACAGTTGCGGGCATAGACGTTGATGAGTTCTTCAAGGTCGTCAGCAAACAGTGAACTGCCGTTGCTTGTGCGAAAGCTCGCGAGAGCTGCCAGCTCGTCAACGATAAGCGACAGGGGGCGATGGCGACCTGCACCCCGGTGTTTGATGAATGCCACCAGCGAGGTGTAAGCCCACAGCATGAGAAACCGTCGCTGCTCCAGGTCGTGAACGTGGCGAAAGTCGAGAAGTACCACTTGGCGCTTCTCAACAACTGCCGCCCAATCAATGCTCGGGGTATCGGCTCCCATCATTGCCCGCATCGCCGGGTCAATGGTCAGCAAAGCGGTCTTGGTGCGGAAAGCATCGCTCCGGCTTGTCTGCTTCTCCTCTTTCCACTGGCTATACTGCTCGGCAAAGAAGGCGAGTGCCTCATCAATCTCCAAGTTGTCTTTGCGCGCCGCTGTCATTCGAGGAAGCCAGCCGTTCGGATTCGTCAGCAGTGAGTTCGCCTCGGTTATCTGGCACCCAAGCGTGTAGAGCGCCATTCCGGTGTGGGTGCCAATGCGCCAGAGGGCGTTGAACCCCTCAACTGACGCCGATTGGAGTGCTGGATCAACGCGGCGTATTACATCGAGGTATCTCTGGGAGACGCTGTAGAGGCTTTCCCCACCAAGACGGTAGTAGAGCGGCCAGCCGGTAACAGTTCCGCTGCTACCGCTCATATCTACGTAGCGCACGCGCTTCCAAAGGCGCTCTTGATACTCCCGTGGGAGCCGCACCACTTTATCGAGGAAGTTGTCGATACTAGGGCCAACGGGATCGAAAATGACAAGCGGGATACCGCGTATAAAATCCATCCACGCGATGACACGGCCCATCAGTCGGCTCTTGCCGCTTCCCTTTCCGGCGACCAGGTGGATACCCATGTTCCGGGAGCCGTCAGGAAGCCAGAAAAGTTTGTGCTTCATGCGCTCTGGTACTGACGGCTGAATTGTAAGCTGGGTCATTCTTTCTCTCCCAGAAAGATACCGGCAATCTGTGGCGGCTGCACCGGTGCGGGAAGTGCTGGAGGTGATGGAACAAAGAGCAGTGGCGGCGTTAAGGTAATTTCCGCCTCGCGTAACCGGTTGTACGCCGCCTCAAAGACATGCCAGATGCAAACGTGCCCGGTTATGTTCATCTTGTCGCGATGGCCGCGTGGTGCGACGCTGCGCCACTCGAAGTACTTATCAACAAGCAGAATCTTCGCCTGGTTGATGCTCACCGTTGTCGGCTGCCGCAAGGTAGATGTAATGAGTGTTTCAGCCCAGGGCTGGAACGCCGCAGCAAAACGGAAGAGGGAAGGTAGCTCCTCCTCTGCCGTGAGCGGTTCCGACCACAGGCTCTCAAAGAAGGCCCGTGTGCTCATGCGTCACCGTCCAAACAGCTTACGACGCGGGGGCGGATAGAGAGTCCGGCTAACTTCCTGGTGAAGCAGCTCGCCGCCGGTGGATAGCAACTCAAGCGCCTGATACGCATAGAGCTGTTTCTCACGCTCGCAGAACGCTCGTACCGTCTGGCTCTGCGTCTGGGCTTGTGTCGCCTCAATGTGCTGCAAAGTGCTGATGCCGATATCGTGCGTGTAGGCAGTCATCTCGCTGAAGACGCGCTCCGCATAAATCGTCTTTTTTGCTTGCGCGTCGATAACCGCCTGTTGCGTCCGCCATTCCTCGATCACCCGCTGCTCACCACGGGTCAAGCCACCCGTATCCTTTGCTGACACAATCCGGCCTGACGAGGTGTAGGGGGCGAGCGCGGTGTCGGGTTGTTTCTGAGTTGTCATGCCTTACCTCTTGTTGTTGTCGCGAACACGCTTCAGGTAGTCGGCGGAGGTGCTGTCGATTTGTGATCGCGCCGATGAACCGATGCTGCTGATCTGGCTGCTGGCGGAACTGCTGGAACTATCGCTCTCGGAAAACATTGCGATCAGCAGGGCGATAAGCAGAAAGACGATGGCGAGAAAAATGAACAGTCCGATACTCATATCTTCCTCCTGGTGTTGTGGCTCGTGGGTGCTGGTCTACCGCAACCGCGTGTCGATGACATGAAGGATGTCAACGCCTGCCTGCTCGGTGATACGGGTTAGGTCGTTGAGATACGCGGAAGTCAATTGCTGAAACGCGGGGTCATCGAGCGACTTCCCGGCAGCCCGCTGTGTGCCCTCTGCTTGAGTAAGCGTCCGCCTTGCGGTATCTACCGCGTAGCGGTGAACCACGCTGACCTCGGCGAGAGCAGCCTCGGTGACACGGCGAATTGCCGTCATCTGAGATACACCCTGCCGGGTCATCGCCGCTGCAAGTCGCGCCTGGACAAGAGCGGAATCAGCCATCGCCGACCTCCTCACCTTCTCCATCGGCGTGTGCGGTGATGACGATGACTTGTGGCTGGTCGCCCAGTACCTTGTCAATCCGGACGACTCGATTGCGCCGCTCAGTGAACCAGTCGCCGATACGCCGTAGTACGGGGAAGCGGCGACGACGAGATGACAAGAGCCCTGAGTCGCGGGCAAGCCGCTCGATGCAGAGCGCGTAAGCAACCTGCTGATGGTGCTGCTGAAGCGCCTCGATATGGCGGGTAAAGTCGTCCAACGGGTATTCCGGTGTGGTGGACTGATGTGTCATCGGTTCCTCCTCCTGATATGTTACAAACACCTGCGTCATGAATCTATCAAGATGTTCGGTAGACATCCATCAAGGATTCCTTGGATCTTCAGTGTCATCTGGCACGAGCCCGGCGCGAACGGCAAGTATCGCCGCCTCAGTGCGCGACTCTACCCCTATGCGGCTAAAGATGGCGTGGAGATGGCTCTCAACTGTGGAGATGGTGATGTGAAGTTTGTTGGCAATCTCTTGATTAGAAAGCCCTTCAGCAAGAAGTATGAGCACTTCGTGCTGGCGAGGAGTAAGGTTATCGAAAATCACTCCTCCGTGTTCGTGCTGTATCCTGTGTTGTGCCGCCATAGTGCCCCCAGTCATACAGTGGGTAGTAGTAACTAGCTAGTACCAAAGTACGGGTAGCTGTGCATTGCATGTGCCGAATACCGCTTTAGAATCATGCGTATCCGCACCGGACGTGATACTTCCGAAAGAGGCCGACATAGGCAGCTTACGAGAAGCAGAGAAGGAAAGATATAGAGGGACTTCCCCATAGTTCTGAATCAAGTAGCAAAGGAGAAGAAGATGCCGAAGCAAAAAGATGAGGAAGTGAGTAAGGCGCGGGAAGTGGGTCTTTCTCAACTTCAATTCCAAGTACTACAATTGGTAGCAAACGGCCTCAGTAATAAGCAAATTGCTAAACAGCTAAACTATTCCGAAAAAACCATTGAAAAGATGCTGGGGACAACTGACTCTTATTATTCGATTTACTTAAAAATTGGTGCAACGAATCGTAGCGATGCCATAAAGTGGTTTCTCGATAAAGAACATGCTTCTGCGTTAAGAATTCAGTTGACTGAGAGTATAATTGCTGAGCGACAGCATTGGATAGAGTTGCTGGGAGATGAGAAGTTTTTGAGCTATTATCACAGCAACACTGTTCTTGTAATGCTGAGCAAATTCTCATGGAATAGATATAAGGAGTTTGAAGCAAGGCTAATCGCAAGAGGTGGAATGAGTTTAATGATAAGGTTTCGTAAGAAAGAATTAACGTCAACCGAAGCCTATAGGCGATGGTTACAACATCTTTTAATCGATTACACAGTATATCGTATCCGCAATGAGGAACATGAAAGAATTACGGAAAAATTTTTAAGTAGCTTTCAAGCCGAGGAGATAGATCTTGCTTCGGTTTCCAAGGAATTGAACCTTCCTGAAAATTTAATGTTACAAACAGAGATGTTGAGCGACATTACTATATATACATCCACACCGAAAAGCCCGCCACCGAAATCATTTCGCTCTCTGTTTGGATTGTTACTTTCATACACTGATGTGGGTTTGCTGTCAACATGCGGCGAAATAATGCGGATTATTACATCAATTATTTCACCGACCAAAGCATCTAGCGACCAAACCACCTCTCGTAACAAATACGAGCAGCATTTTGTCTGGCTTTTGACGGATACTTGTCCGTGGCATGACTTTTAAAAGTAGATCACGGTTTTATTTCTTCTATTTTATCTATCAACTGAATAAGGTCTAAAATACCGGGAACATATAGGGCAGTGCGTAATGCCTCCTTTTGTTGGATTTCCGGTACATTGGGATATTTCGATTGAATAAAATGGACAAATTTCAAGAGCAGAGGTGCAACCACTCGTCTTTCTTGATCGTGTAAACTATCACTTGTATAGTATGGGGAACTATCAGGATTCTGCGACTGTAAATATTGAAGATGTTCCCACATCTCTCCTGCATCACCGGCTAGCTGAGTCCAAAAAGCGGAAGAAAAAGCTTCTCGAGTGGTTATACCAGGATTTTCTTGAAAATAATATTCGGGATCGGTAGGCCCCACCTCTGATGAAAACGGTTTCCATAGTTCACTTTGCATATACGATGTAGTGTATCAAATATTATTCATAAAAGTTATAGTGGCCGGAAGTAGATTTGATATTCCGACGGGAGCCTCTCCCAGTCGCTTACTGTAGTTTACAAACAGTATCTTCTACACAATGGACAAGTGTGCTTTTTGAGGCTACTATAATCATTCACGCGGCAGCAATAAATCAAGATACAGCCGAAGGCTGTCACCTTGAGCGGCGCGCGGAAGGAGGGTTCAAGGGGGGAATTCCGCGAGCCGCAAGCGCTGTCGGTTGAGGGCAGAAGCCGCAGGCGAAGGACCGAGGCCGACTCCCCACGGCGACCGAAGCGACCGCAACGGCTTGCCGTGAAGGGAGCGAAGTCCAAGCCCGCGTTAAGCGGGCGCAGGAGACACACGAGCAGTAGCAGCAAGGCACGCCTCTCCATAGTCAGTACCCGTGCTGTTTGTCAGAGCTATCTGACAAGCGGTAGTGGTCTGACGTGGAGAAAGTGTCTGCTGCCTGCGAGTGTGGAGGAGGCGTGGGGAGTCGGCCTCGCAAGCCAGAGTAGTTTATGCGTCAGAGAGAGCAATACAAGGCTCTCTCGTGTGCTGGTCAGTGCCTACGCAGTAGAGCACGGGTACCAGCACGACCATAAGCTACGAGGGCGCAGCCGAGGCCGACAGCGCATCCGCCGACGATTGCCCCGACTGAGTACGCCCTCCCTGTGCTACAGGGCGTGCGAAGGAGTGGGTATGAGAAGGTGGATATTTCCCCCCTTGCTCCACGCGAGGACTCGATGTCCGAAGCGTGGAGATAGATGCGCGTCTATCTTGTGCTCCAGGTGTTGAAACACTGGCCGCGTCGGTCTGATGAACCGTGCTTACTCCCCTACTCTTCTGCCGAAGCCCAAGCCGGTCTTCAAGGCAGGCGAAATAATAGGGCATGGTAACTTTGCTCCCATTGGCCCGTTTTTTGACTTTCGCCAGGCGTTCACGAACAGCAGAGGCAACCTCCAGAAGTCTGCTCAGAAACGCTCCTAATGGGAGATTTGCCAGTTCGTAGAGATGATAAGCACGGGACGCAGAACTTTCGAGCGGTGCCTGGTCATTGAATTTCGGTGCAATATCCTGGAGGTATGCGCGGATTGCTTCACGTGCTTCTTCAGTAGATACGCCAGGTGATTCAACCGGCTGCACGAAGCGCCCAAGTACAGAACCGATAGCTTCAAATGTACCTGGTATTGAGGTGGATTGTGCCTGCGGAATGGATTGCCTGTTTGAAATTTTTGCAGTGTACTGCTTTCGAGTATTCGAATGATTAAAATCTGTTTTTTGCCATACTGTTTCTTGTGTGTCTACTTGGTAGACACCCCCCTGTTCATTTGGTAGACACCCCCCTGTCTCTTTCGTAGACACGGGGGCTGGGGATACCAGTATTGCCGGGTTGCGATCTTCGAAATCTGACCCTTCTGTTGGAAAAGGTGAACCTGTGGCTTCAGCGCCCTGACCTCCCCTATCGCCAGCCTCACCACCTTTGAATCGAAGCGTATAAGTAGTTGCCTGATCGCCCGCTTCAGCCGTTCTGTTGCGCGTGGTAATGATAATTCCCTTGCCAATTAGTCCCCTGATACCCCGTGCGTTTCCTCCCTTTGATAGCCCGGTACCTCGATCCAAGACTCTCCCCTCTCGGGTGATAATGCCATCAGTCATCTGCTTCAAGCTGATGTTATCTGAATTCTTCTTGAATCCGAATGTACGGCGGATGATATAAAGTAATACGCGAAGTTCCGCTTCCGTTAACTCAGGAGCAAGAAGGTCAAAAACCTCATCTGGCACTATCGTGCCATTTGGAGTAGAAAAACCTGCAAAGTGAAATGCCATAAATAAATCACGTCAGGCGAAAATCAACTGACCTTCGTGATTACATTAACGCTAACAGGTTGAAATTGGATTGTCAAGAAGATCCAAAAGCGTACATTCGTCCGTTCGTTCATTTGTCCGTACGTTCGTACGAACGTACGTCCGTTCGGTCAAAAGACTATTCGTTCAATTGTGTATTGCTCCCCCATTGATTTTGTTTTATGAAAGTATCGAGGGCTTCTTGTACCAGGTCTCCAAGTGTAACGCGACGACTTTCATCTCTAGATCGTCGAAGAGCAAGTTCTCGTAGGGAGAAAATCTGGTCGGCATAGACATCAAACGCATTCCGTACTTTCGGACGTTCGGTCGTGTGGTCATCCGGTCGTGTGGTCATCTGTACGTATGTTCTTTCGTTCAGTTGTACGTTTGTACGTTCGGACTTCTGTTCAATCGGTCGTTCGGTCGAATGGTCGTTCGTACGAACGGTCGCTTTTCCATCGTTGTTAGGAATTTGTGGTTGTGGCGGCGAAACAGGCGTAGGGGAGGGGATAGGCGGGGTGGGAGTTGGGCGCTTAAAAAAGACAGAGCCTTCACTTAACTCTGAGGCTATTCCGGTTACATTAAGCCGCTTCACCATAGAAGATTTCATCGATCAACTTGTTATAGGCATGAGCTGCCTTAGCATCAGGGCTGAAGGAAAAGATGTCCTGCTTACTGAAGTGAGCATCACGAATATCGGTGTTGCGGGGAATGACGGTGTTGAACACCTTTTCGGTGTAGGTCTGTCGCAGCACCTGAAGTGAGGACTTGGTGTTCACAGTCGGATCGCTCATGGTAAATAGGAACCCGAGCAGGTTGAGATGAGGATTGAAGTACTCCTGTACTTCGCTGATAGTCTTGATTATTTGGACAATGCTGTCAAGCTCAAAGTATCCGGGCGAGACAACGACGATTATGCCATCGGATGCCGTGAACGCATTGACGGTCAACCAGGAGAGAGCCGGGGGACAATCAATAAATACATAATCGTACTGGCTTTTGATGGCATTGAGCCTATCCTTCAGCCGCGACTCACGATGGTCAATCGCCGTCGTCAACTGAACATCAGTGTTGGACAGGAGTATGTGGGAAGGAACTATCTCAAGATTGGGAATGCTCGTTGGATGAGTAACCAGAGGTTTACGGTCAAGTATGGTGCGGTAAATGGTATCGTCTTTAGCAAGCTGCTGGTAGTTGGGGAGAATAACCTTCGAAGAATTGGCCTGGCTGTCAATGTCAATGAGTAGAACGCGCTTTGCTCTTCGTGCCAGTCCCGCTGCTAGGGTGATGCTGGTTGTTGTTTTGCCTGTTCCCCCCTTCTGGGACGCGATAGATATAATCATGATTGTCAATTTACCAAAAGCCACTAACGGGGTTTTTTAGCAAATTGAGATCATTATACTCACACGGAAACAAGTAAATCAACTCCATTTTTGGGATAGTTGACTTTCATTAAAGAAGAGAAGCGCCAGAGCTAGTGTCTGGCGCTTCTACTCATTGCTTATCTCAATCAAATCGTTTGGTGTTACTCCAAAGAATCTACAGAGCCCTTCTAGTGAGTCATAGTCAAGACGGCGGAGCGGTGGCCCACCCGGATTACCGTCACTTGTATTGTGCCAAAGCCTCCGAGCTGTTGTCATACCTAGTTTCGCCTCGCGCTGAAACGTCGCGAGGTTCATGCCTCGGGCTTCGGCTAACTCTTTTACTCGTAATCGTACTGCCATAGGCGCATGCTAGCATGATAGCGGCACTCCGGTAGCAGATGCCCGCTATTGGTTGACGGGTTGTGCATTCTGTGCTACATTTCCACTAGCGGTACACCGCTAGTGGAAATTCCGGTAGACGCGGACTCAGGAGTATACCACGATGGCTACTTCGAATACGGCATCTACACGCCGTCGCAACGTCGGCAATAAGTTCATCGCGCTCGTCCTCTGGGGACTGTCGTGCTATGCAACCTACCAGTTCTGTATCAGCCTTGCCGGGCAAGGGCTGGCCGTGCTTGCAGTTGCTGTCATCGCTCAAACAGCCCTCACCTTCGGTGAAAGCTCCATCTGGCGGGGTGACATTTCAGCAGTCGGCGTGGTAGCACTGGCACTCGATGCCTTCACCAATATTGGCGGCGTATTTTTCTACATCGGCAACCTCGAAAACTCGGCAAGCTGGCAGGCATTTGCTACGACCTTTGGTGCTACAACCGATGTGTCTGGGCCAACGCAATTGTTCCTCTCCCTTGTTGTAGGCGTGCTTCTCGCCGCTGCACCTGAAGCCCTCTGGAAGCAGTCGTGAGGGCACAATGCAAGCATTCAACACAGCCGATATTCTCTGCCTGCTACCCTTCGCGCTCATTCTGGTTGCGTTCCTCTATAACCTGTACCGGAAATGGCGGCATCTGCGGACAACGGGCGAGCTGGAGCAACCACGCGGACTGGAGGAGAACACGCCCCTCGATTACGCGCTCTTTGGGGTCTTGTGGATGTACCGCCATCTTGCCAGCATCGCACGAGCAAGGACAACTACCAACCAAGACAGCATGCCAGCATCAGTGGATACCTTGCAAGCAAGCCCGCTTCTCGTTCTGCTCGCTGAAGCGCTTCATCTCCTTGTCATCGGTCCAAGCCGGAGCGGAAAGACTTCACTGGTACACGCTCTGGCTATGCGCTGGCAGCAAACCAGCCGGGTTATTGTTTGCGATCCCGATGCCGCTCCCGGTTTGTGGGAAGGGTGTGAAGTTTTCGGTGCCGGAGACAACTTTCCGGCTATTGACGCCGCACTTACATCGCTTGCAGGCGAGATAGCTGCTCGACGTGAAGATCGTGCCAAAGGGATGCGCCAGTTCTCACCGGTGCGGGTCATTCTTTGTGAGTATGCCGATATTGCCCGCTACAACGAGCAAGCACGAATCATCATCGAAGATTGTCTGCGACGAGGGGGCAAGCTCGGCATCTCACTAGTGCTGGATGTCCAAGACAAGCAGCGGAAAACCCTCGACCTCGACGGAGCAACGCACCTGCTGAATAACTTCTCCCACGTCTGTGAAGTGCGGAGGTCGCCACAGGGAAAGCGGACAGCGACTGTCACGACGAACGACGGCGAGTTGACAGAAATAGTCTACGACATACCGCTCTTACCCGACCTTGATAGCCTTATCAGGCGACACACAATGTCAAGAGTTTCCGAGTTACCAGAAGCGGTACAACCTATAGCCAACAGTGATTTTCGCGCCTCCACCCCTGTACCAGTACGGGACGGTACAACCAGTACAAACCGCGCTGATATGCTTGATACCCCCGGTACAGCACTTCCACATGACGATGAGGCGATTGCGATACGAAACCTTTTACAGCTTTTCGGCAGTAAGAACAAGGTTGCGGAGTTCTTAGGCGGCAGCAAAACGACCGCTTACAAGCGAATCAACCGGGCACTTGGCGAAGACGAGGAGCAGGGGAGAGGCTAAAGGGTTATAGCTGTCATCCTTCTGTAATTCGACATAGAGGACTTCCTCTACGGCAATTCAGAACATCATTGCTACACTCCGTCATAAAGGCCATACCAGCATTCTGCCCGGTAGAGGCTCTTGGAACAATATCAGGGGGCAATCATGAGCCAACAATCGCAAACCGGCAATACGATAGTTCTGGAAAATGAACAGGAAGGCACTCCTCACCATGACAAACTGCCGTGGCGGGATAAGCTGCCACTGGCTCTGGCACTCGTTGCACAAAGCTACGTCGTCTTCATTTGGTATCTGCGAAGTACGCACGGCATTCACCCCTACGTCGATTTCGTCATTGCGCTGGCGGCTGGCATTGCCCTTGACTGGCTCACCGTTTCCACGGTGATGGGTCGCCGCGAGGGGCGTACCAGCATCTGGTCGTGGCTTACCTCCTTTGGTACTTTCATCGGCTCGGCCACGATTGCCTACGACACCTATGCTCTTCAGTGGTGGCCGCTCGATGGCAAGGCTTTGCTGCACGTCTGCTACCCGCTCGTCGTGCTGCTCTACAGCCTGCACCTGGCCTCACCACGCTACAAGAAGGCGCAGCTAGCTGCCCGCCTTCCCGCTGAAGAGGTAGCAGAGCACCGCCCGGCGCTTCCTGCGACCATCCAGATGCCGGAGAAGCTTACAACCATCGAGGAGACTGTCGTAGCCGTTCCGGCAACCACAACCGCTCAGTTTGTGTGCCCGCACTGTGATGCACGTCTAGACAGCATTGGGGAGTTGGGTGCTGCCAAGCGATGGGGTCATTGCAAGCAGTGCAAAGGCCGAACGACGGTGCCCCTGACCTATCCAGGCGAGCAGAGCCAGAATGGGACAACCCCGAAATAGGCATACCGCTTACTAAGTTATCGCCGAAGGGAGAAATCCATGAAACGGGCTGTCATCTACTGTCGGACGGCAACCGTGAACGAGGGGAGCGCCCTCAAGCTCGCGGCACAAGAGGAACGCTGTCGTGCCTTCTGTAAGCGCCTGGGATATGACGTTATCGAGGTCGTGGACGACGAGGGAAAAAGCGGGGCACGGCTCAACCGGCCAGGGCTCACCAGAGTGCGAGAGCTAACAAGCTGGCAGTGTCGAGGCAGTCGTCACGCTGAGGCAAGACCGGCTCACGCGGGAAATCAGTCACTTCATGGTACTCAGCCGGGAGTTCTCGGAAGCTGCCGTGAGGTTGTGGTTCGTGGCTGAGTTGGATGCGCCAAGCGGGCCTTTTATCAGTACATAGCATGCCACCGGCGCAAACCGGTTAGGTGGAAGGAGCAAGATCGTGAGCAAGACTAGTATGGGCCGGGCCGTTATCTACGCCCGTGTCTCTTCCGACGATCAGGCCGACAACTACAGCATCGAATCCCAGATAGTCGCTTGCCGGAAGTACGCCGAGGAAAAAGGCTTTTCAGTTGTCGCCGTCTTGCAGGATGTGATGAGCGGTGCGCGGCTCGACCGACCAAGCTTGACTAAAATACGGGAATTGGTGGCGAAGCAGCATGTCGATATTCTCATCGCGTACTGCTCCGACCGGCTCAGTCGTGTCGTTGCCCACTCGCTGCTCTTGCGAGACGAGTTCAAGGCGGCGGGGGTCGCCGTCCACTTTGCCACCAAAGGGCAAAGTCAAGACACGCCGGAAGGGAACTTGTTCGAAGTTATCGATTCTGCTTTCGCCGAGTATGAGCGCTTGAAGATTGCCGAACGAATGGCACGTGGCCGAAAGACGGCACTGGAGAAGGGCAAGGCGCTCTGTGGGCATGCGCCACCATTTGGCTACCGCTACTCCGACATCGGGGTGCTGACAATAGATGAAGAGGAAGCGGATGTGGTGCGCCGCATATATGACTGGTACCTTCGAGAAGACCTGGGCGCGCCCCGAATTATTGACCGCCTGGCCGCGCTCCAGATACCATCTCCAGCTGACCGGCGGTCGTATAACTTGAAGCCAAAAAGTAAGCGGGGGAGAGGGGAGTGGTGTACAACAACGGTGCTCCACATCCTTCGGAACGAGGTCTACAAGGGCGCGTATCAATTCAAGCTCGCCGGCGAGACCATCGTTGTTCCGGTGCCTACTATCGTAGACCCGATAGTCTGGGACGCGGTGGCACAGAAGCGCGACGCGCGTCGAAAGTTTTCCCAGCGCAACGCGCGACACCTGTACCTGCTTCGTGGTCGTATCCGCTGCGGAAAGTGCGGGGCGGCTTGCACGGGTACGATTATCAACGGGAGCAAGGCGTGGGCGCAGCGCTACTACGCATGCCTCCGGAAGTACCATACGACTATCTATCTGGGCGAGAATGGTCGCTGTGGCATGCCTCGCTTCCGCTGCGATCATCTGGAGCCCGTTGTCTGGGCGTGGATTGATCGTGAGGTCTTAAACGAGGAACATATTCGCGAGCGGGCCACCCTACGTGGCGATACCGTGCTCGAAGAACGGAACCGGCTAGAGAGCGAACGAGCCGTGTATCTTCATCAGGTCGCTGAACTTGACAGCCAGTTAGCTCGACTGGTACAGCTCTACACCTCCGGGCTGTTCCAGATGGAGGAAATCGCAGGCCAGAAGGGGCAGCTCGACGCGGCGCGGGCAAGCTGCCAGAAGGAAATCGAGCGCTTGGACAATATCCTGATCGGGATGAGTTCAATCGCCGAGCGGGTGGATGAGTTGAGTGCTCTTGTCCGCGCAATCCGCGCGAAGGTCGAGGCGGGGCTCTCCGAGGAGACCAAGCGGACAATCATCGATCTGCTCGATGTGGAAGTGCAGGTCGTAACAGAGGGTGACACAAAGTACGCAGATGTGACTTGCCACCTTGTGTTGGACAAAGCGCGTCTGCTAGTGGCCGGGGTAGAGGATTTAAATGCGACCACTACCGACAGGCAAAGCGGCAGGCGTTCGTCTGCAGCACCTTGAACAGCGGGATGCGGCCGCCGCCCTGCATGGCAGCCTCGTAGATGAAGCCGGTGGCGTGCGTGATGCCTTGCTGAATGCTTTGCGTACCCGGCACACTCGTTTCAGGCGGGCTAGCCGGGTCGGCAAGCTCGTCGGAAGCTTCTTCGCCCAGGATCTGAAGCTTCTGTTGCAGGTCGGGCACGATCTTGACAAGCGCCATGGCCTACCTCGACACAGGCAAACATTCGTGCGGGTAGTATAGCACATCCGCGCAAGTCTTGAAAGTGTTTTAGCCCGCGTTGGCCGTCACGGGCAGCTCGGGCAGCAGAGCCAGCAGACCGTCGACCCGCACTCGCAACAGGTCGCGCGCGCCGCGGAAGGCCTGCAAGCGCGCCTCGTCGGCGCCCGCAGCCAGCGCCGGGTCGGGGATGCTCCAGTGCAGATAGGTCGCCTGAGGCTGCCAGGGAACGCATTCTTCACGCGCCAGGTCGCAGACCGTCACGACCACGTCGGCGGCAACAGCGTCCAGTGCCGTCAGATCTTTGGCCTGCTGATAGGCAATATCAACACCCACCTCGGCCATGGCCTGCACGGCCAGGGGATGCAACAGGCGTGGGCGCGTGCCCGCGCTACGCGCAACGATCCGGCCGCCGCTCAGATGCCGCGTCCAGCCTTCGGCCATCTGGGAGCGAGCAATATTGCCACCGCACAAAAAGACAACCGTGCGGGGCGGCGCGACCTCAGGCATTCCACGCGGCAGCCTGAAGCGCGCGCCGATCAGGCTCAGGCGTTCGTCGAGCGCAGCAAGGTCGAGGCCATAATACTGCGAGCGCGCGTCGGCGCCGTTGCGCTGCGCATGGACCAGGCCGGCCTGGCGTAAGAGGCCCAGGTGGTACGAAACCAGGTTCTGCGAAAGGCCAAGCTGTGCGACAAGCTCGCCGACCTGATAATCGCTGCGCCGCAGCGCCGTCAGCAAGCGCCAGCGCGTCTCGTCGCTTAGCACCTTGAGAAACTGGAGCGCCGCGTCGCTCGGGCCTGCGTCTGCTTGTTTCATCGTCTGCCTCAATTGGCCTCCTGTCGCAGTTATTGTACCCGACGGCCCAGGTTTCATCAAGCCAGGCTTGTATAACTTCAGGGCCTTGGCACGACTCGTGCTGCCTGGCGGTGAAAGGATAGTTGGCCTATACTACTGCATGTGACAATCGCCGAATGTAAAGGAGACAGCCGTGGCTAAGGCCCGAACATTCACATCCCGCAACGACCTGGACGCGCAGATCCGCGATACCATGATCCCGCTTTTGAACCAGCAACTCGCCGACACCTTCGACCTATACAGCCAGACCAAGCAGGCCCACTGGAATGTCAAAGGACGCGATTTCTACCAACTGCACGAGCTGTTCGACGAACTAGCTGCCAACGTAATCGCCCACGTCGACACGATCGCCGAGCGTGCCACTGCACTCGGCGGCCTCGCGGAAGGCACGGCTCGCATGTCAGCGGCCAACTCGCGCCTGCCCGAGTACCCGCTCGACGTGATCGACAGCATGGCCCACGTCGAGTGCCTGGTCGAGCGCTACGCCAACCTGGCCGAGACGACCCGCGCCGCGATCGATCAGGCTGCGGATGCGGGCGATATGGATACCGCCGACCTGTTTACCGACCTGTCGCGCGACCTCGACAAGCACCTCTGGTTCCTCGAAGCTCATCTCCAGGGCTAAATAGCTCCCACCGCCACACCCTATCTGCCTTGCTTGCCCTCTTCCCCCGGCCCCTTCTCCCTGCTGCGGGAGAAGGGGCGCCAATCCAGAGCGTGAGAACGAGACTTCCTCTCCCTTAGCGCAGTTATGCTATACTCTAGGATGCCTCCACCGGGCGGTGAAGACGAGAGAAGGGGGCATGCCGATGAGCCTTGTAGGACAGGCCGAGCAAGTCTGGATCTACCTCGGCGAGAGTAGCAAAACCGGCCTCCAGCAGACGGCCACCGTCATCCTGGACTATCTGCGCCAGGAACGTGTTGCTGGCGTGACGGTTTTGCGTGGCGTCTCGGGCTACGGCGCGCAAAGCCTGGCGCGCGACGACGACGCCCTGTCGATCTCGCCCGACGCGCCCTTGATCGTCACTTTTGTGGACCGCCCCGAACGTGTGGCTCGCGTCCTGCCGCGTGTGCAGTCGCTCGTGCAGCACGGCCTGATCACCCGCACAGCTGTCGAAGTGCTCAAGTATACCCGTGTGCTGGCCGGCTCGTTCCCCGAGCATATTCGCGTCGCCGACGTCATGACCCGCGAGGTGGTGACCGTCGCGCCCGAAGCCAGTGTGCAGACGGTTGTGAACTTGCTGATCGACCGGGCGCTACGCTCGCTGCCGGTCGTCGACGAGTCTGGCCGCCTGCTTGGCATCATCACCGACGGCGATCTGCTC
>Ga0224723_1000937_pt1 | contig 18831 bp, 17 predicted proteins | sample Balambano_FR2_Me_FD_161647 | JGI IMG/M metagenome (GOLD analysis project Ga0224723, IMG submission 161647) | Freshwater sediment microbial communities from Lake Towuti, South Sulawesi, Indonesia - Balambano_FR2_MetaG | ecosystem: Environmental > Aquatic > Freshwater > Lake > Sediment | place...
CCTGAACATCCACGCCTCGCTGCTGCCGCGCTGGCGCGGCGCCTCGCCGATCAACGCCGCGATCCTGGCGGGCGACGCCGAAACCGGTGTCACCATCATGCGCATGGACGAAGGGCTGGACACCGGGCCGATGCTGCTTGCGGAAGCCACGCCGATCGGTCCGCGCGAAACGGCGGCCAGCCTGCATCACCGGCTGGCGGCGATCGGCGCGCGGCTGATCCTGCGTGCGCTGGCCGAGGACCCGCCGGCCGTTCCCCAGCCGACGCAGGGCGCGACGCATGCCGCCAAGCTCGCGCGCGAGGACGGGCGGCTGGACTGGACGCAGGATGCCGCCGCGCTCGATCGGCGGGTGCGCGCGTTCGATCCCTGGCCGGGCACGTTCTGCCTGTTGCGCGGCGCGGTGCTGAAGGTGCTTGCGGCGGAACCGGCGCAAGGGTCGGGCCCGCCCGGCACGGTATTGCGCGGGCTGACGATCGCGTGCGGCTCCGGGGCGCTGGCGCTGCTGCGCGTGCAGGCCGCCGGCGGGCGAGCGATGGCGGCAGAGGATTTTTTGCGCGGCCATCCCGTCGCGCCGGGCAGTGTTCTGGGCTGAGCGCGGGTGCTTGCTGTGATCAGCATCAGTCACCCTCACCCTGGCCCTCTCCCTGAGGGAGAGGGGACGATACGGCACCATCAGTTGACGGTCCCCTCTCCCTCAGGGAGAGGGCCAGGGTGAGGGTGACTTCCCGACACCGGCCGCGGACCTCCTGATGCCGCGCTATCGCCTGTTGCTGGAGTATGATGGCGCCCCCTTTGTCGGCTGGCAGCGCCAGGCGATCGGCCTTTCGGTTCAGCAGGCCATCGAGGAGGCGGCGGCGCACCTGAACGACGGCGCACCCGTGGCCTGCGCCGCCGCGGGCCGCACCGACGCGGGCGTGCACGCTGCCGGCCAGGTGGCGCAGATCGACCTGGCACGCGACCACGCGCCCGACCGCGTGCGCGATGCCCTGAACTTCTACACGCGTCCGCTGCCGCTTGCGGTGCTGGACTGCGCGATGGCGCCGGAGGGCTGGCACGCCCGCTTCAGCGCCACCGAGCGCGCCTATCGCTACGTCATCCTCAATCGCCGCGCCCCCGCCGCCCTGGCGCTTGGCCACGTGTGGCACATTCCCGTGCCGGTGGATGCCGCCGCGATGCACGAAGCCGCGCAGCTGCTGGTGGGCCGGCACGATTTCAGCGCGTTCCGCGCCGCCAGCTGCCAGGCGAAATCGCCCGTGAAGACGCTGACGGAAATCCGGGTCACGCGCGAGGGCGAGCGCATCGTGCTGTTCACCCGCGCGCGGAGCTTCCTGCACCACCAGGTGCGCAACATCGTCGGCACGTTGGTGCAGGTCGGGCGCGGGAAGTGGACTGATGCAGACATCGCCGCGATTCTTGCGGCGCGTGATCGCAGCCGGGCCGGCGAGACGGCACCGGCCGAGGGACTGACCCTCATTCTCGTCCGCTACGACGTTCCGCCCCTGCCGTGAACAATTGAAACCTCCTCCGACATCCAGCCGAAACACCGTTACGGCAACGATAGGCTGCGACCAACGCCAAGGAGGAGACCATGCCTGTCCCGACGAGAACCCCCGGCTTCGCGAGGCGGATGCCGCACGGCGCCATCGCCATGGCCAGGGCCAAGGAACGCCGCGCACCGAAGCATGCCGTCCAACTGCATGCGCCAGGGCCGCTGATGTACGATCCGGACCTGCCGCTGATCGACCCGGAATTCGATGGCGAGACCGAGGCCGGCTTCGCGTTCGCGGCGAACGACCGCTTCTTCTGACCGGTGGCCTACACGCCGAACGCATCGATCACCTGCCGATAGGCCTCGGCCAGGCTGGTGATCTGAGAGACCTCCACCCGCTCGTCGGCCTTGTGCATGGTGGTGCCGACCAGGCCGAACTCGGCCACCGGGCAATGGCGCGCGATGAAGCGCGCATCGGATGTGCCGCCGCCGGTGTCCAGTTTGGGTGTGCGGTCGGTGGCGCGCGCGATCGCTGCGACCAGGCGCTCCACATCCGGGCCGGGCTTGGTCAGGAACGCCTCGCCCGAGCAATCGATCTCCAGCGCATGATCCGGGGCGTGGCGCGCCAGGCCTGCGCGGATCATCGCCTCAAGCGCCGCCGCACTGTGCCGGTCGTTGAACCGGACATTCAGTTTCGCCGTCGCAGTTCCAGGGATCACGTTCGTTGCTGCGTTGCCGACATCGATGCTGGTGACCTGCAGGCTGCTCGGCTCAAACCACTCTGTCCCGTTGTCGAGCGGCTCGGCGGTGAGCTCGGCCAGCACCCGCACCAGCCGATGCACCGGGTTGTCGGCGCGCTGCGGATAGGCGGCGTGGCCCTGGATGCCGCGCACGATGATCGCCGCGTTCAGGCTGCCGCGCCGCCCGATCTTGATGGTGTCACCCAGGGCCTCGACCGAGGTCGGCTCGCCGACCAGGCAGAAATCAGGGATCTGGCCGTTTGCCGCCATCCATTCCAGCACGCGCGCGGTGCCGTCCCTGGCGAGACCTTCCTCGTCGCCGGTGATCAGCAGGCTGATCGAGCCACGCAAGGGGCCTGCCGAAAGCCGCGCGGCGGCGGCAGCGACGAAGGCGGCCACGCCCGACTTCATGTCGGCGGCACCCCGCCCGTACAGCACGCCATCGCGAATCTCGGCGGCGAAGGGATCGAGGCTCCATCCGCTGCCGGGCGGCACGACATCCGTATGGCCAGCGAAGCAGAAATGCGGGCTGCTGGCGCCGATCCGGGCGAACAGGTTCTCGACAATCGCACCGTCGCGCGGGCCGAAGCGCAGGCGGGTGCAGGCAAAGCCCAGTGGCGTCAGCGCCGTTTCCAGCACCGCGATCGCCCCGGCATCCGCCGGCGTGACGGACGCACATCGCACCAGCGCCTGGGTCAGCCCGACGGGATCAATCACGCAGCAGGTCGTTCAGGCTGGTCTTGGCCCGCGTCTGCGCATCGACGCGCTTGACGATCACCGCGCAGGAAAGGTTCGGCCCCGGCGAGCCATCCGCAAGCGGCCGCCCGGGCAGCGAGCCTGGCACCACCACCGAATACGCGGGCACGCGGCCATAAATCACCTCGCCGGTGGCGCGATCGACGATCTTCGTGCTGGCACCGATGAACACGCCCATCGACAGCACCGCGCCCTTCTCGACGATCACGCCCTCCACCACCTCGGACCGGGCGCCGATGAAGCAATCGTCCTCGATGATCACGGGGGCGGCCTGCAGCGGTTCCAGCACGCCGCCAAGCCCCACGCCGCCCGAGATGTGGCAGTTGGCACCGACCTGTGCGCAGGACCCCACCGTGGCCCAGGTGTCGATCATGGTCCCCCGCCCGACATGGGCACCAACGTTCACGAACGACGGCATCAGGATGGCGCCGGGCGCGACAAAGGCGCTGCGCCGTACTACGGCCCCCGGCACGGCGCGGAAGCCGGCCTCGCGGAAGCGGTTCTCGCCCCAGCCGTCGAACTTCATCGGCACCTTGTCGTACACCGGCGCGCCGCCGGCGCCGGGCAGGGTCGCCGAATCGGTCAGCCGGAACGACAGCAGCACGGCCTTCTTCAGCCACTCATGCACCACCCATCCGCGTTCGGTCGGTTCGGCGACGCGGGCGGCGCCGGAATCGAGCAGGTCAAGCGCCGTCTCCACCGCGGCGCGGGCGGCGCCCCCGGTTGCCGGCGACAGCTCGGCCCGGGCCTCCCACAGACGGGTCATTTCGGCTTCGAGCGCCGCGTGCGTCATTCGGGAGTCCTCGTGGAACACGTTCAATATCAAGCAAACGACGATGCGGCGGGGTTCGCCGGCAAGTCAAATCGCGCCTGCCGGTGAATCCCGCCCGCATGCTAACCTTTCGGCAAGCGGCATGAGCGCACCTTGCCGCCATGTCGCCCGCCGAAACCAACCGGACCGCCGTACCGGCACCGCCATCCAGCCTGGAATCGGCGCTGCGCGGGGCGTTGCTCGACAGCCGCCAGCGCTGGCGCGACCTGGTGGAGATGCTGGCCGACATCGTCTGGGAGACCGATGCCGACGGGCGGTTCACCTTCATCGCCCCCGATCCCGCGCTGGGCTGGGCGGCCGACCGGCTGGCAGGCCAGCCCACCGCGCTGCTGGCCGGCGATACCGCTTTCGATCCTTTCCGCACAATGCGCCCGGTGCGGGGCGTGCGCGCCTGGGTGCGCCGGGGTGACGGCGGCACCAGCTGCCTCGCCGTCGCCGCCGTGCCGCTGCTCGATGAATGGGGCAACCCCTGCGGCACGAGGGGTATCGCCCGCGATGTGACCGAGGAGGAGGAGCGCAGCGCCGGCGTCGCCCGGCTGCTGCGCAAGGAAGCGCTGATCGACAGCGTTCTGGCCGCCACGCGCAGCGAGGTTCTGGCCGACCGCATGGCGGCCAGCGCTGCCGAGGCGATGATGCTGGCGCTTGGCGCCGCCGGCGCCGCGATTCTTGATATCGGGGCCGATCTCGCCCCGATTGCCACGGTCGGGCGCGGCGAAACCGCGGCGCTGCGTATCGCCACCCCCCTGCTGCGTGGCCGCAACGACTGGTTTGGGGAGATCATCGGGCCGAACGGCACGCGGTTGCTGATGCGCGCCGGGCCCAACCATGGCGTGGCCGTGGTGCTGTGGCGCGAGGCCGAGGGCCGCGCCTGGGACGAGGAGGACCGCGCCCTGCTCGAAGCCGTCAAGCCGCTGATCCGCGTGGTGCTGGAGCATCGACGCCTGCAGCGCCGCATGACCGAGGCGGCGCAGACCGATCCGCTGACCGGCCTGTCGAACCGCCGCGCCTTCAACGAGGAGGTCGAGCGGCGGATCGACCGGCTGGACCACGAAGGGCGCCCCGGCGTGCTGCTCTATTGCGACCTCGACAACTTCAAGGAAGTGAACGACCGCTTGGGCCATGAGGCCGGCGATGCCGCGCTGCGGGCGGTCGCCAACCTGCTGCGCGCCGCCGTGCGTCCGACCGATCTGGTCAGCCGTCTGGGCGGTGACGAATTCGCGCTGTGGCTGGACGGTGCCGACGAGTACATCGCGACCGATCGTGCCGAGCGCCTGCGGCAGGACGCGCCGGTGGCTCTGGCCCATGTCGGTGCCGGCCCCGATCTGCCCTTGTCGATCTCGATCGGCATCGCCGTGCGCCGCGCCGGATCGGCCGAGCGGCTGCGTGAACTGATGAGCCGCGCGGACAGCGCCATGTACGACGTGAAGCGGGCCGGGCGCGCCGGCTGGCTGGTGGGTTGAACCAATAGCCGAACGAGAGGGGGTGCGCGTCGATGCAGACCGCAGCCGTGATGATCGAAAGCGGCGCCGAGGCGCAGCGCATTGCCGCCAATGGCAACCAGGCCGAGCGCGTCGGCCTGGCCCGGCGCGGCACGACCGCGCCGGAAATTCTCTACTTCCTGGCGGGTGACCGCGATGCCACGGTGCGTGCCGCGGTCGCCGCGAACGCCGCCACGCCCCCGCAGGCCGACTGCAAGCTCAGGATCGACAGCGACGAAGCCGTGCGCGTGGCTCTTGCCGGCAAACTGGCGCCGGCGGCACCGATCCTGGCCGCACCGCAGCCCGACAAGCTGCGCCGCATGGCGTTCGACACGCTTTCTGAGCTGGTGCGCGACACCGCCGTGCAGGTGCGCGCGACCATCGCCGAGGCGCTGAAGGACCTGCCCGATGCGCCGCGCGACATGATCCTGGCGCTGGCCCGCGACACCGCGCTGCCGGTAGCCGAGCCCGTGCTGCGGTTCAGCCCGATGCTGACGGAAGCCGATCTTCAGGCGCTGGTCGCGACGCCGCCGTCGGAAGGCACGCTGTCGGCCATCGCGCGCCGTCCGCACCTTGCCGAAACGTTGTCGGATGCCTTGGTGGCCACCGGCAACAACGACGCGATCACCGCCCTGCTTTCGAACGCCTCGGCCCGCATCAGGGAAGCGACACTGGATCAGCTGATCGCGCAGGCGGCGGAGCGGAAGGAATGGCATGCGCCCATGGTGCGCCGACCGCGCCTGCCGCCACGCGCCGCCGCGCAGCTCGCCACCATCGTCGCCGATACGCTGCTGCGCGAGATGATGGCGCGCACCGACCTTTCCACCGCCACGCGAGAAGCGCTTGCCGCCGCCGTGCAGCGCCGGCTCGGCGCGCCCCCGCCAGCACCACCGCAACACGCCCAGGAGCCCGCGGCCGAAGACGCGCTGGCCGAGGCCCGCGCGCTGGCCGCGCGCGGCGCGCTGACCGAGGAGGTGTTGCTGGAAGCGACCTCGCGCGGCGAGGTGCGGCGCGCGACCGCGCTGCTGGCCGCTGCCGCAGGCGTCAGCTACGCGGTGGTCGAGCGTGCTTCCTCGCTGCGCAGCGCCAAGGGCCTGGTCAGCCTGTGCTGGAAGGCCGGGTTCAGCATGCAGGCAGCCGGGGCGACCCAGACGCTTCTGGGGCGCATTCCGCCCGCGAAACTGCTGGTCGCCGGCCCCGGCGGCAGTTTCCCGCTGGCGCCGGAGGAGATGCGCTGGCAGATCGATGTGCTGATCAAGATGGGCAGGTAGCTGGCTTTCCGGCGCGGGGTGCTGCGGGGGGCAGCGCCGCACGGTGCACCGCCGCGCAAACTACCGACGCAGCAGCACCTGAACAACGTCCCACGGCAGCGCCGGAATCTCGCGCAGCCATTGCCAGACCCTGGCCGACGGCGATCCGCCGGCGCCACCAGCCGCCAGCCCCCAGTGGGCCGGCAGCCGCGCAAGCCGCAGCAACAGCACGCAGCGCGGCAGGTGATAGACGTGGCTGACCGCCAGCACGCGGTCGGCGCGCCCGCGCAGCAACGCCGCCGCCCCCAGCACGTTCTCGACCGTGTCGCGCGCTGCTGGGTCCTCGACGATGCGATCAGGGCCGATGCCGGCGCGTTCCAGCGCCGCGCGCATCAGCCGGCTCTCCGCGTCGCCGAATCTTCCGACACCCCCGCTGGCCAGCAGGCGCGATCCCGGATGCGCGCTGGCCAGGCGGGCCGCGGCCTCGCACCGGGCCAGCAAGGCGGGCGAGGCGCGGCCGTCGGGCCCGACGGCGGCACCGAACACGACGATCCAGGTCTCGCCGCCCGTGCTCAGGGCTGGGGCGCCAGCAGCAGCCGGTTCAAGGGGTTCAACGCGGCCCAGAGTTCCGCGAACTCGGCATCGAAGCGGGCGCGCGCTACCGGAATGTCGGCGGCGATCTGATCCAGCGTGCGCCTGCCATCGACGCGCTGAAGGATCGCCCCGGCCAGGCGCGGCAACGGCAGCGTGAAGCGGTACGCGTCCATCGTGACATCGAGCTTGCCGCCGGTCGCCACCGTGCGTGCGACGGCCTGGGGATCGGGATGGCGCATCACCGGCACACGATCGGAGGCGGGCTGAGGCATGGGCGGCGCCTCGCCGGCGCGGTGGGCATACAGGATGTGCACACCCATATTGCCGGCGATCAGTTCGGCGAGCTCGGCCTGTGCGATCGCATCCAAGCCGGCGATCCGCGCGCGCACCTTCGCATCATTGAGATAGAGCGTCGGGTCGTAGCGGCGCGGCTCCATCCAGGCGGTCAGTTCCAGGCCGGCGGTGGCCAGCAGCGCCACGCACTGCCGCACGCTGTAGAGCCGGTCGCGGCTGTGCAGCAGCAGGTCGAACAGGCCGGCATCGCCGCCCTTGGTGTGGTCAGTGATCAGGGCGTTGCGCGCCAGCAGGTTGGTCTCGGGCAGGCCCCGCACCACACGCCGCGCGATGTCCAGCCGGTCTTTCGCCGGTTCGCTGTCAGGCGCCAGCAGGCGCAGCGCATCCTGCATCGGATAGACGCCGGTGCGACCGAGCGGCGCATACAGCATCAGCCCGATGCCGCCGCCGGGTGCGAGCACCGAAACCAGCGCGGCCAAGCCTTCCGGCGGGTCTGGCAAATGGTGCAGCACGCCGACGCAATCGATGTAGTCGAACGTCTCCAGCCCCAGCGTCGGCAGGTCGAGCAGGCTTGCGCGCACGAACCGTACGTTGGTCAGCCCGCGTGCCTCGGCGCGGGCGCGCACGATCGCTTCCGACGCAGGCGACCGATCGAGCCAGGTGATGTCCACCGCGCGGCCCGCGGCGGCGGCCTGGGCGGCCAGCATGATCGTGCCGTCGCCCGTGCCGCCGCCGGCGAACAGCGCGCGGAAGGGCTGGCTGGCCGGGCGCGCGGCACCGAACACCCAATGGTCCACCTCGCGCAGGTCGCTGGGGCTGCCCAGCACCAGCCGCTTCGCCTCGTCGCGCGGGTCGCGCTCGGGGTAGGGAAAGGCCTCGTACTGCGCGATCACGCGCGCATCGGTGGCATCGGTCATGGCGTCGGCTTAGCGCGCCGCCCCGGGGCATGCCAGACCGCGCTGCCGGTCCCTTTGCAAGCGCAGGCCCGGCGCGTATGTCTCGCGTCATGATGCGGATCGTCATTCTGCTCGCGGCCCTTGGTGCCGCGGCGGCGCCGGCTCGGGCCCAGGCTCCTGTCCAGCAGGGATCAGGCCCGCAAAGCCTGTCGCGCCACACCGACTGGGAAGTCGCGTTCCTGACCGAGCAGGGGCGCCGCGTATGCTATGCCTTCACCCGCGAGGTGAAGAGCGAAGGGGCACCCGCCGGCCGCACAGCGCCGATCGTCACGGTCACGCACCGTCCGGGCTCGCGCGACCAGGTGGCGCTGCTGGCGGGCTTCGCGTTCCCGGCAGGCACCGAGGTGCCGGTCGAGGTCGGCGAGGCGAAGTTCCAGTTCTATACCGGCGGCAATTCAGCCTTCGCACGCGACGGCAAGGCCGTGACGACCGCATTCCAGCGCGGGCGCGAGGCGGTGTTCAGGATTCCCGCCGGCGGTGGGCGTGGCGCGGTGACCGATCGCGCGTCATTGCGCGGCTTCACAGCCGCCTACCAGGCGCTGGACCGGTGCACGGGCGGCGCTGCGCCACAGCGGCGGTAGCCATGGACGAAGCCGCCCGCATTGAGGCGAAAACCGCCGCCTTCGCGCCGCCGCCGGCGATGCAGGCCGACGGACGGGTGGAGCTCGTGGGCCTCTCCCGCGTCGAGCTGGAAGCCGTGCTGGTGGAAGCCGGCATGGAGAAGTTCCGCGCCCGCCAGGTGTTCCACTGGATTTATTTTCAGGGCGTCACCGACTTTTCGCGCATGACCTCGATCGCTCGCCCGGCCCAGGCGCGGCTTGCCGAGAAATTCGTCATCGGCCGGCCCAAGGTCGCGCGCGATGAGAACAGCACGGACGGCACGCGCAAATGGCTGCTGCGGTTCCGCGACGCGCAGGAAGCCGAGACCGTCTATATCCCAGGCACGCATGTCGAGGATGTGCGCGGGGCCGTCTGCATCAGCAGCCAGGTCGGCTGCACGCTGACCTGCCGCTTCTGCCACACCGGCACGCAGAAGCTGGTGCGGAACCTGGGTGCTTCCGAGATTGTCGGCCAGTTCATGGCCGCGCGGGATGCGTATGGCGAGTGGCCGACCCCGCAGAGCGAGGCGCGCCGCCTGTCGAACATCGTGCTGATGGGCATGGGCGAGCCGCTGTTCAACTTCGACAACGTGGCGAAGGCAATGCGCCTTGCCATGGACCCCGAGGGCATCGCGCTGTCGCGCCGGCGCATCACGCTGTCCACCAGCGGCGTCGTGCCGATGATGGACCGGTGCGGAGCCGCGCTCGGCGTCAACCTGGCCGTCAGCCTGCATGCGGTGCGCGACGATTTGCGCGACGAGCTGGTGCCACTGAACCGCAAGTATCCGGTCGCCGAGCTGATCGCCGCCTGCCGGCGCTATCCGGGTGCCAGCAACGCGCGGCGGATCACCTTCGAATACGTGATGCTGAAGGGGGTGAATGATTCCGAGGCGGATGCGCGGGCACTGGTGCAGCTGATCGCGGGGTTGCCGGCGAAGGTGAACCTGATCCCATTCAACCCCTGGCCCGGCTCGCGCTTCGAGACATCCAACCAGGCAGCGATCCGGAAGTTCGCCGCAATCGTGATGGATGCCGGGTATGCCGCGCCGGTCCGCGAGCCCCGCGGGCGCGACATCCTGGCGGCGTGCGGGCAGTTGCGCACCGACAGCCAGCGCAGGCGCAAGTCGGCGGCTTAATGCCCGCCCTCAGGCGCCGGGCGGCCGCTCCGCGGCCTTGGCTCGCCGCACGAGCGGCGGGCCGCATTCGCGACCTCGGCACGAGCAAGGTGCTCGTGCCGCGATTGTGACTGCACCCCTGCCGCTGGCGCTGCTGTCGGCGGCGGCGTTCGTCTCGGCCGGGTCGATGCGGATGATCGACCCCGTGCTGCACCTGATTGCCACCGATTTCGCCAGCAGCGTGGCCCGCGCCTCCGGCCTGATCGCCGCCTTCGCCCTGCCCTACGGGCTGATGCAGGTGGTGTTCGGCCCGCTGGGCGACCGGTTCGGCAAACTGCCGGTGCTGGGCGGTGCGCTCAGCGCCTTCGCGGTCACCTGCGCGGCCTGTGCCTTCGCCGGCAGCCTGCTGATGCTGGAAGTGCTGCGCGGCATCTCCGGCGCCGCGGCCGGCGGCATCATTCCGGTGTGCCTGGCCTATATCGGCGATCACACGCCGTACGAAACGCGCCAGGCGACGATCGCGAAGTTCCTGACCGGCATCGTGCTCGCCCAGGTGCTGGCGGCACCGCTGGGCGGCGTGGTCGGCGACTTTTCCGGCTGGCGGCCGCTGTTCCTGATCATGGGCAGTGCGGCTGCGGTCGTGGCGCTGCTGCTGTGGCGGGCGCGGCGCACGGCGCCGGAACGCCCGACCGGCCAGGGCCGGCTTTCGCTTGCGCCCTACGCCAGGGTGCTGTCGCGGCCGGCGGGGCGGTTCATCGCCATGGCGGCCGTTGCCGATGGCGCCAGCCTGTTTGGCCCCACCCCGTTCCTGGGCGCCCACCTGCACGAGAGTTTCGGCCTCTCCTATGCCGCGGCCGGCCTGGTGCTGGCGTTGGTGGGCGTGGGCGGCTTCACCTACACCCGCGCTGCCCCACGCCTGCTGAAGGCGCTTGGGGAGCGGGGGCTTGTCAGCGTCGGTGGGGCTGCGATCGCCAGCGCCTTCCTGCTGATCGGCCTGGTGCCGCACTGGGGCTTCGCGGCCCTGCTGATCGCCGTGCTGGGTCTCGCCTTCTTCATGTTGCACGGCACGATGCAGGTGCGCGCGACCGAAGCGGCTCCCGATGCCCGCACCACGGCGGTGGCGCTGTTCGCCTCGATGCTGTTCCTGGGCCAGGCGGCCGGCGCGCTGGCGCTGGGCGTGCTGATCGGCGCGTTCGGCTATCCAGCCGGCTTCGCCGCCGCCGCCACCGCCGTTCTGTTGCTGACGCTGTGGCTGCGCGCGAAACTCAGCACGACGCCGGCGGCGTCGGCAGCGTAACGAACTGAAACAGGCAACCGCCAAAGGCGTCGTTGAAGCGCCAGCTGGCGCCGGCGCCATGCCCCTCGAACCCGGCCGGGCGATCGATCCACAGCAGGTGTGCTGATCGCGACGGCAGCAGCTCGCGCACCAGCGTGCTGCGGGCCTCGGCGTCGGGCACGAAATTGTCGCCCTGGAAGCCCGCAATCGCCACCCGCGCGCGCCGGTCGGCGGCCATGGCCAGCAGGTCGCGGAAATCCTCGGTGGCGCGAGGATAGTTCGGGTTGCCGATCGCGCCATCGCCGTGCCGCGCCGGGGCGATCGCGATCACGGCGTCGGCCAAGTCCGGGATCGCCAGCATCATCAGGGCGTTCCAGCCGCCCCGGCTTTGCCCGCCGACGACGATGCGCGTGTAGCCGGCACCGCGCAGCGCCAGGATCGATTCGCGCAGCCAGCCGGCGGCGCGGTTGGGGTCGTCGCTGTTGGGATGGCGATCGAAGCGAAAAACGTCCCAGCCGGCATTGTTGAACCAGCGCACGTGCGGCTGCGGCTGCTGGCCGCGGCTGTCCTGCCCGACGGCCCGGCCGTGGGCCCAGACATAGGCACCGGCCGCCTCGCGCACGCCCCACCACACGAAGCGGGCATCGGGCACGACCTCGAACGCGACGCCGCCGGCGATGCGGCCCGGCGGCGGAGGGGGCGACCAGGCGCGGCCGGGCCAGACGATGTCGTTGTTGCGCGCGAATACTCGGCAATCGGCGGCCGGCGCCGTGCGTCGGCAATTCGCAACCGCCGCCTCGGCCGCCGCCTCCGCCGACGCCTGGCCCCAGGCCGATCCCCAGCGCCCGCTGCCATCGATCGCGAAGGCACGGGGGTGGTTCTGCCGCAGGAACCGCTCGTAGCCGGCCTTCCCCCGTGCATCCACCCCCGGCACGGCGGCGGCATCCAGCAGCGGCGGCGCGGCGGCAGCCGGAAGGGCGGCCAGAAGGGTGACAAGCAGCAGCATGCGCAGCAGGCACATGGGCCGAGAATAGCGGGGGCCTGGGTTGCCTTGCACCCATCCTTCGCCTGCGCCACCTTCCGCGCCGCAATCCGGCCCGGGAGAGGGATTCTTGAAGAAGAACGTGAAGAAGGTGGTGCTCGCCTACTCGGGGGGCCTGGATACCAGCGTGATCCTGAAATGGCTGCAGGTGACCTACGCTTGCGAGGTCGTCACCTTCACCGCCGATCTGGGCCAGGGCGAGGAGCTGGGACCCGCGCGCAAGAAGGCCGAGCTGCTGGGCATAAAGCCCGATAACATCTTCATGGACGATCTGCGCGAAGAGTTCGTGCGCGACTTTGTCTTCCCGCTGTTCCGGGCCAACGCGCTTTACGAGGGCATGTACCTGCTGGGCACCAGCATCGCGCGCCCGCTGATCGCCAAGCGCCAGATCGAGATCGCAAACCAGGTCGGCGCCGATGCCGTGGCACATGGCGCCACCGGAAAGGGCAACGACCAGGTGCGGTTCGAGCTCACCTACTATGCCCTGAAGCCCGACGTGACGGTAATTGCACCGTGGCGCGAATGGGACCTGACCAGCCGCACGAAACTGCTGGAGTTCGCCGAGGCGCACCAGATTCCGATCGCCAAGGACAAGCGCGGCGAAGCACCGTTCAGCGTCGATGCCAACCTTCTGCATTCAAGCAGCGAAGGCAAGGTGCTGGAGGACCCGTGGGTCGAGGCCGACGAGATGGTTTTCCAGCGTACCATCCCGCCGGAGGAGGCGCCGGACCGGGCCACCTACATCGAGGTGGAGTTCGAGGGCGGCGACCCGGTGGCCATCGACGGCGAGAAGATGTCGCCGGCGACGCTGCTGACCAAACTCAACGAACTGGGCCGCGCCAACGGCATCGGCCGGCTTGACCTGGTGGAAAACCGCTTCGTCGGCATGAAGAGCCGCGGCATCTATGAGACGCCCGGCGGCACCATCCTGCATGCCGCGCACCGCGGCATCGAGAGCATCACGCTGGACCGCGGGGCGGCGCACCTGAAGGACGAGCTGATGCCGAAATATGCCGAGCTGGTCTATTTCGGCTTCTGGTTCTCGCCCGAGCGAAAAATGCTGCAGGCGCTGATCGACGAAAGCCAGACGCACGTGACCGGCACGGTGCGGCTGAAACTGTACAAGGGCAACGTGGCCGTGGTGGGCCGCAAGTCGCCGAACTCCCTCTATTCGCAGAAGGTGGTGACGTTCGAGGAGGACGCCGGCGCCTACAACCAGGTCGATGCCGAAGGCTTCATCCGGCTGAACGCGCTGCGGCTTCGGCTGCTGGCGAGCCGGGGGAAGATTTAGCGGCGGCACCGCCCCCTCCCTGTCCCTCCCCCGCTTCGCGGGAGCTACCTGATTCACGCATCGCGAAAACCCAATTAGAATCAACATGTTATCTTGTTCTTTTCGTTTCGATTGGGGAGTGAATACCTGGGCGTCAATGTTGCCGCAGGCCTGGGAACCCGGCCTTTGAGGCGGCTTGCAGTTCGACTCCAATTTTTGGATTCTTGAGCGCAATGAGATGTGTGAATAGGGTAGCTTCGCGGGAGAGGGACAGGGAGGGGGGCGGTGCAATCGACCCGCTTCCGCCCCATACTCCCGCGCGGGAGAATGCCGCCATGGACACCATCGCCGAAGCCCTTGCCCTGCTGCGTGCGACCGACGAGCATGGCGTGCACGCGCTGGTGCTGAACCGGCCAGCGCGGCGCAACAGCCTTAACCTCGGCCTGATCCAGGACCTGCGCCGCGCGCTGGATGAAATCGCGGCGGACCCGAAAATCCGCGCGGTCGTGCTGGCCGGCAATGGCCTCGCGTTCTGCGCTGGCCATGACCTGGGCGAGATCACGGCGCACCGGTCCGACCCCGACGGCGGTGAAGCATTCTTCCGCCGCGCGATGGGCGAATGTGCCGCGATGATGCAGCAGATCGCCAACCTCCCGCAGCCGGTGATCGCCGCGGTGCACGGCATCGCCACCGCCGCCGGCTGCCAGCTGGTGGCGACGTGCGACCTGGCCGTCGCGGCCGAGGATGCGCGGTTCTGCACGCCGGGCGTTGCCATCGGCCTGTTCTGCTCCACGCCCGCGGTGGCGCTGTCGCGCGCGGTGCCGGCCAAGGCCGCGATGGAGTTGCTGCTGACCGGCGACCTGATCGGTGCGGAGGAGGCGCGGCGCATTTTCCTGGTCAACCGCGTGGTGTCTGCCGGTTGCGCGCGCGACGAAGCCACCGCGCTGGCCCGCCGCATCGCCGCGCGCTCGGCACTCACGGTCCGCATGGGCAAGGCCGCGTTCCGCCGCCAGCTCGGCGTCGATGTGGCCAGGGCCTATGAGGACGCCGCGCAGGTGATGGTGGAAAACCTGCTGGCGCACGACGCGGCCGAAGGCATCTCTGCCTTCCTGCAAAAGCGCACCCCCGTCTGGCAGGACCGCTGAGCGTGCACGCGCCGCAGGACAAATTTGAGGCTGGGCTTGCGCGCAACGCCGCGAACTTCGCCCCGCTCTCGCCGCTGCCGTTCCTGGAGCGTGCCGCGCACGTCTTTCCCGACCACCCGGCGATGATCCATGACGGGGCAACCACGACCTACCGCGTGCTGTACCAACGCTGCGTGCGCCTGGCCTCGGCGCTGGCCAGGCACGGCATCGGCCGCGGTGACACCGTGGCCGCACTGCTGCCGAACATCCCGGCGATGCTGGAATGCCACCATTTCGTGCCGATGGCGGGCGCGGTGCTGAACGCCATCAACACGCGGCTCGATCCCGGCACCGTGGCCTACATCCTCGATCACGGCGAGGCGCGCGCGATCGTAGTGGACCGCGAGCTCATCCCGCTGCTGCGCGCCGCCCTGGCGCAATGCGAGGCCCGCCCGCTCGTCATCGAGGTGGACGACCCCCTGTGCCCAGACGCCGCGCGCGGCGAGACGCTGGGCGGCATCGAGTACGAATCATTCCTGGCGGAGGGCGACGAAAACTTCGCGTGGCACTGGCCGGTGGACGAATGGGATGCCATCAGCCTGAACTACACGTCTGGCACCACCGGCCGGCCCAAGGGCGTTGTGTATCACCACCGCGGCGCGCACCTGCTGGCGCTCGGCAACGTGCTGTCGGCGGAACTGCCGAAGCATCCCGTGTACCTGTGGACGCTGCCGATGTTCCACTGCAACGGCTGGTGCTTTCCCTGGACGATCACCGCCCAGGCCGGCACGCATGTGTGCCTGCGCGCGGTCCGCGGCGCCGACATGTGGCGGCTGATCGCCGAGCATGGTGTCACGCACCTGTGCGGCGCGCCGATCGTCATGGCCACGCTGCTGGCGACGCCCGAGGCCGAGAAGCGCGCGCTCGCGCGCGGCCCGAAATTCATCACCGCCGGCGCGCCACCGCCCGAGGCGGTGCTGGCAGCGATGCGGGCCGCCGGTTTCGAGGTCTGCCATGTGTACGGCCTGACCGAGGTCTATGGCCCCGCCGTGGTGTGCGAGCCGCAGGCATCCTGGGCGGCATTGCCGCAGGCCGAGCAGGCAGCGAAGGTGGCGCGGCAGGGCGTGCGGTATCAGGCGCTGGAAGGGCTGATGGTCGCCGACCCGGCAACGCTGGCACCCGTGCCTGCCGACGGTACGACCCTTGGCGAGGTCTTCTTGCGCGGCAACGTGGTGATGAAAGGATATCTGAAGGACGCAGCTGCGACTGAAAAAGCATTCGAGGGCGGCTGGTTCCATACCGGCGACCTCGCCGTGCTGCACCCGGACGGCTACATCCAGCTGAAGGACCGCGCCAAGGACATCATCATTTCGGGGGGCGAGAACATCTCCTCCATCGAGGTCGAGGACGCGCTGTACCGGCACCCGGCGGTGCAGGCCGCCGCGGTGGTAGCGAAGCCCGACGACAAATGGGGCGAGACGCCGTGCGCCTTCATCGAGCTGCGCCCCGGCATGACGGCGGCCGAGGCCGAGCTGATCGACCACGTGCGATCCCTGATCGCGCACTATAAGGCGCCGCGCGCGGTCGTGTTCGGCGAGATCCCGAAGACGTTGACCGGCAAGGTGCAGAAGCACGTGCTGCGGGCACGCGCGCGGGGCGAGGCAGTGTAGGGGAGGGCGCTTGCCGGATGGCACCGGCCCTCACCCTGTCCCTCTCCCGCCCAAGCGCGCTACCTGATTCACGCATCGCGAAAACCCAATTAGAATCAACATGTTATCTTGTTCTTTTCGTTTCGATTGGGGAGTGAATACCTGGGCGTCAATGTTGCCGCAGGCCTGGGAACCCGGCCTTTGAGGCGGCTTGCAGTTCGACTCCAATTTTTGGATTCTTGAGCGCAATGAGATGTGTGAATAGGGTAGCCCAAGCGCGGGAGAGGGCAAAGTGCCCAGCCGCGCGTCATTGACCGCTTACGCCTTGGGCAATCCGCGCCGCCGCCGCACACCGCCCTTGCCGGGCCGCGCAAAACCCCCATTCTGCTGCCAATCGACGCTCCAGCCCCCGGGAGACAGCAGAAGATGACCGCCACGAAATACGTGATCCGCCGCCGCGGCCTGGCCGCGGGCGCCTTCAGCCTGGTCGCGGTGAAGGGGGCAAAAGTCTCTGCCCAGACGCTCGACAAGGTGACGTTCCAGACCAACTGGCGCGCCCAGGCCGAGCACGGCGGCTACTATCAGGCGGTGGCCAACGGCATCTATCGCCGCCACGGGCTGGACGTGGACCTGCGCCAGGGCGGGCCGCAGGTGGCGGGCGCGCAGCTGCTGCTGGGCGGGCGCATCGACATGTTCATGTCGAACGGTTTCCAGGCCATCAACTACGTGCGCGAGAACCTGCCCTTCCTGGCGATCGCCGCGATCTTCCAGAAGGACCCGCAGATCCTGATGGTGCACGAAGGCGCGGGCAACGACACGTTCGAGGCGATGCGCGGCAAGCCGATCCTGGTTTCGGCCGACGGGCGCGTGACCTACTGGCCGTTCCTGCGCGCGCGCTTCGGCTTCACCGATGCGCAGCTGCGTCCCTATACCTTCAACCTGCAGCCCTTCCTGGCCGACCGCAACGCGATCCAGCAGGGCTACCTTTCCAGCGAACCCTTCGCCGCGCGCGCCGCCGGTGCGCGGCCAGTGGCCCTGCTGATCGCCGACGCGGGATACGAGAACTACACCACCACCATCGATATCTCGGCGCGCATGGTGCGCGAGAAGAGCGATGTGGTACAGCGTTTCGTCAACGCGACCATCGAAGGCTGGGCGCAATACATGAAGCGCCAGGACATTTCTGCGGCGAACGCGCTGATCCGGCGCGACAACCCGGAAATGGACGACGACAAGATCAACTACGCGATCGACGTGATGAATGCCAAGGGCATCGTGATCAGCGGCGATGCCGAGCGGCTTGGCATCGGCGCCATGACGCACGAGCGCTGGGACCGGTTCTATCAGGGCATGGTGGGCGCCGGCGTCTATCCCGCCGGCCTCGACATCCGCCGCGCCTACAGCCTGGACTTCATCAACAAGCGGGTCGGGCTCTGAGGGAAGCCGAGGCAGCCCCGGTCCTGATCCTGGACCGGGTGGGCAAGCGCTTCGCCAACGGGTTTCTGGCGCTGGAGGGCATCGGGCTTGCGCTGCGGGCGGGCGAGTTCGTGTCGCTGCTCGGCCCCTCCGGCTGCGGCAAATCGACACTGCTGCGCATCATCGCCGGCCTGATCGACCCGAGCGACGGGCGCATCGACCGCCCGCCCGCGACGGGCGGCGAGATCGGCTTCGTGTTCCAGGAACCCACGCTGATGCCATGGGCCACGGCATTGCGCAACGTCTCGCTGCCGCTGCGCCTCGCCGGCGCGCGGCGCGCCGAGGCGCGGGCGCGGGCCGGGGTTGCGCTGGGTTCCGTCGGCCTGGGCGGGTTCGAGACGAGCTACCCCCGCGCGCTTTCGGGAGGCATGAAGATGCGCGTTTCCATCGCGCGCGCGCTGGTCACGCAGCCGAAACTGCTGCTGATGGACGAGCCTTTCGCGGCGCTGGACGAGATCACCCGCTTCCGCCTGAACAACGACCTGCTGTCCCTGTGGCGCGAACAGAAATTCACCGCGATCTTCGTCACCCACAGCGTGTTCGAGAGCGTCTATCTCTCCGAACGTGTGTTCGTGATGGCGGCGCGCCCGGGGCGGATCGTCGCCGATATTGCGATCGATGGCCCGCCTGTGCGCGACGAGAAATTCCGCACCTCGCCCGACTATGCCGCGCAATGCCGCGCCGTCAGTCAGGCGCTGGAAGCCGCGATGGCGGCATGAACGAACGGGTCGCGCGCGTGCTGATGCCGCTGCTGGTCGGCGCGCTGGCGCTGGGCGCGTGGGAGGCGCTGGTGCGGGCGCGCGAAATCCCCGCCTATCTGCTGCCCGGGCCGCTGCTGATCCTTCAGACCCTGGTCGCCGACTGGTCGTCGCTGGTGGACTCGCTGCTGAT